>WNFD01001996.1_pt1 | contig 70581 bp, 61 predicted proteins | sample 5400491 | NCBI WGS metagenome assembly WNFD01 (sample SAMN13153343, study PRJNA577476) | soil metagenome | isolation source: 120 cm saprolite under Douglas fir tree site 2 hole 2 replicate 2 | place: USA:California | collected 2015-04-18 | reverse complement strand
GGAGGGGGGGGGGGAGGCTTCTTCGACGTGGCCAAGGGCCGCGCGGCCACCGGCGCCGCCTATCTCGCCACGCGCGCCAAACCGGTACAGGACTCGCCCACACCAGCCCCGAACAGCGTCGCCGCGCTGGTGCTGGCCCGCCTCTGGGCCCTCACTGACGGGAAGGAGTGGCGCGCGCAGCTCGACCGCCAGCTCGCGTCGTTCGCCGGCACGGTCGCCGAGCTCTCGCTCTACGGCGCGACGCTGGCCCGCGCCATCGACTGGGCAGTCCACCCAGTGACGAGAATCGAGGTGGCCGGCCCCAGGGGTCCTGGAGCGGCCTGCGACATGCATCTCCTGGCTTTGCAGACCTACCGGCCGCGCACCGTGGTCGTGCGCAAGATCGCCGCGCAACCGGCTGCGACAGTGTGTGTGGGGACGACGTGCTCGCTGCCCGTCGCCGCGCCCGAGGCGCTTGCGGAGCTGCTCGCGTGAAGCGCCGCATCCTCGGCCGCACGGGCCTCGCCGTGAGCGAAATCGGGTTCGGCGGGTGGGCCGTAGGCGGCAACCAGTACGGCAACTCCTACGGCCCGACCGACGACTCCGAGTCCTTCCGCGCCATCCGCACCGCGCTCCACCTCGGCTGCAATTTCTTCGACACGGCCGACGTGTACGGGCATGGCCACAGCGAGGAGTTGTTGGGCGCGGCATTGTCGGGCGCGCGTCAGGATGTGATCCTTGCGACCAAGGTGGGCGGCAATTTCTACAACCGCGACGTCCATCCGCTGCTCAAGGATCGGCTGGCGCAGCTCGCCGGCATGCCGCTCGAGCAGATTCCGCCGGACGCGCCGCTCCCCGTCTCCCACGACGTCAACTTCTCACCCGGTTACGTCCGCTTCGCCGTTCAGCAGTGTTTGAAGCGTCTGCGCACCGACTACATCGACGTGCTCCAGCTCCACAACCCACCGGTGAACCTGATCTCCAGCATGGAGACCTACGGGGTGCTCGAGGACCTGAAGCGCGAAGGGCTGATCCGGTTTTACGGCGTCTCAGTGCACCCGCCCGAGGAGGGGATCGCGGCGGTGAACGCGACGATGCCTGACACAGTGCAGATCGTCTACAACCTCGCCCGGCGCGAGGCCGAGGATGCGTTCCTTCCGGCTGCGCGGGCGGCCGGGGTCGGCGTGATCGTGCGCGAACCGCTCGCCAACGGCTTTCTCGCGGGGAAGTACCGCCCCGACAGCGTGTGGGAGAAAGGCGACATCCGCGCCCGCATGCCGCGCCAATACGTGCAGCAGGTGGCGGCCCTGGGGCAGCGCGTGCGCGAACTCGCCGACAAGGCGGGGACTTCGGCGGCGCGCCTCGCCCTCAAGTTCGTGCTGGACAACCAAGCCGTCTCGACCGTGATTGTAGGGATGAAGACCGTGCCGCAGGTGGAAGAAAACCTCGCGCTGGAGACCTGAATGCCGAACAAGAAAGCCACCCTCACCACCACCAAGGGCACCATCGAGCTCGAGCTCTACGCCGACGAGACGCCGAATACAGTCGCCAATTTCGAGAAGCTCGCCAACGCGGGGTTCTACGACGGCACCAGGTTCCATCGCGTGATCCCCAACTTCATGATTCAGGGCGGCGACCCCTGCTCGAAGACCGGCAAAGGCCGCGTCGGCACAGGGGGGCCGGGATACACCATCAAGTGCGAGACCCAGCGCAACACGCACAAGCACGTGGCGGGAACGCTCTCCATGGCGCACGCCGGCAAGGACACCGGCGGCAGCCAGTTCTTCATCTGCCACACGCCCCAATCCCACCTGGACGGTGTGCACACGGTGTTCGGACAGGTCACTAAGGGCATGGACGTCGTGAACAAGATCGGGCAGAACGATGAAGTGCAGTCGATCCGAGTGAGTTAGAGCCGTGAACCATCGGCCGTCAGCCCTCTGCGTCGGGAGGTGTATGCGCCTCGCTGTGTTTGTCCTCACCGCCCCCTTCATTCCCGCCATGCTCGGGGCCCAGAGTGCGTCGGGCGCCTTCGTGGTCACGCTCGGCAAGGATACAGTCGCGGTGGAGCGCTACACACGTACGGCCGATCGCCTAGAGGCCGACGCAATCCTGCGAGATCGCGCGCCCTCCGTGCACCGCCACCTTGTCGCGACACTGGGCCCGAACGGCACGGTCAAGATGTTCGTGTTGGCGAACCGTCCGGCAGGCCAGCCGACCGCCAAGCCTTTGCTCGCAGTCGCCCAGACCTTCAGCGGTGACACAGCAGTCATGCAGGTGAGTCGTCCCGAGGGGGATACGACCCTTCGCGTAGTCGCTCCCGGCGGCGTCCCTTACGTCGGGTACTCATATGCCGTCATGGAGCTGTTCCTGTTGCATCTCCCCGCGACCGGGGATGCCAAAGCGTCCGTCCCGATGATCCCGATTGCTTCCGGGGCGACGTACCCAACTCAGGTGTGGCGCCTCGGCAGAGACTCAGCGGTGTTCGACTGGCTCGGCGGCCCCACTCACATCCGCATCGATGCGGACGGGCGTATCCAGGGCGCCGACGCAGCCCTGACGACCGTCCGGGTGCACGTCACGCGGTTGCGGGATATCGACCTCGCGGCTGTGGAGTCTCAGTTTGCCAACCGCCCGCTCGGACCGCTTTCTCCGCCAGATTCGATCCGCGTCACCATTGGCGGCGCTGCCATCGCTCTCGACTACAGCCGCCCGTCGATGCGGGGCCGCAGGATCTTCGGCGGTGACCCGGTCCCCTGGAACAAGGTCTGGCGCACCGGCGCAAACTTCGCCACGCGCCTCAAGACCTCGGCTGACCTCGTGATCGGTGGACATACGATTCCGGCAGGAACCTACACCCTGTGGACCCTGCCCACACCGACTGGCTGGAAGCTGATCCTCAACAAGCAGACCAAAGCGCCCTGCACGGACGCCGCGAGCTGCGCCAACCCCCGGCGCGCCGACCTCTGGGGCACTGAGTACAACGCGGACTCCGACTTCGTGCGGGTCGACATGCAGGTGGAGAAGCTGCAGGTGCCGGTCGAAGAGTTCGTGATGAGCGTCGCGCCGCAGGGGGTGGGTGGCATCCTCAAACTCGAATGGGAGACGACACGGGCATGGGTCGCTTTCACGAAGAAGTAACGGCCGTGTTGGCCGCCGTGGCCATCGCCGTTCCCGCGCGGGGTGCCGCCCAGAGCGGAGCGGCAAGCGGCGCCTTCGTGGTCACGCTCGGCACGGACACTGTGGCAGTCGAGCGCTATGCGCGCACCGCCACGACGCTCACGGGCGACATGATCGTACGCAACAACGCCCCGGTCGTCTGGCGCCATTACAACGCCAATCTCGCGGCCGACGGACGGGTGACCAGGTATGAATTCACGAATACGCGCCTCTTCCCCGGCGGCGTCACGCAACCTGCGTTGCACTTAGTCGGCACCTTCAGGGCGGACTCCACCGTGGTCGCGGGCACGTTCTTGGACAGCGCCGTGTCCCTGTCCGCCGCCACGCCCGGGGGCGCGATGCCATTCGTCAATTACTCGTATGCTCTCTACGAGCTGTACTTCGCGCGGGCCCGCGCGACGGCTGGGAACGCCCAGACCACCCTAACCCTGATCTCCCCCGGCGACGCGCAGCTGACCGCGCGCGTCGTCCGAGTTGTCCGCCCCGACTCGGCCTCCGTCGGATTCACCGATGATGTGACGGCTATGGCCTTCCGTCTCGATGGGGCGGGCCGCATCCTCGCCGTGGATGGACGCGCCACCTCGGAGAAGTTCACCGCCCTTCGGGTGGCGAGCATCGACCTCGAGGCATTGAAGACCGCCTTTGCCGGCCGGCCGCTCGGACGCTTGTCGCCGCCCGACTCGGTGCGGGCAGCGATCGGCGGCGCCAGCATCGCCATCGATTACAGTCGGCCCTCGATGCGTGGTCGTAAGATCTTCGGCGACGCCGTCGTGCCCTGGAATCAGGTGTGGCGGGCGGGCGCAAATGCCGCCACCCGGTTCACAACGTCGGCCGACCTCATGATCGGCGGCGCGACCGTGCCGGCCGGCACCTACACGCTCTTCACCCTGCCATCTCCGTCGGGCTGGAAGCTGATCTTCAGCAAGCAGACCAAGGCCCCCTGCAAGACCGTCGCCGAGTGCGCAGACCCCCGGCGGGCACCGCTTTGGGGCACCGACTATAGCGCCGACTCCGACCTCGTGCGGGTGGACATGCAAGTGGCGTCGCTGCCGCAGCCCGTCGAACAGTTCCGCATCGCCGTCGAACCGCAGGGAGCGGGCGGCGTGCTGAAGCTCGACTGGGAAACGACGCGTGCGTGGGTCGCGTTCGCGAAGAAAGAGGCGCGTTCTCCATGATCCGTTCTCCGTCGTCAGGCTTGACGGATGACGGACAACGGATAACGCTCAACGCCTTATGCACCTCGACTTCGCCGTCGTTGCAGACTACGCCCTCGTCGACCAGGCCGGGAAAATCTCGGTTCTGGGCATTTTCCAGCATATCTGGGTGCAGCAGTTCCCCGCGATGCACCCGCGCCTGCATCTGGTGCTCCGCCTGAAGGGCAAGCGCACCGAGATCGGCGAGCACGGAGTGCAGATCCGCCTCGCCGACGAGCAGGGCAGCGAGATCCTCGGCGGCAGTGGCCAGGTAACGTTCGCCGAGCCGCCCGCCGGGGTCACGGACATCGAGGCCGCAGCGATCCTCGTGTTCGACGTACCGTTTCCCCACCCCGGACTGTACCGCTTCCAGATCACCATTGACGGCGCAGAGAAGGCGTCGGTGCCGATCACCGTGAGCCAGGTGCCCCTTGGGGGAGAGGGCGGGAGCGGGCCCGCGCAGCCAACGCCACTCAATTGACTGCGCCAGCCAGGGCCTCCCCCCTCGTCCCGTCAGTTCGGGTGCCACTCCTGGTGCTGGCAGCCGTGCTCGCCCTCGGCTGGAATCTGAACGGCCACCGCCTGCTCGACCCGGATGAGGGGCGGAACGCGGAAGTGGCGCGGGAGATGGCCATCGACAACGATTACCTGCTGCCGCACCTCGATGGGCTTCCCTATCTCGACAAGCCGATCGTCTACTTTGCCGCCGCCGCCGCCGCCATGGATCTGCTGGGCCCCACGGAAACCGCGGCGCGGCTCCCCGCTCTGCTCGCGACCCTCGCCACGATCGCGGTCGTGGTCTGGTTCGCGCGGCGACGCTGGGGACCGGCCGCCGGCTGGCTCGCGGGGCTCGCCCTAGCCACGATGCCGATGGCACTGGCCTACGCCCGCGTGGCGATCTTTGATAGCACGCTCAGCCTGTGCACAACGACCGCGATCCTCGCCTTCACGGAAGAGCGACCGGTGCTCGCTTGGGCGGCGATCGGCGTCGGCGCACTTACCAAAGGACCCATCGCCGTCGCGATCCCGCTGTGCGTGATGGCGCCGTGGGCCCTGCTCATGGGGGAGGGGGCGCGGCTGCGCCGTCTGTTCCCGCTGTATGGCCTCGCGGTGTTCGGCCTTATCGTCCTTCCCTGGTTCCTCCTCGTCTCGCTGCGGATCCCTGAGTTCCCCCGTTACGTCTTCCTGCAAGAGACACTGCAACGTCTGACGACGGGAAGCTTCCACCGTACTGCCCCGCTGTGGTACTACTTGCCGATCCTGCCCGTAGCCACTTTCCCTTGGATCGTGCCGGCGCTGGCGCGGCTTGGGGGGGGACGTTGGCGCTGGGCCTTGCTGGCGCGCAAAGTGAACGCCGACGCAGGCGAGCCGCTGCTGCTCGCCTGCTGGGTACTGGGGCCGCTGGCCTTCTTCACATTGAACCAATCCAAGCTTCCGCAGTACCTGCTTCCTCTCTTGCCCGCGTTCGCGCTCGCCGCTGCCCGGGCGTGGTCGCACGCTGGGACGGCCATCGCCTGGCGGCCCTACGTCGCGCTCGCGGCGGCCTTGGGCCTGCTGCTCGTGTCGCTCACCCTGTGGCTGCCCGCCCCGATCTCGCTCACCTCCGCCGAGCGTGCCGCCATTCCACCGACCGCCCTCATGCTCGGCGCCGTGCTGCTCGGCTCAGCGGCCCTGGTGTGGCTGGGCGTGCGTCTGAACGCCCCGACGCTTATCGCCGCGGCTTACGCCGCCTGCGTGATCGCCATTCCGGCGGTGTCCGGGCCGTTACTCCGCGCCGTGGGCGACGATCGGTCCGCTGCGTCCCTCGCGGCCGCCGTGAGCGGCCGCGGCCAGGTGGTCGGCGTCGCGGCGTACCCGCCCTCGCTCCCATTCTATTTGCGACATCGCGTCTACCTCGCCTCCGAGACGGCCGGCGAATTCACCAGCAACTTCATCGCCGAATACCCGGAGCGCTTCCGCGATCGTCCCGGCACCCCGCTGCTCCCACCTCTCGCCTGGCGCACGATGCTCGCACAGTGCCCCGAGCCGATGGTGTTCGTGACGCTCGCTGAAGACCGCGCGACGCGTGGCGTGCTCGCGGGCGGCCTGACGCTGCTGTACGAGGACGGCCGGTACGCCGCCTACGGGCCGTGCCGCGCGCTCCACAGGGTGAGGTGATGTGCGGCATCTTTGGCGCGGTGTCCCGCACAGGGGCGCCGCTCAAGCATCCCGAATGCGTTGCGCGCATGGCTGCGACTCTCCAGCACCGGGGCCCGGATGGGGAGCGGATCGTGGGCCACGAGCGCGCGCGCCTCGGAGCGCGCCGTCTCGCTATCATGGACTTGACGACTGGCGACCAGCCGTTTCAAAGCCCCGACGGCGCCATCTGGATGGTCTGCAACGGCGAGATCTACAACGCCCGCGAGCTGCGCCAGGAGGCGACCGGGTGGGGGTATCCGTTCCGCTCGCATGGGGACATCGAGACCATCGTCCCGCTGTATGAACGGCTCGGGGCGCGCGCGGTCGCACGGCTCGACGGCATGTTCGGCCTCGCCATCTGGGACGATCGCCAGCAAGCGCTGATCCTGGCGCGGGACCGCCCTGGCGAAAAGCCGCTGTTCTGGACGAGCGTCGGCGGGGAGCTGCGGTTCGCTTCCGAGATCCAGGCCCTGCTCGTCTATCCCGACCAGCCCCGTCGGCTGAACACCGTGGCGGCCCGACTGTACCAGGCGCTCGGCTACGTGCCCGCTCCTCATACGATGTTCGAGGGCATCCACAAGCTGCCGCCAGCGCATTTCCTCGTAAGCGATGCGCACCACATCGCCGTTTCCCCGTATTGGGAGGCCGCGGACGCGGCCGGCGCTCCGTCCCGCCTCGTCAGTCCCGTCCAGCTGCGAGAGACGCTGTTGCGCGCCGTCGAGCGCGAGCTCATGTCGGACGTGCCGGTCGGAGTGTTCACAAGCGGCGGGCTCGACTCCTCCCTTCTCGCCGCCGCGGCAGCGCGGGTCAAAGCCGGGGAGCAGATCCACACCTATTCCGTCAGGTTCCTGGAGCGCGGCTACGACGAGAGCGCGTTCGCTGCCTCCGTCAGCCACACCATCCGCACAACGCACCACGTCGTCACCGCTGACGACGCATCACTCGATCGTGCCTTCGAGCTAGTCACCCGCACGCTGGCCGAGCCCGTGGGTGACCCGGCGATCCTCCCGACCTACCTCCTGGCCGACGCCGCGCAGGCCCATGTGAAGGTCGTGTTATCCGGCGAAGGGGCGGACGAGCTATTCGGCGGTTACCCCACCTACCTCGGGCACAAGGCGGCCGGGCTGTTCCAGCGCCTTCCGGGCCGAGGCCTGCTGCGCGCCCTGATCAACCGCCTGCCAACCTCCACGGGCAAGGTGACGACCGAGTTCCTGCTCAAGCAGCTCGTCACGGCCGCGGAGCTGCCGGTGCTCGAGCGCCACCTCGCCTGGTTCGGTGCGCTCGGCCCGAATCCGGAGGTAACCGCGTGGGCCGACGGGTTGCTGCACGCCTTCCCCGCTGCCCCGTCCCTGAATCGCGTCCTGTGGCTCGACTTCTGCTCCTACCTGCCGGACAACCTGCTCGTCAAAGTCGATCGGGGTACAATGTTGGCCTCGATCGAGGCGCGGGCGCCGTATCTGGACCGGGAAGTGATGGAGTTGGTCCTCCCCGCTCCGGTGCCGCTCAAGGTGCGGGGGGTCAGGACCAAGGTGATATTAAAGGAAGCGGCCCGCGGGCTCGTGCCCAATCACGTGATCGATCGCAAGAAGCGCGGCCTGTCGGTCCCTGTCGCGCGCTGGCTCAATACCGGCCTTGCGTCGCTCGCCGATCGACTGCTGGCGCGGCCGCGGCTTGGTGGCGAGCGGGTGCCGGGGCTCCTCGCCGAGCACCGCGCCGGCCGAGCCAACCACGCCCGCAAGCTCTGGCCCATCCTCATGGCCGAACTGTGGGCGGAACGGTGGGGAGTGCAATGGGATTGACGCGCGAGCGGGCCCTGGCCTTGATGCAGGAGCACACGCAGTCCCCCTCGCTGCGCCAGCACATGCTGGCGGTCGAGGCAGCGATGCGCGCCTACGCCGGCAAGTATGGAGAGGACCCGGAGGCCTGGGGCCTCGTGGGGCTGTTGCACGACTTCGATTACGAGCGATTCCCCAATCCGACCCACTCCGCCACCGAAGATCATCCCTCCTGGGGAGTGCGGCAACTGCGGGAGCTGGGCCTGGCCGAGCCGATGTGTCGCGCCATCCTCGGACATGCGACCTACACCGGCGTACCCCGCGACTCGCGTATGGCGCAGGCCCTCTTCGCGGTGGACGAGCTGTGCGGGTTCCTCGTCGCGTGCGCGCTGGTGCGGCCGTCGCGCAGCTTCGCCGACCTGGAGGTGTCGTCGGTCAAGAAGAAGCTCAAGGACAAGGGGGGGGGGGGGCGGCCGGGTGACCGACGAGCTCGACCTCGCGATCGACCGAGCGGCTGGCGCCCGCCCAATCGGGGGAAACACGCTCGAGCAGCACGCCGACAGCGCGGCGGCCCTCGCCACGATGCTCGCGGATATCGCCGCCGCCCGACGCTGGGTCCACTTCGAGAATTACATCATCCGCGACGACCACACCGGTCGCTGCTTCGCGGACGCGCTAGCGGCGCGGGCGAGAGCGGGGGTACGCGTACGAGTGCTGTACGACGCACTCGGTTCCCTCGGCACCGGCCGACGCTTTTGGCGCAGCCTGCGTCAAGCGGGCGTCGAGGTGCGGGCGTTCCACCCGCTGCTATCGCCGCGGCTCCTCGAGGTGATGAAGCGCGACCACCGGAAGCTGCTCGTCACCGACGGCCTGACGGCGATGGTCGGGGGCTTGTGCATTGGCAACGAGTGGGCTGGTGACCCGGCGCGCGGCCGCCAGCCGTGGCGGGACACGATGGTCCGGGTGTGCGGGCCTGCCGTGACAGCGCTCGACGCGGCGTTCGGGCGCCTGTGGCGACGCGCGGGGGATCCGCTGCCCGCAGACGAGTTCGACGCGGACCCCGCGGCGTGCGGGAACTCGGCGGTCCGCGTCGTCGCCGGCGCGCCGGGGCGCGCCCACATCTACCGGTCGGTGCAGCTGCTAGCGGCAAGCGCGACCGAGCGGTTCTGGATCACGGACGCCTACCTGCTGGCTCCCCCGCCGCTATACGCCGCGCTGCTCGACGCGGCGAAGGCCGGCGTGGACGTACGCCTCCTCGTGCCGGGCGCGAGCGACCTGCCAGTCCTCAGCAGCCTCACTCGCGCCGGCTACCGCGAGCTGCTGCATGCCGGTGTGCGCGTCTTCGAGTGGCGCGGGCCGATGTTGCACGCGAAGACGCTCCTCGTGGACCGGCGCTGGGCGCGCATCGGCTCGAGCAATGTGAACATGGCGAGCCTGCTGACGAATTACGAGCTCGACCTGCTCGCGGAATGCGAGGAGCTGGCCGAAGCGCTGGCGGTGCAATTCCGACGCGACCTCGCTTCGAGCCGCGAGGTCGTGCTCCAGCCGCGCCGCCTCCGGCTCCCCGCGCGGTTGGTCGGCGCGCCCGCCGTCCCACCGGCCGAAGCGGTGCCCCCCGTGCCGCACAAGCGCTCCGGGTACGAGCTGGGGGCGGTCGCGGTGGTCGCCCTCCGGCGGGTCGCCGGCGGAGCGCGGCGGGCGATCGCGTGGACCGCCGGCGGTACGTGTCTCGGGGTGGGAGCGCTGCTGCTCGTGTTTCCTCAGGTGATGAGCATCACGCTCGCCGCCGGAGCCTTCGGGCTGGCGGTGATCTTCGGGCTGTTCGGCTTGGAACAACGGCGCTCCCGGGAAGAGGCCGCGGATGCAAAGTGATCCCCCGGCCCAACTCCCAGGTGGGGTTGCGCGTATACCAGACAGAGACGAGGCTGAACTGGCGGCGCGGGCGCGCGCCGGGGACCGGGCGGCCTTCGGGACGCTGGTGGAACGCTTCGCGCCGCAGGCCCGGCGGATCGCGCGGGCGGTACTGCAGAATCCCGACGACGCGGACGACGCCGCGCAGGACGCCTTCCTCTCGGCGCTGGTCAAGCTAGACCAGTACGACCCCCGCCGCCCCTTCGGCCCGTGGCTGATGCGGATCGTGGCGAATGCGGCGACGGATCGCCGCCGGCGGCGCGCGGTGCGCCAAGCCGAGGCGCTGGAGCCCGAGCTCGCCGGCGGGGGCTCGCGCCCCGACCTGGACGCTGAGCGGCGCGCCCTGGGCGAACGACTGAGGGCCGCGCTGGCACAGCTACCGGAACGCCGGCGCCTAGCGGTGGTGTTGTTCGACGTGGAGGGTTATTCCCACGCCGAGATCGCGGACATCCTCAGCATCCCCGAGGGGACGGCGCGATCGGAAGTGTTCCATGCACGACGGACGCTGCGCAGTCTGTTGCAGGACTGGAAAGAGGGAGAATGATGGAGCCGTCACTGCCGTTCGATCATCGGGCCGATCCGGAGCTGGGGGCGGCGCTGCGCGCCGCGCTCGAGCCCGCGGACCCAGCCCCGTTCGTCGCCCGCGTGCTGGCCCAGGCCGAGCTGACGCGGGCGCGGCGTCGCGACGTGCCCACGTGGGACATCCTCGCCCGCTGGGCGCGCGCGGGCATCGCCGCCGCAGTGGCGGCCGCGCTCGTCGCGGGGTTCGCGATGGGACGGGCAATGCAATCACGCGCGACGCTCGACGACGTCATGGTAGCGTCCGCCGGCGCGGGGGCCAATGCGCTGCTCTCCTCCCCCCGAGCGCCCGACGCAAGCGTGGTGTTCACGTCGCTGGTAGAACGGGAGCGCTAGGAAACGATGACGCCGATACTGTGGGAGGTCATGCCGTCATGATGTTCAACCGATCGAAGGCGCAGGCTATCGCGCTCCTCGTCGCCGTGTTCCTCGCGGGCGGAGCGGCGGGCTGGGGCGTGGCCGCGTCGCGCGGCGATCACTGGCCCCAGCGCCACGGACCCGACGCGATGGTGGACTTCCTGAGCCGCAAACTCAACCTGTCGGCCGCGCAACGCGACTCGGTGCGGGCGGTGATCACGCGTCACCATGCGGAGACGGAGGCGCTGTGGCGGCAAGTACACCCGCGCTACGATTCCCTGCGGGCGGAGATGCGGCGAGAAGTCAGCGTCCAGCTCGATCCGCAGCAGCGAGCGACGTACGCGCGACTCATCGCGGAGCTGGAGCATCAACACCAGGCGGGTGATAGCGCGAAACCCACGTCCGACGGAGGGCGGCATTAGCATGCGGTGGATCGGCGGAATCCTGATCGGAGTCCTGGCAGCCCCCGTGGCGGCGCAGCAGCCGCAGGCGCCCCAGCAGGTGACCCTCTCGGAAGCGGTGCGGCGGGCATTGCAAGTGCAGCCCGCCATGGTCCAGGCCGAAGGCGACCAGCGAAACGCGTCAGCGGGCTACCACTCCGCTCTGGGCGCGTTCCTGCCGACCGTCACGGTCGGCGGCTCCGCGGCGCGCAGCAACGTCAGCGTGATCGATCGGACGACGGGACGGGCCGTGCCGTCACAATACTCGTATACCAGCACCCTGTCGGCGAGCTTGGATCTGTTCACCGGATTCCGCCGACTCGCCAACCGCAGCGCGGCAGCGGCCACCCAAGACGCGGCCGACGCGGGCTACGTGAACCAGCAATTCCAGGTGACGCTCCAGACCAAGCAGGCGTTCTATAACGCGCTCGCGACTGAGGAACTGGTGCGGGTCGCCGAAGCCCAGGTGAAGCGCACGCAGCAGGAGCTGCAGATCTCCGTGGACAAACTGCGGGCCGGCTCGGCGACGCGATCGGACTCGCTCCGCTCGGCCGTGGATGTCGGCAACGCGCGTCTGGCGCTGCTGCAGGCGCAGGCGAACCTTGAGTTCGCCCAAGCCTCACTCGGCCGGCAGATCGGCGTGGACCAGCCGGTGCGCGCGGCCGCCGACAGCGCGCTCCCCGCGCTCCCGGATACCGCGACGCTACGCGCGGAGGCAATCGCCAAGGCGCCCCAGGTACAGCAGGCCGACGCCCAAGCGCGCGCCGCCGCAGCCCAGGTATGGTCCTCGCGGTCGCAGTACTTCCCAACGTTGAACGTGACATATGGCGACAACCGGCAGGGGATCTCGTCCCCGTCGTGGTCGCGTCTGGTGGACGGGGGGTACCCGGAGACGTTCTCGTGGCGGTTCGGCCTTTCCTGGACCTTGTTCAACGGCTTTGCGCGCGAGCAGCAACTCGTCTCGTCCAAGGTGTCGCACGACGTCGCCGTCGCGCGCGCGGGCGACACACGCCGCGGCGTGAACGCGCAGCTCACTCAGCAGCTCGCCGCTCTGGAGACCGCGTTCGCCCAGCTCGACATCGCCCGGTCGAATGTTGCCGCGACCACGGAGGACATGCGCGTAGGCGAACCTGACCCAGGCGCAGGTGAGCCTGGTGCAGGCCCGCTTCAACTTTGTGATCGCCCGGGCCACGCTCGAGGCGCTCGTGGGGCGCGAACTATGACCGCCGTGCGGCCGATGGCATTCACCACCGGGGACACGCCTCTCCCCGATATCATCATCCTGACACACAACCTGACGCGCGACTACGACATGGGGGGCGAGATCGTGCATGCCCTGCGCGGCATCGACGTGCAGATCAAACGGAATGAATTCGTGGCGTGCATGGGCCCTTCCGGGTCGGGCAAGTCGACCCTCATGAACCTGATCGGTTGCCTCGACACCCCCACCGCCGGCGAGTACTGGCTCAACGGCCAGAAGGTCAGCGACCTGACGGACGACGAGCTGGCGCGGATCCGCAACAAGGAGATCGGGTTCGTGTTCCAGACGTTCAACCTCCTGCCCCGCGCCAGCGCGCTGCACAACGTGGAGCTGCCGCTGATTTACGCGGGCGAGAGCGCCAAAGCGCGCCGCGAGCACGCTGCCCACGCCTTGGAGCGAGTGCAGCTGGCAGACCGCATGGACCACCGGCCCAACGAGCTGTCGGGCGGGCAGCGCCAGCGCGTCGCCATCGCGCGCGCGCTGGTCAACAACCCGAGCATCCTGCTCGCCGACGAGCCCACCGGCAACCTCGATTCGGCCACCGGCGACGAAATCATGAAGCTGTTCGAGGAGCTCTGGAGCGCCGGGCAGACAATCGTCCTGGTGACCCACGAACACGACATCGCGGCGCACGCGCGCCGCCAGATTCATCTGCGCGACGGCAAAGTCGAGCGCGATGAGAGGATGGGACAGCAGTGAAGCGACTCCTGACCGCGGCCGCCCTCGCCTTGGGCCTCGCCGCCTGCAAGAAGGCTCAACCCGCCGTGCTCTACGAGAAAGTGCCCGTGGAGCGACGCGATATCACCGTCACCGCATCGGCCTCGGGGACCATCCAGCCGATCCTCACCGTGCAGGTGAAGTCCCAAGCCTCCGGGGCGATCACCGAGATGCGCGTGCAGACGGGCGATGACGTCCGTCCCGGCCAGGTGCTGGCGATGATCGATCCGCGCCTGCCCAAGAGCGCGCTCGACCAGGCGAAAGCGAATTTGGACGTGGCCAGGGCCAGCTACCAGAACGCGGCCACCCAGTTCGCGCGCGAGGACACCCTCTACAAGGCGCAGGCGGTCACGCAGACGGAGTTCGAAACCGCCCGCGTCACCTTCGCCCAGGCCAAGGCGAGCCTCGTGAACGCCCAAGCCAATCTCAGCGACGCCCAGATCGCCTACGACCAGACGAGGGTGAAGGCGCCGCTCGCCGGCACGATCATCCAGAAGCAAGTCGAGCTGGGCACGGTCATCTCGAGCCCGACCCGAGACGTGGGTGGCGGTACCGTGCTCTTCCAGATGGCGAACCTCGACACCGTCCAGGTGCAGTCGATGGTGGATGAGACGGACATCGGGAAAGTACAGCCCGGTCTGCCGGTCACGATCACCGTAGACGCCTACCCCAACCGGCCGTTCCAGGGCACGGTCCTCAAGATCGAGCCGCAGGCCACCGTGCAGCAGAACGTGACGATGTTCCCGGTACTCGTGAACATCCTCAACACCGAGCACCTGTTGAAGCCAGGGATGAACTCCGAGGTGGAGATCCACGTGGGCCAGCGGCAGGGGGTGCTGGCGATTCCCAACGCGGCGTTGCGGACCCAGCGCGATGTGACCTCCGCCGCCCAGGTGCTGGGGCTCAACCCGCAGGACGTGCAGGCGCAGCTCGCCGCCGCGCCGCTGCCACCTCGGATGGGCGGCGACACGGCCGTCCGCACCGGCACCTCGCTCGGCCAGGCGGGTGCCCCCACCACCCCCGCCGGCGGGCGAGCGATGGACCCCGCGAAGAGGAGCGGAGCTCGCGACAGCACGAAGCCGGCGGCCAACGTGTTCACGATCGCCGACGGCCGGCAGATCCCGCTGCCAGCCGGCGTCACCGCCGAGCAGGTGCGTGCCGCCTTGCAGAAGCGCACGACGGGCGGCCAGCTCACGCCTGCCGAGCAAGCGCTGCTGCGCCAGGTGTTCCCGCAGTTCGGCGGCGGCCACGGCGGCGGCGGGGGCGGCCCCGGAGGGGCAAGCATGCGTCGCAGCAACAACTTCTCCGGCAACTTCATCGTGTTCGCGCTGCGCAACGGCAAGCCGACGCCGGTCAACATCCGCACCGGCCTGACCGACCTCGACTACGTCGAAGTGGCCAACGGGCTAGCGGACAAGGATACGGTGCTGCTGTTGCCGAGCGCCTCGCTGGTGCAGTCCCAGCAGGACATGAAGAACCGGTTCCAGAATATGACCGGCGGGGGACTGCCAGGGCTGCGCCAGCAGAGCGGCGGCAGCGGAACGACCAAGAACTAGCCATGCTACTCGGTGAGATCATCCAGGTCGCGCTGCAGGCGATCCGCGCGAATAAGCTCCGGTCGCTGCTCACCACGCTGGGCATCATCATCGGCGTCGGGGCCGTGATCACAATGATCGCGCTTGGCTCGGGCGCCCAGAAATCGGTGCAGGATCGGATCCAGGCCCTGGGCCCGACGCTGCTCACCATTTTCCCCGGCCAGAACTTCCACGGCGGAATCGCGATCATGGGGGCGATCAGCATCACCATGGGCGACGACACCGCGCTGACCAATGGCGCGCGGTACATCGACGCGGTCATCCCCGAGCTGTCGCGAAACGTGCAGGTGAAGAAGGGCAACCAGAACATCAACGTGAGCGTGGTGGGCACTACCTCCAACTACGTGCCGGTACGCAGCTATACCGTCACCTACGGCCGCATGTATACGCCCGGAGAGGACGATGCTCGCCAGCGCTATGCCGTGCTCGGCTCAGCCGTCCCCGACATGTTCAACGTCAACCCCGCGGGGATCGTCGGCCAGGACATCCAGATCCGCGGCATCACCTTTCAGGTCATCGGCGTGTTGAGCCAGAAGGGCTCCCAGGGGTCGTTCAACAACCCGGACGAGCAGATCCTCATTCCGCTGCAGACCGCCCGCTATCGCATGTTCGGCCCCGATCGACTGCGTTCCATCACAGTGCGCGTGGTAGACTTGGACCACATGAACCTCGCGATGGTCGAGATCGAGCGGGTGATGCGACGCATGCATCACATCCGCCCGGGAGGGGATAACGACTTCCAGATCCGTAACCAGACCGACATCCTGGCCACGTTCCAGCAGACGACCCAGACCTTCGGGCTCCTGCTGGCGGGCATTGCCGCGGTCAGCCTGCTGGTAGGGGGCATCGGCATCATGAACATCATGCTGGTCTCGGTGACCGAGCGGACCCGCGAGATCGGGGTCCGCAAAGCCCTGGGCGCGACGCGCTTCAACATCATGTTCCAATTCCTGGTGGAGGCGCTGGTGCTGTGCCTGGGAGGCGGGCTGATCGGCGTGCTGTTCGGTTCGCTGGGCGCGCTCGTGCTGTCCAAGATGTTCCATTGGAACACCCTCATCTCGCCACTCGCGATTCTCCTGGCGTTCGTCTTCAGCGCGATGGTCGGCCTGTTCTTCGGCATGTGGCCCGCGCAGCGGGCGGCGCAACTCGATCCGATCCAAGCCCTGCGCTACGAGTAGCACGCGGAAGTCGGCACGCGGAAGTCGGAGCGGGAAGTTGAACTGACGATTCGTAGGCGGCCGCTGGCGCCGTTCCGCGTTCCGACTTTCGCGTTCCGTGTTTATCTTGCTTCCCATGCTCCCGCTCTTTATCGCGCTGCTGCAAGCGGCGGGCGATCCGGGCCCCGTCTATGACGGCCACGCCCGCCAGCTCGACGTCCACCCGCCGCGGATCGAGGCGACGGTGGTCATCGACGGCGTGCTCGACGAGCCTGTCTGGCGCGCGGCGGCCCGGCTCACCGGCTTCACGCAGTATCGCCCGGTGGACGGACGCCCCGCGGCGGATTCCACGGTCGTGCTCGTGTGGTACGCCCCCGACGCGATCTACTTTGGCATCCGCGCCTACGAGGCCCATGGCAACGTGGTGCGCGCGACCCTCGCCAACCGCGACAATATCGACGCCGACGACCACATCCAGATCCTGTTGGACACCTACAACGACCATCGCCGCGCCCTGCTTTTCTCGGTGAACCCGCTCGGAATCCAGGAGGACGGCGTCCGCAGCGAAGGCCAGGACGCGGGCGCAGCCGGCGGCGGCGTCGGCACCGGGCGGTTCGATGGCATCGTGGATCTCAGTCCCGACTTCGTCTACCAGTCGCGCGGCCGCGTGACGCCCTGGGGCTACGAGGTCGAGGTCCGCATCCCGTTCAAGAGCATCCGCTATCAGAGCACCGACTCGCAGGACTGGGGGCTCCAGATCGTTCGGATCACCCAGCATACCGGCTACGAGGACAATTGGGCGCCCACCGTGCGGGCCAGCGCCAGCTACCTGATCCAGGCCGGCCGGCTGCGGGGGCTCACCGGCCTCCACCGTGGCCTGGTGATGGACTTGAGTCCCGAATTCACGACGCATGTGGACGGGGCGCCGCGCGGAGGAACGGGACCGGGGTACGTCTACAAAGGCGATCCTCAACCCGGCGGGAACCTGCGCTGGGGCGTCTCCCAGAACCTCAATGCGACCGGGACGATCAACCCTGACTTCTCGCAGGTCGAGGCCGACATCGCTCAGGTGACGGTGAACCAGCGCTTCGCGCTGTTCTTTCCCGAGAAGCGCCCCTTCTTCCTGGAGGGGCTCGAGCAGTTCGACACGCCCAACCGGTTGATCTATACCCGGCAGATCGTGGCCCCCATGGCCGGCGCCAAGCTCACCGGCAAGCTGGGCGGCACCAACGTCGCCTACCTGGCGGCTGCCGACGACCAGGGGCAGTCGCGCACCGGCGACACCCCCGTGTTCAATTTGCTCCGGGTACAGCGCGACCTGGGAACCAGCTCGACGGTCGGCCTGGCGTACACCGATCGCCTCGACGGCGGCGATTACAACCGGGTCCTCGGGGCGGACGCGCGGATCATCTGGAAGCACATCTGGTTCTCCCAGGTCCAGCTGGTCGGCTCATGGGACCAGAACGCCGGCGTCCCCCACGCGGGCAAGCTGTGGGACGTGACGCTGTTCGACCGCACCGGGCGCTCCTACGGCAACCACGGGGAGATCGTCGGGATCACCCCCGACTTCGTGGCGCGGAGCGGCTTCGTGAACCGCGTGGGGATCGTCACGGGGCGGCTCTTCGACCGCTACACGGTATACGGCCGGCCCGGGGCGCTCGTCGAGCAGCTGAGCACGTTCCTGCTCGTGAGCCCGCTGTGGCGCTACGACGACTTCCTCAAGCTCCGGGGAACGATCGAGGGAGGGTACACGGTCACGTCGACCGCGAACATCCGCGGGGGCTGGAACCTCAACACCGCGGTGTCCAACAATCTGCAGCGCTTCGACGCGGCGCTCTACGCGGGCTATCAGGTGAACCGCACTGTCGATACGATCCCGTTCACACTGCCGCACGGGTTGTACAACCTGTGGAGCGCGAACGCCAGCTTCAACACACCGAACCGCGTGCTCACGCTCGGGGGGAGCGCGGGCTACGGTGCAGCCCCGATCTTCGCCGAAGCGGCCGAGGGACGGCAGGTCGCAATCAGCGCGACGGCCAGCTGGCGGCCCACGTCGTCGATTCGGGTTGACGCCCTCTGGACCCACGTGCGCCTCAGCAGGGCGCGGGACGGCAGCCGCTTCTCGACGGCCAACATCCCGCGCCTGAAGATCGAATACCAGCTGACGCGAGCGATCTTTTTCCGCTACATCGGTCAGTACTTCGCGCAGGATCACGTCGCCCTGCAGGATCCACGCACCGGCCAGCCGCTCCTCGCGAACGGGACGGCCGCCGGGCCGCAGGCGACCAACGACTTCCGTAACGACGTCCTGTTCTCTTTCAAGCCGACCCCGGGGACAGTGTTCTTCTTCGGCTACGGCGCCTCGCTCGACGAGCCCCAGGCGTTCGCGTTCCGGCAGCTCCGCCGCACCGGCGACGGCTTCTTCCTCAAGGCGAGCTACCTCTTCCGGATGTAGTTTTCCCCGCATGCTGGCCTGGACGTCCATCGAAGCGCAGCTGGCGCAGGAACGCGCCGCCAAGCGCCGCCAGTACGTCCGCGCGACGACGCGCGCCCGCTGGGGCTTCGTGGCGTTCGCGATCACGCTGCTGCTGGCCGTCCGCCTGGGACACCTCGTCCCGATCTCCTGGGCCTTCATCGCCGCCTTCGCTGCCGCTTTCCTCGTGGCGAATTACGGGATGTCCCAGGTCGCGCGAGACCCGCAATTCCAGCCCTGGTACGCTCAACTCAACATCGCCATCGACAGCGCGATGATCTCCGCTGTCCTCTACGCTCTTGGCCCAACGGGCCACGTGCTGTACGCCGTCTACCTCGTCGCCCCGATGCAGGCGGCGCTCTACCTGGAGCGACGGGAGGCCTGGGGTGCCTTGGCGATCAACCTGGCGGGGTTTGCGATCGTCGGTGTCGTGCAGGTGCTGCAGCTGGCCTGGTCCTGGAGCGTCCTGGTCCAGGAGGCGCTCGTGCTCCTGGTCGCGTGCCTCGGACTGATCCCCTTGCTCTCCCGCATTGTCGATCGGCTGCGGGACACGCGCGGCGTGCTCGCGCAGGTCGAGCGCGGAGACCTCACCATGAGGGTGGCCGACGCGGCACCCGACGAGCTCGGCTACCTCGGCGTGAGTGTCGACCGCACCACGGACGCCATTGCCGACATCGTGCGCCAGGTGCAGCAGCAGGCGCAGGAGCTCGCCGCGATGGCGCAGGAGCTCGCCGCCTCCGCCGAGCAGCTCCAGGCGTCCTCTCAGGAGATCTCGGCGACCACAGTGCAACTCTCCGCGGGCACCGAACGCCAGCGGCAGCTCATCGGCCATGGTCGCACCGACACCGATGCCGCGGCGGCCATCGCGGTCACGCTACACGGCCGCGCCCAGGAGGCCGAGCAGGAGATCGGCGCGATCGCCCAGGAGGCGCGGCGGCACGGCGAGGAAATCGCCCGGGCGCGCGAGCTGTTGCGGACCCTCGTCACCCACATCGACCAGGTCGCCCAGGCCGCCACGACGCTCGAGCAGGGGTCGAAGGAAGTGGGGAAGCTGGTGGACAGCATCACGCGCATTGCCAGCCAGACCGATCTCTTGGCCCTGAACGCCGCCATCGAGGCGGCCCGGGCTGGCCAGCACGGTCTGGGCTTTCGCGTGGTGGCGGCCGAAGTCCGTAAGCTCGCCGAGCAGAGCACGCGCGCCGCCGGCGAGGTACAGACGCGAGTTGGCCAGACCCAGGACCAGATCGGCCGCGTAGTGGCCGCGATGCGGGAGAGCCGCACCACCGCGCAAGGCGTGGGGTCAGTCTCGACATCAGTGCAGCAGGCCCTCGACGCCATCTTCGCCGACCTGAACCGGACGGTACAGTTCGCCACCGCCTTCGCGGCCGAGACCGAAGGCCAGACACGACGGATGCGCGAGGTCGTGCGGCGGATGGAGGAAGTGGCGGTAATCACCGATGCGGCGGCGCAGGGCGCGCAGCAGACCACAGCGGCGACGCAGCAGCAGATCGCCTCGCTAGGTGAGCTCACCGCAACTTCGCAGCACCTCTCGGTCGCGGCGGCGAAGCTGACCGAGACGATTCAGCGGTTTACGGTGAACGGAAAGAGCAGACCTTGAAGTTCCGGCAGTGCTGCTGGCTGCTCGCCTCGCTGCTCGGGGCGAGCGCCACGCTGTGCCCCACCCCAGCGCGAGGCCAGGACAACTTCGAGATTCAAGTCTATGGCTCCGAGCTCGTCACGCCCCGCCGCACCATGCTCGAGCTCCACAGCAATTTCACGGCGTCCGGACGGCGCAGTGTCTTGGACGGTGTGTGGCCCAGCGACCGCGCGTTCCACGAAACCCTCGAGCTGACGCACGGGTTCACGGGGTGGTTCGAGGTCGGCTGGTACGTCTTTACGAGCGTACAAAACGGCGGGGATTGGAACTGGGTCGGCACCCACGCTCGACCGCGCCTGCGAGCCCCGGAGAGCTGGCACTGGCCCCTGGGAGCCAGCCTGTCATTCGAGTTCGGATACCAGCGGCGTACATTCTCGACTGACACCTGGTCCCTGGAGATTCGACCGATCATCGATCGCCGCTGGGGCGCGTGGTATTGGGCGGTCAACCCGGCGCTGGAGCGGTCGCTCAAAGGCGCCGGCACCTCTCGGGGCTTCGCCTTCGCACCCAACGCCGCTGTCACCTATGACGTGACCTCGAGGATCACCGCAGGCCTCGAGTATTACGGGGCGGTGGGACCCGTGACGGGGTTCGACCCGTTGAATCAGCAACAGCACCAGATCTTCCCGGTCATCGACCTGAACCTGTCGCCCAGCTTCGAGTTCAATGTGGGGGTAGGCATCGGGATGACGGCAGCAACGGACCACGTCATCGTCAAGATGATCACGGGATACCGCTTTTAGCGAGGCGCTCACATTCCAATCGTCTCCCGCAACCGCGCTCCCCAGCGATTCGCCTCGCGTCGAATCTCCGAATAGTCCGCCGTCAGCAACTGGCCGTCCTGCACCACGAGCTCTCCGTCCACGACGACGTGGCGCACGTCACTCGCCCGCGCGCTGTAGACGAGGCGCGAGACCAGGTCCCCCGCCTCCGGCTGCGCGTGCGGGCCGGAGAGGTCGAGCGCGAGGAGGTCGGCGCGCTTGCCCGGCTCCAGGGAGCCGAGCTCATCCTCCAGGCCCAGCGCGCGGGCGCCGCCGAGGGTGGCCAGCTCGAGCGCCTGGCCCGCGGGGAGCGCGTCGGGGCCTAGTCGCGGCTTCTGGATGAGCGCCGCGAGCCGCAGCTCGGTGAAGCCGTCGAGCCGATTGTTGCACGGCGCGCCATCGGCCCCGAGCGCCACATGGCAGCCGGCGGCCAGCATCTCAGGGACGGGAGCGATGCCACTGCCCAGCTTCAGGTTCGAGCTGGGACAATGGACCACATTGGTGTGTTGGCGCGCCAGGCGCCGGATCCCCTCGCCGTCCACCCAGACGCAATGGGCCAGAGTCGTGCGCGGGCCCGCAATGCCCACCGAATCCAGATAGGCTAGCTCGTCGTTTCCCGTTTCCCGCTTCACGGTTTGCAGCTCCAGCGGCGTCTCGGCGGCGTGCGTGTGGATCACCGCGCCGGCCTTGGCGGCCAGGTCGCTCACGCGGCGCAGCAACGGGCCGGTACAACTGGGCGCGAAGCGCGGCGCGTAACACCAGCGGAGCCGGCCGTCCGCCCGGCCGTGCCACGTGGCGCACAGATCGGCGGCCTCCTGCAGCGCGCGGTCGGTCCGTTCCCGCAGCTCCGGGGGCGCCGCCAGCGCGTCCATGAGACATTTGCCGGCCGTGGCGCGCAGCCCAATCGCCTCCAGCGCCTGAAACGCCGCCCCCGTGTGGCGGACCGTCTCCATGTCGAGGATCGCCGTCGTACCGCCGAGCAGCAGCTCCGCCGCGCCCAGCATCGCCGACCAATAGACGGAGTCCTCAGTGTGGGCGGCCTCGAGCGGCCAGATGCGCCGGGCGAGCCATTGTTCGAGCGGCAGGTCGTCGGCCAGCCCCCGGAACAGCGTCTGGCAGAGATGGACGTGCGCCTGAATCAAACCGGGGAGAATGACGAGGCCTGCGCAGTCGAGAATCGTCCTTCCGTCCGACGGTCCGACACTTTGACCGTCCGACCGCTCTCTCAGCGCCGCGATCCTCTTGCCCTCGACCCACACGTCTGCGTCGAGGATCCGCCGCCGCGGATCCATTGTCACGACACGGGCGCCGGCGAGCACCAGCGGCCGTGGGGTGTGGGAGGGCTCGCGCACGCCTACGTCGTCACCCGCGGTCGCGCTTTGGTGGTGTCCTGGGGCAGGTCGAAGTAGGCGGCGACCTCGTCCACGAGGTCGTCGTCAGCGTAGGTGCCGGTGAGGATCCGCTCCGGGCTCCCCGGCTCGACCAGGAGGTACCCGAACGGATAGTCCAGGCCGGAGAGGAGGATCGGGCGCCGCCGCCGGTTGGGCAGCGCCACGTAAACCGTCTCGGCGTGCGTGGGAAGCAGCTTGATGTTGTAGGCCGTGAGCTGAGGGAGGATCGCCTGGGTGGCGGACGTCAACTGATCGAACGCGTCCACCGCGTCGTCCGGATTGAGCGTGTCACCGCCAGCTGGGAGCCAGAACACGATCACCGTGGGCCCCGTGACGAGGCGCGGCACGTGCAGGCTGTCGGTGGAGTCGCGCGTGAACTGCGCGAGATCACCAGCCGGCACGCTCCCTGCCCGGGGAGTATTGGCGACGGTGCGGGAGTGGCAGCCCAAGAGGAGCCCCCCCGCACCCACCAGCGCCGCGCACCAAGCCGGTCTCATGCCCGAAGTATATCGCCCGACCGACGCTACTCGATGGCCGCCAGGGCGTCATGGAGCTGCGCCGCGCCGCGGTATCGCTCTTCGGGCCGCTTCGCCATCGCCCGGAGGACGACCGTCCCGAGCGCGTCCGGCACCTCGGGGTTCAGCCTGCGGGGGTCGGGGGGCGCCTCCTCGAGGTGCTTGGCGATTAGCGACCACGTCGTGTCGGCCTCGAAGGGGAGGCGGCCGGTGAGACACTCGAACAGCACCACCCCCGCCGAGTAGAGATCGCTGCGCGGGTCGAGCTCGGCACCCGAGAGCTGCTCGGGCGACATGTAATCGAGCGTGCCGATCGTCGTGCCGGCCTCCGTGAGACCCCGTCCCCCCTGCTTATCCTGGGGCGGGTCCGCGAGCCGCGCGATGCCGAAGTCCATCACCTTCAGGAAGCCGCTGGGCTCGACCACCATGTTCTGCGGCTTGATGTCGCGGTGGATCACGCCCTCGGCGTGCGCTACCTCGAGCGCGCGGCACAACTGCTTGCCGACCGTCAGCGTCACCGACACGGGCAGCTTGCCACGGCTCGCGATCAGCAGCTTCAGCGAGGTGCCCTCGACGAGCTCCATGGTGAGGTAGTACATCCCATTCACCTCGCCGAGGTCGTAGGTGCGGACCACGTTGCGGTGGGCGATCCGGCGCGCGAGCCGGATCTCCTGCTTGAAGCGCTCCAGGGCCACCGAGTTCCCCGTGAGCGTCTCGGGTCGCAGCGTCTTGATGGCGACTGGCTCCTGTAGTTCGCGGTCGAACGCGCGGTACACCACACCCATCCCGCCGGTGCCGAGGATTTCCTTGATCTCGTAACGGCCCGCGAAGGTCGAGCCCAGTCGCAGGACGTCCCCACCCGAGGTGATCGAGCGCCGGGCCCCGACCTCGCGGATCGCCGTCGCAGCGCCACCAATTGGTTGGGTCGCGGCGGCTCCAGAGGCGCGCATCATGTACTCGACCAGGTCGGATTTTTCCTTCAGGTCTTCGACCAAGCTCTTGAACGCCCGCGCCAGCACGCCGATCTCGTCGCCCGTGGAGACGTCGATCGCCACAGCGTAGTCGCCGTCCTGGACCTGGCGCGTCGCGAGGGCCAGGCGCCGCACCGGCCCGGCGATCTGACGCGCCTGGACGAAGGCGAAGACGAGGGCGAGGACGACACCGAGGCCGATCGCGAGCACGATGGTGCGTTGCAGTGCCTTGAAGGCCGCCAGCTCGGCATCACGTGAGCGCAGCGCCAGCACTCCTCCATATACGTCGCCGCCCGCTGAGCGGATCGGCGCGGCGACCCCGATCAGGTGCTCGCCGTGCATTATGGCGGCCATCCGTGCCGGAGAGGTGTCGCTCAACGCTTCGGGGTGTAGCTCCGCGGTCAGCGCCGAGCCGACCTCCGTCCGGAGCACTGTGCTCCCGACCACGACGGGGACGCTGTCGCGGCGGAAGGCGAAGAACACGACCTCGGAGTTGGTCGCCTGCTTGAGCGCCGCAGCGAGCGAATCGTCGAGGGCGTAGGCCGCAACCAGGACGCCCTGCGGCGCGGCGCCCCGAGCGGCGAGCGGCGTGGCCACCGCCACGTACAGCCGGATCGCCGCGGTATCCCGGTCGTCGCTGAAGGCGCCGCTCGTCTGCTCGCCGGACAGCGCGGTCGCGATCAGCGCGCCGTGCGAGAGGTCGCGGTCGTATTCCTCCGGATAATCCGTGCGCGCAAGCAGGATGCCGTCGCGGTTGGTGACCAGCACCAGGGCCGCGCCGATGAGGTCGCGATACTCCCGTGCTTGGTCGAGCACGTTCGCCCTGTCTCGACTCGTGAGCAGCCGCTCCCGAAACTGCGGCACCCCCGCGGTTACCACGCTCATACCCTCGAACGCGCGCGTCCGGGCCGCGAGCAGGTTCGCCACGGCGCGCCGCGTGTTCTGGAGTGCGCTGTCCACTGCCGCGTCCGCCGTACGGTTTGCCTGCAGCGACGTGAGGCCGAACGTCGCGCCGAGCACGGCCACGACGAGCAGCGTCGATGCCAGAAAGATCCTTCCCGCCAGGCCGAATAGCGGCGCCTTAGTAGCGCTCGCGGCCTTCATTCGTCGGGTAGTCCTGCCCGAATTTGTTCATGTGGGGCTGCCACTTGTAACCGCGCGCGTCGAGGGTGATCTGGAGATCGCCCACGCCGGGAGGCGCGACGGTCACGTCGGTAACCACCTCGGCCGCGATCCGCTCGTGCCAGACGTGCAGCCGGTAGCGCCCGGAGGGGACATCGTTGATCGTGAACGTGCCGTCGCCCGACGGCTGAGTAAACCACCGGTTCGCCAGGACGATGACGTACGCCACCATCCGCGGGTGCACATTGCAGAACACCCGCACCAGGCCGGGCGTGGTAAACGTGTGGCCTTTGGCCTCACCGCGGCCGTACAGCCCCAGATCGAACTGGTTCGGCTCGCTCACCGAAAACACGTTGTGATTGAACGGGTCGAGGTTGGGAAAGCGCACCGTCGAGCCGGCAGGCACCACCACCACGTGCGGCACGTAGACCTTGTCGCGGATGACAACGTCGGCCGTGGCGGTTCGCGCGCCGGGTCCCGCCCCTTGGAGATAGATCACCGCGTCGCCGAGATCGGGGCTCGGCTTGTTGTGCCTCTCCAGAATCGTGACGCGTCCCGCGACCCGGGCCCCCCCCACCCCTCCTCCTGCCTGCGCCCGAGCGGCCGGCGGCGTGAGCGCGATCACTACCGCCAGAACCACGCCTCTGCTTCTCATCGGTCGTTCCATCCGAGTGCGCTGAAGGGGGTTCAGCTTACCGCAATCGAGCGGAAACCGCCAGGAGTTTTCGGGTGCTCCGGCAGGCAGGGGGCCTCATTCGGGCTCAGCTGGCCGGCGGTGCTTTTCCTGCCGGCGGTACTGCTTCTTGGACCGGTGGACCTTGTGCGATGGGAGCTTGAGCCGCCCTTTGATCGGTGCAGCCGGGTTCGGAACCCGTACCGTCAGCGCGTCCTTCTTCTTCCGGCTCATCGCCCGACGCGCGCTCGAATCTGTTTGGCGTGGTGGCGGGCGTGGATCACGTGGAAGCGCACCCACTCCTCGAGGGTCAAGTCCCCGAGCCGCGGGTGCTTGACGAACAGGTCGTAGCGCCGGGCCGGCAGGAGCAGGTGCTCCAGCTCAAGGAACCGCGCCACCCCCTCGCGGAAGTGCGCCTCAGCGCTCGCCCGGGGCACGTACGCTGCGGGCACCGAGGCCTTCGGCGCCTTCCGGCCCGGCGGGACGACCCCCAGGCCCATCACCAAGAGGTTCGCCAGCCGCTCGAGCAAAGTCCGCGGGCGGCGGGTCATCGGGTCCCGGGCACGGCGGTCCTCGAACCCCTTGCCGCTCCACTCCAGTCCCAGGGCCAAGTGCTCCACGATCTGCGCCGCGTTCCACTTACCCGCGGGCGCCGTGTGCCACTCGGCGTCGGACCGGCTGGCGAGCGGTCCGAGGACGAAGTCCGGCAGTTCGGCGAAGGCTGGTTTACGCATTAGCTTCCATCGTCCGCTCTCGCAGAGATACTACGGTTGAGCCTGCTGCGCCGCCACCCGATTGCGCTCGCCCTCGCCGCGCTCGTCATTGTGAGCGCGCTGTGGTCGCTCCCACCGCTGATCGACGCGGTGACCGGCGCCCCTCCGCCTCCGGGGGACGCGGAGCTTAACCGGCCGTTCCTCTACCTCGCCGCAGCGCCCCTCACCGACGTGCTCGACGCCCTCACGTTTCTCAGTCTCCCTCGCGCTCAGGCTTTGCTGACCACCTGGGTCGCGGCGCTCGCCCTGTGGGGAGTGCTGCGCTCCGGCTCCTGGCTGCTCCGGTTCGGCCGGGCGGCGCTGGGAGTCGGGAGCATGGTCTTCCTCGTGGGCGCCACGCTGGTGCTGCCGCGCCCCGTGCCGCGCCTCGTGACGGCGGACGCTGCGGCTGTCGTGATCGACTACCACGCCCACACCGCCGCGTCCCACGACGGCCGAAAGCGCTGGACGGCAGCGGACCTGGCCGATTGGCACGTCGCCCAAGGGTTCCAGGCCTCCTATGTCACCGATCACAATGTGCTCTTCACCGCAACGGTCGAGCAGCCGATCCGCCTGCTCCCCGGGGTGGAGTGGAGTGTTTACCGCCAGCACGTCGTGGCCCTGTCGCCGGCGGTGGCGATCGACCGAGACGTCTTCTCCCGGGATACCCCATCCCTGCTGCGCCTGTTCGGCGAGCTGCACCGCCAGGGCGCCCTGGCCATCGCTTCTCTGCCCGAGTTCTGGGATCACCATCGGGAAGACCTCGAGGCATTCGTGGCGGCGGGGGTAGACGGCTTCGAGATCGTCAACTGTGCCCCGAGGGGCCTCGCCTTTCCGCCACAGGCGCGGCGGGATGTCCTCGACTTGGCGCGCGCCAACGATCTGTTGGTTACGGGGGCGAGCGACAACCACGGGTGGGGGAAGGTCACGTGTGTCTGGAACGTGACGCACCCCGGCGAGCATGGCTTCAAGGCCAACCACGTCCTCGCGCGGCCGTTGGCGCTCGCCCAAGGGGACCTCCCCGTCTGGAACGCCGCCATCAGCCAGCCCTGGCTGATGCTGCGCGGTCTGTCCGCTGCCGAGCGCGTGAGCTGGCTCACCTGGATTGCCGTGGTCACGCTCTACCTGGCACAGCCGCGGCGGCAGGGCCAGCCCGCAGGGCTCGGCATTCTTGCCCGCTCGGTCCTCGGCCCGGAGCCGAGAGTAGAGCCAACAGCTGTCAGCTAGCAGCCATCAGTATTGGCGGCTGAGGGCTGACGGCTGTGGCTCGTCAAAGTACTTGTGACCGCCTATTCGGGAACGCCGCTGGTCCAGAAGCTCGGACTCAAGCCGGGTCTCGCCGCCGCGATTCTGCATCCCCCGCGTGGCTACCGTGGTGTCCTGGGCGGCCTGCCGCCCGGCCTCAAGCTCCGCGGCACGTCCCGCGGGCCGCTCGACTTCATCCAGTTCTTCACGAAGCGGCGCCGGGACCTGGCGACGAAGCTCCCGGCGCTGAAGCGCGCCCTCGCTCCGGCCGGGGTCCTGTGGGTCTCCTGGCCCAAGCAGGCCTCCGGGGTCGACACCGACCTCGCCGAAGACGTCATCCGCGCGTTGGCGTTGTCGCACGGTCTGGTGGACGTGAAGGTGTGCGCCGTGGACGACATCTGGTCCGCCTTGAAGCTCGTGCGCCGGCTGCGGGACCGGCGCTAAGCGCGGAGACCACTTTGCATTACAAAGTACTTGTCAACTACCCTCCCCTCCGGTAGATTATCTCCCATGTCGGCGCCCCGGCCGCTGCACGACCGCGCCATCGAAAACCTGCGCTTCATCCGCGACACGATGGAGCGCGCCAGCGCCTTCACCGCCGTGCCCGGCTGGGGGCAGGTGGCCATCGGGCTCACCGCGCTCGGCGCGGCGGCGGTCGCGGCCCGGCAGCCCTCGCCCCTGGCCTGGATGGCGACCTGGCTGGGGGAGTGCTGCGTGGCGCTGGGGCTCGGCGGCTGGGCCATGGTGCGCAAGGCGCGCGCCGCCCACGATCCGATCCTCTCGGGACCCGGCCGGCGCTTCAGCCTGAGCTTCCTGCCGCCGTTCGTCGCGGGCGGGCTGCTGACGTTCGCGCTGTATTTCGGCGGCGACACGGCTCGGCTGCCGGGGACGTGGCTGCTGCTCTACGGTGCGGGCGTGACGACAGGCGGGGCGTTCTCGGTGAGGGTCGTGCCCGTTATGGGACTGTGCTTCATGCTCCTCGGCGCCGCCGCGCTGTTCACGCCCGCGGCCTGGGGCAACTGGTGGATGGCCGCCGGATTCGGCGGGCTCCACCTCGTCTTCGGCGGCATCATCGCCCGGAGGTACGGTGGCTAAGACAAGCGTAGTCCGGAACTCGGAACCTGGAGCGGCCACGCCGAGCGGCGCGCACCGGCGCGCGGCGCACGCGGCCCAACTCGACCGGCTGATCCACGAACGCGTGCGTTTGGGCATCGTGAGCGCCCTGGCGGTCAATGAGAGCCTGACCTTCAACGAGCTGAAGGCGCTGCTGAAGACGAGCGACGGCAATTTGAGCGTGCACGCGCGCAAGCTGGAGGACGCGGCCTACATCACGTGCACGAAATCCTTTGCGGGCCGCGTACCCAAGACACAGTACCGGCTCACGGCCGCCGGGCGGCGCGCGCTGCAGCGCTACCTCGACCACATGGAGGCGCTGATCCGCGCGACGCGCGAGCGCTGAGCGCGGCCCGTCTCTTTTTTTGAGGATTAACTTTATGAGACAAAGTACTTCCCCGCACGTGGCGATCATCATGGACGGCAACGGCCGCTGGGCGTCACGCCGCAGCCTCCCGCGCACAGCCGGCCACCACGCCGGCGCCCGCTCCGTACGCCGGGTGGTCGAGGCCGCCTGCGCTCAGGACATCGGCGCCCTCACCCTCTACGCGTTCTCCAGCGACAACTGGCAGCGGCCATCCGCCGAGGTCGCCGCGCTGATGCGGCTGTTCACGCGTCACCTGCGCAGCGAAACCGCCCGACTGCTCGAAGCCGGCGTCCGCCTCTCTGTCATCGGCCGCCGCGACCGCCTGCCTGCCACCCTGGTCGCCGCGATCCGCGCCGCCGAGGAGCGAACCGCCAGCGGCACCTCTCTCCACCTGCGGCTCGCGGTGGATTACTCCGCGCGCGAGGCGATCCGCAGTGCCCTCCTGCTGCCGTGCAGCGGCGCGTTGCTCCCCGACGTGGACTTGCTGATCCGCACCGGCGGCGAGCAGCGGCTCTCAGATTTTCTCCTCTGGGAGGCCGCTTACGCCGAGCTCGTATTCACCGACACGATGTGGCCGGATTTCAGCGCCGCCGACTTGGCCGCCGCCATCGCGACGTTCCAAGCTCGGGATCGCCGCTTTGGCGGTCTCCCCACCCGGGCGGCAGGATGAGCGCCCCTACGACGCTCGCCCCGCGGACCCGGTTCGGGCTCGCGATCCTCGGCGCCGCTCTGGGCCTGGGCGCAGCTGGCGACCTGCTGTTGCGCGCCATGCCATGGGGACTCAACGTGACTCTGTGCGCCGTGGCGCTCGTCGCAGCCGGGACCGCGCTCGTGCGCTGGCGTCGCATCCCCGTCGGTCCCGACGCCCCCTGGCTCGCCCTCACGATCCTGCTGCTCGGAGCAGCGTTCGCGCGCCACGACTCGCGGACGCTCGCGGGGTTCGATGTGGTCGCTCTCGTGCTCACCCTCGGTCTCGCCGCAGCCAGCCTCCAGGGCGTTCGCATCCGGGTCCTCGACACCGCTGGCCACGTGCGAACCCTCGCAACCGCTGTCCTCAGCGCCGCGTTCGGCTCCCTGCCCCTCGTGACGCGCGATATCAACTGGCCAGAGATCCTGCAAGGCGGCCGTCTGCATCGGGCTCGCGCCGTCGCCCTGGGCCTCGTGCTCGCCCTCCCACTGCTCCTCGTGTTCGGCGCGCTGCTCACGGGCGCCGATGCGGTATTCGCCAACGTCGTCTCCAACGTGTTTGCCCTCGACCTACCGCAACTCGTGTCCCACACGCTGCTCATCGCCTTCTGGGCGGCGCTCACCGGCGGCTATCTGCGCTTTGCCCTTCGGGAGGGGAGAGCAGAGGGAGAGGATCGATCCTCCCTTGCCAACGCCACCGCCCCTCCCCCCCCCCTCCCCTCCCCGGGCCAAGGGCTGGGGATCGTCCCGGTCGCAACCGCGCTCGGGCTGATCGATCTGCTGTTCCTGCTCTTCGTAGTCGTCCAGGCGCGCTACTTCTTCGGCGGAACGATGTTGATCGAGCAGACCACCGGTCTCACCTACGCCGAGTACGCGCGTCACGGCTTCTTCGAGCTGGTCACGGCGAGCGGCCTCGCCTTGCCGGTACTGCTCGGCAGCGATTGGCTGGTCCGTAGGGAGACGGCGGTGCACCGGCGCACCTTCCGGCAGCTTGCCGGCCTCCTGGTGATCCTCCTTGCCGTGGTGATGGCCTCGGCGCTGGAGCGCATGCGCCTCTACGTGGCTGCCTTCGGGCTGTCGGAGATCCGGCTCTACGCCACGGCCTTCATGGGATACCTGGTCCTGCTGTTCGGCTGGTTCGCCTGGACGGTACTGCGGGAGCGGCGCAGCCGCTTCGCGCTCGGGGGCCTGATTCAGGGATTCGCCGTGCTCGCGGGGCTCCATCTGCTGGATCCCGACGCGTTCATCGTACGCCGCAACCTGGCGCATCCGGGATCAGAGCGCCCCTTCGACGTCGCCTACGCAGCGAACCGCCTCTCCGGGGATGCCGTGCCGACGTTGCTGGCCGGGCTCCCGGGCCTACCGGCGGAGGGGCGCTGCAGCGGCGCTCGCTATCTGCTGGCCCGCTGGAACGGCGAGGGCGACTGGGACTGGCGCAGCTGGAACTGGGGCCGCGCCCGCGCACGGGGGACTGTGCGCTCCCATGAGGCCCAGCTCCGGTCCTGGGCCTGTCCGGCCCGCCCAGCGCCCGCCAAGGCGTCGCCCTGACCCATGGACACGCCGATCGTCGGGATCTTCGGGATGTTGCTCACCGTCGTCGCCATGTTTCTCGGCACGGTGGGCGTGATTCAGGCACTGCTCAAGCAGAAGCGCGATCTGCTCAAGGCGATTCTCCTCGGCGCGGCCATCTGGATCGCCGCCTACCTCTTGCTGCTGCTCTCGGTCTCCACCGTCAGTCACGCTCAAGTGCTCCGACCGGGCGCGGAGAAGCGGTTCTGCGGCTTCTACCTCGACTGTCACCTCGCCGCCTCCGTGGACCGCGTCGACACCGCGCACGTCATCGGAGGGGGGAATGGGAAGCAGCCGCAGCTCCGCGCGGACGGCACCTGGTGGGTCGTGACGGTCCGGGTGTCGAGTAACGCCCGGCGCGCGCACCTCGGTCTGCTCCGGCCGCGCCTCACGGTCGTGGACGATCTCGGCACCGAGTATCCCCGCGCTGCCGCGGCGGAGCGCGAGCTGGGCGACACAGCCTCGCTGGAGCGCAACCTCGGACCAGGGGAATCCCTGGTGCGGCGCGTGGTGTTCGATCTGCCGCGTAGCGTGCGCCGGCCACGCCTGCAGTTCACCGAGGGGTACTGGATTGACCGACTGATCGAGCTCTTCCTCATCGGGGACGAGGACAGTCTGCTGCACGGGAAGACGACCTTCCTGCTTCAAGAATCAGGATAGGTGTCATCCACGTAGCCCTGACACCAGAGACCTGGCACCCATGACGGGAGCGGACGGCCAGCCGTTAGATTGATTGGCTATGGGCCTGCCGATCCTCCAAGTCGACGCCTTCACCGACCGCCCGTTCGCGGGCAATCCCGCCGCCGTGTGCATACTCCCCGGCCCGGCCAAACCGGCTTGGATGCAGAACGTCGCGCGCGAGATGAATCTCTCCGAAACCGCATTCCTACACCCCGAGCGGGACGGCTACCGCCTCCGTTGGTTCACGCCTGCTGTCGAGGTGGATTTGTGCGGCCATGCGACGCTTGCGGCAGCGCACGTGCTGTGGGAGGAGGACCATCTCGCGCCGGAGCGCCAGGCGAGGTTCCAGACCAACAGCGGTCTGCTCACGGCCGACCGCACGGAGAGCGACTGGATCGAGCTCGACTTCCCCGCCACCGGCCCGACGCCAGCCCCGCCCCCGCCCGGCCTGATCGATGCGCTCGGCGTGGCGCCAACCTATGTGGGGAAGACGCGCTTTGACTACCTGCTCGAAGTCGCCTCCGAAACAGCAGTCCGCGCCCTCCAGCCTGACATCCACGCGCTCGCAGGCGTCGAGGCGCGCGGCATCATCGTCACGGCGCAAGCCACGACGCCGGGCTTCGACTTCGTATCGCGGTTCTTTGCGCCGCGCGCCGGCGTCGCCGAGGATCCAGTCACCGGGTCGGCACACTGCGCACTCGGTCCGTACTGGCAGGGCCGGCTCGGCAAGGCCGAATTCGTCGCCTATCAAGCCTCTGCGCGGGGCGGCACCGTCCTGGTGCGAGTCGTGGGAAGCGCCGGGGGGGAGAGGGGGGGAGTGGGGAACCGCGTCCGGCTCGGCGGCCGCGCTATCACCGTGCTGCGAGGCGGGGGGGGGGGGGGGGGGGGGGGGGGGGGGGGGGGGGGGGGGGGGAGCAGTCGTGAACCGCCGCCTCGTCGGATACCTCTGCGCGATGGCCGCCGGCGCCACCTGGGGAACGACTGGCCCCCTCTCCACGGGACTATACGCGTTCATGCCCGCGACGAGCATCGGGTTTTGGCGCGTGCTGATCGGGACCGTGTGCCTCGCGATCTGGGCGCTCTTCTTCCGACGCGATCTGTTTCGAGTGGATGCGCGTGGCTGGCTGCTAGTCGGCCTGGGCGGCGGGATGCTCCTCGCCGTCTTCGAGATCGCCTACCAGTTCGCGATCGCGGGCGCTGGGGTTGCAGGGGCCGCGGCCCTGTTGTACACCGCTCCGGTGATCGTCGCAGTGCTGGCCCGCGTCATCCTGCGCGAGGCGCTCACGCCCGTCCGGCTGGCGCTCGCTCTGGTCGTGATGGTCGGCGTGGCGCTCACCGTAACGCACGGCAGCAACGCCGGCGCCGAGGCGGCCAGCTTAGGCATCGGCGCAGGGATCGTGGGCGGCTCGCTGGCCGCGCTCAGCTACGCGCTCACGACGCTCCTGGCCCGCTACGCCGTCCCGCGCTACGGCGCTGCCCGCGTCCTGTTCCTCGAGGCGTTGGGTGGCGTCGGGATCCTCGCGATCGTGCTCCCGCTGGCGCATCACACGCCGACGCCGCCGCCTAGTGCCGCAGCCTGGCGCGGCCTGCTCGGCCTGACCGCCGGCTCAGTGCTGGCCGCGAACATTCTGTTCTTCACCGCTGTCAAGCGGATCGAGGCGGCTCCGGCGGCGGTCGCGGCGACGATCGAGCCGGTCGTGGGCACTCTGCTTGCGCTGGCCTTGTTCTCCCAACGGCTCACCACGCTCGGCTGGCTGGGGCTGCTGATGGTCGTCAGCGGGGTCGCTGCGGGCTATCTGAAGGAAGGAACACCGGAGGGGGGGGGGGGGGGGGGGGGGGGGGGGGGGGGAGGACCCGGGGAGATGAGTAAGCACAGTCTGCAGTCTGACTCGACGAGCGGGTTCTCCCTAGCCGCTGCGTTGCATTGTGGCGTAGGCAGGTCCGGTTCGTCGCGTCAGGGAATACTCTAGAAAACCAGCTCCATCCCCAGGCGAATCAATCGCGGTGGTCCGTACTGAAAGTAGGGCTGGGTGAAGTCGCGCGCCGCCGCGAGATACAGCGGCATCAGCTCCCCGGGCCCCTCGATCCGCCCATTGCCGTCGAGGTCCGCCCACCGGCGGTAGCGCGGCGACTCGTAGGGGATCGCTTCGGGGTGCGCCTGGTAGGCGGCCTGGGCGAGCGCGTTGATCGTCGGATCGCCCACGCCAGGCTCCCCGGTGTCGCGCCGCACGCTCTGCACATTACGAAAGTTGAAGAGGTTCCGCACGTCGAGGTATAGCCCTCCCTCGCGACTCGCGACCCGGATCGGTCGCCGCACCAGCAGGTCGAGCGTCTTCTCCGCCGGCAGCCGGTAGCTGTTGGGAAGACCGATGAGCGTGTCGCCGCTGGCGTTCGTGCGGGAGTAGGGGAGGCCCGAGTTGTAGCGCGCGATGGCTGCGGCCTCGAGCCCCTCGATGAGCCGCACCCCGCCGACGCGCGGCCCGGCGCCCTGCCTCACCCGCGCCTGGGCGATCACCGTGAGGCTGTGGCGGCGGTCGTAGTCGAGCGGGAACTGCACGCGGGCCGGGTAAATCGTGTCGCCGACAGTGCCGATGCGCACGCGACGCAGGATCTGGAAGGCGTTGGTCGCGGTGGCGACCGCGTCCTGCAGCGTGTAATTGACCCGCACGCCCCAGCCGCCCGTGATCTCCCGCTCGACGAGGAGCTCCAAGCCCCGCACGGTGCCGAAGTCCCCATTGGCGAAGATCGCCGAGTCGGGATTGAGGCCAAGCGTCGCGGACGCTACCAGCCCGTCGAGTCGCTTCACATACAGGTTGGCGCGGAGCGACGTCCGCGCGCTGGGGCGGGTGCGCAGGCTGAACTCATACTGCATCGCCGACTCGAACCCGAGATCCGGATTGCCGCGGCGGAACCGGCCGGTGCGCAGCGTATCGTCGAAGGCGGCGTCCACGAGGTACTGGTAGTCCGGCGGCTGGCTGAAGCGGCCGATGCTGGCGACGAACGTGGCGTCCTTCAGCACCGTGGACACTGCGATCCGCGGGTTGAGGCTGCGCTGCGCCCCCAGATTGGTGCGCGGCTCGAACTGGTCGTAACGCAGGCCCAAGGTGAACGCCAGGTCTTCCACCCGCAGCTGCGTCTCGGCGTACGCCGCCGCCGTGCGCGGCTGAAAGCTCGACGTCGTCGGCCTTGGGACGGTGTCCTTGCCGGTGATGCCCACGGGGAGATAGGCAAAGACGCGCTGGAACGTCTCGACCCGCGGCCAGGAGACGTCGCCGCCGAGGTAGAAATCCGCGTCCTTGCCGCCGCTCAGGGTGACATCCAGCTGCGTGCGCAGCTCGCGGAAGCGGTTCCAGGAAATCTCGCCCCGGGGCCCCGCCCCGAGAAAGAAGGCCGGCACCCCCCACGGCGTGCGCTCGCTGAAGTCGGGCGCACCGAAGCCCGGCACCGCCTGCGTCGCGGCGGCGGTGTCGCGCGCTCGGGCGATCTCCTCCCCCAGGAAATGGAAGGTCTGACCGGTGAACGCCCCGAACTTGAAGTTCGGCTCGCCGGACAGCGTCCCGCGTTGGAACTCGCGATCGAAGTAGCCGGCGCGCAGATCCACGGTCAGCGGGTTCACCGCGCCCGGCCCCGAGGTGTGCTGCAGGTGGCCGCTCAGCAGCGTCCCGCGCACGCGACTTGCCGGCGCGAAGGCGAGGTCGTACTTGTAGGTCGGGTCGAACAACAGCCGCTGCTCCACCGACCGCAACCCCAACACGCGCAGCGTCTGCCGAGCGCCGAGGGGCAGAGTGAGTTTGCCGCTGGCGTCGAGGCGCTCGCCGCTGTTGTGCGGCAGCAAGCCGGGGGCTCCGAACCGCGGATCACGCGGATCGCTGGGTGGCGGCGCGTTCACAGGGTCGGCGTCGAGACGCCCCTGCGCGTCGAGCACGCCGACAACGCCGATGCCGTGGCCGATGGGGCCGTCCCCGGTGATCAGCAAGCGGTCGAGGCCGTAATCGAGCCCCCCCCACAGCGGGCGGTCGGTCTCGTAGGCGGCCCGGCCCTGCCACTGGTCCCCACCATCCTTCGTCACCACGTTGACGAGTCCGGACAGCGCCTGCCCGTACCGGGCGGAGAAGGCGTTAGTGACGAGCGACGCCTCTGTGAGGATGTCGGGCGGGATGCGCAGCCCCAGCGTACCGGTCGACGCGTCGAGCTGGTTCTTGACGCCGAGCCCGTCCAGCACGAAAGACTGCTCGCCGAGGCGCCCGCCGCGGTAGCTCTCGCCCACGGCGCCAGCCGAGAGTGCGATCGCCTCCTCCAGCGTCGTGACCGGCAGGCGCCGGATCTCACCCGCGGTGATGCGCTGCATGTCCATCGGCGCGAGCGGATCGAGCACGCGGTCGGGCGTGGCCTGCACCAGGATGGAGTCGATGCGCAGCGCGTGGGGCTCGAGCTGGACGTTCAGCGTGACCGTCTCGCCGCTACGCACCAGGACGCTGTCGTAGACCACCGGGCGGAAGCCGATCGCCGAGATCTGCACCCGGTGCCAGCCGCTGCGCACCTCCCGCACGCGGAACGCGCCCGAGGTGTCCGTGCCGGCGCCCGCGCGTCCGCGGTCCACCGAAATCACGACGCCGCCGATGCCGCGCCCGCCGACGGCATCCCGCACTCGGCCACCGATCGCGCCGCTCGTCTGGGCGGCGAGCGGCGCCGTGGCGGCGAGCAGCAGCAAGAGCGCACTGCCGCACGCCCCGCTCACGGCAGGGAGACCGCCCAGAGATCAGTCGTTCGGCCGGTCACGAGCTCCGCGACGACTTGCTTCCCCGAAGGCGCCAGCGCCGGGTGACGGAACGCCAGCGCGGTGTCCGTCAGCGTCACGTCGATACCGGACGACAGGTCAACGAGGTGGAGCACGCCTCCTCCGTCTTGCTGCAAGGGGCCAAGCGTGGGACTGGACGTATAGGTGACGTTCCCTCCGACCACGGCCACGAGCCGGCTCCCCACGATTTGCACGTCGCGCGCGATCGGCCCTCCGAAATCATGGGCGACCGTTGTAGCGCCGGTGGAGAGGACGAGGCGGAAGACGCGCGAGTCCCCGTTGCGCGTGTAGTAGACGGTGTCGTCCCCCGCGACCGCGACGGACGAGGCCTGGTCTGTGCCCGGAAGGGTGTCCAGCAAGGGGATTGGCGAGCTTAGGTCCATCTTGACCAGTTCCAGGCCGCTGGGGACGGTGTCGGCCAGGCAGCTGCCGCAAGCCCTGGGATAGGCGACGCGCTGCCCCACGTACACCAGCGTGGTGGCGTTCAGCCAGCGGATCTGCGCGACGGCCTCGTGGCCGCGCCCGCTGGGGCTCTGGTAGGGAATGCTGCGGAGCACGCGCACCGCCGCTGATCCGTCGAACATCCCGAGCACCAGCTGTTGGTCATGGGGCGCGAGGCTCCCGAGGGCGGTGAGCGAGCTCGCCCGGGTGTAGACCAGGCGGCCATCGGCCGCGGGGGCCGGCCACGCAAACGCGTCGGTCGAGTCAGCGGCGGCTGGGATGCGGTCACACAGCTCCCCGGTGATGGACCCGCCACCGGCCGGCAACCGGGCGATGCAGCGATCCCGGTCGGGACGATCGAGCCGCTCCCGCGCGTACAGGATCGCACTGCCATCGGGGAGCCAAGTCGGTGTGAGATCCTGGCCCGGATTGTAGGTGAGCCGAAGCGGAGAGCCGGAGCCGAGGGGTCCGGTAGGCGCGTACAGGCCGGGGTGGAACGGGCTGGTGTGCTCGCACGCGGCGAGAACGGCGATGAACAGCAGGCCGTGGCGAGGCGTCATGAGGATGGTCGCAATGTATTCCGCCCGCGATGGTCGGCTACCGACCGGTTTGCGTCGTACCCGAGTCCGGCAGCGGCGTTCCGACGTCACAACCGCACGCCGTGGAGGCTATCATTCAAACCGCCGTCGCCACTCTCACCCGAGGGATATGCTGATGCTCGTCGTTCCCCTGCTCCTCGCCGTGTTGCAGCAGCCGACGGCTCCTGTGCAAGCTCCGCCTTCGGTGCGCGTGCCGCCGAGCACGGGCGACACCTCGCCCTTCCGCCGGCTAGAGCTGCCGGCCCCCACACTGATCCGCGAAGGCTCCGGGATGCCGGGGCCGCGGTACTGGCAGCAGCGCGTCGATTACACGATCCAGGTCTCGCTCGACACCGCGGCGCACACCGTCGGCGGTCGCGAGACGATCCGCTACACGAACCACTCGCCCGACACCCTGCGCTACGTGTGGCTGCAAGTGGACCAGAACATTTACCGTGAGGACAGCCGCGGCGGTGCTGTTCGCCCCGCCGACGCCCGCTGGGCCGCCCGCGGCTTCCAGGGCGGCTACACTATCTCGGCGTTCGACGCCGTGGCCAGCGCTGCGGGCGGCCAGGCCGGCACCCGGCGACCGCTTTCGACCACAGTCAACGGCACCGTGCTCCGCGCCGACCTCGAGCGGCCCCTGCCGCCCGGCGGGACCGCGACGTGGGACGTCGCGTACTCGTTCCAGATCCCTGGGCACGGCTCCGATCGCATGGGTCGCAGTCAGTACGGGGGCCGCTGGCTATACGAGATCGCGCAGTGGTTCCCCCGTATGGCAGTCTATGACGACGTCCGCGGCTGGAACACCGAGCAGTACCTCGGCCAGGGCGAGTTCTACCTCGAGTACGGCGACATCGACTTCACCGTCACCGTGCCGCGCAGCTACGTGGTCGCCGGTACGGGGACGCTGCTCAATCCGGTTGACGTGTTGACCGGGACCGAGCGCGCGCGCCTCACCCGGGCCCAGCACGCGGACTCCACGGTCGCGATCATCTCGCGGGAGGAAGCCGGCCAGTCCACGACCCGGCCGGCCGGGACGGGCCCCACCCTCAGCTGGCACTTCGGCGCCAAGAATGTGCGGGACGTGGCCTGGGCCGCCGCGCCCAACTTCGTTTGGGACGCGAGCTCCTGGAACGGCGTCCTCCTGCAGTCCTATTATCCGCCGGACGCCAACCCCGACTGGGCCAACGCCACGGCGTACGCGCGGCACACCATCAAACACTACAGCGAGAAGTGGTTCCCCTATCCCTATCCCACCGCGATCAACGTCGCCGGTCCGGTCGGCGGGATGGAGTATCCGATGATCGTGTTTTGCGGATCGCGCGCGGGCGGTCGGAGCCTGTTTGGTGTGACCACCCACGAGCTCGGCCACCAGTGGTTTCCCATGATGGTGGGCAGCAACGAGCGGCTGTACGCCTGGATGGACGAGGGCTTCAACACCTTTATCAACGTGTACTCGGCGCGCGCCTTCTATCATGACACGACCGGCCTCGGCGGTAGCGGCATAGACAATTGGGCCCAGTTCGCGGCGCGCGGGCGCGACGAGGCGCCCTCCATCCTCCCCGCCGATCGCCTGCCCGACTACCTGCTCGGCGCCGCCGCGTACGGCAAGCCGGCCGTCGGCCTGTTCGTGCTGCGCCAGTCCATGCTTGGCGATTCGACCCGGTTCGATACGGCGTTCCGCGAATACATCCGGCGTTGGGCGTTCAAGCATCCCACGCCTGCCGACTTTTTCCGGACGATGAACGACGCCCTCGGCGAGGATCTCTCGTGGTTCTGGCGCGGCTGGTTCTACCGCACCGACGTAGTTGACGTGGCCGTGGATTCCGTCAAGACACGCAGCGATTCCGCCGGCACGAAATCAACCGACGTGTTTCTCTCGAGCCCGGGTCAACTCCCCGTGCCCGTCGACTTGAAGCTTGGCTTCGCGGACGGCACGAGTGAGCAGCTCCGCCTGCCAGTGGAAGTGTGGTACCTCGGCAATCACTACGTCTACGTCCGGCAATTCCGGAGCGACCTCACGAGAGTGGAGGTCGACCCGGGCCACTATTTCCCGGACGTGCGGCGGGAAAACAACGTGTGGGCTAAGCCGTAACTGGTGCGCGGTGAGCGGCGCGAGGGCAACCGATCCCCCCCCCGTACCACGCATCGCCCACCCTCAGGACCCGCCCGCTCCGCGGCTGTAGTAGTTGGGCTTGCCCTGGGCGCGGAGCATCGCGTGTAGGAGGAGCTCGAGGACGACGAAGAATGCCCCGCCCCACACGAGGGGCGGCAAGTCGAGCGTGCTGCGCCCATACAGCAGCCAGAGCCGCCGCCCGATCTCGTAAACCCACATCCCGCCGCCGAACCACCCGGCAAGACGCACGACGCGCCCGATCCCCACCTCGATATCGGGGATCATCAGCAGGATCACCTCGATGTAGTGGCCGAGGAAGGCGAAGCAGAACGCCAGCGTGAAGGCATCGAGCAGCCCCCACCAAACGCTCACTTGCCGCGGCAACACGAAGTAGATCGGCACGCTCAGCACGGTGGCGAGGACGGTGCTGCGGGTCAGGGTGGTGAAGAATCGCTCGCGCATCACTTCCTCAAGTATTGGTCGATCCAGTCTAACACGACCGCCCACCAGAGGCGACGGTTGCGAGGCCGGAGCACCCAGTGCCCCTCGTCGGGAAAATACAGGAACTTGGCCGGCACACCCAGCGTCTTCAACGCCGTGAACGCCTGATAACCCTCCGACAGGTCCACCCGGTAATCAAGCTGCGAGTGGACAATCAGCATGGGGGTCTTCCAGTTGCTCACGAAGTCGAGCGGCGACCACTTCTCGTACAGCGCGCGGTTCGCGTACACGGTGCCACCGTATTCCCAGTCCACGAACCACAGCTCCTCAGTCGTGCCGAACATGCTCACCGGGTTGAACACGCCGTCGTGAGCCACAAGCACCTTGAATCGGTTGGTGTGGCCCGCGATCCAGTAGATCATGTAGCCGCCGTAGGACGCCCCCGCGGCGCCCAGGCGGGTCGAGTCCACGTAGGGGAGCCGCGCCACCACGTCGAGGCCCTTCATCAGGTCCGCGTAGGGATAGTCGCCCCAGTGCTGGGAGATGGCGTCGGTGAACTTCTGGCCGTAGCCGGTCGAGCCATGAAAGTTCACCGCCGCGACGACGTACCCGCGCGAGGCGAACAGCTGGTAGTTCCAGCGGCTACCCCAGTAGTCGGTCCACGCGCCCTGCGGCCCGCCGTGGATCAAATAGATCACCGGATAGCGCTTCGCCGGGTCGAACCCGGGCGGCTTCTGGATCCAGCCGAAGACCGAGTCGCCGAGGGCGCCGACGAACCCGTACGCCTCCAGCGGTAGCAGGTCGAGGGCCGCGAGCGCCTGGTCGTTCACGTGCGAGAGCGGCTTGCCGCCAGCCCACACCTCGGGAGGCTGCGTGTCGGTCTGATGCAGGTAGACGAGCATCTTGCCGTCAGGCCCAACGCCCACGTTGGTATTGAGGCCGCTGCCCGAGACGGCGACGGAACGACGGAAGGACGGAACGTCGATTCGGTAGATATTGTCCCTCCCGCGCTCTTCAACGACCGCGTAAACGCACTTCGAGTCCGGGCACCACGTGTACGAGCCGACCGACAACGTCCACCCCACGGTTGCGTCGACCGGCTGCCCAGTCGTCCGGCCGTCCGACCGTCCGACCAACATCAGGCGCTGGCGGTCCGCCTCGAACCCCGCCCGCTCCATCGACAGCCACGATAGCCATTTGCCGTCCGGGGAGAAGCGTGGCGTATTATCAGCGCCCTTGCTTGCCGCCGTGAGATTTCGCATGCCTCCCCCCCCTCCCCCTCCGCCGCCACCCTCCCCCGGCAGCAGGTAAATGTCGACGTTCGTATTGTCGGCCACAGTCGAGTCGCCGTGGAAGGCGAGCGCGATCTCCTTGCCATCGGGCGAGATCGCCACGTCCCCGTCGCCGCTTGTCGCGATGGTGGGCACGTCGTGATCCAGGGGGGTGAGATCGCTAGCCTGCCCGCTCGCTAAGTCCACGCGAAACACGTGCTGGCGGCGTCCGGCGCGCCAGTCGTCCCAATGCCGCCACAACAGATCCGTCCACAGGCGCGCGTCGGTGGGAAAGCTCCCGTTGCGCCTGTCGATCTCCTGGTCGGCCGGCCACTTGATATCGCTCACCGCCAGGAACCCCTTGCCGTCGGGGAGCCAATACAGCTCGCCGACTCCGTCGGGCAGGCTGCTCACGCGGCGCGCCTCGCCGCCCGCCAGGCTCAACACCCAGATTTGCGAGCCGTTCTGGCGGCTCGAGAGGAACGCCAGGGTCTGTCCGTCGGGCGACCAGCGGGGTGAGCGGTCCGAGCCCGGGCCTTGCGTGACCTGGCGGCTCTGGCCGCCGCTTGTAGCGATGTCGGCCAGCCAGATACGCGCTACGCCGCGATTGTCCTGCAACGAGTTGGTGGTGACCGTGTAGGCCACCCACTTGCCGTCGGGGGAGAGCTGCGGATCGCTCACGGCCTTTAGGGCGATGAAATCGTCGAACGTAATCGCGCGTTTCTGGGCGGCGAGTCCGGGAATGGGGAATGGGGCAAGGAGAAGGGCCAGGAGCGCTGTCCTCCAACGAGTACGCGTCATGTTTCGCCTTTCAGTCCGATCATCCGACTGTCTGTCAGTAGTCGGGATGTGTGAGAATCGCTCGCACCAGCTCGTCGTAGATCCGCGAGGGCGCTGTCACGTTCCCCGCCGGGTCCATGTGGACGTTCCAGGCGCACAGCTCCTGGAGCGCGGTGGCCTCCTCATAGGTGAGGTGGAGCACCACGCCGTCGCTCGACGTCTTCGCGTGCTCGAGCACGGCCTTAAGGACATCCGGGAGGTGCTGGGCGCGACCGATAGCGTCGAACTGCGGGCGGGTGATCGCGAGATCCATGACTCCCTTGCTTTGGCGGTGCCGGGGCGAAATCTTCCCCCGTTCCCCCGATCCCGCAACAGCGGTTGGGCACTCGACTCGTCCGAAAGGCCCTGATGCCCCGCACCGAGTTCATCGCTACGGGCTTCCACGTGCCGGCCCGCGTCGTCACCAATGACGACCTGGCGGAGTTGATGGACACCTCGGACGAGTGGATCGTCCAGCGCAGCGGCATCCGGACGCGGTACTGGGTGGCAAACGGCGACACGGGCGCCTCGCTGGCTAAGGAAGCCTCGCTGAAGGCGCTGGCCAAGGCGAACCTCACCCCCGCCGACCTCGACTGCATCGTCTACTGCACCTGCACCCCCGATCACTTCGAGCCCGGCAACGGCGTGTTCCTGCAGCGCGAGCTTGGCGTCACCGACATTCCGGCGGTTGACGTCCGCAACCAGTGCAGCGGGTTCATTTATGGTCTCTCGATCGCCGACGCCTGGATTCGAACTAGCCAGTACAAGCGCATCCTGCTCGTCGGCGCCGAAGTGCACTCGCGAGGACTCGACAAAACGACGCGCGGTCGCGACACGGCGGTGTTGTTCGGCGACGGTGCGGGGGCCGTGATCCTCGGCCCCACGAGCGATGGGAAACGCGGTGTGCTGTCGACGCACATCTTCGCCGACGGCCGCCACGCCGAAAAGCTATGGGTGGACGGCCCCGGTCTGGCCCACGACCCCTACGTGAGCGCGGAGATGCTGGAGCGGGGCTTGCACCGGCCGGTCATGGAAGGCCGCGAGGTCTTCAAGTTCGCCTCGGTGAAGATGCCGGAGTCGATCGCCGTCGCGCTCGAGGCCAACGGGCTCACCCCCGCCGACATCCGGCTCCTAGTGCCGCACCAGGCCAACCTGCGCATCCTCGAAATGGTGCAGAAGGCGGTCGGACTGCGCGACGATCAGGTGTACGCGAACATTCAGAAGTACGGCAACACGACTGCGGCGTCGATCCCGATCGCGCTGGACGAGGCGCTGGCGGAGGGCCGTCTGCAGCGTGGCGAGCTCCTCGTCCTCACAGCGTTCGGGTCGGGGTTCACGTGGGGCAGCGCCGCGATCCGATGGTAACGCGGCGTCGCGCGAAACCCCGCGTCCCCAAGGTGCGTATGGCGGTAGGAAAGGAACACTCATGATCATCGGACTGCTGGTCGGCGCGGCCGCTCTCGGCGCCGGTTTCGTTTTCACGCGGGGATTTGTGCGGCGGCGCTTGCGCTACGTGGACGCCATCCAGAAACCGGCCGCACCGTGGATCGCGGGAGCAGTGGCGACCGCCATCGCGCTCCCAGTCACTGCCCTGCCCGTAATCACGCTGGGGACGGCCATCGCCTTCGGTGTGGGAGTCGCCGGCGGCGTCGCGAGCGGCCGCAAACAGCCCGGGTTACTCCCGCCCTCCTGATCAGACGACGCGCAGCTCCTGGGAGGCCGTGACCTCCGGCCGCCCGGCCACCACCCGCAGCGCCCGGACCGCCTCGCGGTCGAAGGTCTTCCCCGCCCCTTTCTCCACTTCCTCAAGCGCGCTCCATTTGGGAAACGCGGCCCGCACCGGCGTCGCCATCTGCAGCGTCTCGAACGCGTCGGCCACCGCGAGGATGCGCACCGTCTCGGGAATCGGCAGCGCCTCGATGTCCCAGTCTTCCCCCACGATCTCGTAATAGTGCCCGTACTCGGCGATGATCAAGGCCGCCCCGCGCATCGCCACCGCCACCGGCACCGCCCCGCTCGTCACCGACTTGGAGAGTAGCCGCAGCAGGCGCTGGTCCTGCGTCCCGACTTCGTGGAGCAAGGCCGCCACGCGCAAGTTCTCGACGTCTTCCTCCGGGAGCTTGCGCTCGCGCGCAATCGCCGTCGCCACCAGGGACACCCGGTGACTGTGCCCCTGCTGGTGTCGTTCCGTCGACTCGATGTGGAAGGTGAGTAGTTCCAACGTCGCCAGATACGCGTTCTTCACCTCGTTGAGCCGCTGCTGCCGGTCTTCCGCGAGCCGCCCCACGACGTACCCCGTAAGGATGAGAAACCCGGCCCACGGGACCAACGTGAGCAAGGCGTCCGGGTAGAAGCCGGGCAGCATCTCCAAGCCGACGATCCCCTGGAAGAAAAACACCAGGACGACGATGAACACGCCCGACATCACGGCCAAGCGACGTCCACCGTAAAACCCCGCGATAATCGTCGCCAGATAATAGAAGCTCAGGAACGCCAGCTTCTGCTCGACCGCGTAGTGGATGCCGAGTAGTGAGGCGACCAGCAGGAGGACGAAGATCCGCTCGAAGTGGCGGAAGAAGAACGATTTGGCGCGATCTAGCGCACGCGTCTCGACCACGTGTGCCTCGGGATGTGGGGGGGCGGGCGCGCATCAAGGTGGGGACTGCGCTGACACATTGCAATAGGGCGACTTTAACCGACGGCGCCCACGGTACATAGAATGCACCTTCTGGATCTCCGCTACGTGTGCAGCGCCCCGCGCACGTTCTGCTGTGGAACCTCCACGATCTCGGCGACCACGACGCCGGCTCGCACATACGGATCCTCGGCCACCACCGCTTCCAGCGTGGCGCGATCCGGCGCGGTTGCGATGAACAGCCCGCCGGTCGGGGGCTCGCGTCGCGCCCAGGCGTGGATTACACCGCGCGCCGCGTACGCCTCCAAGTGGCGGAGGTGCTCGGCACGCACCGCGTTGACGGCGTCCAACGGCTGGGTGTACTGCAGCAACACCACGAATAGCATCGCGTCCTCGTAGCCGGGGCAGTCACGCACCGGCAGGGCCGGGTACCGCACGAACCGGGGGTCGGCCTCAGCGCGGGCGCACCGGAAGAATGTGGAGCCGCGCCGGGTGGTGGTCGAGCGCATCCAGCGGCAGGTGAAGCATTGACCGACCGCGTCGGGGGCGGAGCCGGCGGGCATCGGGCCAGCATACGCCGCAACTGGCTCCGGGGGAAGCGGCGGTCAGGCGCGCTATGGCATTTCGGCGGCCCCATTCCCCATCTTAGGCTTGTGAGGGACCCCTTGGACGCGGGCGACCTGCCCCCTGGGCTCCGGGAGGAGTACCTGGCGGGGATGCGGACCGTGCTGGGTGCACTTGCCGCGATCGCAGAGCGCCTTGCCATCGCCGGGAACGATCGCGAGGCACTCGAAGCCCTGCAGCGGGAGTCTCACAAGATCCACGGCTCCGCCGGGTCGTACGGCTTCATGGACGCCTCCCGCCGCGTCCACAGCCAGCTGCTCCACGACCGCTGCTGCGGGTCGGCTCACCACCTCGCCCCTCGCAAGCGGGGGTAGCGAAACCGACCCAATCGCCTCGCCCCACATCACCCAGCGTTCGACCGCCGGCCGCCCCGGCACCGCCGCGGACGCCGTCCACGCCCTCGCCACACAAGCCGGTCGATGACGCAGACACAGCGCCGCGCCCGGCCTCGCCCAGCGTTCGACCGGCGGCACCTACACCGGCAACCCCACGGCGGAGACCGCCGGCACCGTCGCCACGCGAGCCAATCGATGACGCAGTCACAGCGCCGCGCCCGGCCTCGCCCAGCGTTCGACCGCCGGCACCTGCACCGGCGCCTCCCCCGCGGACACGGCCGACACCGTTGCCACCTAAGCCGCTCGAGGACGCGGACAGAGCACCGTCGTCAGTGCCGCCGCGAACGGGTGAGCGGCCTGCCCCGCCACCCCCCGCTCGCCCGGCGCCAGCGCGACCTCCGGTGTGGCCGCAACCACCCAGCGCTCCCACGATTCCTCCTCCGGGCCCCAAGCCGAAGGCAGAGCTGCCCCCTCTTCCGCCGGCTCCGGCGCCTCCTGTCACAGAGTTGCCGTGGATTCTGACACCCGAAGACGCAGACGAACCCCCTGCCACTACCGAGGTCGAACCGTCACCGAGCGCACCAGCAGCCGAGCCGGTCGCAGCAGTGCCGCCGGCAGCGGCTGAACCCGAGCCGCCGCCCGCCGCGCCGCCAGTCGTCCCCGCCGCAGCAGCGCCACCCGCCGCTATTCCGGCGGTCGAGCCCCAGGCCATCGCAGCTGGGCCAGCACCGGCGCCAAGCGCCACCCCTCCCCCGCCCCCTCCCCTGCCCCCTCCTCCGCCTCAGGTTGCCGCGCCGCAGCAGGCGGCTGTAGCACCCGCTGCCGCGCAGGCGGGTGCAAGCGAGGTGCCAGAGGTGATCTTCGTGGAAGACGACCCAGCGCTCGCCGAGCTGCTCGCCTACGGTCTCCGCACCCGTGGCTACCGGTTCGTGGCCTACCGCAACGGGCGAGAGGCGCTACGTGAGCTGATCGCCCTCGACACGCGGGGAACTCACCCCCTGCTGCTGTTGGACGTCGATCTCCCCGCGCTCGACGGTTACTCGATCTTTGCCGCGCTGCAGCGGGAGCGTCCCGGCACGTATCGCGTGGTGTTCACGACGGTGCACGGGAGCGAGGAGGAGCAGCTGCGTGGTCTCGAGGCGGGCGCGCTCGATTACCTCGTGAAGCCGATGAGCCTGCGCGTCTCGCTCGAGAAAATCAAGCGTTGGGTGGGGCGGTGAGGAGTCGTGAGTTTCTCCTCATCGTCGCCATCGTCCAGGGCGGACTCCTCGTCGCGTTGGTCATCCTCATCATTCTGAATCGCTGGATCCGGTTGCGCCGGCGCGCCAGGCTCGATCCGCGTCGGCTCGAGCTCGAGGAGGTCATGCACCGATGGACGCTCGGCCAAGCGACGCAGGACGAGGTCCTCCGTCTGCTGGCGCGGCTCCCGGCCTCGATTGCGATCGACGCGCTCATCACCTGGTCCGCCCGCGTGGCGAGCGAGCGGTGGCAGGAGCTCTCGCGGGGGCTCGAGAACCAGTGGTGGGCGAAGGCGGTGCGCGCGAACAGCCGCTCGGCTCGCTGGTGGAAGCGGTTGGACTGCGCGCGCTTCCTCTCGGTCGCGGCGACACCGCGCGACATCAGCCGCGTGCGCCAGTTGCTGCGCGACCCGCACCCAGCAATCCAACTCTCCGCCGCGACGACACTCGAGCGCGTCGACAGCCCACTGCTAGTGGCTGCGGCGCTGGACCAGCTGCCGTTCCTCGGCCCGACCGTCCAAGCCTACTACGCAAGCGTCCTGAAGCGCGCGCGCCCGGCCGTGCTACGACATCTGCAAGCCCTGTTTCGGCGACTCAACGACCCCCGGCTCCCACGTATCGTCGAGTTCGCCGGGCGCCTGGACGAGCCGGTACTGCGAGAGCCGTTCACGACGCTCGCCACCCATCTGGATGCAGAGGTCCGATCCCAAGTGGCCCGCGCGCTCGGCAAATTCCCGCACGCTGAGTCCGTCGCCGCGCTCGGCTTCCTCGTCCAGGACGAGGCGTGGCCGGTCCGCGCCCAGGCCGCCCGCTCGCTCGGTATGATCGCCGATCCGAGCTCGCTTCCCGCGCTGCGAGCGGCCCTGCGCGACCCGGAGTGGTGGGTGCGGCTGCGCGCGGCCCTCGCCCTCACCCGCTTAGGCGCGGCCGGCCGCAATGCCCTGCTCGAGGCGGAAGTCGGACCGGACCAAGCCTCCCGTGACATGGCCGGCCTGGTCCTCGGGCTTACGCCGCAGGCGCTGGCGGAATACGCCGCGTGAGCCACCTCATTCAGGCGACCGACGTCGTCATCCTGATCTACTTCCTGGTCCTTAACACGTTCTACGCCTTGCTGCTGATGTTGTCGATCCCGGAGATCTGGGCGCAGACCCGTCTCGCGGAGGACGAGGACCTCCAGCGCCTGATGCAGAGCGACGCCCTACCGCCGATCACGATCCTCGTTCCCGCTTACAACGAGAGTGCCACAATCGAGTCGAGCGTCACCGCGATTCTCACGCTCGAGTATCGGACCTTCGAAGTCGTTGTCGTGAACGACGGCTCGAAGGACGACACCTTCGAGCGAATGCGCCACGCGTTCGACCTGTACGAAGTGCCGCGCACCTACCCCGAGGGGATTTCCACGCAGCCCCTGCGCGGCGTGTACCGGTCGCGCACCCGTACCCGGCTACTGGTGATCGACAAGGAGAACGGCGGCAAGGCCGATTCCCTCAACGCCGCCATCAACGCGAGCCGCTTCCCCCTCGTCATCGCTGTCGACGCCGACACCCTCATCGAGCCCGACGCCCTGCTCCGGCTCACGCGCCCGTTCCTGCTCGGCCGTCCGATCGCCGCGGTCGGCGGGACTGTGCGGGTCGCCAACAACTGCATCGTCCAGGACGGCCGCGTCACCGACGCCCGCGTCCCTCACCGCTTCCTCCCCGGCATCCAGGTTGTCGAATACCTCCGCGCCTTCCTCTTCGGCCGACTCGGGTGGAACCACCTCGGCGGCAGCCTCGTCATTTCCGGCGCCTTCGGGCTGTTCCGCAAGGAGTACCTCACCGCCATCGGCGGCTACGACGTGACGAGTGTCGTGGAGGACCTGGACCTCGTCGTGCGCCTGCACCGGCATCTGCGGCGGGCGAAAGTCCGCTACGAGATGCCGTTCATCCCCGATCCCGTGGCTTGGACGGAGGTCCCTGAAACAGGACGGATTCTTGGCCGCCAGCGGGAGCGGTGGCAACGCGGGCTGATCGCCGCCATGTGGGAACACAAGGGTATGCTCTTCAACCCACGCTACGGTCGTGTCGGGCTGCTCGGTATGCCGTTCTATACCTTCGGCGAGATGCTCGCGCCCCTGGTGGAGGTGCTCGGGTACGTAATCACCGCGCTGGGCGCCGCGTTCGGCGTCATCAACGTGTCGTTCGCCCTGCTGTTCGTGCTCGTGGCGTGGGGCTACGGGATGCTGCTGTCACTCTGGGCGGTCACACTGGAAGAGGTGAGCTTCCGGCGCTACCGGCGCGGCAGCGATCTCGTCCGCTTGGTGTTGTACGCGGTGTTCGAAACGTTCGGCTACCGCCAGCGCACGGTGTGGTGGCGGCTGCGGGCGTTCTTCACGCTGCAGACGCACCGCCGGGTGTGGGGCGAGATGGTCCGCCGCGGCTTCTCGCCCGCGGACTCCAAGCCATCCTGATCACGCGGCTATCCGTCAGGGCAGGAGCAGAAAGATCCGATCGCCGGCAGCGCGGGTACGGACCGGGATCTCCGCCCCCTCGGAGTCCAGCACGCGCGGCACGGCCCCGGGCGTACGCGCCTCCACTACCAGCGACTGCCCGGACGGAAGCTCCGCGCGCTTCAGGTCTCGGAGGATGATCACGGGCCGACCGTTGCGCTGCTCGATCGCAGGATGCAGGCGGGCGCGTCCTCGCCAAAAGCTCGCCACTGCGCCGACCGCCCCGATCCACGTGTCGGTCCGCCCCTCCACACCCGATCGGACGTGTTGGATGAGACGGCGTTCAGTCTCGAGCTTGTAGGTGGTGTCGGTGGGATGAATCAGCAGGCACGAGATGGCGTTGTTCTCGGCGTTGGCCCGGATGACCTCCATCCAGGTGTGCAGGGCTTCTTCCTGAGTGACGGCGGTCAGGAAGTTCCGTATCTGGAGCTCGCCCCGCGAGTCGTCCAAGGTGACGGGAACCTCCACGATCGGGCTGTGCTCGCTGCCCAGGGTCCGCTCACGAAACCCGAAAAACGGAAAGTTCGTCAGCACCCACTGCGCTGACACGCTCGAATCGAACAGGTAGCCGGACGCTTCCAAGACGCGCAGCAGTGGGTTCGGGAAGCGAAGATAGCCGGATCGGAAGCCGACGGTCCGCTGATGAAGGTCGCGGTCGAGCAGCTCTTTGCTGACCTGCACTTCCCCAAAGATGCTCGGGTGGGCCGGATCGTACTCCTGAGGGTCGCCGATCGGCTTCCCCGCGGGGAACGAATCGAACCTGAGGGAATGACTCACCGAATGCGAGCCGACCTCGAACCCCATCCTCTGGAGCCGGCGGATCCAGGACACCCGCTCCGGCGTGTAGTAACCGATGTCCGTGGAGTCAGCGAAGTACTTCGTCGTCACGAAGTACGTACTGCGCACGCCGAGCGCCGCCTCCATCCGGGCGAAGACGAGCGAGTTGCGGAACGACTCCTGAGCGTCCACGTCGTGCGAGAGACACAGGGCCGTCACCTTGCCGTCGGGGACGGTATGAACGAGCAAGAAGGGGTGGACGGTGGTTTCGTACAGTCCCCGGAGCAGCAGGCGAAACACATCTCCCGAGGGCTCGAACCAGTTGATCCAGTGACGCGCTGCTTCGAAGCTGCGTGCCAGGCGAGGGATCAGCGTGGTCTCCTTGAACCCCAGGCCCAGTCCATACGCCAGCCCTCGCCCGTAAACGTTGACCGTCAGCGCGGCTGCACCGTCCTCGTATTGGGCCAGGACGTCGGTCCCTGGGCCGACGGTGTATTCCGAGGACCAGATGGTCTGCAGATACAGTGCGGGATCGCCCAGGGAGATGGTTCGCTCCTCCGGTCGATTGATGTAGCGCAGCGCCGGGTCGCTCGAGGCCGCGAAGGTGACGCGGAAGTTGGTGCGACTGGTGACGACCTTAGTGATGCCAAAGAGCGGAAAGAACGTGTTGCCCTGGACTTGCGTGGCCAACAGGACTCCTCCCCGCTCGACGTAGGCGTACAGGGCTTCGCGCTCGGCCGGCGTAAACAGGCTGTTGGTCAACTCGCCGGCAATAACCACGAGCGGGCGCCCCACGGCCTGCTCCACGCTCTTCGTGACCGTGTACGGAATGCCGACGAGCTCCAAGCAGTCTTCCACGGCGACCTGCTCCTGACGAGCGTCGGTGCTCACGCCGGCCTCGAGCACGGCCACGCCCCACTTGAGCGGCGGTGCAGCCTGCGCTCCGCAACGCGCGCCGGTCGCGGCGCAGAGAAGCGCTCCGACGATGAGCGGCCGTGTCAGCGCCATATCTGCCGGGCAAGGGAGTCGCCGACGAGCGCCCGCGTCACCAGGATCAGCCAGGCGGACCCAGCGACGCTCGCGGCGTCGGTCATCTCGAACGGCAAGTCCATCGAGGCATAGCGCAGCCCACCGTTCTCTTCTAGGAGCGGCCGCATGCCCAGGGTGATCTGCCGGGCCCGGGACGCGTGTCCCAAACGCAGGTATGCCAGCGCGACTTGCAGCGACCCTTCCGACCACACCAGCGGGAGCTCCCGCCACTGGCGGTGAGGGTCCTGAGGAAAGAAGAGCTTGCCGACCGCGCTATCCTGGTAGATCGGGCGGTCGGCGTAGGGCCGATACCCGGTCGCGGTCCCCCCCCCGCTCTTGCTCGCGTAGTAGCGCTCCGCTGTCGCGAGTGCCCGGGCCGCCTTCGCCCTCTCCCCCCGGGCGAGCAGGAACAGCGCGCCCAAGGACGCGCAGTCCAGCGCCCGGGCGGAGTCGGGAACGCCTCCGGCGTCGAAGCCCTCGATGAACTGGCCGAGTCCATCATTCCACGCGGACAGCTCGAGTCCCCGCGCGATCGCTGCGGCCGCTTCGCTCCAGCGAGCGTCGCCAGTCACTGCCGCCAACTGCCGCAAAAAGAACCAGGCGGCGATGTTGTTTTCCGTGCTGATCCCTGGAGCAGGCCCCTCGCGATAGCGCTCGACCACCGTCCTCGTCTGTGAGTCGAAGGCGAGGGTAAGAGTGCCGTAACCGAGACGCAGCAGGCCGTCGCGAGGGTCGTGCGGGGCCTTCACTCGCAGTGAAACCAAATAGTCCGCCAGGCGCCTGGCCGTTGCCACGAAGAACGCTCGCTCACGAGCGCCAGCGGGGTCGCCGCTCCGCAGCGGCGCGTGCGCCACGTAAAACGTCAGCGCATAGCCGACCCAGCTCACTGTCCCCGCGCGAACGAGGGCGCTTTCGTGATCGTTTTCTGTGGGCCAATTATTCGCGGTGTTGTAGGTGAACCAGAGGCTCCCATCCGAGCGCACCAGGCGAGCCAATGCGTGGAGGGTGAAGGCTGCTCGGTCCCAGTCGCCGTGGAGCTGAAAGACGAGCGCCACCAGCGCATCGTCGTACGTGGCCGACCGGTGAAAGCCGCTGGGAAGGGTCTTGGGTGAGATGTCGTAACTGACCGCCAGTCCTCTGCGGCTGGCGTCCGGGTCGGGAACGACGCGGTTCGGGGTGATCTGTCGCTCCAACCACGATTGGGCAGCGGCGGCCCAGTCGCCTAAGGGGCCGCCGGCGGCGACCACTCTCTGCCCAGCGAGCGGCGCCGCTTGCAGGACGGCGCACAGTGTCGGGACCAGACAGCGGCTCACCCGCAGGAGCCGCACCGCCGGGCGGGGGTCCGGCGGGTTCCGTCCACGGTCACCAAGCCTGGTAGGATCGAGCATCCTCGGCGCGGTCCCAATCTAGCAAACGACCCCGCGGGGCGCTCCCATTTGCGCGGCGGGGCAGATGTTTCCTACTGTATGTGGCTGCACAACCCAGGGGGGGGGAGCAGATGGAAGTGAGGTGGAGCGTTCCGTCGGCCCGCGTGGTCGCCGTCCTGGCGGCGGCGCTCGTACGTCCGCTTGCCGGGCAGCTGCCTGCAGCGGAGGACGCGTTCCGCCTCCGGAACTACGCAGCCGCGCGCGCCGCCTACGAGCGGGTGCTGGCAACTGACTCGCTCAATGTGCAGGCGTTGTATCGGCTGGCCGTCCTGGACAGCTGGGAAGGCAACCTGACCCGCTCGCTCGAGCGGTTCGCTCGCGTGCGCACTCTGGCGGCGAACGACGCGGACATCATGGCGTCGCAAGCGGCGGCGCTCGGGTGGGCGGGGAAGCGGCGGGCGGCAGAAGCCTTGTATGACTCCGTGCTGGCACGATCGCCCGAGCGATCGGACGCCCTGGCCGGGCGGGCGCGGGTGGTTTCCTGGAGCGGCGACCTCGACCGTGCCGAGCGCCTCTGGCGCGGCGCGCTCACAATCCATCCCGACAATCCCGAGCTACTGCTCGGTCTGGCACAGACGCTCTACTGGAAGGGCCACCCCGCGCTCGCCGAGAGCTACGCGGCGCGGGCCCGCGCGCTCGCGCCGAGCGACCGCGCCGCCCTCGAGCTTGAGCGCCAGGTTCGTGCGGCGCTGCGTCCCGAGGTCGAAACCGCGGTAGACGGCGCGGGCGATTCGGAAACGAACGATTTTATCGCGCAGGAAGCTTCACTGACCACGGCGCTCAGCGGGGAGCAGCGCCTCACGCTACACGCCGGCTGGCGCTACGCGACGCTGGGGGCGAGTCGCGGTACGAGCTATGGCGCGGGCGGGTCGGTGAGCGCCGCCCTCAGTCCGCGCCTGGGGGTGCGCGCGGGTCTGGGCCTGCGGCGGCTTGAGCCGGACGTGGGAGCGGCAACCACGCCCCTCACGGGCGAGTTCGGCCTCACCACCCGGCTCGCGCGGTACGCCGCGATGAGCATCGAGTATAGCCGCATCGGCTTCGATGAGACGGCCCTGTTGATCCAGCGCGGCTTCGTGATCGACGCCGTCGATCTGAGCGTAGACGTCTCTCCTCGGACCGGCTGGTCCATTTCGGGTGGCGGAGGCGGCGCGTGGATTTCGGACGGCAATCGGCGCTACTCCGCCACGATGGCCGCGCTCGCTCCCCTCGGGCCGGGCATGCAGGTTGGGCCGTTCGCGCGGATCATGGGCTTCCGCACGAACCCGCTGGACGGCTACTTCGCCCCGAACCGCTTCTCCGTGTTCGAAGCCCGCCTGGTGTACGCGAGGCAGCGCGACCGTTGGGGAGTGCGCGCCGACGGGGGAGTGGGCGCACAGCAGGTGCTCGCGGGCGCCGCCGTCCAGGCGGAGTGGCACGTGGGACTCACGCTGTCGCGCGGTTGGGGCGAGAACAACGAGCTCGCGCTCGTCGGCTCGATCACGAACAGCGCGGCGGCGACTTCCACGGCCGGCGTGCGATCGGAGGCTTTCCGCTTCCGCGCCCTGGGGCTCAGGTTCACGCAAGGACTCTGAGCGCTTAGCCGGGCCTGTCTGATGCCGGCGCGGCTACACGCGAACGTGCATCGGCTCGCGGAACAACCGGCGCTGCAGGAGGGGATGCGTGCGCCACACCTGCCAGCCCATCGCGACCACCGCCAAGAGGTTCCCCACCGCCACCGACCACCAGCCGATCGTCCCCAGCACCCATTCGGCTGCGACCGCCAGAGTCGCGACGACCAGCGCCTCGAGCACGATGAAGGTGAGCACCACGAGGAACGCCATGGTGGGGACTCGCTCGACCTGCTCTGCAAGGGCGACCAGCACGACGCCGGCCACGACGAACGCGGCAACGTGGACCACGGTGTAGGTAGCTACCAACCCGAGACTCACCGAGACGTCGGCCGGCCCCGCGGCACCGAGCAGCAGCGCCGAGCCCAGCGCAGCGGGAGTGTGTAGCGGCACGCCGGCGGCGAGATCGCGGACGAAGAACCAGGCGGCGACGGTGACCGCGCCGATGAGCCCGGTCATGAGCCCCCGCATCACAACGGGATGCTGCTGCAAGATGCCGAGACCGAACGGCCGCGGGTCCCGCTCCGCGCGGTGCAGGTAGCTCATGAGAATGAGCCCCGAGGCGATGTTGGCCCCGAACACGTGCGGCCAGGGGATCACATCGAGGCGCGGCGCCCCGGACAGGACCAGCCCCGTGTAAAACACGACTTCCTGGAGCACCAGGCCGAACACCACGCCGAGCAAGACCCGGGGCGGTGCGGCCAACGCCGCGCTCACCCAGGCCATCGCCACTCCCAGCAGCGCGAAGACGCCGAAATGGAGCACGGAGTAGGCTGCAACGAGACGGAATGTCGCCTGGGGAAACTCGCGGTGCAGCAGCACGCCCGCGAGCAACGTCGGAGTGCGGAACGGATGGCCGACGAGCACGTCCACAACCAGAAACCAGAGCGCCACCACCAGCCCCGCCAGGATTCCCCCCATCACGCCCTGGACGATCACTGCCTGCACAGGTCGCCTCATGATTTCCGACCTCCTGCGAAGCGGCTGCCGTCAATATGGCACGGCAGTCCGTCGCTCGGCTAGCGCGCGCCTCTCAAGTCCGCCGCGACGCGCTCCACGGCACGCATCACCCGCAGGCAGTTCAGCCCGGCCACCTTCTCGACGTCTCGATCCGTCCAGCCGCGCCGCAGCAGCTCTGCGATCAGATCGGGGAACTTCGACACGTCTTCCAGGCCGGCCGGCACCTCCGAGATGCCGTCGAAGTCAGAGCCGAGGCCGACGTGGTCGATGCCGGCCACGTCCCGGATGTGCTGGATGTGGTCGGCGACCTGCTGCACGGTCGCCTTGGGGCCCCGGGTCATCCACGTCCGCAGCGAGTCGGCGCGCGTCGCGGAGTCCGCTCCGGAGGCGCGCAGCACGCGGGCCCAGGCCCCGACACTGTCGCCGTACGCCCGCACCGCCTCAGACACGAAGCCCGGGTTGAAGTTCACCATCACAATGCCGCCGTTGATCTTCACGCGGGCAAGAATCGAATCCGGTACGTTGCGCCGGTGATTGGACAACGCCCGCGCCGAAGAGTGCGAGTAGATCACCGGCGCGCGGCTGACGCGGAGCGCGTCCACCATCGTGGCGTCGTTGACGTGGGCAAGGTCCACCATCATCCCAAGCCGGTTCATTTCGCGGATGACGTCCTCGCCGAACGGCGTGAGGCCGCCGAGCCGCACGCTATCATTGGCGGACACCGCCCAGTCGAGGCTCTCCCAGTGGGTGAGGGTCATGTAGCGCACACCCAGATCGTAGAACATACGGAGCGCGCCGAGCGAGTTCTCGATGGCGTGCCCGCCTTCAATCGCGATCACGCAGGAGATCTTGCCCGCGCGGAAGTTGCGCTCGATGTCGGCGGCGGTGAGCGCCGGCGCGAACGTCTGGCGGTACTTGCGGCACAGGCGGTGAAGCAAGTCGATCTGCTCGAGTGCGTACACCGCCGGGTGTATGCCTTGATGCAGAGTCGTGACCGGGATGTAAGCCGCCCAGAACTGCGCGCCGACGGCGCCGCGCCGCAGTCGCGGGATGTCGGTCATCAGCTTAGCCTGCGGCACGGCGACATCCACCGAGTCGAGCCCGCCGCGCTCGCGGATCGCGTCAGCGAGGTCGTTGTGCCCGTCGATCAGGGGGACAGTCTTGAGGAGGGCCAGCGCTCGGGCGCGCAACGAGTCGGACTGCGCGGACAGTCGGACCGCCGGAAGGAGGACAACGAGCACCGCTGAGGCTGAAAGGACGATCAGCCTCCGCAGGAGCGCCTTCCCGTCCGACCGTACGACTGTGCGACCGTCCGACATAGGCACTCCGCGACCCGAGTGAGGCCCGAAAGCTGCCGTCGCATCCGCTCCGCGGCAAGATTAGGTTTCCCTTCATGCCCGACTCCAAGGTCACCATCGCGTTCGACTTGAACGGCGAGCTGACCGAGGTCGCATTCGCGCCGCACAAGACGCTGCTCGAGGTCCTACGCGAGGACTGTGGCCTCACCGGCACCAAGCACGGGTGCGAGCTGGGCGAGTGCGGCACCTGCGCCGTGCTGCTGGATGAGCGGCCGGTGCTCTCGTGTCTCGCCCTCGGGCTCGCCTGCGCGGGCCACCGCGTCAAGACCGTCGAGGGCATGGCCGGGGCCGGGCACCTGCACCCATTGCAGGAAGCGTTCGCCGAATTGGGCGCGGCGCAGTGCGGCTACTGCACGCCGGCGTTCCTGCTCACCGCCGAGGCGCTTCTCGCGGGAAACCCGACGCCGACGCGCGAGGAGATCAAGCAGGCGCTGGCCGGCAACCTGTGCCGCTGCACCGGCTACATCAAGATCTACGAGGCCGTGGAATTGGCGGCAGCCCGCCTGCGGGGCGAGGACGCGACGCCGGCACCAGAGACGCTGTATGGCCACCTCTAGACAGCCGTAAGCGTCGGATCGTCGGATCGTCGGATCGTCGGACGGGAAAGCCCTCTCAATCCGACAATCAGACGATCCGACAATCCGACGACTTGAGAGTCGTCGGCCGGGCCCACCGCAAGCTCGACGCCACCGCGAAGGTCACGGGTGTCACCAAGTTCGCCGACGACTTGTTCCTCCCGCGCATGCTATTCTGCAAGCTGCTGCGGAGCCCGCACCCCCACGCCCGCATTCTCTCTGTCGAGGGCTCCAAGGCGCTAGCCTTGGAAGGCGTGAAGGCCGTGCTCACGGGAGCCGATCTGCCGATCCCCTTCGGCATCCTTCCCGTGAGCCAGGATGAGCACGCGCTTGCGCTCGACAAGGTGCGCTTCGTCGGCGATCCCGTGGCCGCCGTCGCCGCCGTGAGCGAGGAGATCGCGACCGAGGCGCTCGACCTGATCACGGTCGGCTATGAGCCCCTCGCGGCGATCTCCTCCGCCGAGGAAGCCATCGCCCGCCCAGAGCCTCGCATCCACGACTATGGCGACCACGGCAACTTGCACAAGCTCATCAGCCTCGAGTTCGGCGACGTCGCAGCCGGCTTCGCCGAGGCGGATCTCGTGCGCGAGGACCTGTTCTTCTTCGAGGGCAGCACGCACCTACCGATGGAGCAGCACGCGGCCCTCGCCGACTGGTCACCGGACGGCAAAGTGACGTTGTGGAGCGCGACCCAGACGCCGCACTACGTGCATCGCGCGCTCGCCAAGGTGCTGGAGCTACCGCCCGCGAAGATCCGGGTGATCGCCACGCCCAACGGCGGCGGGTTCGGCGGCAAGAGCGACCCCTTCAGCCACGAGATCGTAGTCGCGAAGCTCGCCATGCTGACTGGCCGACCGGTGAAGATCACGTTGACGCGCGAAGAAGTGTTCTACTGCCACCGCGGCCGCCACCCGACCCTGATGTGGGTGAAAACTGGCGTGAAGCGGGACGGCACGATCACGGGGATGCACTTCAAGTCGCTACTCGACGGCGGCGGCTACGGCTCCTACGGCGTGGCGAGCACCTACTACACCGGGGCGCTCCAGACCGTCACCTATCCGGTGCCACGCTACAAGTTCCAAGGCGCCCGAGCCTTTACGAATAAGCCGCCCTGCGGCCCAAAGCGTGGGCACGGCACGCCGCAGCCGCGCTACGCCCTCGAGGTGCACCTCGACAAGATCGCCGAGCAGCTCGGGGTTGATCCAGCCGAGCTGCGGCTCCAGCATCTCGTGCCGCCCAACTCGCTCACCGCGAACTACCTGCGCATCGGCTCGATGGGTCTCGGCGCGTGCATCCGCAAGGTGGTCGACGGCTCCGAGTGGAAGCAGAGGTTCCGGAAGCTGCCGTTCGGCCACGGCGTCGGGCTCGCGTGCTCGAGCTATATCAGCGGCGCCGGACTGCCGATCTACTGGAACAACATGCCGCATTCGGGCGTGCAGCTGAAATGCGACCGCGGCGGCGGTGTCACGGTGTTCTGCGGCTCGACCGAAATCGGCCAGGGCTCAGATTCGATCCTCGCCTACATCGTGGCTGAGGTGCTGGGGATCGATCCGTTCGATATCGCCGTCGTCACCGCTGATACCGACCTCACGCCGGTCGACCTGGGGAGCTACTCCTCCCGCGTCACGTTGATGAGCGGCAACGCCGCGCTGCAGGCAGCCGAGCGAGCTCGTGAGATTCTGGCGTCACATGCGGCGGGCAAACTCGAGATCCCGCTCGAGCGGATCGCCTTCGTCGACCGCCGGGTGTTCGACGTCCGAGACCCGAAGCGCGGGCTGTCCTTCGCCGAGGCGGTGCAGCTCGCCGAGGCCGCGCAAGGCACCGTCGGCACCGTGGGCTCCTACACCCCACCTCCGAGCGCCGGCCACTACCGCGGCGCCGGGGTCGGCCCATCCCCCGCTTACTCCTACAGCGCGGCAGTGGCCGAAGTGACCGTGGATCCAGCGACCGGCATCGTGAGCGTGCCGCGCATCTGGATCGCCCACGATGTCGGCCGCTCGATTAACGCCGCGGCGGTGATGGGGCAGGTCGAGGGCTCGGTATACATGGGTCTGGGCGAGGCCCTGATGGAAGAGATGGCCTACCGCGGCAACCGCAACACCATGCACAAGTTTCCGAGCTTGCTCGAGTACAAGAGCCCGACCACGCTCGAGATGTGCGACGTCATCACCTACTTGATCGAGAACCCCGACTCGAGCGGCCCGTTCGGCGCCAAGGAGGTCGGCCAAGGGCCGCTGCTGCCGGTGATGCCGGCCGTGGCCAACGCCGTATACGACGCTGTCGGCGTTCGCGTGGACGAGATCCCGGTCACCCCCGAGAAGGTGCTGAAAGCGCTGAAGCGGAAAGCAAAGGGTGAGGAGCCACGGTTCGGGCCGAGCACGTTCCCCGAAATTCCCTGGCCGGAGCCGACCCGGGTGCCGCCGCCGTGGGAAGGGGGCGACGGAAAGGCGGCCGAGGAGTCGGACCGTCGGGCTGCTGGGCAGAGGGCAGCGGTAGCGGGGGAGCGTCAACACTGATGCTACGCCTCCCCTCGTTCACCTATCTCCAGCCCAAGACGCTTGCCGAGGCGTTGCGGATGAAAGCCGACGCAGGCGCCGACGGTATGTACGTCGCGGGCGGCACGGATCTCTACCCGAACATGAAGCGACGGCACCAAGAGCCGCGGACCGTGATCTCGTTGGCCGCGATGCCCGAACTCTCAGGAATCGGGAAGCGGGAAACGGGAATCGTGCTCGGATCGTGCGTAACGTTGACTGCGCTGTCCGGCACTCCGGCCGTCCGGCAGTCCTACTGGGCTGTGGCCCACGCGGCCGAGCTCGTGTCGACCCCCTTGCTCCGCAATATGGGCACGCTGGGGGGCAATCTCTGCCTCGACACGCGCTGCAACTACTACAACCAGAATTACGAGTGGCGCAAAGCGATCGACTTCTGCATGAAGAAAGACGGGGCGATCTGCTGGGTGGCGCCCAGTAGCCCGCGTTGCTGGGCGGTGAGCTCTTCGGACGTCGCGCCGGTCATGGTCGCGCTCGGTGCTGAGTTCTTGCTCGCGGGGCCGCAGGGCGAGCGCGTCGTGCCAGCGGGGCGGTTCTACCACAACGACGGCATCAACTACCTCACCAAGCAGCCCGACGAGATCCTAGTCGCCGTGCGTCTCCCCGCGTCCGACGGCTGGGACGCGGTCTACCACAAGCTGCGGCGGCGCGGCTCGTTCGATTTTCCGGTGCTGAGTGTGGCCGCATGGGTCAAATGGGAACCCGGGAGTGGGAACGCAGCACGCGGCACAGTTGCGGAAGCGAGGATCGTGCTGGGAGGCGTCGCGAGCTACCCGCAGGAGATCGCCGCAGCGGGGGCGGCCCTTAAGGGCAGGGATCTTTCCGACGAGGCGATCGCCGCGGCGGCCGAAGAAGCGTATCGGCCTGCCAAACCGCTGGACAATACGGACTTCGACCTGTCGTGGCGCAAGCAGATGACGCGGGTGTACGCAACGCGGGCGCTCGAGCAGCTGCGCCAGCGGCGTCAGCAGTAAGCTCCCGACCTATCGCCTGGTGCGGAGCCACCAGGGCCCGCGCCATTGGACCCAGCGAGCGCGTCGCGCCCGCGCGAGGACCCCGAGCGCCAGGAAGGCTAGCGGCCAGATCGGCCAAAAGAACCTCGCTCCCGAGAATCCCCAGAGCGTGACGAGCAGCGCTGCGACGATGGCGAACCTGGCAATGTGGAAGAACAGCCGGAGCGGGGGGGGGGGCGCCGCCGCGCCGCCCACGCGCGGTTCGCCGAGCAGCGGCTGCTGGCCCCCCCCCCACTGGCCCTCCGGGAGGTCCGCGATGAGACGCGCCAGCTCGTCGCGGAGGCGGGCCGCCGAAGCCGCGGCTAGCCGCTCCCCGGCCTCTTCGGGGGAGAGCCGTCCGTCAGCGGCAGCGGTTTGCAGGATCTGCGCCACGTGATCGCGCTCCGCATCGGAAGCGCGAACGCCGGGAAGGCTATCAAGCGCGTTCATCCCTGTCCCACCGCTTCGACCTCCTCGGCTGCCCGCGTCAGGATCTCCGCCATCCGCCTGCGCGCCGCGTCGTCGCGGGTCCGCCAGCCGGCCCGGTAGACCTTCTTCACCAACACGCCGACGGCGCGGTTGATCTCCGCCATCGACCCGCCCAACACGTCATCCACCGCATCTTTCACGCGGTCGAAGATCTCCTCGACCACGTCCTTGTGCTCTTCGAGGAATTTACGGCCAGCATCAGTGATCTCGTAGACCTTCTTGCCATCCACGTCGCTGGCCTTGACCAGTCCCTCGTCTTCGAGCCATTGCAGCGTCGGATACACCGTCCCGGGCGAGGGCGTGTAGCAACCGTGCATGCGCTCCTCGAGCTCCTTCATGACTTCATAGCCGTGGCGCGGCTTGTCGCGCAGCAGCTTCAAGATCACGTACTTCATGTCGCCCGCTTCGAACCATTGCCGGCGCCGGGGGCCGCGACCGCCCCACGCCCATCCGCGTGGCCCGAAACCGAATCCGAACGCTTCCCAATTCCGAGGCATCTATTGCTCCGTTGTACGATGTAACGTCACGATACTATCGGACGATATATCTTGTCAATATGTCGTGCGTAAGCTGCAGACGGGCTTGAGCTTGGCAGGCCAAATCGCTTGCGGCACGTTACCTTCTCCCTCCCCTTTTTCTCGGAACCCATGCGCACCGCGATCTCACTTGGCGCACTCCTCGTCTGGGCCGCCACCACCGCCACTGGCGCTGCCGGCCAGGAGTTCGACTTCTATGCTCGCGGGCCCTACCAGCCCGCCGTTCCCCGCCCCGAGGCGGTGACGGGGTACCCGGCCGGGGCTCAGCAAACGATGTACGCCGTTATGCAGCGCTATCTGGACACATTGCTCATCACGGCGCCCGAGCGTCTCCGCATCGAGCGGTGGGGAGAGACGCCGGAGCATCGGCCGATCCGTGCCCTGATCATCTCCGACCCCGCGAACCTCGCCCGGCTCGACCAGATCCGCGCCGAGGTCGCCGAGCTCACCGACCCCCGCAAGACCTCCCCGGCGCGCGCAGCCGAGATCGCGGCAAAGGATCCGGTCATCGCCCTGTTCCAGTACACAGTCCACGGCGATGAGCCTGCTGGCTTCGAAGCGGCCATGCAGGTGGCCTACCAGCTCCTCGCCTCCACCGAGCCGGCCACGCAGGCGATCCTCAAGAGCGTCGTCCTGGTGCTGAATCCCTCCGCCAACCCCGACGGCCACGAGCGGTTCGCGGCATGGTACAACTCCGTTGCGGTCGGCGCCGCCGAGCCGGCGGCATTCGAGCAGCGTGAGCCGTGGAGCATTACGGGGCGTTACGGCCATTATCGCTTCGACATGAACCGCGACCTCCTCGCCCAGAGCCAGTCCGAAGTGCGGGCCATGATGGACGGCGTGCTGCGCTGGCACCCGCAGGTGTTCGTGGATCATCACTCGACTACCCAGACGTTCTTCTTCCCACCCGTCGCGCCGTCGGTGAACCTGAACCTGCCAGCCCAGACCACGCGGTGGTTCGACACCTTTGGTCGCGGCAACGCCGCCGCGTTCGACCGCTACGGTTGGCAGTACTTCGTGCGTGGGGTCTTCGACTTCTTCTACGTCGGCTACTGGGACGAGTGGACCAGCTTCCAGGGTGCGACGGGCATGACGTACGAGACGGACGGCGGGCCCGAGCTCGCTCGCCGCCGCGACGACGGCACGATCACCACGCTACGCGACGGGATCGCACATCACTTCGTGGCCTCACTCGCGACGCTGGAGACGGCGGCGCAGCACCGCCAGGCCCGGCTGCAGGACTACTACGCCTTTCGCCGCTCGGCGATGGAGGAGGCGGCGACCGACCCGATGAAGCGGGTGGTGATGTTGCCCGGGAGCGATCCCCGCATGGCGGCTCACGTCGTGGGCCTGCTGCTGCGCGACGGCATCGAGGTCAGGCGGCTAGCGCAGCCCGCTACGACTACTCTCGCCCACCCGTACTTGGGTGGAAGTCCCGGCCGCCGCACTTTCCCCGCCGGGAGCTACGTGGTCGATCTGGGACAGCCGCAGCGCCGCCTGGCCAAAGCAATACTGGAGCCCCGGGCGATGCTGGAGCCCGGCTTTGTGCGGGAGCAACTCCTCAAGTTCCAGCGCAACCGCCGCCGCGGCGAGGACACGGATAAGGAGGACTACGGCTTCTACGACATCACCGCCTGGTCTCTCCCGTACACGTTCAACCTCGAGGCCTATTGGACCGAAGACGCGGCCCCGCTCGGCGGCGACCTCGTTACCGATACCCTACTCCCGCCGCCCCCGGCCCCTGGCCGGGCTGCCACTGCGTACGTGTTCACCGACGACAATCTGGGCGCGGCCCGGCTCGCGCTCACGCTGCTGCGCGAAGGCTTCCACGTCGCCACCGCCACTCAGCCGCTGCGCGCCGATGGACACGGCTGGCCGCGCGGCACGTTCATCGCGCGGTTGCAGCGCAACCCAGCGACGCTGGCCGATCGGCTCGCCGCGCTCGCCCCTGCGCTCGGTGTGCCCGTGACAGCGGTCCAGAGCGCCTTCGCCGACAGCGGCAACGTCGGGACAGGGTCGGATCTCGTCGTCAGTCTGCACGCGCCGAGCGTTGCCGTGGGCGTCGGGGACGGTGTCTCCGAGACGGGCTACGGTTGGCTGTGGCATTTTCTGGCCCGCGACTTGGGGCTCCCGTTCGTGCCCGTGTCGTTGCGCAGTCTGGGCGGAATGGACGACCTCGACCGCTTCAATGTGCTGTTCCTGCCCGACGGGAATGCGGGCCGGATGCGCCGCGAGTTGGGCGAGGGCGGCATCGCGAAGCTCAAAGCCTGGGTCAAGACCGGTGGAGTGCTGATCGGGTTCGGCGGCGCGGGAGACCTCACGGCCAACAAGGAAGTGGGGCTCTCCACCATCGCCACCGTGGGCGACAGCGCCAAGCCCGATACGGCGGCCAAGGGCGACACTCCGCCCCTCGCCTCCCCCACGGCCACCTCGCACGACAAGCCCGAGGTGCTCCCGGGCACGATTTTCCGGGCCACACTCGACCGCACGCACTGGCTTACCCTCGGATACGAGCAGGACCAGCTGCCGGTCTACCTCGAAGGGTCGACGTTCTGGAAGTTGTCTCGGACGGGGGCGAACCCGGTGGTGTTCACCGTTGCCGGAGCGAGCGACTCGCTCACCCTCTCAGGGTTTACGTGGCCGGATAACACCGAGCGGCTGCTCAAAGGAACGGCGTGGGCCGTGGTAGAGAACCAGGGCGACGGCCACGTGGTCTTGTTCCTCGGCGACCCGTTGTTTCGCGCGTTCTGGCGCGGGCCGGCGCGGCTGGTGACAAACGCGATGCTGATCGGACCGGGGCGCTAGTCGACAAGCCAAAGGGCTAAGAGGCTAGACAGCCTCTTAGCCCCTTAGCCCTGCAGTGCGTCAGTGTCTCAGATCGCGCGCAGATGCTGCCATTTTACCCGTCCCATGACGTGCACCTTCGCCATCGTGCTGGCCAGCACACGGGCTTGCACCTTGGGCAGGATGCGCCAGTAGCTTGCTTCACCACGCTCGTTGTGGCGCGGAGTGCGGGGCGGGCGCGCACGGATCATGTCCTCGCGCTCCGGCACCTTCCAGGCAAGGGTCAAGCGCTTCTGTTTGCGCATGATCTCGATGGACACCGTCTCCCCCGTATCGTAGGAGCGTAGGATCCGCATCGCGTGCTCCGCCGTCGTCGGTTTGCGTCCCCCGATCGAGAGTATCACGTCGCCGCTCTTGATCGGCAGGCTCGAATCAGCCGGCGCCTTAACGACCAGCAGGCCCTCGGAGGTCCCGAAATACTCGCCCAGGTCCGCGTTGAGGCGTACCAAGTTGAGGTCGCACCAGCCCTCCCCGAAGCAGAACCCGAAGCTCCCCATCCCAGGCTCGATCATCATGTGCCCAGGGGGCCACGCGAGTTCTGGCGTGGGCGCCGGCGACATGTGGAAGTCGCTGCTGTAGCTCACCTCTTCCGCGACCAGGGTCGCTTTCTTGGCATCGCTGCCGCGGCGGTACTCGACCTGCACTGTGTCACCTGGGTCCAGATCATGGGCGAGCTCGACGAGTTTCGCGCCCGGGCCCGACTCGTCCTCCTCGCCTTCAGCCCGCACGCCGGCGAGCGAGGTCCCGTTGAACTTCGTGATGATGTCTCCGACCTTGAGCCCGGCCTTCGCGGCGGGGCCGGCGGGAGTGACGCCCTCGATCCGCGCGCCGATCTTGTCCGAGTCGGCGTTGGCTGCCGTGTTCACGATCACGCCGATCCGGCCGCGATTGCCGCTGAAGCTGAACACCGAGAAGGGGGCCCTCGCGCGGGCGCGGGGAGGGCGGGGGGGGGACGGCCGCGGGGTTTCCTGCGCCGCCAGCGCCGCCGGCAGGGCGACAGCGACGGCCACAGCCAGTTGCATCCACTTCCGATTCATGTGCTCTCCTAACAGGGCGTTACAGCCCGACGTATGAGACGCGGGTCACCCGTACCTGGTAGAGTTGCTGCATCAGGGTCGCCCGCTGTGTCCAGAGATCCACCAGCTCCGCTTCCGGCGTCCGACGTCCGCCTCGGGGACTGAGCTGCGAGAGCCGGCCGTCCACTGCGGCGATCTGGTCCTCCAGCTGTGCCGCCAGGGCGGCCGACCGCCCGCTCACCACGCGCGCGTCGGCGTCGTACTGCTGCAGCGCCGACTCCAGCTTGGAACAGCGCTGCTTGGCCTGAGACAGCTCGGCGTGCAGCGTGTTGCCCCCGCTCCAGGGCCCGAACACGATCAATCCGGCCAGGGCCGCAGCGGCCGCGAGGCTCAACGTGCCCCACACGCTCCGCCGCCGTCGCTGCGCCGCGACGACCTCCGCCCGCACAGCCTCCCAGCGATCCCGCGGCGGGCGCAGCGCCGGCAGGGCTTTCAGCTGCGCCACCCGCTGATAGATCGCGTCCAGCTCGGCGCGACACGCCGCACAGTCCTCCAGGTGCCGGCGGACCTGGGCGGATCCTTCGCCGTCCCGCACCGCTACGAGGTCGTCCATCGTACAATGCATCTATGCTCCCTCCAGTCCCGGCTCCAGCGTGCGGCGCAGACGCGCATGCGCCCGCGCCAGCTGGGACTTCGAAAAGCTCACTGTCTTCCCCATCAGCTCCGCGATCTCCTCGTGCGTATAGCCTTCCACGTCGTGGAGCCACACGACTGCTCGTGAGGTCTCGTGCAGTTGCTGCAAGGCGCGTTCGAGATCGATGTTCGTCCCGACGTGCGCCGTGGGCCGTCCTCTCGTCGCGGACTCCTCGAACTCCTCCGTGGCCCGTACCTGCTCGCGCCGGATGCGCATTAGCGCCTTCGACGCCGCGATCCGGCGGATCCAGCCCCAGAGGTGCCCCTCTCCCCGATACTGCTTGATGCTCTTCACCACCTCGAGGAACGTCTCCTGCAGCACGTCCTCGGCGTCCTCCGGCGTCCGCAGAATGCGGCGTGCGAGGTTGTAGACCGGCGTCTCGAACGCGCGGTACAGCGCTTCGAGAGCCTCGAGGTCACCGGTGCGGGCGCGCGCGACCAGGACATCCGGGACGGTCAGTGAGATGGTCATCTCCCGTAAGCTATGATGCGGTGGATGATTGGAGAGTCGCACAACACGGTGCGGGGAGCGCGGTATACGGTGACTAGGAACAGCACACAGCGTCCCGCGGACCGTCTACTTAACTCATTGCCCTCTAGTAGCTTGGCACACCGCACCGTATCTTCCCGCCATGCCGAGCCCCGACCGAGCGACCCTTCACACCTGGCTTCATCACTGGCAGGACGAATTCGACGCCGCCTACCTGTACGACATCTTGGCTGCCCAGGAGTCAGACCCGAAGCGGCAGGCAACCTATGGGAAACTGGCCGGGGTCGAACGGCGGCACACGGAGATGTGGGCCAAGTTGCTGGGGGAGAACGGCCATCGCGTCCCTCCCGGCGGGGCGACGCCCTCCCTCAACGCCCGTGTCATGGCGTGGCTCGGGCGCCGCTTCGGCCCGCGCTACCTCCTGCCGTTGTTGCTGCGCGAGGAGGGGCGCGAGGTGAAGGGGTACATGGACCTGCACCAGGCCTCGCAAGCGGCAGACGCGCGTGCGGTCTCGCTGACGCTGGCCAAGGAGTCGGCCGAGCACGCCGAGACTCTCGCTGGCCTCGCTGGCTCGAGCGCCGAGCCGTGGCACCGCACCGGATCGGGCGGCTTCCTGCGCAACGTGGTCTACGGCTTCAACGACGGGCTCACGGCGAATTTCGGTCTCGTGGCCGGCGTGATCGGCGCGGCCGTGCAGCCGCACGTGATTCTGATCTCGGGCGTAGCGGGGATGATCGCCGACGCACTCTCAATGGGCGCCTCCGGCTACCTCGCCGCCAAGAGCGAGCAGGAGGTCTATGCGCACGAGATCGCAATGGAGAAGGAAGAGATCCGGTTGATGCCCGAGGTCGAGGAAGAGGAGCTGGCGTTGGTCTATGAGACCAAGGGGATCGACGCCGCGCAGGCGCGGCGGCTCGCTGCGGAAGTGATGGCAAACCCCGATCGCGCGCTGGACGAGCAGGTGCGCGAGGAGCTGAAGATCGGGGCGGCGCACTCGACGCCGCTGCGGGAGGGCTGGATCACCGGGGTGGCCACGGCCGTGGGTGCCCTTATTCCCGTGGCCCCGTTTCTCGTGCTGCCCGGCCGGGCGGCGATGTGGACCGCGTTCGGGGTCGCTATGGTATCGCACTTCGCAGTAGGCGGGGCGCGCAGCTTTTTCACGGGGCGCGGGGTGCTGCGCAGCGGCCTGGATATGTTCGTCGTGGGCCTGGGGGTGGCGGCGGTTGGCTACGTGGTCGGCAACCTCGCCGCGAAACTGCTGTGAGACCCGGGAATGGGGAAACGACTGGCAAACGGTCTGCCATTCCCCAATCCTTCCCCGTCTCACACGACTAGATTGACCAGCCTATCCTGCACGAAGACTGTCTTCTTGATCGGGTTGCCATCGACGAACTTCCTCACCCCCTCGTCCGCGAGCGCGCGCTTGACCACTTCCGCCTCGGGCGTGCCACGCGCAACGGTGACGCGACCGCGCAACCGGCCGTTCACTTGCACGGCGATCTCGACGTCGCCCGCGGCGGCGAGCGCCTCGTCGTAGGCCGGCCAGCGCTCCTCGAAGATTGAGCGCTCCGTGTGGCCGAGCACCGCCCACAGCTCCTCGGCGAGGTGTGGCGCGTACGGCGCGAGCATCAGCACGAGCGGCTCCAACGCCTCCCGACTCGCGCCTCCCGCCTCCCGGACCTCGTTCACGTACTCCATCATCGCCGCGATCGCCGTGTTGTAATCGAGGTTCTCCGTGTCCGCGGTGACCTTCTTGATCGTCTGGTGCAGCTTGCGCTCCACGGCCCGGCGGAGAGAGGTAGGGAGCGAAGCCGGACTGAAGCGCGGGGCCGCCACTTCGTGAGCCAGCTGCCACACCTTGTCGAGGAACCGGCGGATTCCCACGATCCCCGTTTCCCGGAAGTCCCCTCCTTCCTGGAAGGGTCCGAGGAACATCAGGTACATCCTGAAGGTGTCCGCGCCCCATTGCCGGATGTAGGCGTCGGGGATCACCACGTTCCCCCGCGACTTGGACATCTTCGCGCCGTCCTTCACGATGAGCCCGTGCGCCCGGAGCTTGGGAAACGGCTCTTCGAAGCGCACGTGGCCGAGCTGTCGTAGCACCATCGTGATGAAGCGGGAGTAGAGGAGGTGCAGTACCGCGTGCTCGTTGCCGCCGATATAGGTCGTGACCGGAAGCCACGTCTTCGTGCGCGCGGGATCGAACGGCCGGTCGGGGAACTCCGTCGAAGGATAGCGTAGGAAGTACCACGCGGAGTCGAGGAACGTGTCCGAGACGTCGGTCTCCCGGCGGCCCGGCCCGCCACACCGCGGACACGGTACGTGGTACCACTCCTTGTGCCGGGCCAGAGGACTGACGCCACTATCGTCAGGCCGGAAGTCTTCGATGACCGGGAGTTCGACGGGGAGGTCGCGCTCCGGCACGCCCACCGGCCCGCAGGTCTCGCAGTAGATGATCGGGATCGGCGGTCCCCAGTAGCGCTGGCGCGAGATGCACCAGTCGTGCAGCCGGTACTGCACCCGCGGCGTGGCGACACCGCGCCCCGCGAGCCACGCGACGATCTTGCTACCACCTTCCCGGCAAGGGAGTCCGTCAAAGGCGCCGGAGCCGATCAGCACACCCACCTCGGATTCGCTGGGGACGAGCTCCCCCTCTGCGTGGATCACCTGGCGGATCGGCAAGCCGAATTGACCGGCGAACTCGAAGTCACGCTTGTCATGCGCCGGCACGCCCATGATGGCGCCCGTGCCGTACTCCATAAGCACGTAGTCGGCTATCCAGATCGGGATCGCCTCGCCGGTGGCCGGATTGCGGGCGTACGAGCCGAGGAACACGCCGGACTTGGTCTTATCCCCGACCTTGCGCGAGACGATGTCCCGGCTCTCCACCTGCCGCTGGTAGGCCTTCACCGCCGCCCGCTGCTCCACGGCGATCAGCTCGTCGACCAGCGGATGCTCGGGGGCCAGCACCAAGTACGTGGCGCCGAACACCGTATCGGGCCGGGTGGTGAACACGACGATCTTGCGGCCCGCCGGCGTCTCGAACGCGAGCTCGGCGCCCTCGCTGCGTCCGATCCAATTGCGCTGCAACGCGATGGTGCTCTGGGACCAGTCGAGCCGGTCGAGGTTCGAGAGCAGCGGCTCGGCGTA
>WNFD01000357.1_pt1 | contig 70820 bp, 52 predicted proteins | sample 5400491 | NCBI WGS metagenome assembly WNFD01 (sample SAMN13153343, study PRJNA577476) | soil metagenome | isolation source: 120 cm saprolite under Douglas fir tree site 2 hole 2 replicate 2 | place: USA:California | collected 2015-04-18 | reverse complement strand
CGGTGGTGTGGGTCCAGCGGGGGGTGCCGGTGGCGGTGTCGAGGGCGTATATCTTGTGGTCGCTGCTGCCGATGTAGACGGTGCCGTCTGTTACTGCCGGACTGGAGTCGATGGCGCCGCCGGTTTTGTAGGTCCAGCGGGGGTGGCCGGTGGCGGCGTTCAGGGCATACACATTTCTGTCGGAGCCCCCGATGTAGACGGTGCCGTCGGCTACCACGGGGCTGGAGTCGACGAGGTCGCTGGTGGTGTATGTCCAGCGGGGGGTGCCGGTGGCGGTGTCGAGGGCGTATATCTTGTGGTCGAAGCTGCCGATGTAGACGGTTCCGTCGGCCACTGCTGGACTGGAGCTGACGGGGCCGCTGGTGGTGTATGTCCAGCGGCGGGTGCCGGTCGCGGCGTTCAGGGCATATACCGTGTCGTCGTGGCTGCCGATGTAGACGGTTCCGCCGGCCACTGCTGGACTGGAGTCGAGGGGACCGCTTGTGGTGTAGGTCCAGCGGACCTGTGACGCGCTAGCGAAGATACTGATCACGGTGAGCAGTCCGGCAACGCCAACGCCTACGCCGATAGCGGTAACTGCCCGGCGGCGGGTGACGAAGTGGCCGACGCGGCGGGCGCCGGGTGCTCGTGGTGCCTCCCCGATCGCGGGTGGTTCCCGCGCGGGCGTGCTCGTGAGATCCTCGCTGAGCTGGCTGAGGGCGGCGCCCTCAGTGCGGAGCACCTCGTCGGCACGGCGGAGGACTTCTGTCCCCGCCTGCTGATCGGTGTCTCCCATCAGCGCGGACGCGGTGTCATTGGCCAGCCGCGGGATGGCGGCAACGCGCGCGGGATCGGACGCTAGATCATGCTCGAGTTCGGCGAGGCGCCGCCGCGCCCGCTCGGCCTCAGCGGTCGCCACGTCCCTGAGCTGTTCGGCGAGCTGGCGCTGCCGTTCGGATTCCGCTAGCCGCTGCTCCGTCTCCTGCTGGAGCCGCTTGGCGGCATCCAGGCGCTGCTGGGTGTCCAGGAGCTCGAGGCGAAGGCCCTCCAGCTCGGCCCGCATCTCACGATCAGGTTCCTGACCGGGGGCGCTGTCCCTGCGCGCCGCCAGCTCCTCGCGCAGTCCGTCGAGCTGGGCCTCCAGCGAGGTCGTTGCCTGCGAGATCTGGTCCAGTACCTTCGCCAGATCGGTCTCAAGTCGGTCATGTCGGCTGATGGATACCTGGACACGGCTTACCGCCCGGCCCGTGCTGACGACCTTCCGGAGCGCTGTGATCCAATTGCCGGTCCCGGGTGGCACCTCCACGACGACCTCATCAGCGGCGGCTTCGCCTGTGTCGTTGCCAGGTGCCCGCGCCTTGGCGGTCGCTTCCCACACCGGCCGGACCTGCCGTTCAAGTAACTCACGATGCCACTGGCCGCCTGTCGCGATCACCTTAAGGAAAGCGGCCACGGCACTCCACGTGGGCGTCTGTGTGCCGTCCAGGTAAGCATCGACGGCGGCGCCATCCCACCCCGGCACGCGCGCTTGCAGTTTCTCCCTGGTCAGCCCGCGCGCGTTAGCGATCGTGCGGAGCAGTACACCCAGCCTGGTGTGCCTGTCATCCTCCAGGTTCCGCGACACAGGCCGGGTCCGTGCCCAGCCGGTCAGCCCTGCGAGTAGCGGAACTAACCCCACTAGCTGGGCAATGTTCGCCGCGGCACCCAGCCCGGCGCCCCGTAAGGCGGATGCGAGCCCAAACACCAGCGCAGCGATCAGCACAGCGGTGCTCGCCCACCGCCAGACACCCCGCCCCCGCCCGCGCCCGCCCATAGACCCTATTGTCCCGCATAAACCAGTACTGTCCCGCGTCAGCCCGTCGCCGGTTCGATTCGTGACAAGACCGCGACGTTCCCCGGTGGCTCGCGCCTGCTGGGCGCTGTCACGGCGCTCCCGTTCGGCATAGTTGGTTTTGCCCGCGCTGTTAACCCCGGGCTATGGCGCGACAGCGGTGACGAGGTGGGCGTAAAACGATGATGTTGTCGAGGTAGCTGACAGCAGAAGAGGAGCAGGAGCGCGGCCGATGGCACTTGATGAGCTGGACGAGCGGATTGTCGGCGCGCTTGTCGAGGATGCGCGGTCCAGCTTCGCGGCGATCGGCGCCCTGGTAGGACTGTCGGCACCGGCGGTGAAGCGCCGGGTGGACAGGCTGCGTGCGTCGGGCGCCATCACCGGGTTCTCCGCCCGGGTGGACCCGTCGGCCCTTGGCTGGACGACCGAGGGGTACGTCGAGCTGTTCTGCCGCGGGCGGACGTCGCCCGCGGACATCGGGGCCGCGGTTGCCCGGTATCCGGAGGTGGTCGGAGCCTGCACGATCACGGGCGAGGCGGATGCGCTCGTCCACATCAGGGCATCCGACGTCCGGCACTTCGAGCAGGTGATGGAACGGATCGGGGCCGAGCCGTTCGTCGTGCGCACCAGGAGCGTGATCGTTCTCTCCCGGCTGGTGGACAGGGCCGACGCTCTGCCGCATAGCACTGGTTTCAGCTGATGGCTGGTCTGGCGGCGGCGGGATAATCTAGCCGGTGGCGGACCTCGGCTGCATCGGTGACGCCGAGATCCTCGAAGATCATTCTCCCAGTCATGACCTGACTACGCGAACTGGCCGGGCCGTTTCCCGTAGTCCGGCGGCTCCGCCCGTAGTCACGGGCAGTGTCGGCCGGCAGACCAAACCCGGGCTGGCCAGGTGGCGCGGCAACGGTGCTTGTGTCGAGGTGGCGGGGGACCGCCACGACGCTCCCGTTAGGCATTCTAAAGATCTTTATAGGCTTGAGCCGTCCGTCGCCCTTGGTGAGTGGCGGGCGTTCGCGGACGGTATCAAGGGCGCGGCTCCTGCCTGGCCTGAGCGACGCGCGGACCGCCCGGATTCGCGGTTTGCCGAGAATGGGCAGGTCCGGGCCGCTACAGTCGTCCGCATGCCTGAGACGGAACAGGATCCGAGCGCAAGCACCGCCGCATTCCGCGCTTTCGCGGACCAGGCCGGCGGTGAGGTACCGCCAGCGTGGAGCATGCGGGCTCCGGCCAAACGGGTGGCCATCCTCGCGGTCGCCGTAGTCTGCGTCGCCATCGCCCTCGCCGTCATCGCGATGGCGTTCACAGGCTAGAGTCAGGCTGGCGTGATCTCGCCGGAGCCGCGCACGATCAGCCGCGTGCTGAGTTCGATCCGCTGCGTCGGCCCGCCCCCTCCGGCGAGGCGCCTGAAGAGCAGCTCTGCCGCGATCCGGCCCATCTCGCCTGGGTTCTGCGCGACCACGGTGACCCCGGGCATCAGCAGGTCCGCGAGCTCGAAATCGTCGAAACCGACGAGCGCGAGACGGCGTCCGGTCGCGGCGAGATGGCGGATGACCAGCACGGTGATCCTGTTGTTGCCGCAGAACAGCGCCGTGATCGGGGAAGGGCCTTCGAGCATCCGGGCGAGCGCCAGCCTGAGGTCGGCCGGGCAGGCCGGATCCATGGTGACCCAGGAGCCGTTGACCGCGGCTCCGGCAGCGGACATCGCGTCCAGGTAACCGCGGTACCGCCGCATGGCCGTGTAGATGTCAGGCGAATCCCCGATGTACCCGATCCTGCGGTGCCCCTGCGAGATCAGGTGCATCACGCCTTCGCGCGCGCCGCCGGCGTTGTCAGTGAGTACCGCGTCCGCCTCGATCAGCCCCGCCGGGCGGTCCACGAAGACCGCGGCGACGCCGGCGGCCAGCTCGGGGAGCAGATAGGCGTGCTCGGCCGCCGCGGGAATGATGATCAGGCCGTCCACCCGCCGCGCGCAGAAGGCGAGCGCCAGTTCGCGCTCCCGCCCCGGATCCTCATCGCTCGAACCGGTGAAAAGCAGGGATCCATGCCGGTGAGCAACATCTTCCACGGCGCGCATGATCGTTGAATAGAAGGGATTTCCCAGGTCCTCGATGATGAGCCCGATCGAGGCGGTATTCCCCTTCCGCAGCACGCGGGCGCTGTCATTGCGCCTGAAGCCAAGCACCTCGATGGCCGCGCGCACCCGCTCGGCCGTACCGGGTGTCACGCCTGGCTCGTCGTTGACCACGCGAGACACGGTCTTCAGCGCCACCCCGGCATGCGCGGCCACGTCTTTCATGGTCGGCCGGCCGCGAACGTCGACGTGCAGCTGACTGATTGGCTTAGTTTTCATGGCCGCTCCCCTCGGCTCCTCTCGTCATGCTGCGGATGAGGGCGCCGCGCTCGCGGCTCCCCCGTGGCGACGCTGTGCTCCCTGCGGCGCGCTTCGGCGCGGTAAGGTAATTGTGGCTCGCGCATGTGGTTCAGCCATATACCCCTCCTGTAGCGAGACGTGCCTGGCGTGGCTGCGGTGCCCATGCCCAGATTGTGCTACGAATGAGGCCCTCGGTATAGGAGCGACGTGGCGCGCGGCTACGGTTTAATGCGTGTCCTGTGGTGGTACGCGACCGCGTTTCCGGCGTCCACCGAGCGACCGCCCAGGCTGCGCCCTTCGGGCTCCCGCACAGAAGCTATCCCGCTGAACGGAAGCGGCGGCGCGTGCTCCGGCCAGCCCTGGCGCCCCGCACGCCGTCTTTCTTTCAGGCAGCTACCTAACGGGCTCCGCAGCTACTCCGCTCCGCTCCGCCTCCTGCCTCCCCGCCTTCTCCCGGCGCGGCAGGCAGTCGCGCGGGAGTGTGCCAAGGCTGGCCGAACGCAGCCGTAGCGGCTCCTGCGACAGCGCGAGCGCCTCCGCATCAGACTGCTTGCCGCTGGCGACGTAGAGCTGGGCGGCCGTGACACACGCCAAGACGCGGCGCAGTGGTTCGAGAAACGCCTCTCTGGCCTGTGCAGGAGTTCTACCGGGCAAAGGGCAGCAGTATGGTGAGGCCGATTACGTCGGACCGGCCGAGGTCAAGTCGGCGTCGTGGGCGGCCTCGAACTCCTCGAGGCTAATACCAAGCTCCCGGCGCACCTTCTCGCCAAGGAACTGACGCCCCTCTTCCCGGGTCAGCTCCATGACACCGGGCTCTGCGGTGATCGGCCTCATCGTTCCCTCCCCTGATTCGCTGCTACCCCTAGTATGCACGGCGCGACGACAAAATCGCTTCCCGTGCTGGCACGCGCACCCATCGTAACGGCCGCCAGCTGACCCGCGCGGACGGACACGCCGATACCCTGCGGTGTCGTACGATCCGTCGACATGGTGTTTCAGCCGGGGCAGCGGCAGTGACGGCCAAGGGGCCTGACGAGGCACGCCGGCGCATTGAGCAGGCGGGCGCGGGCGGCGGGAGTGCACTGGACCTCGGCGGCCTGCGGCTCGACCGGGTCCCCGACGAGATCGCCGACCTGACGGGCCTCACCGAGCTATTGCTGAACGACAACCGGATCACCGCGCTACCCGACTGGATCGGCAGCCTGCCGAACCTGACGACTCTCCGGCTTGACAGCAACCGCCTGGCGGAGCTGCCGGGCACCATGAACCGCTTGACGAGCCTGACCCGTCTCGACGTGGGCCAGAATTGGTTCACCGAGCTGCCTGGCTGGTTAGGCGGGCTCACTGGCCTGACCAGTCTTGATCTTCGTGGCCTGCAGCTGAGGAAGCTTCCGGACTGGCTGGGCGGTCTCAGCGACCTGACCGAACTGGATATCGGCAGCAACCAGCTGGTTGAGCTGCCGACCTGGCTGTCTCGCCACACTCGCCTGACCCGGCTATCTGCGAGCGGCAACATGCTCACCGAGGTGCCTGATTGGATCTTCGACCTCGGCGCCCTCAGGAAACTCACTTTGCACGGCATCGGGCTCACCGAGCTGAGCGCTCGGATCGCCGACTTGAATGGCCTCACCTGGCTCTATCTCGGTGGTAACAAGCTCACCTCGCTGCCGGATCGCATCGGTGAGCTGAGCGCCTTAACCGGTCTCTACCTATTCAATAACGATCTTGTATCTGTTCCGGACTCTCTCGCGAACCTGCACGATCTGGCAGTCTTGATGCTGGACGCTAATCGTCTGGCCGAGCTACCTTCCTGGATTTCCGGCATGGGTAAGCTTACGCATCTAGGGATCAGTGGTCTCCAGCTCCAGGCGTTGCCGGCATGGATCGCCAAGTTTAACGAGCTGACCGAGTTGCGTGTAGATCGCAATCACCTGGCCGAGCTTCCTGACTGGCTCGGCCAGCTCGGCAAGCTCGAGTGGCTCAACGTCAGCGGTAATCAGCTCACCGAGCTGCCCAACTGGATTGCCGACCTCACTTGCCTCGTCGGCCTGCGAGTCGGGGGAAATCAGCTCAATGGCGTGCCTGACTGGATCAGCGGTCTGATCAATCTGGAACATCTCGACGTTAGCGGGAGTAAGCTTAGCCGATTGCCCGGCTGGATCAGCGGTCTCACCAGCCTGGTCATCCTCGACGTGAGCGACAATAAGATCACTGAGCTACCGGACTGGATCAGCCAGCTCACCGACCTGCGGTGGCTTTACCTCAATAACAATCAACTCGGGCGCTTGCCTGATTCGATTGGCCGACTTACCGATCTGACCTTTCTCGATATCGACGGCAACAGGCTGGCGAACTTGCCTGATTCGGTCGGAAATCTCTCCGGTTTGGAGGACCTCTATCTTCTCAACAACCAACTGACTCGCTTGCCTGATTCGCTCGGCGGTCTCACCTCTTTGGCCGCGCTCGTGCTCGGTGCCAACTTGCTGGAAGATCTGCCTGATTCGCTCGGCAGTCTCACCGGTCTGACCTATCTCAATGTCGCCGATAACCAGCTAACTGAGCTGCCTCGTTCCCTTGTCACCGCGACGAGGCTGCGCACGCTCCGGGCAGGAATTAATCAGCTATCGATATTGCCAGACTGGATCCGGGCCCTGCGCAACCTCATTGACCTCGGTGTGGGCAGCAACGAGATCACTTCGCTGCCGGACTGGCTGACGGAGATGCCGAACCTAGAAGAGTTCTCGGTGTACGGGAATCCGCTTGTCAGCCCGCCCCCTGAGATCGCGGAGAGCGGAACAAGCTCCGTCATGGCGTTCCTGCGCGCCCGCAGGGAGGGTGCGTCTGAGCAGTGGGTGTCCAAGCTGCTCGTGGTCGGGGAGGGAGGCGTCGGAAAGACATCGCTGATCAAGGCGCTGGCAGGGGAGCGGCACGACCCGCATGAGTCCACCACCCATGGCGTGCGGATCAGTGACCTCGCCGTCGATCATCCCGCCCGTAGTGACGTCCGCATGCACCTGAGCACCTGGGACTTCGGCGGCCAGCAGATCTATCACGCCACCCACCAGTTCTTCCTGTCCAACCGCTCGCTGTTCGTGCTGCTGTGGAATTCGCGGCTCGGGTGTGAGCAGGGCAGGCTCCGATACTGGCTGGACATCATCAAAGCGCGTGCGCCCGAGTCGCCGGTCCTGCTGGTCGCCACGCACGCTGACAGCAGCGAGCGCCCCGTCGACCTGCCGCTGGACGAGCTGTGCGACGAGTACCCGCGCATCACGCGGAACATCCCGGTCGACAGCGCTACCGGGCGGGGGATCGAGGACCTGCGAGCACATCTCGCTGACGAGGCCACCGGGCTGCCATTGATGGGCGCGCAATGGCCAACCGCCTGGCTGGCCGCCGCCGAGTCGCTGCGCAACACGACGGAGAAGCAGATCATCCCAGGGCGGATGTGGCAGCTCATGGCCGAGGCCGGGGTCGGTGATACCGTGCAGCAGCGATACATTGCTATGGCTCTCCACCACCTTGGCGACATCCTTTACTACGAGGATGATCTGGAACTCGCGCAGACCGTCGTGCTACGGCCCGAGTGGGTCAACGAGTACATCAGCAAGGTGCTAGACAGCGACGAGGTCGCGCAGGGGCACGGCGTGCTCACCCGTTCGCATCTCACCGAACTGTGGTCCGACCTCGACCGCGGGATGCGCGACCACTTCCTCTGCATGATGGACAGGTACGACCTGTCGTACCCCATCGATGCGGGACCGGGTACCGACGTGAGCCTGGTGGTGGAGCGGCTCTCCTGGAGCACTCCGCCCTACCGGGAGGCATGGGAGGAGATGTCGGGCCATTCTGGTAACAGCGAGATTAGAGTTCTTTACCAGCTCAACACGATGCCGCCCGGCATCCCGACCTGGTTCATCGCCCGTTCTCACCGGTTCACCACCGGGACGCACTGGCGCACCGGAGTGCTGCTCCAGCACACCGATGGGCGGCACCGGGCGCTGCTGAAGGCAGACACCCACCGTAACTCTGTCGAGCTGGCGGTTCGCGGCCCCGCGCCAGCGGCGTTCTTCTCCATCCTTGACGACGGATTCAACCGCACGCTGGAACGATTCCCCGGCCTTGACATCACCCGCCTGGTGCCATGCCGCTGCCAGGACACCAGCGGCGGGTCGTGCTCCGGGCTGTTCGACTACGACGATCTGCAGCGGCGTCTGCAGAAGGATCCGCCGCAGCACACGATCGAGTGTCACAGGTCCAGTGAGCAGCAGGACGTCCTGCGGCTGCTGCTCGGCCTCGCCCCGTCGGAGCGCGCCACCCGCGCTGGAATGGACCGGCTCCTGACGATGGTCACTGAGCTGAGCCAGAAGTTCGACGACAAGCTGGACGACCAGGCCGAGTACCTGCACAAGATGGACGACCACGCCGAGTATCTGCACCTGTTGTTCCTGAAGCTTCAGCGCAGTATCCAGGAGCAACAGGAGGTGCGCTGCCCCAGCGTCTTCGCGCTGGCGGAGGGCCCGGCCCGGCGGTTGCGCGGCGCGGTGGGCAGCACGTTTGAACTGCGTCTTTACTGCGAAGAGCCCGGTGCCTGGCACCGCCTGCCCGAGGGCGAAGGCTGCTACCAGATCAGCGAGCCCGCCGAATGGCTGCGTAAGACCGGCCCGTACCTGAAGCACCTGCTCACCGTGCTCAAGCACGCGGCACCGCTCGCCAGTCCGATCCTCGGCATGACCGTCGCCCACGTCGGCCAGCACCTCAAGGCCGATGTCGAGGCAATGACCCAGGTCGTCGCCCAGGTGCCCGGCGAAATACGTTACGAAGGACTGGAAGCATTCCGCGAAGGCCCGCCGCAGCCCTCGGCCCGCGCCAGCAATGAGGCCGATTTCCGTGTGCTGCACAGGCTCCTCATCAAGCTCGACCCCGAGGAGCGCTGGGGCGGGCTCTCCCGTGTGACGACCCCCGAAGGGCTCACCCTGTACCTGTGCTCACAGCACAGCGACAGCTACCGCCGCCCCCCACGCCGCTGACGAGTGTCGGCCGTGCGGCTGAGGTTTCAGCCCACCATGCTGTCGTCTGCGCTCGGCTCGGGAACTCCCTTGCCAGGGTGGGACTCTCCGGGGCCGGGCTGACCGCCGCGGGGGGCCGTCCCTTCACCCAGCCGTTCGCGGAGCCTGGCGGCCTGTGGATCGCCGAGATCCTCATAGATGGCCAGCGCCTGGCGCCAGGCTTCCTGCGCCGCCTCGGCCTGCCCGGTGCCGCTGCGGGCGTCGCCGAGCCGGTGCAAGGTGATGGCCTCGCCCTGGCGGTCGCCTAGATCGCGGCGGATGGACAGCGCCTGCCGGTAGTGCCCGATCGCCTCGCCCGGCTGGCCGAGGTCGTGCTGAATGTCACCGATGTTGTGCAGGGCCATGGCCTCGTGGTACCGGTCACCGGTCTCGAGGACGGTCGCGAGGACCTCGCGGAAACAGTCCAGGGCGTCCGCCAGCCGGCGGAGGGCACGATACGTCTCACCGAGGTTAACGAGGGCGATGCCCTCGAGGTACTTGTTGCCGATCTCGCGGAAGATGGGCAGGGCCTGCTGACAGCAGGCGAGGGCTTCGGCGAAGCGGCCCTGCCTGAAATAGGAGGCACCGAGGTTGCTCGCGCTTGACCCCTCGCCGTTCCGGTCGCCGGTCTCACGCCGGATGGCGAGAGACTGCTCGAAGCAGGCGATGGCCTCGTCGAGCTGGTCCAGGTCACCGTAGGCGGGACCGAGGATGTTCAGGATCTGCGCCTCGCCGGGGCGGTCCCCGGCGCGGCGGGCGCTGGCCAGGCCGATGAGCCCGGTGCTGATCCACTCGTCCCAGGGCTTGCGGAGGTTGAAGAAGCTCCACAGGGCGGTCGGCAGCTTCCACGCGATGCCGTACTCACCGATCTCGTCAGCCAGCCGGACGGCGGCGGCAAGGTTGGCGTGTTCCGCGTCGAACCAGGACAGTGCCTGCTCGTAGCCGGCGAAGGACAGCGGCCGCCAGCCGGGCCCCGGCGTGTCGAGCCGCAGGTGGCGGCGCGGCGGAAGCAGGACACGGTCGGCGGCGTCGGCCGTGTGTACGTACCAGCCGAGCATGCGTCGCATGGCGGCGGCGGCGTCATCCTCGGTTTCCTCGGCGCGCGCCTGCTCCGCCGCGTAGAGGCGGAGCAGGTCGTGGCAGCGGTAGCGGCCTATGCCTGTTTCCTCTAGCAGGTGGACGGCGGTGAGGGTCTCGAGCAGCCGGCGCGCTTGCGGCGGGGTGACCCCGGCGAGGGCGGCGGCGGCCGGGATGCCGATATCGGGGCCCGGGTGCAGGCCGAGGAGGCGGAACATCCTCGCGACAGTGGGCGGCAGAGCCTGGTAGGACCAGGAGAACACCGAACGGATCGTGGTCGCGTCGTCGTCGCTTGTCGCTAGCACATCGAGGCGGTCTCGTTCGGCGGATAGCTGGCGTGCGAGGTCGGCGAGCCGGAGCCGCGGGCGGGCGGCGGCGCGGTCGGCGGCGATCCGCAGGGCGAGGGGCAGGTAGCCGCAGCGCTGGGCGATCTCGGCGGCGGCATCCGGCTCCGCGCCGGCCCGGTCGGGGCCAAGGATCCGGGTGAGCAGGGCGTCAGCCTCGGGCGGGGGCAGGGGGTCCAGGATGACGCGGATCGCGGCGTCGCGGGCCACGAGCCCGGACATACGGCTGCGGCTTGTGACGATGACCTGGCAGTCGGCCGCGCCTGGCAGCAACGGGCGCACCTGGTCAGGTGCGGCGGCGTTGTCCAGGATGATGAGCATCCGCTTGCCGACGAGCAAGGTGCGCAGCAGCGCCGAGCGCGCTTCCAGGGTCGCGGGCACCGTCTCGGCCACGGCACCGATCCCGCGCAGGAACCCGTCGAGGATCTGAGTCGGCTCGGCTGGGGAGCCCGTCCTTGTGTACCCGCGCAGGTCGGCGAACAGGCACCCGTCCGGGAACCGTGCCAGCACCTGGTGCGCCCAGTGCAGCACGAGCGCCGTCTTGCCGACCCCTGGCGGGCCGCTGATCAGCGTGACCGCCGCGTCCGTCGTGTCCAGTTGCTCCATCGGCCAGGCACGCCCGGTGAAGTGCGCCACCGCGGCCGGCAGCTGTGCGGGCCGTGCCGTCCGGGTACGCGCCGACTGCGCCCGGCCGATCACGAGGTCTGTCAGCGCGCCGTCAGCGCCGAGCACTTCATCGCAGGACCGGGCGAGTCCCGCTGTGGCCGACCTTTCGCCGTTCTCTACCTTGCTCAGGTAGCCCTTGCTGAAGTGCACGAGCTGCGACAGCGCCGCGAGTGACACCCCGCGCCGCTGTCGCAGCCCGCGGAGCGCGGTCCCGAACGTCGTGTCATCGGGCACCCTTGGCCCCACTTCTCTCCTCACGTGTGTCGACTGCCAACTTGGAACCCTGCGGCCCCAAGCCCGACCGTCCCTGACTCGTTTTGCACAGTATTTCGCAACTAGTGCGCAACGGCAGCGTCCGCGTCGAGACCAATCGCCGAACATCGGCAGACCACTCCCGAGGGGTTGCCAGTTGCCAATGTTTCTGGCAACAGGCAACCCCTGGATTCCGGTTCGCGCGCAGCACCATGCTGGCTCAGCGACTACATACATCCATGCTGCGCGACGATCGGACCGAGCGATGAGATGGTTTCAGATCACCAGACGATTCCTCGCAGCTGCTGTCGGCACCACCTTGGCGGTCGCGCTGCTGCCAGGCGTCCAGCAAGCCGTCCTGGCCGCGCCGGCGCATGGCGCCGGCGGGGCGGCTCCCGCGAGTGCGGCGTCGGATGTGGCGGTGTCGGGCCTTGGTGACGCCGACGGTTATCACCTGTACCTTGCGCGCTCCTCCGGCCAGTGGATGTGGCAGCCGCTAGCTGTTCTCGCCCCTGGCGGGGACGACGGGGAGCGCTGGACCGGCCAGCAGTGCGTGACCGGCGACGGGCGGACCGTCGTGGCCGTCGTGGCCCCATGGCACGCCGTGAACACCGCGGCCGGCAAGGACCGCGGCGCCGTGGCGGTCGCCGTCGACCTGGCAACGGGTAAGGCCCGCGTGCTGGCCTCCGGGGTGGCCCTTTACTACTTCAACCCGGGCTGCGGTGTGGGCTCCTACGTGACGCTCACCCGGTACCTGGGGACTGGCCAGGAGATCACCCAGGTGCTGCGGGTCAACGCCGCGACCGGCACGGTGGCGCAGACGCAGACCGTCAACGCGGAAGTCACCTCCGCCGTCCCCGTCGACGGGGCGATCGTGGCCGCTGAGCAAGCTCACCCGGCTGAGCGCAAGCACCGGCGGCCAGGTCGCCCTGGTGTCCGGCGGGGCAGGGCGCACCGTGCTCGCCGGATCCGGATTGAGCATCCGGCCGAGGCTGACCGGGCAGGTGGAGGGAATCTCCCTTGACGGTTCGGTGGAACTCGTCGCGCCGCCGAAGAGCGCGCGGAACGCGGCGGAACTGCTTCCCCAGCTGCGTGACCCGTCTGGGCTGCTGGTCCGCGCCGCCGCGGTGGCGCCGAAGCCAGCCACCGGGCCGAAGGCGAAAGCCCCGACCGCGGTGATCGCCGCCGTGCCCGTCGACCGGCGGGCAGCGCTCGGGGCGGCCAGTGTCCCCGCGCGTGATGCCGCGCTGCAGAAGGCGGCGGTGCCGGCCGCAACGACAGCCCCGGGCTGCGCGATCCCCCGCGACGACCTGCACATCCAGGTGCCGCAGCCGTCCAACGAGCAGATCAACTGGGCGGTCCAGGAGGCCGTGATCAACGCGCTGCCGTCCCGGCGGGGCGAGTTCGACAACATGCCGACGGCCGGTTACAGCCCCGAGAAGGACTTCCCGCAGCCCACGCTGAACGGGACAAGCACTGCCGGGGCACATGTTCCCGAGGTGCTCGTGGACGCCATCCTGGCGCAGGAGTCCAACTGGAACCAGGCGAGCTGGCACGCAGCGCCCGGGCTCGTCGGCGATCCGCTGATCGCCGATTACTACGGCGAGGGAGGCGACCTGACCAAGCCGATCGACTACACCAAGTCCGACTGCGGGTACGGGCTCGGCCAGATGACGACGATCATGCGTGCCAATGCCTATGACTTCTCGATTCAGAGGCAGATAGCGGTGGACTACGCGGAGAACGTCGCGGCCGTCGTCCAGCTTCTCGCGACGACCTGGAACCAGCTCCAGTCCGACGGCATCACCGTGAACGGCGCCAACCCCAACTGGCTGGAGAACTGGTACGACACGATCTGGGCGTACAACTCCGGCATCGAGCCCAACGCCGCCAATGGCAACACCACCGGCTGCACCCCCAGCCCGAGCTGCACCGACAGTATCGGCAACTGGGGCCTGGGCTGGGCCAACAACCCGGCCAACCCGGTCTACCCGGCGAACAGGCCCGTCTTCCTGTCCGACAGCTACGCGGACGCCTCGCACCCGGGCGAGTGGCCTTACCAGGAGCTCGTCTTCGGCTGGATGGCCACGCCGCTGCAGCGCAGCGAGAACGGGAACTCAGGGAACGCGTACGTGGCTGCCTACGGCTCGAACGGCGGGTTCCTGGCCCAGCCGCCACTGGCCGCCTTCTGCTCCGTGGCCGCTGGATACAATGACTGCGACCCAGCCAACGGGGGGTGCCTGATCCAGGCAGGCCCGCTGGCCTATCACTGCTGGTGGCACCAGCCGGTGACCTTCGCTTCCGGCTGCACCACGGCCCCCTACACCTGCACGCCGGCCGCGATGAGCGAGACCGCTGGCCAGCCTGAGCCGGGCGCCACCAATCCGCAACCGCCCACGTGTTCCCTCGACTCTTCTCAGGTCACGCCGATAACCGGAACTGTCGGGCCAGGCAACACCCTCACGCTGGTCACCGACGAGGCTCTGCCAGCACAGGATCCAGAGAACAGCGACGTCAACCTGGCAGGGTGCGCGGCCACGCCTTCCAACTGGTCGGAAGGCGGCACGTTTTCCGTGTCCAACGTGTGGGACTCCAGCGGAAACCCGCTGCATGGTCAGAGTGACTTCCACCAGCTCGGAGCCGGGTTCGGCGCGCACATGTGGTTCACGCATATGGTCGCGAGCGGCGACACCCAGAACACGGTAACGGCGACCTGGACGCCTAACCTGAACACCGCCAGCGGTGGCAATGGAGTTTACGCCATCTACGCGTACATCCCAGATATCGGCGCGACGGCTAATGCGGTCTACCACGTCAGTACCAACTATGCTGGCAGGGCGCCGTTCGCCGCGACGGTCGACCAGAGTCAGGCCAGCGGCTGGGTCGATATCGGTGAGTATTACCTTACGCCGGGAGCCAGCGTCAGCCTCAGCAATGCGGCGGCTGTAGCGAGCACCAATGATCTGGGAATCGGCGCGATCGCGTTCAACCGGGTCCTCAAGGGCGGCACCAAGGAATGGGTGGCGCTAGGAGATTCCTATTCATCCGGCGAAGGCGCTGACGCCGAAGTCGGTGACCCGTTCGAGGCAGGGACGGACGTGCCTAATGTCGACATGTGCCACCGCAGCGGCTTCGCATACTCCCTGCAGGCGCTGCTCGGCACGACCTATTCAGGTGTGGCTCTTACTGCATGCAGCGGAGACACATCGCCTCAGCTGACCGGAGGGCGATTTACCGAGGGTGACCAGCTGGCAGCGCTCAGTTCTGACACCAAGCTGGTCACGCTCACCATGGGCGGCAACGACCTGAACTTCGCGGGCATTATGACGGACTGTGTCACGAAGTACGTCATAACCGGTGCATTCTGCGGGCCTGACTGGCCAAACCTGGATACTGCCATAGCCAACGAGACTACCGTTCTCGAAAATGACTACCTGGCTGTGCATAATGCTGCACCTAATGCCAAAATCGTAGTTCTGACATATCCGGGGATCTTCCCGTCCGGCACCGTAAACGACTGCAGCGCCACGTGGCTCAGCGCTCAGGATGCCGAGTGGCTCTACACCGAACTCGGGAAATTGGACACAGCGATCAGGAGCGCCGTTGCCACGTCTGCGTTCGCTGGCGTCCCGGTATACGTGCTTGACGAACAGGATGCGTTTACTGGGCATGATGTTTGTTCTCACACATCCTCCTGGGTAAATCAGGTTAACGATGCCGGCCTGGTGCAGTCAGGGAACCCGCAGGTCACGCAGCCATTTTTTCATCCGACCAGTGATGGGTGGGCTGTCGAAGGGTTGGACCTGTCCAATTTCCTGTCGCATAACGGCCTCAGCTAGCCCCGCGACGAGGATGAGCCGGTCCGGTCATGACCGGACCGGCTCATCCTCGTCGGGGCCGGGCTGGTAGCGGTAGCCCATGCCTGGCTCGGTGATCAGCCAGCGCGGCCGGGCCGGGTCGGGTTCCAGCTTCCTGCGGAGCTGGGCCATGTAGAGGCGGAGATTGCCGGCCGCGTCCGCGTACCCGGGTCCCCACACCTCGGTGAGTAGCTGACGCTGTCCGAGCAGCTTTCCAGGATGCCGGAGCAGCACCTCGAGCAGGTGCCACTCGGTCGGGGTGAGCCGGATGTCCGCCGAGGTTCCCTGCCGAGTGCCGGCCGCCGCGTCGGCGTGCCTGCTCACGCGCTTGGCGACCAGGTCGACGGTGAGGTCACCGAGCCGCACGACGGGGAGATCGTCGGCGGTTCCCGTGCGCCTGGCGACCGCGCGCATCCGGGCGAGCAGCTCCTCCACGCCGAACGGCTTGGTGACGTAGTCGTCGGCGCCCGCGTCGAGGGCCGCCACCTTGTCAGCGCTGTCGGCCCGCCCGGACAGCACGATGATCGGGGCACTTGTCCAGCCGCGCAGCCCCTGAATCACTTCAACGCCGTCCAGGTCGGGCAGCCCCAGGTCGAGGATCACCAGGTCAGGCGGGTGCTGCGCCGCTGTCGCCAGCGCCTGGGCTCCGGTAGCCGCCGTGTGCACCTCATACTGGCGCACCCGGAGGTTGATCCGGAGCGCGCGGAGGATCTGCGGCTCGTCGTCGACCACGAGAACCCGCTTCACCGGCTGCCTCGCTCCCTTCGGCCGGGCTCGCCCGCCGTGACGCCTTCTGGCCGCGGCGCGGCGGGCAGCGACAGGGTCATGGTGAGCCCGCCGCCCGGGGTGTCCTCCGCGAGGAGCGTCCCCCCCATGGCCTCGGTGAATCCGCGGGAAAGCGCCAGGCCGAGCCCGACACCGGTGGTGTTGTCGGTGTCGCCGAGCCGCTGAAACGGGACGAACATCCGGTCCCGGTCCGCCTCCGGTATGCCGGGCCCCCGGTCGACCACGCGCAGCTCGACCTGATCGCCGAGTGCGCTCGCCGCCAGCAGCGGCGGCAGCCCCTCCGGGGAGTAACGCAGGGCGTTCCCTGTCAGGTTCACGATCACCCGCTCCAGGATCGCCGGGTCGACATTGACGTCGGGAAGGGGCTCGGGAATGTCGAGCATGACGGCCTGGGCGCCCGGACCCAGGTCGTCGAGTGCGCTGGCCACGATCTCATCAAGGCCGACCGGGCGGGGGAAGAGGGAGAGCGCGCCAGCCTGGAGCCGGCTCATGTCGAGGAGGTTGTCGACAAGGTGGGCGAGCCGGTCGAGTGACTCGTCGGCGGTGGCGAGCAGCTCGTCGCGGTCTTCGGCGGTCCAGTGCACGTCGGAGGAGCGCAGGCTGGTGACGGCGGCCTTGGCCGAGGCTAGCGGGGTGCGGAGGTCGTGGCTGACCGCGGTGAGCAGCGCTGTCCGCATACGGTCGGCCGCCGCGATCGGCCGGGCGGCCTCCGCCTCGGCGGCGAGCCGCTGCTGCTCGAGCGCGACCGCCGCGTGCGCGGCGAACGCGCCGAGCACGCGGCGGTCCGAGGCGGGCAGCGTCCGGCCGCGCAGCGCGAGCGCGAGCGTCTCGGTGACCAGGACATCGACGTCCGCGTCCTCGGGCCGTGTCACGGGATGCTCGCCGGAGCTGGCGACGGTGGCCCACCCGGCGGCCGGTCCCCGGACCCTGGTGGCGGGGGAGGACGACGCTTCGCGACCGCCCAGGCCCCCCTGCGGGTTCCCCTCCCCTGAGGTGCACTCGAGCAGGGCGACCGATTCCATCCGGAACGCCTCCCGCACCCGGTCGAGCACGGCGGTGAGCGCCTGCTGGCCGCGCAGTACGCTTCCCGCCGCGGTGACGAGCAGCTCCGATTCGGCGCTCGCCCTCGCGGCCTGCTTGGTGCGGCGGGCCGCGGTGTCGACCACCGAGCTGACGAGCAGCGCGACCATGACGAACACGCCGATGGCGAGCGCGTTGTTCGTCTCGGCGATCGTCCAGTTGTGCAGCGGCGGCGTGAAGAAGTAGTTGAGCAGCAGCGACCCGGTGACGGCTTCGAGCAGCGCGGGGATGAACCCGCCAGTGAGGGCGACCACGATGACCGCGACGAGGAACGCAAGCACATCGCTGGTGAGGTTGAGGTTGCCGCGCAGCTGGGCGAGCGTCAGGGTGAGCAGCGGCGCGAGGACGGCGGCCAGCGCGTAGCCGGCCAGCTGGCGGCGCAGGGTGAGCCCGCCGCCAGCACGCGGCAGCCCCCTGCCGCGCCCCATCTCGGCGTGCGTCACCATGTGCACGTCGATGTCGCCGGACCCGCGGATGGTCCGCGAGCCGATCCCCGGGCCGGTGAGCATGGCGGTGAGCCAGGAGCGGCGGCTCGCGCCGAGCACGAGCTGGGTGGCGTTCTCGGCGCGGGCGAAGGTGAGCAGGGCACCGGGGATGTTCTCGCCGACGACCTGGTGATAGGTGCCGCCGAGCGACTCGGCCAGCCGCCGCTGGGCGGCCAGGTTGGCCGGGCTGGCCCCGGTCAGGCCGTCGGAGCGGGTGACGTGCACCGCGAGCAGCTCGCCGCCGGAGGACCGCGCCGCGATCCTGGCCGCCCGGCGGATGAGCGTCTCGCCCTCCGGCCCGCCGGTGAGCGCGACCACCACGCGCTCGCGCGCCTCCCAGGTGCCGTGGATGCCGTGCGCGGCGCGGTAGCGCTGCAGGCCCTCGTCGACTTTGTCGGCGAGCCACAGCAGGGCGAGCTCGCGCAGCGCGGTCAGGTTCCCGGTGCGGAAGTAGTTGGTCAGCGCGGCGTCGATCTTCTCCGGCTGGTAGATGTTGCCGTGCGCCATCCGGCGCCGCAGCGCCTCCGGCGTCATGTCGACCAGCTCGACCTGATCAGCGGCCCGCACCATCGCGTCAGGGACGGTCTCCCGCTGCGGCACGCCGGTGATCTTCTCGACGACGTCGTTGAGTGATTCGAGGTGCTGGATGTTGACGGTGGAGATGACGTCGATCCCGGCACCGAGCAGTTCCTCGACGTCCCGCCACCGCTTGTCGTTCCGCGAGCCTGGCACGTTGGTGTGCGCGAACTCGTCGACGAGCGCGATCTCCGGCCTCCGCGCGAGCACCGCGCCTGTGTCCATCTCCTCGAAGACCGTGCCGCGGTAGGGGAGGCGGGCGCGGGGGATCACCTCCAGGCCGTCGAGCAGCGCCGCGGTCTGCGGGCGGCCGTGCGTCTCCACGAACGCCACCACCACATCGGTGCCGCGTTCGGCCCTGCGATGCCCCTCGCCGAGCATGGCGAAGGTCTTGCCGACTCCCGCGGCCGCACCGAGATAGATCCGGAGCTGTCCCCGGTCCTCGCGAGTCATGCTCTCCCTGCCGGTCAGCCGTGTGAGCGCCCGCGCGCTCCGGTATGCCGACTGACCTGGTGTCCGCGCATCTCAGCCAGGCATACCACCCCGGCGGCCAGAGCGTGCACCCAGGGGCGGATCACAAACGAGATCCATGCGGCAGCAGCCCGAACCAGAACGCGTCCCCTGCACCCGCGCCGCGCAATGCGGGCGTGCGAGTCACTCTACGCCAGCGATTCCCCGGATCAGTGACTCCCGGTTGGCGCTTTCGGTGTGTAGGCTCGATACCAGCCAATGCAGGAGGTTGATCAGGCGCGGACTCGGGGAGTACAGGTGAAGCATCTCCCCTTTCGAGGCGCACATGCCTCAATATATCCCGGGCTCACCCTGGGTAAGATGTTTCGCGGCACGCGCGCCGGGCACGAGAGGGACGGCTGTGACGGCAGATGCACAAGAACTTAGGGAAGCTCTTTTCCGGAGAATTCACGAGCCGTCGGGCTATCGAGTAAAACACCGGCTGGTCGTCCTGGGAGACCTCCGGCTCGAAATGCGCGCGCACCTAGGCGGGATCTCTTTCTCGGAGATTACGGAGGACGTGTTCTGCACCGCACCTATAGAGCTGACGGTATCGGGAACTGCCGTCAACATGGCTAAGGCAGCCGGGTCATTTTTCAGTGCAATTGACGTCATTGTCAAGCTTGGAAATGACTCTGGCACAGAGGTCATCCTCAGATATTTGCGAAACATTCCCGCATCATGGCATGTCTCGCGGGCATCATCCGTCCCAAACGGGTATGTGATGATAATGCGTGACTCGCCCTTACTGCCTGCCGCAGGTCGTCGGCTGCTTGTTTCCGGAACACCAACACCGCTGAATTTGTTGTCACCCGACGACGTGACCGGGTTTCGTACCGTGATTGAACAGGGGAATCTCCTCTTCGCGGACGGGTATCCTCTGCTTGTCACTGGTGCGCGTGAGGCGGTACTCCGGTCGCTTGCGATCGCTCGGCAGAGTGGGATTGCCAGTTGTCTGGACCTGGTTCCACACACGATTGACTCGTATCTGTCGCGAGAGGTAATTCTCGATTCGATGGCGTGTAGCGACATCGTCATTGTCGAAGCTCGCACTCTGTCCCGATTGGTGAAACTAGACCCACTTTACCCGGTATCATCAAGGGATTTGCCGATAATCTTAGAGAGATTTTATAGCAAAGAAAAAGGTCCGGATTACCTCATCCTCAGATATGGCGATGGCGATATGGCAAAGTCGGCTTTCTGCTGCAAGACGGAAGTTGTACTTGCTTATCCTACTGGGTACGCCGAGTGCACTTCGCCTGCGGGGTTCGGAGACAGAATCGCGGCTGCCGAACTAGCCACACTGCTGGAATTCGGTCTCCTTCCGACCTGATATATGTTATGAACATATATCAGGTGGGTCATTGTAAGGAAACGCCGATCAGCTTGGGCCGAGATGATGGAACCCTACAGTGCCGCACATCCCTCGAATGATGCCTTGCGTCATTGGGAGGGTCTCTACCGCGACACAAAGGGGCCACTGCCGTGGGAAATCGATCAACTTCCTGAGGATATTGGGAAATGGGCGGCCCTGGTGGGCCCCGGGTCTTCTGTGATTGATCTAGGTTGTGGGCGCGGTGGCCATGCCCTAGCTTTAGAAAAGCTCGGACATGTGGTGACTGGAATAGATTTCAGCGCTAGCGCGATAGAAGAGGCACGCCGAAGGGCGGGGCAAGCGGGCAGCAAGAACGCCAGCTTCGAGGTCGCTGACATACTCACTTATCGCACTTCGCGAGACTTTGGGCTTGCGTTTGACTACAGCGTGCTTCATCACATTAGTGACGACAGGATTGGAGCGTATGCCCTAGCCGTGGAGCGATTGCTGGGTGGCGGCGGCGTGTTTGGGGTGGTTTGCTATGCTGAGGCGCTGGAGGATTGCGGGAGGTCCGTCGCGCGAGTCGGGGCGCTTGGGAATGTTATTTTTCATAGAAGCTACGAGCAGGTGTGCGCGATCTTTTCAGTGGGTTTCCGTCTCGTACAATATGGGTCTTCGCGACTGGGCCCGCGTAAGCAGCATGCGGCACACTCATTTACTTTCAGGAAGCATGAGTAGGGAGGAAAGCGACAGTCATCGGCGCTGAAGCTGCTGCCACCAGGAGACTTCAGGGTCACCTGGCCACCGCGGTAGAATGTACAGATGAGCCTCTATCCGTCGGTCAACCAGATCGCCCAGATACGGCTTTCCGGCCTTCTGGAAGTCTGAGCGGATCATCTCTTTGAGGCAATCCGTCGCTCTACTCCCTGAACCTATAGCGTGATCTGCGAAGGATTGTTCAGGTTGAAAGAGGATGAAGGTTGTGTCGGGAGAGTACCGCGGGTGGTTCCCTGGGTAGAGTGGAGAGAACACAGATATGAACATCCGAAGTCCTGTAAAGCTAAATTGCCAGCCCTTCCGGAGAATGTGTCCCGACAGTGTGTCTCCATACACTGGATCGCGCGATGCCAGCTCTGCTAGAATCCTGGCAAAGCAGGCTGAGAGATTGACCATGCGCTGGGCTATAGAGGTGTCGGTGATTGCGACGATAAAGCCGTCGAGTTGTTCGTAAGGTGCCGCCTTTGCGAAAACGGTCATGTAGGGTGCAATCCCTGCGGCGTTTCCGGACACAGATTCGCTTGTCGTCCACTTCGGTGCTCCCCAGAGACGCGCGCCTTTAGCAAAGCGGCATGGTGAGTCTCGTCGGACGGCAGCGAAGTCTTCCAGCACATCAGCACTGCTCGGATCGTGCCCGCGTGTGAAGCGTCCGCTGTCACGGTGCAGCGCCTTTGCGATCTTTGTGTCTATAGTTGATCCGAGTTCAATCGCGTAATCATCAGCCAGATTACAAAGTGCTGACTGGAAGGCTGGAATTAGTTTGCGAAGCGGTGACCATTCCTTGAATGTTCGAGGAGTCTTAGGCCCATCGTAGTAGTTTATTGTACGGGCTATTCCCCCGGCTTGAGTGACCAGTTCAGCAAAGTTCAGGTGAGATTCGCGACCAGGATTCGCTGGGCAGGAGTCGCGTACCGGCGGTAGCGCAATGTTAAATTGGTTGGCGGTACAGGTAGATATAATCCACAGATCTGCCATCTCCTCCGCCACTCCGCTAGTGTCGCTGGCCCCATCCGGGCAGCGCTGGAGCTCATCACTTAGCTCGCCGAGTTCCTCTAGGAGGCGAAGTACTCCGGCATATGGACGCCAGTAGCCGCCAACGTTCTCGATCATTTGATGTACGCGTCTCTGTCGGCCTTCGCAGAGGCTGCCGTGGGAAGGAGTCACACTGCCCTCCGTAAGCGTCATGTCATTGCCGTTGTAGTCGCACGGGAGGTACGTTGACGTCGAGATATCACTGCCGGAAGCTGGCCGAAATTTTCGAGCACGGCGTCCGGAGTGAGGGAGTCGGTGCTATATGTTGCGGCAATCCTATCTCGATCCCAGAAGGTAAGACGTGAGATTGTCTCAAAGTTCTCGCTCTGAAAGTTCTGACCATACCGGGCCCAAGCAGTCCTGGCCCCTATCTGCTGCGCTGGAAAGAGATCGATTGTTATGCTGTCGCCTATTACCCAGACGGTACGGCGATCGAAGTGTCCGTGAGCAGCGAGCGGTATAAAGTAGGCTTTCACATTTGGCTTGCGGAAGCCGTCTGAGAGCACATGCAGATCAATGAGTGAACGCCTCGCTATGTTGACGGCCGCATAGTAATCGTTCGCACTGACACCTTGCCAGGCGACTAGCGAGTCGAGGAACCCATGAATGCGAAGATATCGGATTCGCAGCAATACCTCGCGAACGGGTGCATTACTGACACCTATGATCGTCACATTGCGAAGCTTAAGCCAGCGGAGTGTGTTGAGCACTGACGGGTAAGCTGACAGATGATGGCGCCGAGCCCGTGTGAAGGCTGCAAAGGCGGCATGGGCTAGTTGATCACGGCGTTCGCGACACTCGTGGCGGAGAAGCTCAAGCTCGTATGGGGCTCGAGAGTATTCTGGGTCCTTATAACGCGCATAGACCTCTCGGAACTGACGGAATAGCTCTTCCTCGCCTACTTTAGTGCGCTGTTCGAGGGCCGCGACCATTGCACGGAAGCAGGGTGCGAAATAGTCAATCCAATTGTATAGAGTGTTATCGAGGTCCGTGATGACTAGCTGTGGGTCCACCGTGCGAGCACCTGGGCGTGAATTCAAATTTCCCCTCCTGTGGTTTGTCAGGTAAATGTCTCTGGCGGGAGAGAGGCCAGCAGGACTAGGAAGAACTCTAGTGACGAAAGGACAGCGAGTCGACGTACGCCGCCGCGAGTCGAGCGTTCGAGGACGGACTTGTCCTCGTCAGCCCGGTCCGAGATCCCCCGCATTGCGATAAAACGGACATTATCGATCATCTGCGCGGTTGCGGCGGCGACGGCGGCTCCCGATGACTCCATGTCGATCGCGAGATAATCGCGCTTGTAGGATCTTAGCCATGTGGCGAAGGCCCGCGATGCTCCAACGACAGTGCCACTTGCGAGTGGCCCAGAAACAATGGCAAAACGCGGTTGCCCGATACGAGCGGCGACTTCACTTGTCACGTGTCGGCGGAGTCGCGCCTGCACTGCGGCGAGCGGGTCGCGAGCTATCATCGGCAGCTGCACAGCGCGGTGAACTAAGTATTCGTCCGAACGCATTGCGTCGCCGGCGAGGTCAAGATGGAAGCCGCTCTCTTGGTTTGAGCTAGCCTTGGCGTTGGCAAAATAACTGACAATCTGATCCGCAACCAAAACATCTCCAAGCTCAATATTATCGGAGAGAGCTCCGGCGATGCCGAGGCTCGCAACAATCTGGGGGTGCAACCCGTTAACGACTGCGCCGGTGACGGCCGCCGCACGTTCCTCTCCGCGCCCGACGAGGACAAAAGTTAGCCGCAAGGGTTGGCCATGGATCGTATGCCACATCAGTGAGTACGAAAGTCGTCCTGTGGTAGGGTCAGTGTTCACGACAGGTGCCGCCCCCAGCGCGGACTGCAGGCCATCAAGGGCGATTTCCAATTCCTCGACAAGCGCGAACGTTGCGAGTACTTTCGGGACTGCTTCTGCCTTATCGTCACTAGTGTGTCTACCGGAGGCGGAACCGGCGGCTTGCCGAGTTCTGGTACTTCGGCGGTTAGACCGATAGGTTGACGGAGTATAGATATCGGGCTGTTCGCTGTCCCAGGCCAAGCCTGCCGCACGCGACGCAGCAGCAATGAGAGCAGCCTGCGGTGTGTGCGCAGCGAGAGCCGCCTCCCGTACCATATCGCAAATATGCAAGAGTGGGCCAAGCGTTGGCCGGTCAGACTGTACGAATGAACTATAGCTGTCATGAAGCTGTCGTAGGAATGTGTCTCGAAAGAGGGCGGTGAGGGGGTCTTCGCGGAGTTCTGTGATTTGAGCCAGACTCAGGGCAGCGAAGGCATTGGCCAGTCCTAGCGTTCGGAATGCCTGAGAGTAGGCAACCAGGTCAACGAGTAGATGCGGATGCGTGTGCCTCAGCCCGCAGTCAACGTTTCCAGCTCGTCTGATACGACCAGGCATCTGAGTGTGATACTCAGTCACATGGCTCATCGCCCAGTTCCATGCTAATGCCAGCTCCATACGCCGACGTGCTTCAGGGGAGGTTTCGAAGTCCAATAGTCTGAGATCCTCCACGACGTTCCACAGAAAGGCATGGGCTTCTAGCCTGGCAGGAATTCTTTCGAGCCCTCTCTCATAGGCTGCTGGAGAGGGTTGCTGAGGAAGTGTGTAGTAAGCGTTCCTGAACTGCAGGATAGGAAAGCGAGGCGACGTAGCCCTCTCGTCACCCATGCTTACGATATCTCGCGTCCACCGTGACTTCACGTCAGCTGTTGTGTTAGTATCACGAGAATTCATTGCGAACTGAAGGCTCCGTAGGCGGTTGATGCCCAGTCGGGACCGCCACTCCGCATAAAGAGATGTGTCAACGAAGTGAGCGATTTTGCTGACCCGCAGCTCCTCAATATCCACCGTCGAGCCAACGAAGTATAGAATATCTTGATCCGCAAGAAGCGCGAGATCATCGATGAGCAGTGATACTATTGGTGACTGGACTATGTCACTTGTGGGAACAAACAGCGGATCTGGAGATATATAAGCGGCCATTCGCACCGCTTCGCGCATTAAAGCAACAAACTCGTTTCGCGATCGTATTCTCTGACGTATCTGATAGAGCCTTATAGTCTGGTCGTGTAAGAAATGAATGAACATGCCGGCTATGCCTTTGTAGGGCAGGGACCGGAGGTGAGATCGAGTCCCATCCACTGCTGCCGCTGCGACCCAGTGGACCACCTCGGGCACGTGGGCCACATGCGTAACTCCCCGTCGGGGCTCTGCTGGAAGAACGGTAGCTTCATGGTCTCAGGGCATTCGCGCCGTTGCTAGCAGACACGCCTAAATCCCCCGAAGTTGTGGTGGCGACCCATGTCCTGGCGTGACGGGCGGTCGTGCGGTCAGTCGCTGGGGACCGCGGTTCTTCCGTGCAGGGTTGCCAGGTCGGCGGCGGCGCGGCCTGATATCCACCCCTCGCGGTCGCTGGCCGAGGTCACAGCGCGCTGGATCAGTTCAGGGAACATCGTGTCGACGGCCTGATCGACGGCATGGTCGCGGGCGGCAAGCACGGGAAGCAGATCCGTGCCCGGCGCCTGCGCCGCGGCCTGCCGCTGCGCGCAGCCGACCGCCTCGGTCAGCCGCTCGCCGATGCGCTGGGCATAGGAGGTGAGGAACGACTGGCGGAATGACCGGGTGCGGGACCGGCCGTAGGCATCGCGGCGCGCGCCGTGGTGCAGCATCGCGGTGGTCGCCTGCACAAGCAGCGAGGTGAAAAGCAGCTCCACGCCGTCCAGGTCGCAGGGGAAGCCGAGCACCGTGGACAGGCCCAGGTGGCGGGTCCACACCGCGCGGCACCTGTTCGCCTGCGCTACTACATCAAGAAGGACCGCCTTCGGCGCCTCGTAGGGGTTGTCGACGGCAAGCCGCCGGGCCGCGGGCTCGTCCTTGCTACCCGATCCAGCCGCCAGCAGCGCGTAGTCGATGCTGTGCCGCGCCATCAGCTCCTGCGCACGCGCGGTCAGTGCCTCGGCCTCATCGGGGAACTCGGTCGACTCCGCCTTGGCAAGCAGCGCACGGACCTTGCCGAGCATCCGCTCGCTGACCTCCTGCCCATCCCGCTGGCGGGGGCCAAGCGAGCCCCGGCGGGCCTCGCCCGGCAGCGGGCAGAGCCTGGTCAGCGCGGGCAGGGTGGCGAGTACGAACAGCACCTCGAGGGCGCAGGTCACCATCGCCGCGTTGTCGGTCCCCTCACGATCCCGCCACTGATCCAGGTAGCCGTCGTCGCGTTCCCACCACACCCGCGCGCCGAGCCCGGTCAGCTGGGCCTCCCACGACTCATCGACAGTCGCGGCGGCGTACTGGCGCATCTCGGCGGCGATCGCGTCTGCCATCATCCGCGCCTGCCTGGCACCGAACTCGCGGCCGGCGTGCCGCGCAAGCTCTGCGGGCTGCCAGCCCCGGTGCCACGCGGCCGTGACGGACCGCAGCATGCAGGTAAAGAGCGCCTGGTCGACGGTCCGCCGCCAGCCGGTCACGTCGGACCGCCCGGTCAGCTGAGCCGCGCACAGCTCGGCCGCGCACATGCCGAAGGCGTCGTCGTCCTTGTCAGAGAGGGCGAGCATGGCGTCGGACATCAGCCGCTCGGCCAGCTCCGGACCCGACGGCTGCCGCCCGGCCCGGAACCAGGCCGCGTGCCCGCCGTGGCCAGCCGGCTGCCCGCGGCCTGCGTCTGCTCCGCCCGTCCGCCTGGCACCGCCCGCCGGGCCTTGATGCCGCTGCTTGCGCTCCTTCTCCTTCGCGCGCCGCCGCACCCGGTTCGCCTTGCCCACAGACCCTCCCTCAATCCGGCCCTCGCCGCATATTCCCATAGCGAAGGCACCGCCCGTCGTCGCCTCGCCGCAGAGAAATCCGAGTCGGCCCGCCACGGTCATCCGCACAAGAAGATGACCTGGTCTCTGCGACAGGGCCGGAGAGCTGGACCCGGGCACCCGGCTTCGCTCGCTTGACGCGCTGCATACCGCGGCGGCACTCAGCCTGGTGCCAGCCCTGGTTGCTTTCGTCGCCTACGACGAGCGCCTCATCGAAGCCGCCAGGCAAGCTGGCCTTCCCGTCGCCAGCCCAGCCTGACGTTCCGGCCCCCGGGTGCGCCGGAGGCGCTCGCCTGTACACCAGGAAGCCCCTCGTCACAGCCCCCGTGGTGTGGGCCGATCCCGGCACCGTGACCCCGCTCGACGAGACCGGGGCCCGCCTGAGCGCCAGGCAATCGCGTGGATACCGGCAGCAGCTTCCGGGCCCAAACTTCCGGTTTTCTGCGTGCCGAACCTCCTTCCCCGCAGGCCGTCCATGCGATTGCCTTGGCCACATCGGGTTAACCGTCCAGGGGAGATGAGATGACCTTCATCACGAACCACGTCACTAAGGTCCTGTGCGTTATCGGGCTGGCCGCCGCCGGCCTCGCCGTCGCCCCGGGGACAGCGGGCGCCTACGTCCCCGCTCCGCCGTGCCTGGGGGCGAGCTGCAATGGCAAGGACCCTTACATTATCAACCGTGAGGGAATCAACTGTGTCAGCTCAGCGTACACAGTCACGTCGTTCTCGCTGGACCACGGGTTCGTCACCATCGCGTTGCGCTTCTCGCCTTACTGCCAGGCAAACTGGGCCGATGCCTACGTAAAATACCAGGCCGCGGACGGCGGAGAAATGTGGGTACAGAACAAGAACAATGACGAGCAGGCGACCGGGTGGAGCGACAATCCTTACGGCACTTACTGGACCAATATGGTCAATGGCATCCCAAAGGCCCAAGCCTGCACGATGGACAGCAACACTTATACCGTGAATCCCGGCTGCACAGGCTGGTACTGACCGAACCGCCGGGACCCAGCGGCCATCGTCGCCTCGCCGCAGAGACATCCGGGTCGGCGGGCGATGGTCATCGGCACAAGAAGATGACCTGGTCTGTGCCTATTCGACCGGGCTGGGACAGCAGTGATCCCAGGGCGCTGGCGACCGCGCCTGTGAAGGAGCGGTCCTGCGGGAACGTCTTTGCGGAGACCATGACGAGTCCCGCGTGCGTGCGGCTGGCGGACCTGTACTGGGCATCGAGCAGCACGAAATCCTTGATGTTGGCGGTTACGAGCGCTCGCCCGGTGGCCGCTGCCTGTGCCAGGATCTGCTCGTCAGGCAGCGATACCAGGGACGGGTCGGCCACCACCGCCAGCACGTCGTGGCCACGCGAGCGCAACTGCCCGGCGATGCTGTCGGAGAACATCTCATCCAGCAGCAGCGGGTGGCTCACGCCCTACCGCGCAAGCAGCCGGTGCTGCCGCTGCCAGGCTTGCTCTGCCGCGTCATCGGCCGCTGCCGCCGCCGCGATCTCGGTGTCGATCTCGCCGGGATAGGCCGCCCAGTAGCGCACGGCTGTACGAACTAGGCGCGGCGGAAGGCCAGTGTTCGCCGAAACCAGGTCGAGCACCTCTTGCTCAGCTAGTTCCGGCTCCGCGGCGCGTGCGGACATCACCGCACGGATGACCTCCCACACGTCAGCACCGCCGACCAGGCCGGCCCGCCGCCCGGTCGGCCCCTCCCTGAACACCACGCCGGGATGTTCCTGCATCCGGAGCCCCTCGTCGACCAGCCGGTTCGCCGCAGACGACATGGACAAGCCGGGATGGGCGGCGGCGAACGACGCGAGCCGTTCGGCCACCGGAACATCGAACCGCACAGGGGTAGCCGCCCTCTTGCTCATAATGACTACATGGTAGTCGTTGGGAGTTACTCGGGGCAACAGGGCTCCTTGGGTGCCCTGGAGGCCGCGACCCTGGTGTGCGGGTGCGGCCTCCGGTGTGGTCGGGGAGAGGGGTCAGGTGAGGTTGTCGAATTCGCCTGCTTTGATGCCCTTGATCCAGGCGTTCATCTCGGCGCGGGTGAAGAACACCGCGCCGGCCTCGGGGTGGTTGCTGTTGCGCAGCGCGATCCGGCCGTCCGGGAGCGCCGCGGCTTCGGCGCAATCGCCGCCGCCGCCGTTGCTGGCGCCGGAGAAGCTGCTCTTGCGCCACGCAACGCGGGCCAGGGGGTCTGCCTGCGTCATGCGGTGATTCTCCTCTGCTCCTGATCATTGATAGATCCTCATCGCCTCGGCGATCACCTTGGCGGAGTCCGCGCGGGAGAGCGCGCGCTGGGTGAGGATACCGAACCGCATTGTCCAGGTGCGTACCCGCTCGCGGTCCTCAATGTACAGGCTACCCGCATGGCCTTCGGTGTAGCCGATGTCGGGGATGGGGGCGGGCAGGGTCAGGATTGAGAACGGGCCTTCCAGGCCGGGACTGCCACCCGCGTCTTTGGGCAACACCTGAATGGTGACGTCCTGGTTCTCGGCGACATCGAGCAGCTTGCGGAGCTGATCACGCATGACGTGCGGACGGCCCACGACGCGTTCCAGGATCGCGTAATCGAGGATGAAGTGAGACTTCGGCGGATCGTCCCTCGCGAGGAGTTGCTGGCGGACCATCCGCGCCGCCACCCTGCGCTCCACTTCCTCGGGGGAGAGTGCCGCCGGGTGGACAGCGTTGATCACCGCGCGGGCATAATCGCCCGTCTGCAGCAGTCCATGCACAAGCTGGTTTTGGAAGTCCCTGAGCGCAACCAGGCCACCCTCCAAGCTCAGCAGCGGCCTTCCCCCTTCGGGCACCTCATTGCCGAAGCTGACCCACCAGCCCTGCTCGCGCCCTGCGGCGGCGAGCCGCACCAGCTCGTCACGGTCCGCTGCGTCGGTTACGCCGTAGGCGTCGAGGAGCTGCTCGGCCTCGCGCGGCTTGACGTTGTGCTCGCGGTTCTCGACCCTGGACAGCTTCGACTTCGACCAGTGCCCAGGCCCCGTCCGCAGCCTGTCGATGGCCTGGTCCTGGGTGAGCCCGGCCTGCTCCCGCAGCGCCTTCATGGCGGCGGCGAGCTGCCAGCGGCGCACGACGGATACCCCGGCGTCCATGCCCTCTGTCATGATCATCCCCTCCACGTGCCTGCCACCCGCGCCTGTCGGCGCCACCCTGTTCAAGAAAACATGGAAGTTCTATTGTGTCGTACGGAACTCCCGGATAGTGTCACGGTTACAGCTAGCATCATCACAAGCACAGTGTGTAGGAGGTCCTGATGTCCGTGGGGGGAAACTGCGCAATATCGCCGGATCCTGAGGTCGACCAGCGCGACGACGCGCCGTTCGGGCCGGAGGAGCTGTCAGCCCTGCCGCCGCTGTGCGGCGAGGAAGAGTGGGCGAGGCTGACGGCCGAGATGGTCGCGGAGTACAGGCCGCGGCTGTTCGCGGTGTTCCAGGACTGCGGCGAGCGGTTCGACAGCCGGATCGCGGCCTGGGGCCTGGCGTTCGACGGCTGCGCGGAGCTGGTCGACACCGTCACCGGACGGCACGCGAGCCTGCCGTCCGCGGAGCAGGCACTCGCCCTTTACACCAGGAAGCCCCTCGTCACCGCACGCGTGGTGTGGGCCGATCCCGGCACGGCCACGTCCTCCGACGAGACCAGGGCCGCCTGAGCCGGGCGCGGGCAACGGCGGTGTTAGTGACGCTCCGGAACGGTGTCATCGTGTCGTTTGCGCGTTGATCGTGCATCTGACAGCGTGAGCTTCGCGCGGACCCGATCGGCGTCGGGGTGATGCAGGTCCTCGAGGATGACCAGAGATTGCTGCCACGCGTCGCGAGCGGCATCCGGTTCGCTGGCGGCCTGGTGGGCGTCGCCGAGGCGGGTGAGCGTGTCGGATTCTTCGAAGCGATCACAGAGGTTGCGGTTCAGATCGAGGGCGTGCCGGTAGCAGTAAATGGCCTCGGGATAGCGGCCGAGATGGTGATGGGCGTAGCCGAGGCTGTCCCATGTGGCGGCCTCACCGCGCGGGTCGCCGATGTCCTGCTGGAGGCTGAGGGCTTCCTGGCAGTCCGTGAGGGCTTGCTGATGGTGCCCGAGCAGGGCGTGAGACCAGCCGACCGCGTTGAGTGCGCGGGCCTGCCCGGCCTTGTGGCCGGCGGCACTGTACTCGCGCAGGGCCTGCTCGGCATGGCCGAGTGCCTCGCCTTGCTGACCCGGTTGCTCGAATGCCTTCGTCAGGCCGAGGTGGGCGTGAGCCTGGCCGGCTCGATCGCCGAGGTCTCGATACAGCTCGAGGGAGCGCTGGTAGTGCGTCCGGGCGCCATTGAAGGAGCCGAGCCGGATGCAGGCACGGCCGAGGTAGCGGTGCGTCCGAGCCTGGCTGTCCCGGTCATCTAGGCGCTCGGCGGCGGCCAGCGCGGTGGATTGCGTAGTCACCCAGTCGTGCCAGTGACCTTGCCAGTCATGGAAGGTAGCCAGGGTCCAGGAGATCTGCCAGGCATGGGTGTCGAACCCGCCGCTTACGGCTTGGTTGATTGCCGCGAGAAGAATTGTGTACTCGGCCTCGAACCATGCCAGTGCCCGTTCGTAGTCCGTGTGGTCTTCCGGTGTCACTTTGGAGTCGGGCGGCGCCAGCTTGATTGGATCACGGTGTGGATCCAGGAGTTGCGCGGCGGTATACCCGCTATGCAGGTAATGGTCTAGCGCTCGCCGGACGGCTGCGCGGCGCTCTGCGGCGCTGTCCAGGGTGTCGTTCTGTTCGGAGGCGTATGCGCGTAGCAGATTGTGAAAGGCAAACCGGCCCGGAGCATACTCGGTGAGAAGGTGCGCACGGGTCAGTCCGGTAAGGGCAGCACGTGCCTCCTTCCGCGGGACGCCGGCCAGGCTGGCGGCCGCGGGCAACGAGATGTCCGGGCCAGGGTGAACGCTTAGCAAGCGGAACATCCGCGCCGTTGGCGCGCTCAGCTGCTCGTAAGACCAGGACAATACCGCCCGCACGTTCGTGGCCAGTTCCCCCGCGTCCAGCGCGTCCAGTCTCTCCCGTGCATCCCGCAGCTCAGCCGCGAGCAGCGCGAGTGAGAATGTCGGCTGCGCGGCCGCGCGGGCGGCCACGATGCTCAGCGCCAGCGGCAGTCGCGCGCACAGGCCGATCAGCTCGTCCGCCGCCGCCGGCTCCTCCGCCACACGACGCGGGCCGAAGCGGGCCAGCAGCTCACGTGCTTCCGCGGCAGTGAGCAAGTCCAGGGTTAGCGGGTGGGCGCCTTCGGCGGCCACGAGGCTGGCGAGATGGTTGCGGCTAGTTACCACCACTAAACAGGCTCTGCCACCGGGCAGCAGCGGGCGTACCTGGTCAGAGTCGCGCGCGTTATCCAGCACTAGCAGGACACGCTTGTCGGCCAGCAGGCTTCGGTACAGGGCGGCCTGTGCGTCCAGGCTGACCGGGATCCGTCCTGGCTCGACAGCCAGCGCGTCCAGGAAGGAGCGGACCGCCTCGGCAGGTTTCATAGGCGGCCCCGCTGGGTCAAATCCGCGTAGGTTGACATACAGTTGCCCGTCGGGGAACCGTGCGGCGACCTGGTGCGCCCAATGCAGGGCAAGCGCTGTCTTGCCGATGCCGGCAGTCCCGCCGATCGCCGATATCACCACGGTCCCGGCTGTCCCGGCCGTGTCACCAGCCCCTAGTTCAGCGGTGGCCTGGTCCAGCAGGCTGGTCAGCTCCCTCAGCTCGTCGACACGCCCGACGAAGTGCGAGGTGTGCGCGGGGAGCTGACGCGGCACCGGGGTGCCGGGCCCGGCGGTCGCGGCGGGCAGGTCTGCTTCGCCTGGCGGATAGGGGTGATCGGGCAAGGCGATCCAGGCGACCGCGCTTGTTTCCTTGACCGTCACCCCGACCCGGCGATAGGCGGCGGGAACGGCGGCCACAGTGTGCCTGACCACCTCGTCAAAGAACCAGGACGAGACGATGAGCGCAAGCACTCCCGGCGACCCGGCGAGCGCAGCCTTGAGCGGGGGAGCGTCGAGCAGCCGGAACGTCAGGTTGATCGCCGCTGCCGTGGCTCCATGCTCATCGAAACTGACCTCTCCGGCATGCAGTGCCATCCGCAGCCGGATCCGCTCTTTAGCAGGATGTGCCGCGTTGTGCTCGTGCAGCGCTGCGGCAAGCTCGCCCGGCAGGGCTCCGGCAAAGGGAGCCTTGGGCAGCTCGGCGGGAGCCAGGACGAGAATGCCATCACCGGTGTCCTCAGTGCGGCAGCCGGCCCAGGGGATGCCGGAATTGCGGAACGCCTGCTCCATGATCCGGTACAGGCATTCGCGCATTGTGACCCGGTGCGGGTTGGTCCGGCGCTGGTCCCCGAACCCCTCGACATCGACAACCATGATGGTCCGGTGCACCGCAGGCCGTGGTTGCGCCATAGGACATTCTCTCGCGCTGGCACGGCCCCTGGAGCCCGGACGGTGTCACCGCGCTTCCGTTCGGCATCAGCCTGGTCTTTGTGGTTGCGGCGTCACGCCGTCAGGTCGCGTACGCCTACCTCGTCGAGGCGCCGCCGCAGCTCGTCCGGGTCGGCGTACACGCGGTAGGCGCCGGCCCGCTCGAGTTCCTCGCGGCCGTACCCGCCGGACATCAGCCCGATGCCGAGCGCACCCGCCCGGCGCGCGGCGAGCAGGTCCCACACGCTGTCCCCGACCACCATCGCGTCGCGGGCACGCACTCCGAGCAGCGCGGCCGCCGCGAGGAACAGGTCAGGATCCGGCTTGGCGCGCCGCACCATGTCACGGGTCACCATCGGGGTGTCGTCCGGCAGGCCGAGCATGCTCAGGGCCGGGCGCGCGGTCGCCGCGTAGCCGCTGGTCGCGATCGCCCAGGGCACCCCGCGCTCGGTCAGCGTGGTCAGCAGGCTGGCCGCGCCAGGCAGCGGCAGGACGGAATCCGCCCGCAGGTGGTACTCGGCGGCATGAGCCTGCTGCAGCTTGTCGATCTCCTCGCCGGATAGCGACCGGCCGGTCTCCCGCAGCAGGGCGGACACGAACAAGCCGCCGCTCATCCCGATGCGCCGGTGGATCCGCCACACCGACAGGTCGATGCCGATACCGGACAGCGCGGCACGCCACGCGAGGACGTGCTGGTACACGCTGTCGATCAGCGTGCCGTCGAGGTCGAACAGGAACGCGGGCGCCGGCGGCTCGCGATAGCTCACTGGAGAACTCATAGGACAAGTCTGCCGGTCCGGACGCGGCGCAGGTGCTTTAGATGGCCGAACGCGGCAAGCCGGATGGTGGCACTCCTGAAACAGGTGCTCGTCCCGGCGGGGCCACACGGGCTCCGCCGGGACGAGCGGGTGTCACGAACGGGGATCGAGTGTCAGGACGTCGCCGGTCCTGGCAGGCCGGTGCCGCGCCTGCGGCCGCGGACGTAGACCACGCCGATGCCGATCACCGCCAGCAGGCCAAGGCCGATGTAAAGCCCGGCGCCCTCGGCAAGCGGGCTTCCCGCGGCGGGCGCGGGCCCGCACGTGGCCGAGCCGACGATGAGGTCGCCGCCGCCGGCCAGGGCGGGAAGCAGCGTGAGGTGGAAGGCGTTGACGGTCAGGCTGCCGTCGGGGTTGGTGATCTGCTGGTTGAGGACGAGCGTGCCGAGCAGCGGGATCGTTACTGACGTGTTCGGCCCCGGGTTCACCGGGATCGTGGCGCCGACGGCGCTGATGCTCGCAAAGGTCGACGTACCCGTGACCGTCGGGCTGCTGCCGTCCGTCGCGCTGCACGTAGCGGTGATCGCGCCTGCCGAGAGGATGGAGCCGCCAACCGGGAGGGTTCCAATGGCAAGGGTGGCGGTCGAGGCGTTGGCGGACTCCGTGCCCGCGGTTGTGTCCTGGGTGACGGCCGTCGTCAGCGCCCCCACAGTCCCGATGATGGGGATGGTTACCGCTGCCAGCGAGTTCGTCGGGGTGGCAAGGTTCGATTGGGGCTCTGGGCCTAGACTGCCGACTCCGCCGAGAAGCGTGAGCTTGAGCCCGAAGGAGTTGACGCCAGTGCTCGCGTAGGCCCCGGGTGCCGCGGCCAGCACGCCCAGGCCGGCCACCGCCGTCACGGCGAGTCCGCGTCTGATGCTGTTCAGCAATTCTTCTGTCCCTCCATGACACCGGGTGCTGGCCTGTCCAGGCACGGCCGGTTTGGGTGAGGGTGACGTTAGGGGCACCGACACCTCTCACCGTCCGTAACCACGCCGGGACTCCCTCGCCGGGATGAGAGAAGGCCGTGAAATCCCCCTAGGGGGGGAACTTTGATCACCCTAGGTAGCGCCCGGGTCGGCTAAGTTACGGGATGCGGCGGCGTCTTGGGGGGACGATGACAGAGTGTGACGTGGAAGGGGTGCCGGGTGGCGCGATCGCGCTGGCGGTCCCGCAGACCCGGAGCCCGCGGGCAGGGGTGGCCCGTGCGGTGCTCGCCGACGACGCGCAGCTCATGCACCTCGCGGTGCGCGCCCTGTTCGCCGCAACGCCCGCGTGCACGCTGGAGGCCGCGGCGGCCACCGTGCCTGAGGCCGAGCAGCTTGTCCGCCGGCTGCGGCCCGACCTGCTGATCTGCGAGGTGGACATCGCCGGCGAGAGCGGCATCCGGCTGTGCCGGTGGGCCCGGCAGGTCAGCCCGCAGACCTCGGTGGTCATCTTCTCCGGCCGTGACGAGCCGCTGCTCGCCCAGGCGGCGCTGGACGCGGGCGCGCGCGGTTACCTGCTCAAGACGTCCCCGACGGGGTGGCTGCGGGTCCAGATCGCCGCGGCGGCAACGGGGCGGCTCGTGGTTGACGAGCGGCTCGGCCTGACCCGCCAGCCGCCGTCCGGCTTTGACCTGCGGGACCTGTTCGGGCTGAGCCGCAGGGAACGCGAGGTGCTTGACGAGATCGTCCTCGGCCTGGACAACCAGGCGATCGCCGGCCGCCTCTGGATAGCCGAGGCCACCGTGAAGAGCCACGTCAAGTCCATCCGCCGCAAGCTGGGCGCGCGGGATCGCGCGCATGCGGTGGCCATCGCCCTGGGAACGGGGGCCGTGCACCTCCCGGCCCCGCGGAAGGATCTTGTCCGATGATGCGCCCCGCGTCCATGCTGACCGGCTATACCGGCCGCTGGCGGCTCGCCCAGGCGGGCTACCGGTGGATCGTCGCCGCCGCGATGTGGGGCCTCGCGGCGGCGGTGCTCGCGGAGAATCAGCACGTGCGCGGCTTCGAGGCGTGGCTGGCCAGTCACATCGTGGCGGCCGGGGCCGGCACGGCGACGAACTACAGCGCCAGGCTCGCGGTCGTGTGGTTCACCGTGAGTACGCACGGGAGCACGCAGACCGTGGCCGGCCTGCAGATCACCGCGGAGTGCACGGTGGCCCTGCTCATCCCCCCGTTCCTGCTGATGACGGGCATCGCGGTGTGGCTCAGGCGGAAGCCGTCGGCGTGGCCCCTCGTCGCGCTGGCGGTCTCGGTCGCGCTGCTTGTCCTGGTCAACCAGCTCCGGCTCCTGGCCGTCGTCTGGTTCATCCAGGGCATGGGCATGCGCGCCGGCTACTACTGGGGGCACACCATGGTGGGATCGCTCATAACCATCCTCGGCCTGGCCGCGACGCTGCTCGTCTATGCCCCCCTTATCGTCAGCCGAGGAGGCGCATCAGGCAGGCGGTGATCCGCTCGCTCGCCTTCCCGTCCCCGAACGGGCAGGGCAGCTTCGAGAGCCGCTGCGGCAGCTCCGGGTCGCCGAGCAATTTAAGGGCGATTTCCCCGATCGCCGCGCCGGGCCGTACAAGGTGCGCGAAACCGGCCTCTATCGACTCCGGCCGCTCGGTCGAGTTGCGTATCACGATCAGCGGTCGCTTGAGTATCGAGCATTCTTCCTGAATTCCGCCGGAATCGGAGATGATGAGCCTGGCGAACATGGCCAGGCCGAGGAATGTGCGATGGTCGGCCGGCGGGATAGGGCAGAGCCTGTCGAGCGCCATCTGGAGACCGTGCCGCTGAACCGCGAGCCGGGTCCGCGGATGCAGCGGAATGAGCACCGGAGCGTTCATTTTTCCCAGCTCGTCCAGGATCATTTCAAGCCGCCCGGGGTCGTCCGTATTCTCCGGGCGGTGAATCGTGGCGAGGACATAGCCGTCAGGATCGGCGCCCATTCCCGCCACGATCGCCCTGGCGGCCGCCGGGTCGGGCATCGCGCGGCGGGTGGCCTCCACGATCGTGTTCCCGGTAAGGACGATCCTGCTTTCCGGCACGCCCTCGGCGCGCAGGTTGGCGGCCGCGCGCGGCGTCGGGGCGCAGTGCAGGTCGGCGAGGACGCCGATGACGCATCGGTTGAGTTCCTCTGGCATGGCCCGGTCGAAGGACCGCAGGCCCGCCTCGACGTGCACGACCTGCGCGCCCGTGTAGCTCCCGGCCTGCGCGCCCGCGGCGGCTGTGTTCGTGTCGCCCTGGACGAGGACCGCCGCCGGCGGGTCGGCGGCGAAGAGAGTGCCGAGCTGGTCGATCATCCTGCCGATCTGCGCGTGCCGCGGTGCGCCAGCGATACCGGAAAGCAGTTCTGGCTCCGGCAGGCCCGCGTCGGCGAGGAAGACGCCGGATAGCTCGTGGTCGTAATGCTGGCCGCTGTGCAGCAGCCTGGCCCGCGATCCCAGCATGCGGATAACCGAGGCGAGCTTGACTATTTCCGGGCGAGTCCCTACCACCACGGCGATGTATGGGAGGTCGGCACGGTACGGCATGTACGTTCTCTCAATGCTAGGTAATTATCTGGACGATGGAAACTTTTCCCGACTCGTCGGATGCTTGCTTGCCAACATCGGCCTGCACGCTAGGATGGCGATCCTACTCATGGATTATGGAGGTCATGGTGTATCCCACGCCCATCGGATTCCTGCCCACGACAGGAGTTAACTTCATCGTCTTCGGACTGCTTGGCAGCGGTCTTCTCATGGGTGGGCTGGTCGTGCTTCGCGCAGCTCACTTCTCGCGTTCCAGGCAGGGCAGCTGATTCAGCAGGCCCTGGTTTTGTACCAAATGGCCTGTGCTTTTGTCTCAAATGGGGTGACCTGTGCTCATCGGCAGCGTGCAGCTGTTCCTTGTTTCTGTCGGCCTGACATATTTTCTCGGCATGACTGCCGCGGGCCTCAAGGTGCTCAGGGAATCCCGCGACGGAGGAAGCCCGCCGCGCCGCGCCGGGTGGCTGCTCGCCGTCTGGTCGGCCCAGCCCGTCCGCCGGCTCATCCGGCCGGTGTCAGCGGCCAGGGAGCGGCTGACCGGCCACCTGGCGACGGCGGAGCAGCCGCCGCTGCGGGTGGCGGGCGGGTGCGCGCCAGAGGATCTTGCCGTCTACTTCCTCGTGCCGTGCCTGAACGAGGAGCTCGTGGTCGAGGGAACCGTCCGGGAGCTGCTCTCGGACCCCAGGGCGCGCGTCCTGGTGATCGACGATGGCTCCGATGACCGGACGGGCGAGCTGGCCGCCGCGGTAGACCCTGCCCGTGTCATGATCGTCCGACGCGAGCTGCCCGACGCCCGGCGAGGCAAGGGCCCGGCGCTCAACGCCGGGTTCGCCAGGATGCTGCAGGACGCGGATGTGCGAGGCGTGCCGGTCGAGCAGGTCATCGTGTGCGTGATGGACGCGGACGGCAGGCTGTCGCCTGGCGCGCTTGACCAGGTGCTGCCGCTGTTCAGCGACCCGGAGGTGGGCGGGGTGCAGCTGCCTGTGCGGATCCGCAATCGCCGCGGGCTGCTGGCGCTCATGCAGGACGTGGAGTTCTGGGGGCTGTCCGCTATCTCCCAGTTCGGCCGGGTGAAATCCGGCACGGTCAGCCTCGGGGGGAACGGGCAGTTCACCCGATTGTGCGCGCTCTTGTCGCTCAACCGCGACCCGTGGCAGCCCAGCCTCACCGAGGATCTGGATCTCGCGCTAGCGCTCGCGGTCAAGGGCTGGCGGCTGACCACCACGCCCTGGGCGTATGTGTCCCAGCAGGCGATCACCAGCCTGAAGGCGCTGGTCAGGCAGCGCACGCGGTGGTTCCAGGGTCACATGGCGAGCGTGCAGTGGCTGCCCCGGCTGTGGTCCTCCCGGCGGCTGTCCCACCTGGGGATGCTGGAGATGACCCTGTATCTCCTGGTGCCGTGGCTGCTCGTGCTGCCCTGGTCCGTCGTCTGGAACTACGGCCTCATCGTGCTGGTGTTCCGGATCGCCGAGGGGGGCCAGTTCGCGGTGTTCGGCGGCAGCCTCGTGCAGCAGGCGATGGTGCTATTGCTCTGGTACGGCGTGTCGTGCCTGCCGAGCTGGCTGAGCGGCTACCTCTACTTCCGCCAGGAGCGCGGAGCCGGGTTCGGCAGGGCCGTGCTGCTCGGGCACCTGCTGCTGGTGTGGAACTATCTGGCCTTCGTGTGCTGCTGGCGAGCGGCCTACCGAATGGTCGCCCACCGCAGCGGCTGGGACAAGACGGCGAGGGAGCACGAGCTGCCCAGGGGCCGGACGGAGACCATGGCCGGACTCACCCTAGGCCCCGCGGACCGCGACGACGCCCTCGGCCGTGCCTACGAAAATTAGCCCGCCAGCCAGGGAAGGCGAGGCGAAGTGCGGCAGGGCGCTGCCGAGCCCGATCTCATGGCGTGTACTGCCGGTTGCCGGGTCGAGTTCGTAAAGGACGCTGGACTCCCAGTCGGCCACCCACACCGCGCCGCCGCCGACGACGGGCGAGCCCGCCGCGCTCGACGGCCCGTGCCACAGCACCCGGAGCTGGCCGCCCGCGACGTCGACTGCCGACAGCCCGCCGCCCTCGCAGGGCACGTACACCGTGCTTCCGCTGACGGCGGTCCCGCCGAACGCCCTGCAGACGGGAGCCTGGGCGACCTGGCCGCCGACGCCGCCCAGCTGCGAAGCCCTGAGAAGGTACCCGGTTCCGCGCTTGCCGACGGCCAGGATCGTCCCGTCCTTCAGTACCGCCGGGGACATGGAGCCGAGGTCGAGGTCGTTCGCGTTGTCGTCCGCCCACGTGCTCGGCGCGAACTCGGCCACCCGGCTCAGGAGCGGTGACAGGGCCGTGACGGAGTCGCTGTGGTCGAACGGCGGCGCGCTTGCCGCCCCGTTGCCCACGCCGACGTAGAGGGTGCCATCCGGCCCGATCACCGGGCCTCCGGTCGCCCAGATGCCGCCCTCACGAGCGGTCGGCACCACGTAGGAGAGCAGCGGGCCGCTGCCCGACGCGGGCACGGCCACGACCGACCCGCGGTACGGCCCGCAGTCGCCATCCAGCCCGCCGAACGCCACGTAAATGCGGCCGCCTTCGATCGTCAGGGCCGCCCGCTGCTGGTCGTAGCGCGGCTGCCCGTCCGGCGCCGGGATGTCCCGTTCGACCCGGACGCTGCCGTCGGTGGTCGAGAAGCCGAAGAGCACATGGTGGTAACCCGCCGTCTCGGCGACCGCGTACACCAGCCCGTCCGCCGGATCATAGACAGGCGTTCCCGTGATGCCGAGGGGGTCGATGTTGCCGCACGGCAGGTCGGCCAGCGGCACCGGCGTGCCGACATGCGTGCGCCACCGCACCCTGCCCGCGAGGTCAAGGGCGTAGACCGTATCGTTCTCCGTCGCCGCGATGACGAGACTGCCGACGATCAGCGGCTGGCCGTAGACGGCGCCGTCCAGGTGCGCGTTCCAGCCGATCGCGAGCTGCCCTGCCGCTGGCATGCCAGATTCCGCCCCGGTGCGCGCGGTGTCGCCGTGATACATCGGCCATGCGACGGCCGGGAAAGCCGCCGGAGAGGACGGGCCGGCCGCCCCGGCGGCCGTGGGGGAGGAAAGCGTACGGGTGGCAGGGGCTGGCCCCGCGGAGGCCGGCCCGCCGCACGCTGACAGCGCGAGAGCGAGGGCGGCCGACACTGGCAGCAGCACGGAGCTGCGGGAAACACGCATTGGCCTAGTCTTCCCCACTCAGTCCGTGGCATCCCCGCATTCGGCCGCATTCGCTACCAGCTGTACAGGGCATTCATGGGCTGCTGCTGCCGCTCGGGGCGGTTGAGGCCGGTATGTCGCCCCGGTTCAGGAAGATTTCCTTCGCGGTGTCGCTGTGCATTATGTACTCCAGGAAGGCGGATGTAAGCGTGCCGGAGGCAGGGGAGCCGTAGGTATAGAAGTACTCGTAGGTCCAGAAGGGGTACGTCCCCTGCCGCACCGATGCCGCACCGGCGCTCCGGCCGTTCAGCTCGACGGGTTCAAGGTCCGGATAAGTCCTGGCATCCGCGGCCGAAGTCTCCGCATAGCCGATTGCCCCTGAAATGCTTTCGACACGCTGCAGCAGTGCTGTCGTGGTCGGCGCTTCGCATCGGGTAACCGGCGAGCCCGGATCCGCATTCTTGTTGACGCAGTCATAGGATGAGAAACTAGGCTCAATGCCGCTCAGGACCTTCTGCTCGAAGGTCCGCCTGGTGCCCGACTTGGAATCGCGGCTGACGATCCTGACCGGCCCGGCCCTGCCGCCGGCCTGCCGCCAGTTCGTGATCTTTCCCTGGTAGATCTCGCGCACCTGATGAATCGTCAGGCTGGATACGCCCACGTTCTTGCTGACGACGATGGTAAAGATCACCTGTCCGACCGGATGCCCGGTCAGCGCGGGGTATCCGGATGGCGCCGCGCCATCCGACATCGCGATCTGGGCTGGCGCGGCGCGCGGGCTCGCCTTGCCCGCGCTGTTGAGATCGTTGAGGCCGTTGAAGGTGCCGACGGCGTCGACCGAGATGGCAGCGCCGTGGCAGGTGCTCCGGTAGGCAGCACTGACCTGTGCGGCCAGCGGGGCGAAGGCGGTCGACCCCTCGAGGGTGAGCTGGCCGGTGGCGCATGAGGACGGGCCGGCGGCGCTGGTGTCGATGAAGGCCCCGACCAGCAGTGCGAGGAGCAGCGCGGCGGCACCGCCGAACGCGAGGTTCCGCGTCCCCGGTCCGCGCCGGCGTGTCTCGCGCACGACCCTGCCGCCGCGGATGAAGCCGCGCCCCTGGACTCCCTTGTTCGTGCCGCTGAGCAGCACGAGAAGCTTGAATCTGTCATTTCGCTTCATCGGCAGCGGGGGAAGCCTGATCCTGTTGCCGTCGACCGCCAGCAGCGGGTTGTTGGGCGGCCGTATCATCTCCTCCGTCACACCGCGGGCCTCGCGCACCGCGAGATCCCTGACGACGCGGCCGGGGAACGTGAACATTAAAGGCCGGCGGATATCATTCTTGCCGATATTGATAAGCCCGGCGTTGCGGATGCGCAAGAGCACGAGGGAGGGGTCGCTGACTTCCTCGCCGTCAAGATGTATATTCCCGTCTCCCCAGGTTTCTATCCTTCTCGCTTCCTTGGGCGCGAGATTGATGGGCACATCCAGATGATCACGCCATGCTATGCGCCGCCGCTGGACTATGGAGGCGGAGATCCACGCGACCGCGAGGGCGCCGAGCATCCACATAATCGCCTGGATGAGAGCCGACTGGTGGATCAGGCTCCCTATCCGCCCGCTAATTCCGAGCGGAACGCGCACATGCAATCGACACTCCTCACCATAGCCACCGGGAGATTCCAGGGTACGCCGGCGAGGTTCCCTGCGCAGCGGCGACCCCGATTATCCGCTATAGTAGGACATAGGGTGATGATAGCGGGACATAGGGTGAGCTGCCAATGGCGGCGCAAAAGTGAACGGATTAAGTACAAAAGCTGAAGCCCAGATTACCGAATCCCCACGACCCGGCAAAGCAAGCGCCGCGGGATTACATTAGCCCTCTTCAGGCGACTCGGCAGGCTCGGCCTTGAGCCGTTCGATCCACCGATCTTCGCCAACAGCCGCGCTGGCGGCTGGATCTGCTCGAACGCCACGGCTCAGGCCGACATCACCAGTTACGGATTCCTCAGCACGCTGCTCTGCGGGGCCGCCTCCTGACGTGCGCATCGCTGAGTCCGTACACGGAGCCAGGGCTTCCGCCACGTGGGAGCGCTCGCCGGGCGGCACGCATACGAGGTGATCGGCGTCACGGTGAACGGGGGGCGGCTTCCAGGTGACAATGCCTGGCAAGATGTGTATGTGGAACAAAACGGCGGAGGCCCCGGGATCTGCTCCTTCGCGGCGCTCGGGGACAGTTTCACCGAAGGAATCGATGACCCGCGCCCTGACGGCGGCGGGTACCGCGGATGGGCGGATCGCTTCGCCGAGAGGCTGGCCGTCTACCATCCCGAGCTGCGCTACGCGAACCTGGCGGTGCGCGGGAAGATGGTGTCCGAGGTCGCGGCCGAGCAGCTGCCCCGCGCGATCGAGATGGCGCCGGATCTGGTCAGCATCGCCGCGGGCGGCAACGACCTGCTGCGGCCGAGGACTGATCCCGATACGGTCGCGGAGCTTTTCGACGACGTTGTCGCGCAGCTGCGCGACGCGGGCTGCCGGGTGATGCTCTTCACCGGGTTCGACCCGCACACCTTCCCCGTGATCCGCCTGATCCGCGGCAGGGTCGCGGCCTACAACATGCACCTGCGCGCGATCGCCGACCACCGCCAGTGTGACCTCGTCGACCTGTGGTCGATGCGGGTGCTGCGGGATCCGCGTTCCTGGAGCGCTGACCGGCTGCACCTCACCGCGGACGGCCACCGCCGGGTCGCCCTGCGGGCCTGCGAGGTCATGGGGGTGCCGACGGGCGAGGACTGGCGCGAGCCGCTGCCGATGGCGCCCAGTGCCGCTGCCGCGCTGCCCATCTCCGTCTGGCTGGCGGCACGGCGGCTGGACGCGCGCTGGGCGAGGGAACACGCCGCGCCCTGGGTTGGCCGACGGCTGCGGCGGGCCTCATCCGGCGACGGCGTCCCGCCCAAGCGCCCGGAGCTGCTGCGACTCAGCTAAGCCTGCCGGTCAGATCAGGTCGGTGAGGATCTCCTCGATCCGGGCGAGTGCGGACGCGACCGTCGGGAGCGTAAGGGGGTCACTGGCCGCGAGCGCCGCCTCGCGCTGTGCCTCGGTCTCGCCGTAGAGCAGCCCGGTGGCCACGCGCAGTCGCAGCGCGCCCCTTTCCTCTCCGAATGCGCTGCCGGGCAGCACGCCGGTGCCGTAACGCTCGAGCAGCAGCGTGGCCAGCCCCGCCGCGGTGGTCACGCCGTGACGGCGGTGCAGGATGTGGCGCCGTGGCCCGAAGTCGGGGTAGAGGTAGAACGCCGCCTGCGGGGACGGCACGATGGCACCTGCCGCGGCGAACCTGTCCGCCACGCCGCGTGCGACGATCGCATGCAGGCGGCGGCTCCGCGCGATCCGTTCGGTCAGCTCCGGGGGATCGGCGAAGGCATAGGCGGCGGCCTGCTGCATGGGCCCGGCCGGGGCCGACCAGATCTCGCTACCGATGCCGGTCAGCCTCTCCCGCAAGTCGCGGCGGAGCTTGCCCTCAGGAAGCCTGGCCACCCCGATCCGCCAGCCGCCGAGCGCCAGGCTCTTGCTGAGGGCGGTGGTCACGATGCTCCGCTCGGGCGCCAGCACCGCCGGGCTCATGAAAGGCGAGCGCGGATCGTGAATGAGATCCCGGTAGATCTCGTCGGAGATGATGATCAGGTCGTACTTGGCGGCGACCTCGCAAAGCCTGCGTACCGTGCCCGGTGAGGCCAGGGTCCCTGTCGGGTTGTCGGGCAGGGTGACGATGACCGAGCGGATCCGGCGGCCGGCTGCCCGGGCCGAGGACACGGCGCGCGCGAGCAGATCAGGGTCGGGCACCCCGCCCTGTCCTGGCGGCGTCGGCACGAAGTGCGAGCGGCAGCCGATCAGGCTGGCCTGCGCCGCGTAACTCACCCAGCTTGGCTGCGGCACCGCGACGTCGGCGCCGATGGCGAGCAGCAGGGCGAAGAGCAGTGCCTTGCTGCCCGGGCCGCAGACGACCGCGTCCACGTCGGTCGGCAGGCCGCGCCGGTGCCAGTAGCCGGCCGCCGCCTCTCGCAACGCGGTCAGGCCGATGACGGGTCCGTAGCCATTGCGTCCGGTCGCATCCGCCAGCGCCTGGCGCAGCGCGGGGTGAGCCGGCAGCCCGGCCTCGCCGAACGCAAGGTGCAGCACGGGCTCGCCGCTGCGCCGCATCCGGTCGAGCGTCTCGTTGGCGGCCAGCGTCGCCGAGACGGCGACGGGACCGGCGGCGGCCTGGCCTGCGGCGGGTCCGAGCGGCCCGGGAGAGGTCGTGTCGATGACCGGATCGGCAGGCCCGGTTGCCGGTGCCGTGGTGGGCGGATCGGCGATCGCGGGCTGCCGCGGGCCTGCTGGATCGGTGGCCGGGATGACGGCGGGCATGGCTGTACCAGCCATGAGCATGACGTACTCCTTGACGCGGGGGGAGGTCCGGGCCCGTGGGGGTCGTTGTGCGGGTCGGCCCGCTGACCTACACGGTCACCAGCCTCTAGCGATGCGAGCATAAGTGCAAGCACCGATATCTGACGCAGAGGTTAAGCTGAACTGATGCTAGACGTACGAAGGCTGCGGCTGCTGAAGGAATTCGCCGGGCGAGGCAGCATCGCCGCTACCGCTGCCGCGCTCGGATACACGTCGTCCGCGGTATCCCAGCAGCTCGCCGCGCTCGAACGGGAAGCGGGCGCGACGCTCCTCGACCGGACACCGCGCAGCGCCGAGCTGACCGACGCGGGGCGGCGCCTGGCCGCGTACGCGGAGCGCATCCTGGCCATGGTGGAGGAAGCAGAGGCCGACCTGTCCGCCCAGGCGAACGAGCCATCGGGGAGGGTGATCGTCACCGCCTTTCCTACCGCGGCGGTCGCCTTCGCGCCCGCTCTCGCCCGCAGCCTCCGCGCACACCCGGGGCTGACCCTGCTGCTGCGGCAGACGCAGCGTGGCGAGGGCGTGAGCCAGGTCCGGTCAGGCGAGGTGGACGTCGCGCTCGTCGACGACTGGACGGGGCGGCTGCCCAGGCAATCCCGCGGAATGCTGCGCTTCTACCCGCTGGTCAGGGACCCGCTCGTGCTCGTGATCCCGTGGGGTCATCCGGCGGCCGACCCGGCGGAGCCCATCGACCTGAACAGGCTGCGGCAGGAGCCGTGGATGGCGGCGCCGGAGGGCGAGCCATCCAGGCAGGTCGTGGACCGCCTGCTCGCGGCGGCGGGCGGAGCCCCGCCGGTGCCGTGGGAATTCGAGGGGCTCGGCACCATTCTCAGCCTGGTGGCGCGCGGCATCGGGATCGCCGCGATTCCCCGGCTCACCCTGGCGGCGGGCGAGGGGCGGGTGGTCGTCCGCGAGCTGCCGGGCTCCGATCTTGCCCGCGACGTCTACGCGGTGGTCCGCGCCGCGAGCGTCCGCCGGCCGTCTATAGGGGCGATCCTGACCGCGCTGCACGCGGCCGCGAAGACCCTGCCCGGGCAGCTGGCCATCGGGGGCCCCGCGACCCGGCCGGCCGGGTGAACCTGAGCCGGAAGCGGCTCGTCAGTTTGAGGTGCTTTCGGTCCTGGAGGGTTATTCACGTGTAGTTTCTGGTGAAGATCAGCGGCCTGGCGATCCTCGTCACGGTCGACAGCGAACTACAGCAGTGGTCCATTCACGCAGTCTGGTGTGTGTGAATGGACCATTGCTGTAGTTGCGGCGGTGCGGCGCCCCGGGCCGGGCCCGGCCGCGCGGCCTGGCACGACCCCCTGAACCCGCGTTCTGAATAAACCTCCCGCTACCCGGCCGCTTTGCGGGATACTCGTTGCCGCCTGCAGCGGGGGGGGGTCGTGGGGGGGTGTCCCCCCGGGCCAGCACCAGGGGGCCCCAGGAACGGATACGGAGGCAGTCCAATGCCGGCAGCGCGGTGGCGCCTGTGCCTTCTCGCGACCTTCGTCACCCTCGCGATGGCCACGACGGGATGCGGCCTGCGATCCGGCCAGTCCGTGCCCGCGGCGCAGCAGGCTGGCACGCGGGGATCGGGAACCCCGACGGCCGTCCTGATGCCGCCGCCTTCGGGCCAGGCCGTGGCCAGCCAGCCAGGGGTCAGCCAGGCCGTGCCCGGCCGGCCGGGCAGCCTGGTGGGTGTGCTCGTGCCGCCGCCCGCCGCGGTGTCCCCGCTCTGCCCGCCTGTGACCATGTACAGGGACGGTAACGCGGGGCCGGTGTTCTGCTCCAACGGCGCGATCGACGCCTCGACGCTCAGGTACTTCACCGCGTACCGGCACCAGGGGCACGGCCTGCGGATCCTGACGCTGGCCAAGAAGGCGACGCAGGCCCAGGCGATCAGCGCGATCTGCTCGGATCTGTCCGTCGTGCATGCGACCAGCGCGCTCGAGTACTCCGCGTACCTGCTTGCCGCTGTCCGCGCTGACTGGGACTTCCCCGGCATCTCCAAGATGCACGGAGCCATGTCGAGCCTCTGCAAGAAGTAACCCGCCCCCGGCCCCCGGCCTGGCCGGTCAGGGGTCGCGCTCGATCGGGCAGGTCATGCAGCGCGGGCCGCCACGGCCCCGGCCAAGCTCGCCACCCTTTACCGTGATCACCTCGAGCCCGTTCTTGCGCAGGTGGGCGTTGGTGGTCACGTTGCGGTCGTAGGCCAGCACCACCCCCGGCTGGATCGCGAGCACGTTGCAGCCGTCATCCCACTGCTCTCGCTCCGCCGAGTGCACGTCCTGGGTAGCGGTCAGCACCGTGATATCGCCGATGCCGAGCGCGTCGGCGATCGCCGCGTACATGGCCTCGGGCGGGTGGTCGGTGACCGTGAGCTCGCGCGAGCTTTCCCCTGGCTCGATCGTGTAGGACGGCAGCAGCCCCATGCCGGAATATGTCGTGAACACCCCGTAATCGACCATCGTCATGACGGTGTCGAGGTGCATGAACGCGCGCGTCTTGGGCAAGTCGAGCGCCACGATGCACCGCGCCGCCCCCGCGCCGAACAGCCGCTGCGCAAGCATCTCCACCGCCTGCGGCTGCGTCCGCTCGCTCATCCCGATCAGCACGGCGCCTTCGCCGATGACCAGCACGTCACCGCCCTCGATCGTGGCGGGAGCGCACTGGCTGCCGTGATACCACTCCTCGAAGCCGGCGTCGGCGAACATCGGATGCCAGCGGTAGATGGCCTCGGCGTTCACGGTCTCCCGCATCCGGGCGCTCTTGCGCATGGCGTTGATCGACACGCCGCCGTAGATCCAGCACGAGGTGTCACGCTGGTAGAGCAGGTTCGGCAGCGGGGCGAGCACGAAGCCGTCGGGGTCTAGCGAGTGGAACGCGATGCTCCTCGGCTCACTGATCAGCTCGAGCATCTCCCGCTTGGTGATGCCGCCGACGAGGAAGCGTGCCAGGCTCGCGGCGTCGAGCGCGTCGAATGCCCCGCGGAGCGCGTCCGCGGCGAGCGGCCCGTGCAGCCGCGGGTCGAGCACCTGATCCAGGATGTACGTCTTCGCGTCGCCGATCCGCAGCGTCCGGGTGAGCAGTTCGCCGTAATAGTGCACGCGCACGCCCCGTTCGCGCAGCGCCGCGGCGAAAGCGTCATGCTCGGCCTGCGCCTCCTGCACCCAGAGCAGGTCGTCGAACAGCAGCTCGGCTGCATTGCCCGGAGTGAGACGCTTAAGCTCGAGGTCGGGGCGGTGCAGGATTACCTGCCGCAGGACTCCGACCTCTGAGTGAACGTGATACATAGCTCCCGTTCGGCATAAATATTCACCGGCCGCCGCGGCAGGGGCGCCACGTTAGGCTGCCGGTCGTGGATCTAGACCTTTTCCAGGACGGCGCCGCGCTAACCGCGCAGCTGGTGGATATCGCCTCCGCGAGTGGCGAAGAAGGGCCGCTGGCCGACGCGATCGAACGCGCGCTGCGCGCGCTGCCGCGCCTGAGCGTGCACAGAGACGGGAACGCGGTGGTCGCGCGCACCGCGGATGGCCGGGCGGAACGGGTGATCCTGGCTGGGCATATCGACACGGTACCGGTCGCGGACAACCTGCCTTCATATACCGAACGGGAGCGGCTGTATGGCTGCGGCACGACGGACATGAAGTCCGGCGTCGCTGTCCAGTTGCGTCTCGCCGCGGCACTTGCCGGGCCCGTCAGGCTCGCCAGGGACGTGACCTACGTGTTCTACGACTGCGAAGAGGTCGAGGAGGAGCGGAACGGGCTGCTCCGGCTGAGCCGCCGCTGCCCCGAGTTGCTCGCCGGGGACTTCGCCGTGCTGCTCGAGCCCACCGACGGCGTGGTAGAAGGCGGCTGCCAGGGCACCCTCCGCGCGAAGATCACCGCGACGGGGGAGCGCGCGCACAGCGCGCGGTCCTGGATGGGACGTAACGCGATCCACGAGGCGGCGGACATCCTCGGCGTGCTGCGTGGCTACGTCGCGCGGCAGCCGGAGGTGGACGGGCTGGTCTACCACGAGGGCCTGAACGCGGTCGGCATCGCCGGCGGCGTGGCGGGAAACGTGATCCCCGACGAATGCGTGGTCACGGTGAACTTCCGCTTCGCGCCTGATCGCAGCGAGAAGCAGGCGGAGAGTTTTGTCCGCGAGATCTTCTCCCGCTGGCAGGTGACGGTCACCGACCTGACCGCCGGAGCGCGGCCCGGCCTCGGGCAGCCGGCGGCGGCCTCGTTCGCCGCTGCCGTCGGCGGGACGGCGCGGGCCAAGCTCGGCTGGACGGACGTCGCCAGGTTCACCGCGCTCGGCATCCCCGCGGTCAACTACGGGCCTGGCACACCGGAGCTGGCGCACACCCGCGGCGAGTACGTAGAGGTCGCGAAGATCGCTGAGTGCGAGGCCAGGATGCGCGCCTGGCTGGCCCCGTGAACCGAGGCGTCAAGATCAGCGAGCCGCGCCGCGTTCCGCACTCCCCAGGATGTCGGGAATGTGTGGATGGCGTGAGGCTGGCCCTGACATAGAGCTGCCCCCGGGGGAGAGCCCCGGGGGCAGCGTTGTCTTTACGCCCGCGAGATGTTACTTCGCCGGGCCTACGGTGAGGGTCAGGCTGGAGGTGTGCCGCTGGCCGGACGTGTCTACCCACGCGACACTGACAGTGTTCCCCGCGTTGTAGCGGCCCATGATGGTGGTCAGCGAGTCCGGAGAGGTCACTTTGTGGCCGTCCACGGCCGTGATGACGTCGCCTCCGGAGAGGCCCGCCGAGGCCGCTGGCGTGTTACATATCACCCCGTCGATCAGCGCGCCCGAGTTCACCGGGGCGATGTTCGACGGCACCCCAGTGGACTGGTTGCCGGTGATGCAACTCTGGCTGCTGCCGAGTCCGCCGCCGCTCTGCTGTTGCTGTTGCTGCGCCTGGCTCTGCGGATTGGTTATAGAACTGGCTGTTCCGGGCGGCACAGCCACCCCGAGGAACCCGGCCGTGCCGATGTGGATCTTTGAGCTGGACTGTCCGGCGGCGATCTGATGGGCGATCGACAGTGCCTTGTTGATCGGGATCGCGAACCCGGTGGTGCCCTGCTGCTGGCCCGACTGGTCGAATCCGCCGCCCTGGGTGTTCGCCGCCGTGTCCATGCCGATCACCTGGCTGGAGGCGTTCACCAGCGGGCCGCCGGAGTCGCCGGCCACGATCTCGGCGTCGGTCTGGATCATGTTGGTCAGCGTCTCGGTGTTGTTGGCGCCCTGGTCGCTCGCGGTGATCGTCTGGTTCAGCCCGGTGATCGTGCCGGAGACCACCGTCAGCAGGCTCTGTCCGCCCGCGTTGCCGATGGCCACAGCGGCATCGCCCTGCTTGACACTGTTAGAGTTGCCGACCTGGACGGCCTTGAGCCCCGATACGCCGGTGACCTTCAGCAGGGCCACGTCGTCGGTGCGGTCCGTGCCGACGATCGTTGCCGTGTAGCTCTTGCCGGACGCGGGAAGCTGCACCTTCACGCTTGTCGCCTGATCCACGACGTGGTTGTTGGTCAGGATAAGGCTGGTGGAGCTGGAAGCGCTGATGATGATACCGGTGCCCTCGGCGGTCGCGGTCTGGTAGCTGAGGGTGGAAATGACGTCCACCACGCCGGGCTCCACCGCGTTCGCGATGGCCTGGCGGTTGATGTTGCTCGTGTTCGGGCCGGCGCCTGACGAGGGATTGCTCGTCGGCGGGGACGGCACCTGCGTCGGCGAGATCCCTGTTGACGAGGGGTTGGAACTGGAATTGTTGAGCGCGAGTACGCTTCCCGCCCCGATGCCGGCCGCGAGTGCCGCCACCACGACGTAGATCAGTGCCCGGCTGCCGCGCCGCCGCGGCGGCGGTGGCGGCTGGCCGTATCCGCCGGGGGCTCCGTAGCCCGGAGGGATGTAGCCGCCAGGAGGCGGCGGATAGGCATCACCGGGGGGCGGGTAGCCGCCGGGAGGCGCGTATCCGCCAGCGGGAGGAATATAGCCGCCAGCAGGGGGAGTGTAGCCCGCACTGGGCAGGCCGTACCCGCTGCCAGGCTCATCGCTGCCAGGCTGTGCGTGCGCTGCGGGCTGCCCGTACCCGCCGCCCGGTGGGGTCGCCCACGAACCGCCGTACACCATCGGCTGCCCGGCCCCGGCGTCGGCGGACGGCGCGGGATACGGGGAGCCTGAACCACCCGCTTCCGCCGGGTCGGGCCGGCCGAACGCGATCGTGTCCGGCGCGGGCTGCTCGCTGGCAGGCGGCTGGTCGGCGCCACGCTGGGGAGCGGCGTCTCCGCCCTGGGGCGGCGACCACGGGCTGACGTACTCCGGTGGGCGCTGCTCGCTACCGCTCTGATCTTCCTGCATGTCCATCACCCTTGCCCCGGGACAGCGTGTGTTCCGGTCCGGTTCTGTTTCTCCAGGCGGCCAGGCCGGTCGGTCCTTGCCTACCCTGTCATCACCTAGTAAGCCCAGCCGGCCTGGACGTAACCTGAACGCCGCCTGAGGATGTCCGCATGGACGGTGTCACTGTTGGTTACGGTGAGCGCGGCCTAAGCAACCCGGAGACTCTCTCACATCAACGCCCGCGGCGGGCCCGTTACATTCCCGTGATCGCGGGATTTCCTGGTCCTGCCGCCGCCCCGCCGCCCGTCTCGCGCTCCCACCAGCGAACGCGCGTGTCACCTCGCTGAGAAACTCTCGGTAGAGTCTGGCCCGGAGAGCCGGGAAGCCTGGTCGGCATGCCGTCCGCCTCGCGGAAGGGGGCCGATGTGGGTGTTCTCGCGCTGGTCTTCTGCCTCGGAGCCGCGGCGAGCCTGGCCGCGTCCGCGGTGCTGGTATCGAGGCTGGAGCGACTGGGCGAGCGGCTCGGCATGCCGGAGGCGCTGCTCGGACTTCTCGCCGCCCTTGCCGCTGACGCGCCGGAGATCTCCGCCGCGGTGACCGCTCTCGTCAGCGGTCAGCGGGACGTCGGGGTGGGCGTCGTGCTCGGCTCGAATGTGTTCAACCTGGCGGCGCTGCTCGGTCTCGGAGCTGTCGTAGCGGGACGCGTCGCCTTGCATCCCAAGGTTGTGATCTTCGAAGGCGTCGTGGCGCTGTGGATGGCGATGGCAAGTGTCGGCGCCGTCACTGGCCTGATCAGCCCGTCCGTGGGCCTGGCGGTGGTGCTGTCCGTCTTCCTGCCCTACGCCGCGCTGTCAGCTGTGCGGCCCGCCAGCCGGTACAGGCTCCCCCTTCCCCCGCGGTGGCGGCGATGGCTCGCCAGCGCGGTGGCCGAGGAAGAGTCCGGGCTCTCGGCAGCCGTGCATCCCGGCAACGGCGGCCGGAACGATCTCGCCGTAGCCTGCCTCGCGCTGGTCGTCGTGGTGGGGGCCAGCACGGCGGTGGAGCGTGCCGCCTCGACGGCCGGTGTCAGGTATGCCGTGCCAGGCATCGTGGTGGGCGGCATCGTGCTCGCGGCGGTGACCAGCCTTCCCAACGCGGTGGCAGCGGTTTACCTGGCGACGAGGGGGAGGGGAGCCGCGATGCTGAGCGAGGCAATGAACAGCAACACGCTCAATGTTGTCGCGGGCCTGTTCGTCCCCGCCGTCGCCATCGGTCTGGGGCGGCCGTCAGGAAGCGAGCTTCTTGTCGCCGCATGCTACGCGGGGCTCACCCTGTGCACGCTGGCGCTAGCCCTGGCGGGACGGGGTCTCGGCCGCCGGACGGGCGGTCTCATCATCGCGGCCTACCTTGTGTTCGCCTGGGTGCTCGTCACGAGGTGACCACTGCCTGGGTCGGCTCCGGCGCCTGGGCCGGGCTCTGGCGCGGTAGGCAGAGACGACATAGCTTGAATTCGGCGCGAGGTCGTGTACTCTGAGCGCAGACGCGATATTACGTGAATACCGCCGAACGGGAGTCAGCATGTCCGCACCACCTCGCAAGGATGAGCCGGGACTGTCCCGGCGAGAGGAACTGCACGTCTCGAGCGCGGCGATGGCCAGCGCCCCGTGGCGCACGGCAGCCGTCAGCGGCGGTGTCGTGGCGCTCGCCGATCTCGGCTTCCACCTCTTCCGCCTCCACCCCTCGGTCAGCCTTTCCGCGGTGACGGGCTCGATCTCATTCGGCGCCATCGTGTTCTTCGCCGTTGCCGGGGCGGGTGCGCTGTGGCGGGCGCGGTCAGGCCGGGCGGCCCGCTGGGCACGGGGCAACCCGTGGCGGTTCGCCGTGCTGCCAGGCGCGGCGTGCGCGGCACTCGTGTTCGTGCTGTCGGTGGTGCTCGGCGACTCCGGGATCCTCGGCGGGGTGTTCGCCGCGCTGTGGCATGGCGGTGCGGCCTTCGGCCTGACCGGCCTCGCCGGATCGGTTGCGGGCACGCGCCGCCGCGCCAGCTGAGCGTCCGGCCCCGCCCGGGCAACAGCGGAAGCGAAGGGCACGCGCGCGCAGCGGCCGCGGATTTCGCCTCAGGAAATTCCGCTACGTGCACATCCTGAAAAAGGTCCCTCGCCGGTCTAGACCGGTCCGGACCGGTCTAGACCGGCGGGACCTGGACTGGGCAGCCATTCCGTCGCGCGCACACCATCCTGGAATGATCCCTCCGCGGGGCCGGTCTAGACCGGTCTAGACCAGTCGGCCTGCCCAGCGATTCGTGTGGATGCCTCGGTGGTGTAGCTAGAAGTGCGCTAGCGAGGCATCCACACTAATGCCCACGGGGCGAGCGGCCAGGGGCTGGAGTACCACGGCGCTCCCGTTCGGTAGATATGTCTGAGTCTTTGTCTTTGGTTGTATGTATTAAGATACGTATATTCAGGTCTATACTGGCGTTCGCGGGATCGCGGGGACGAGTCTGCGGGTCGTGGTCGCGCCGTGCCCGGCTGGGCGGCGTGCGTGGAGGAAGGACGCCAGATGAGCGTGCGCGTGCCCCTGACCGTCGCCTGCTGGGACTATGACAGGACCTTCGCTCTCGCGAGCGGGGACATCCGGCCGGACGGGGTCGACCTGACTTACCTGAGCCTCCCGGTGGAGGAGACGTTCTTCCGCATGATGCGGTACCGCGAGTTCGACGCGGCCGAGATGTCTCTCTCGTCCTACGTGATCAGCTTGTGCGGCGATGCGCCGTTCGTCGCGATCCCGGTGTTTCCCTCACGGGCTTTCCGGCACAACGGCATTTACGTCAACGCCGCCAGCGGCATCCATGAGCCAGGCGACCTGGCCGGGCGTCTCGTGGGCGTGGCCGAGTACCAGCTGACCGCCGCCGTGTGGATACGGGGCATCCTCGCCGAGCACTACGGGGTTCCCGTCGAATCGGTCCGCTACCGCACGGGCGGCCTGCACGAGCCGGGGCGGGCCGCCAAGATTCGCCATGATCCGCCGCCAGGCGTGGAAATCGAGCCCATCCCGCCCGGCCGCACGCTTGCGGACATGCTGGTCACCGGCGAGATCGACGCGTTGCAGAGCCCGCGTACCCCCCGGCCGTTCGCCGAGGGGCGGCCGGGGGTGCGCCGGCTGTTCGCCGACCCACGCGCGCAGGAGGAGCGGTACTTCGCCGCGACCGGAATCTTCCCGATCATGCACGTGATCGTGCTCCGCCGTGATGTCTATGAGCGTCGGCCGTGGCTGGCTCAGTCGCTGTACAAGGCGTTCGAGGACGCGAGGGAGGCAGCCGCGCGCCGGATGGAGGAAACGGCGGCCAGCCGGTACATGGTTCCCTGGCTCTACGCGGAGGTTGAGCGCACCCGCCAGCTCATGGGGAACGACTTCTGGTCTTACGGCCTCGAACCCAACGAGACAACGCTCCGGACGTTCCTGCGCTACTCCCATGAGCAGGGTCTCGCCGACAGGCTGCTCGGACCTGCCGACCTGTTCGCGCCGGAGACCCGCGAGAGCTACGTGATCTAGGGAATGGTGGGGGCGTGTCACTTCGTCATGCGCTGCTTGCCCTGCTCGATGCGCAGCCGATGACCGGCTACAGCCTGGCCAAGCAGTTCGATCAGTCCGCCGCCTACGTCTGGCATGCCCCGCACTCGCAGATCTACCCGGAGCTCCGCCGGCTCGAAGCCGACGGGCTCATCGCCGGCCGCGCGGAGCTCCGCGGCACCCATGCCACCAAGCGGGCCTACTCCATCACGGCAGGGGGGCGCGCTGAGCTTGAGCGATGGGTTGAGCAGCTGGCTCCACTCCAGCGCGAGCGGGATGGTGCGTATCTCAAGGCCACGTATTTCGAGTTCGGCAGCTTCGCCAGTGCGCGGCGTCAGTTCCAGGCGCACCTCGTGCACCATGAGCAACAGGAACGTCAGTGGGAAGCGCACGTCGGGCAGCTCGAGAACCGTGACACCGCGCTGCTCCGGCTGCGGCTGAGCACCTGGCCCGAGCACATGCACGAGGCCCTCGTGGCGTACAAGGCGCATGTCTACCGGGGGCTTGTGAAGCGGGCCAGGCAGGAAGTCCAGTGGGCAAGGGACGGCCTCGAGCTGGTGGACCGGCTGGAGGCCGCGGCGCAGGCCGAGTCGGCTCAGCGGTAAGAAGGGGCTGGGTTTGAGTATGGCTTTAGGTATAGAGTGACATTCTTTGCTAGCCGCTACCGAGAGGGGCCTCATGACGGCTCCGCCGCGCCTGACCGCGATACTCGACCGGCAGTGGTCGCTGCTCATCGGGGGGCAGCTCACGGCGAGCCGCTCTGGCCGGTTCTTCGATGACGAGAGCCCGGTAACCGAGGAAGTCATCGCCGCCGTGCCCGATGCCGACGCGGCCGATGTCGACGCCGCGGTCGAGGCGGCCTTGCCCGCGGCCGCCTCGTGGCGGCGGGTACCCGCCCGTGAGCGTGGTGCCGTCGTCGCGGAACTGGCCCGTGTGCTGGAAGAGCATGCGGACGAGCTGGCCCTGCTCGACGCGGTCGACGGCGGTCACCCGGTCACCTCGATGCACATCGACGTCGCCGCGGGCGCGGACATGCTCCGGCACTTCGCCGGTCTCGCCATCGAGCTCAAGGGCGAGACCATCCCCGCAAGCGGGCAGAACCTGCACCTGACGGTGCGTGAGCCGTTCGGCGTGGTGGGCAGGATCATCCCCTTCAACCACCCCATCATGTTCGCGGCGGGGAAGATCGCCGCGCCGCTTGTGGCGGGTAACGCCGTGATACTCAAGCCGCCAGAGTTGGCACCGCTGTCCGCGCTCCGCATGGGAGAGCTGTTCGCGGGCATCCTGCCGCCGGGCGTGCTCTCCGTGGTAGTCGGCGACGGGCCTGCGGCGGGCCGCGGCATCGCACGCCATCCGGCGGTCCGCAGGATCGGGTTCATCGGCAGCGACCGCACCGGACGGGCGATCCAGCGCGATGCCGCCGAGGTCGGCGTGAAGGACGTGACGCTGGAACTCGGCGGCAAGAACGCGCTCATTGCGTTTCCCGACGCGGACCCCGGTGACGTCGCCGCCAGTGTGGTCGCCGGCATGAACTTCGTCCGTTCAGCGGGGCAGTCGTGCGGCTCCACCTCCCGGCTGCTGCTGCACGAGTCCCTCGCGGACGAGGTGCTCGCACGGGTGGCGGAGCGGATGGCCGGCATCCGCATCGGCTCGCCGCTCGACCCGGCGACGGAGATGGGCACGATGTCGTCGCGCGCGCAATACCAGAAGTCGCTGGACTACATCGGCATCGGGCGCGGCGAGGGCGCCCGGCTGCTGGCCGGCGGCGGGCGCCCGGCGAGCCTGCGCGACGAGCGCGGCCTGTTCGTCGCGCCGACACTGTTCGGCGGCGTGCGGCCGGACATGCGCCTCGCCCGCGAGGAGGTGTTCGGTCCCGTTCTTTCCGCCATTACCTGGAAGGAAGAGGACGAGGCGATCAAGATCGCAAACGCTGTGGATTACGGGCTCACCGCGAGCGTCTGGACGAACGACATCCGGCGCGCGCACCGTGTCGCGGCCGCGATCGAAGCTGGCTACATCTGGATCAACGGATCGGCGAGGCACTTCACCGGGGTACCGTTCGGCGGCGTCAAGCTCTCCGGCGTCGGCCGCGAGGAGGGCCTAAGCGAGCTCCTCAGCTACACCCAGCTAAAAACCCTCAACCTCATGCTCGACTAATGGAGGGGGTGACCCGCAGAAGCGGAGATTTTTGCCATGGAGTGGGGTGATCTTGATCTCCAGGCCACCGTTCGACCATCGGAGTGGAGATCATTTTCCCTCACCTTCGATTGTGAAACAGCCCGCATAGCACGTAAAACACGAACCGTTAGCCTCTAGGCAGGCGCGGGGTAGGGAGGAGGGGGAGGGTGGCGGGAGAACGGCGGGTTAGCGGGGCGGAGATTGTTGTTGAGGCGCTCCGGCGTGAGGGGGTCGGGTATGTGTTCGGGTTGCCTGGGACTACGATCATGCACTTGATCGACGCCATCGGCCAGCGGCCGGATATGCGGTACATATCCGTCCGTCATGAGCAGGTGGCGGCGTTCATGGCCGACGGATACGCCCGAGCGACGGGCCGTCTCGGCGTGTGCATGGCCTCGCGGGGCCCGGGCGCCGCCAACCTCACGATCGGCATTCACAATTCCCGCGCCGAGTCGGTCCCCGTACTGGCTCTCGTCGGACAGGTATCTGACGAGATCTACTATCGTGACGCGTTCGAGGAAATGGACCTCGTCCGCTTCTTCGAGCCCATCACAAAGTGGTCCGCGGAGATCCACAGGACCGAGCGGATCCCCGAGCTCGTGCAGCGCGCGGCACGGACCGCGCTCTCCGGGCGACCGGGGCCTGTCATGGTGTCGCTCCCGCTCGACGTGCAGACCACCAGCGCGGACGTCACTTACCAGGACCGCTTCCGCCCGGCTCCGCCGGGGCCGAACGACGCGGACGTCGAGGACGCGATCGGGCTGCTCGCCGCCGCGGAGCGGCCCGTGGTCATCCTGGGCGGCGGGGCATGCGGCCCCGGCTACGATGCCAGCCTGCTCAAGCTCGTCGACCGCCTGCGGATACCGGTGGTCACCACCTGGCTGCGCAAGAACGCCTTTCCCAACGACTCGCCGCTCTTCTGCGGTGCGCTGGGGTACGGGGCCGTCAAGGTAACCAGCGACCTCGTCCGGGACGCGGACGTCGTGCTCGCGATCGGGTGCAGGTTCTCCGAGTTCACCACCGGACGGTGGACGCTGATCTCCCCGGGCAGTGCGCTCATCCACGTGGACATCGACCCGGACGTGATCGGCCGGTACTACGTCCCGACGATCGGCATGTGCGCGGACGCGGCGGCGACCACGGCCGCCCTGCTTGCCGCGGCCGACTGGGTTCAGCCCGTCCCCGGCGCGCAGCGTGCGCAGCGGGCGCCGCGCGGCAGGCCAGGCGAGCGGCCGGCGGCCAGCCGGGCGGCGGCCAGCCGAGCGGCCTACCTCGAGCAGACCCGGCTGCGCGCCGCGCCCCCCGGCAGCTCGCCGGTATCCTCCGCCGGGCTTGTCACGGCCCTCGGGGATGTGCTCGGCGGCACGAGGGCCACGCTGGTTCAGGACGCGCCGAGCCTGGGCACCTGGATCCACAGGTACCTCGACTTCACCGAGCCGGGCACCTTCTATGCGGCCGCGGGCGGCAGCATGGGCTGGGGATTTCCCGCCGCGATGGGAATGCAGCTTGCCAGGCCGGATGACCGGATCATCACGGTGAGCGGCGACGGCAGCTTCTGGATGGTGGCCCAGGATCTGGAGACCGCCGTCCGGGAGGACCTCCCCGTCGTGACGGTCATCAACAACAACTTCGCATTTGGCAATACCCGGGACCGGCAGCGGGTAGCGCACGGCGGGCGTTACCTCGGCGTCTTCTACGGCAATCCAGACTTTGCGCAGTTCGCCCGCCTTCTCGGCGCCCACGGCGAACGCGTGGAAACAGACGCGGACCTGCGCCCCGCGCTCGACCGTGCGCTCGCGAGCGGCCTGCCCGCCGTCATAGACGTCATTCAGGACCAGCACGAAGGGCTGCCGCCCGATCTCGTCCCGCCCGCCGCGAAGTAGCCAGCCACGGCCGCGGTGCTGGCCCCGGGGGAAGTCCCCGAGGCCAGCCGTCGCCGCGGCTCAGCCGGCCGCGGCGCTGAAGACGGGCAGGTATCCGAGTTCCTGGCCGCTCGCCGTCGGGTGATAGGAAGAGTCGATCGGAAGCGTCACCGAGTGCAGCCAGCTATCCGAGTCGCAGATCTCGTGGCCGGAGAACTGGCCGCGTACGTCCGCGAACGTGTCGCCGTTGCGGCCGGCGGCTGCTGACATCGCGGCGTCGAGCTGGTCGCCGCCCTGGTTGATCGCGGTGCGCTTGACGGTGCTCAGCCCGATGCAGCTGCCGGACTTGGACAGGTCGTACAGGTCCGGGTACCCGAGGACGATGATCCTGGCCGAGCGCGCGTCCGCGCGGATCGTCCGCAGCGTGTTGTCGAGCCTGCCTGGCAGCGTGGTAGCGACGAATGACTCGGCGGTCGCGATAGCACTCAGGCAGGTACTGTCCGACGAGAATATGCAGGTCTCCAGAATGCTGCTGAAGCCGGCGTCGTTACCGCCAATGCTGATGCTGACAAGCGTGGTGCTCGATTTGAGCGCCGGGACCTGGCTGCTGAGAACATCGGCCGTTGTCGCGCCTGAGCAGGCCACAGAGGTAAATGAACTGGGCACGTGGGCGCCGGCCCACTGCTCGGGATAGGCGTTCGCGCTGCGTTCGCAGCTGCCGCTCGCGGGGTCGTAATTCCCCGCGCCGACCCCGGACGAGTAAGAATCGCCGAGGGCCACGTAGCTGACAGCGGATGCGGCGCCGGCGGGGGCCGCGGCGCTGAGGGCGGCGACGGCGAAGGCGACAGCAGACACGCCGCCGATGAGCACACGAGAAATACGCACAGCCACTCCATCGGGGGGAGAACGGATAGTGATTGCGCGCGCACACTTCTTATATCAGGATGCCCGTCTCGAGGGGAAGGGTCCCGGCTCAATGTCCGAATCTCCGCGCGCCCCGTATCCAGCGCATTTAATACTTTATGGGTATTTATACTGATAACTCGCTTGATCGTGCACCTCGCCTTCCCCGGGTCGAGCTGTGACCGGGATTGGCCTCCTGCCCAGGGCGCGGGTTCCTGTCACGACGCTGGGACCCCCATCCTGGCGCAGGTCCTCCGCGGCGCTTCCGTTAGGTATCCAGATTGATCGTTTAGACGGCGCCGGACGCCCGCTCAACCGCGTCCGGCATCGGTGAGCAGGCGTAATATTCGATACCTAACGGGAGCGTGGTGGCGGTAACGGGCAGCCTCCCGCCCTGCGGGCTGGCACAAGCCCATGCTCCCCGGGGAGTCGATCTCTCACCTTCCGGTGAGGGCCTGGTGCGTGACGAGGACCGGCGCGTTACGAGGGCCTGGTGCGTGACGAGGGAACGGAGCCTGGGTTCCCGTCCCCCGGGCAAGCACGACCCGGGAAACGGTGTCTGGGTGGGTCTGGGGCTGTTATGGGCGGTCCCTGTCTTCGAGCCCGCTGGGCAGGGCGCGCACGATGTGCTGGCGCCAGCCGCCGCCCATGGTGTTCATCGCCGCACGCTGGCCGGGATCGGTCTCGGCGTCGCCCTCGTCTCCGGAGAATTTGTGAAGGTTCTTTCCAGTTGCGTACCAGGTCAGGAGGGGCCGGCCTGCCGTACGCGGTGTTGCCAAAACTTTTGGCAACCCTAAACCCCTTGTCTTGCCCTCCGCTTACCCGCATGATCTACGGAACAGGGGCCGCCGTGGGTTTACGCCTTTACCGGCGTCACCCCCCAGCGGGCCTGGGAGCATCCCCCCCGTTCCCAGGCCCGCGTCGGCTCCTCGCGCTGGCTGCTCGCCGACCTCCGGTCGGCTTCGCCCAGCCCTGATATCCGCCCGGGGGGACGACCCCCCGTACCCCCCGATGCGGGGGGCTCTGCCCCCCGCACCCCTCCGGTATCCCGGAGTTCCTGCACAGGCAGGACCGACGCCAGGCAACCCGGGAACGGCCGACGCCGCTTTGCGGCTTGCGGCCAGCTTCGCCCGTTCTAGAGACGATAGACGCGGCGCGCGTTGCCAGCGCTGATCAGCTGGCCGATCCGGTCGGCGTCCGCCGGAGTGATCATCTCGTCTCGGAGCCACGCGCCTAGGGTCTGCCGCAGCGCGTGGCGGAAGACAACCGCGCCGAGATAATGAAGCTCAGGCAGCCCGAACGCGTCCGAGGAGTACATCGTCTTCCCGAACGGCGCCAGCTCCAGGCTCTCGGCGAGGATGGCGGCGGCGCGGGCGCCGGTGAAGTTGAGCGCCAGTCCCACGTCGCAGTAGACGTGCGGATAGACCTGGGCCAGGTATCCGGCTTCGCGGTGATAGGGATAGCAGTGCAGGAGCAGCAGCGGGACCCCGGCGGCCTCGGTGGCGCGGACGAACCCTGTCAGCAGCGACGGGTTGCACCTGTGCAAGGTCAGGTCGCGGTCGCCGTATCCGGTGTGGATCTGGACCGGGCGGCCGAGGTCGATCGCTGACCAGAGCAGGAACCTCAGCAGCCCGGAGGACTGGAGCCGGTAGCTGCCGGTCTTGGCCGCCCGGCGCAGCCAGCCGCCGGCCTCGCGCCGGACCTCGGAATTGCCTGGCCGTGACGGTTCGAAGTCGAGTCCGTGCCGGTAGGCGGCGATCGACTTGACCGCGACCGCGCCGGCCACGGCGTCGGCGAGCGCGGCCGGGTAGCGGGTGACGAACTCGGCCGCGCCCGTGCCCGCTGCCGCCAGATCCTCGGCCACCTGCTCGAGCCGCACCACGAGGTGCGACCGAGCGCCGGCCGCTGCCGCCAGTTCGGCAGGACTGGTAAGCCGGCCGGGCGGCCCGCCGGGCCCGCCAGGGGGCCCGCCGGGCTGGTAACCCGTATCGACGAGGAAGTCGGCGACGCCCGCGGCGCGCAGGAATCTCTTGCTGACCTCCACGGCCCCGAGCTGCCGTCTGCGGGCCAGGTATTCTTCCGGCCCCGCGTAGGCATCAAGCCCCAGGACCGGCGGGCACCAGCGCCGCAGCACCAGGCCGAGCTGGCTGTCGAAGAACGTCGTGCCGGCCGGCGCCTGACGGCTTGACTCGGTGAGGAGCAGCTCGAACGCGGCGGAGTCGAGCTCGCCGGTGACGACCCCGTGGCAGTGGTGGTCGACCAGCGTGAACTCGCCGGAGAACGCCGCGCCTTCCGTAGGCGGGCCTTCCGTGAACGCGTCTTCCGTCAAGAACGCACGCCGTACAGATGCTCGAGGGCGAGCTGGTCGAGGCGTTCGTACGCCATGCCGCGCTGTGCGAGGGCCTGGATGTCGATCTCGACCTGCCGCACGTCACGCCAGGTCTCGCCAGGGGAGAGGGTCGGCTGCGTGAGCTGGTCCACCCGGGCCGCGCGCAGCGCTTCCGCGACCTCAGGGTCGGCGCGGAACGCGCGGGACTTCTCCCGCAGGATCAGGTAGTTGCGCATGCAGGCACGTGCTGACTCCCACACCCCCTCGTCGTCCTCGGTCCGCGGCGGCTTGTAGTCGAAGTGGACGGGCCCGTCGTAGCCGCCGGCCTCGAGGGTGTCGACCACCCAGAATGCCCCGCGGGCATTACCGGCGCCGAACCGCAGGTCCTGGTCATAGCGGGGCCCGTGCTGGCCGTTGAGGTCGATGTGGAACAGCTTGCCGTGCCACAGCGCTTGCGCGATGCCGTGCGCGTAGTTCAGCCCGGCCATCTCCTCGTGGCCGACCTCCGGGTTGAGCCCGACCAGCTCGGGGTGCTCGAGCTCGGTGATGAACGCGAGCGCGTGCCCGGCGGTGGGCAGGAGGATATCGCCGCGCGGCTCGTTCGGCTTGGGCTCGATCACGAAGCGGATGCCGTATCCCTGGTCGAGCACGTACTCGGACAGCACATCGAGCGCTTCCTTGTAACGGTCGAGCGCGGCGCGCACGTCCTTGGCGGCTCCCGATTCCGCGCCCTCACGGCCGCCCCAGAACACGTAGGCCTTCGCGCCGAGCTCCGCGGCAAGGTCGAGGTTGCGGATAACCTTGGCGATCGCGAACCTGCGCACCGCACGCTCGTTGGCGGTGAAGGCCCCGTCCTTGAATACCGGGTGGCCGAAAAGGTTGGTCGTGGCGGTCGTCACCACGACCCCGGTGGAATCGAGTGCCTTACGGAACGCGGCGATGCGTTCCTCCCGCTCGGCATCTGTCGCATCGAAATCGAACACGTCGTTGTCGTGGAAGTTCACCCCGTACGCACCGATCTCAGCCAGTTTGTACACGGCTCGCTCGGCAGGCATGGGCGGTCGCACCGCTGTGCCGAACACGTCCACGCCCTGCCAGCCGACGGTCCAGATACCGAACGAGAACCGGTCGTCGGGTGAAGGGGTATAAGGATCGCTGCTCACTGGTCGGTCCTCTCCTTGTGGCCTGGAAACCCTCGTCCGTCACGGTGCCCGTATCTGGCCCGGACCGGTCTAGACCGGTCCGGGCCAGATACGGGGCCGCAGGCGGGCGGGGTCAGGAAATGCTTCCTGGACGGTGCTTCGTTCTCACTTACCATGCGGCGGTGTTCTCGCGGAGCGCGGCATACCTGTCACGGATTTCCGGGCGCGGGGTGCCCTCGTAGCTGACAGCCCGCGGACGGGGCCAGTCCGGCGGCCCGCTCTCGTCGCCGGCCAGCGCCCACGCCGCCTGCCGGGCCGCCCCGAGGGCGACATACTCGGCCGGGTCTGGCACGGTCACTGGCATCCCGAAGATCACGGGTGCGATTTCCCTCACCGCGCGAGACCGGGCGCCGCCGCCGATGAGTACCACCTGGCGCTCGCGCTTGGCCTGGCGCTCGCGCTTGGCCTGCCGTGCCTCGATCCCGCAGGCTGCCAGATGGTCAATCGCGTCGGCCAGCGAGCAGAGCACGGCCTCGACCGCCGCCCTTGCCAGGTTCTCCCTCGTCGCAGAGCTGGTCAGGCCGCGCAGCACGCCGGTCGCGCCCGGCCGGTTGGGAGTGCGCTCGCCGTCCAGGTACGGCAGCAGCGTGAGGCCACCCGCGCCTGGCGGAGCGGCGAGCGCCAGGGCTGACAGGCCGCCCGCGTCCACGCCGAGCAGCCGTGCCGTGACGGTCAGCACCCTGGCGGCGTTCAGCGTGGCGACAAGCGGCAGGAATCGCCCCGTGGCGTCGGCGAACCCGGCGACAAGGCCGGTGGGGTCGGCGGCGGGTACGGACGTGACCGCGAACGCCGTGCCCGAGGTGCCTATCGACACCACGACGTCCCCCTCCGCCAGGCCAAGGCCGAGCGCGGCGCCCATGTTGTCGCCCGTGCCTGGCGCGAGCGCTGCCCCCTCTCGGGCGGTGCCGACCACCTCGCTCGGCCCGGCGACCCTGGGCAGCGCCACAGGCCGGCCGAGGGCAGCCGCGGCCACGTCAGGCAGCCAGGACCCGTCGGCGGGGGAGAAGTACCCGGTACCCGACGCATCACCCCGGTCGGTCACCGCATCGGCCGAGGCGAACTGGCCAAGGCGCCACGTGAGCCAGTCGTGCGGCAGCAGCACGCGCGCTACCCTGGCCGCCACATCGGGCTCATGCTCGGCCAGCCAGCGCAGCTTCGTGACCGTGAACGAGGCAGTAGGGACGCTTCCCGTGCGCCTGGCCCATTCGGCGGGGCCGCCCAGCTCGCTGATCAGTTCCCCGGCCTGCGGAGCGGACCGTACGTCATTCCAGAGCAGCGCCGGCCGCAGCACCCGGTCAGCCTCATCCAGTACGACCATCCCGTGCTGCTGTGCCGCCACGCCGATCGCGTCCGCCCGCTCTAGCAGGCCGCTCCCGGCTTCGCCGAGCGCCTTCCACCAGGCTTCGGGGTCGCACTCGGTGCCGTCTGGGTGCGGCGCGGCGGCCTGGCCGACCACCTTGCCATCCTCCGCCTGGCATAGCGCCACTTTCGTGGACTGGGTCGAGGAGTCCACTCCGGCCACGAGCATCGGCAGCTCCCGAAAGTTTCTGTGCCCAGGCTTGCGGGGCAGTCACGGAGACGTCCTGATTATTGGCAGGCCAATGCCATAATGCAAGCTTCTCGTGCGTGGGCCTGGGTGTTCTCGGGAATTCTCCGAGCCGAAAACTATCGGCGCTTACCGGCTAGCCGCTGATTCCGCTCAGGTCGACTCAAGGATCCGCTGCAGGACCTTGACCGTGTTCGTGGCCGGCTCGGCCTCGATGCACAAGCGCTCCATGACCGCCAGGTAGCGGTCGACGTCGGCGCGCTTCTCCAGGTACAGGGCGCTGGTGAGCTGCTCGAGGTAGACCACGTCGGGAAGGTCGGGCTCGGAGAACCGCAAGATACTGAACGGGCCGCCCGCGGCTGAATGACCGCCGACGCTGAACGGCACGACCTGGAGCGTGACGTTCGGCAGCTCCGTGACCTCGATCAGGTGCCTGAGCTGCTCCATCATGGCTTCCCTGCCGCCAAGGGGCCGCCGTAGCGCGGCTTCGTCCACCACCGCCCACAGCCGTGGCGCCTCCGCCTGGGTGAGCAGCCCCTGCCGGCTCATCCGCAGGGCAACCCGGCGCTCGAGCTCTGCCTCGGGGACATCGGGATAGCCGAGCCGGACGACCGCGCGGGCATAGTCGCGGCACTGCAGCAGGCCGGGCACGAACTGGACCTCGTAATTGCGGATGACTGACGCGGCCTCTTCCAGCCCGACGTATGGCTCGAACCAGTCAGGCAGGATGTCGGATGAGTCATGCCACCAGCCTGGCCTGCTTGCCTCGCGGGCGAGGGCTACGAGGAGAGTGCGCTCCTGCACGTCGGTCACGCCGTACAGCGTGAGAAGGTCGGCCACGTCGCGTTCCTTGAAGCCGACCCGGCCAAGTTCCATCCGGCTGATCTTGGAGTGCGATGCCCGTATTGAGTCCGCAGCGGCCTCTGTGGTGAGGCGCAACTCCTCACGAAGCCGGCGTAGCTGGGCGCCGAGGACGATGCGCAGGACCGTCGGCCCGCCCTTGTGCTGGCCAGCACTGTGCGGGGTGAACATCCTGTGCAGCGAATCTTTGCCGGTATCCGCTGACAGGCCGGGGCCGTGCGCCCCAGATGTGATCATTGCCCCTCCTCAAAGTGAATAAGGCGTCCAGTCTTCCACCTCGGGATGCCAGAGCAAAGGGTGTCGGCTAACGATCTCACTGAAATTGCACGCGAAGCCCCCCTCAGTGACGCAAGCCGCAGCTCCGGTCATCCTGCCGCACAGCATGGCTGGTCAGCGCCATGTCCGCACGATCCCCGGTGACCTCAAGCACGCTCTAAGCGGATCTCTAGGCGAGCAGGTAGTCGAACTCGCCCTCCTTGGCGCCGCGCAGGAACGCCGCGATCTCTGCCTGTGAGTAAAGCAGGGCCGGTCCCGCGGGGAAACGGGAGTTGCGGACCGCGATCTGCCCTGTGGGCAGGGCCGCGATCTCGACACAGTTGCCGCTCGGATTGCTGTGTCGGCTCTTTCGCCAGGTAACGCCGGGGAGCCGGCTGGCTGGCATGCCGTTGTAGGTCTTGTCCATGTCCTCTCCCGCGATCCCCCCAAGAGACGGCGCGGCGACGAGCCGTCCTGGTGGCTACCCCCGTAGGTCCAGGCCATGCAGCGTGGGGGACGACCCCAAGACCCCCGCAGGGGGGGTACATCGCAGGACGGCATGGCGGGCGGCCGCTTTCTAGGCGATCCCCGTCGTGCTCCGTGCACGGTACGATTGAACGTGCATCTGGTCTTGCATCTGCACAAGATGCCAGGCAGTATAGCGCTTACGAACGAACCATCAGAATCTGGCTAGATGGGGCTCAGCAAGATCCCGATGAGCATGTCCAAGATGTCTTTGCCGATGCGCGGCAGGGTCGTTCCCGCGGCCCGGGATCCGCTTGTGGTCGACTCGCAGGGCGCGCAAGGCCGGCCACGGTTCGTAAGGATGCCCCCTGGCTGGTGGGACGCTCCCGCGGGCTGGCCGCGCTGACCGATGACGCGGAGGCGATTGTCGGCGAGCTCGTGGCCAACGCCCTGTTCCATGGGCTTGCGGGGGGTCTTAGGGGGCGCGAAGCGTCGTCCCCCCAGGCTGGTGCTGCGGGGGGTCTTGGGGGGCGCGAAGCGTCGTCCCCCCAGGCCGGTGCCGCGAGCACAGCGGGCCAACGGCCGGAACCCGCGTCCTCGCTCCCTGACAAGCTGGGACTCCGCATGCTGCAGAGGGCAGGCGAGGTCGTGTTCGCCGTGCTCGACCCGAGCGATGAGGCCCCTGTGCTCAGGCGGCCCGACTCCGCCGCGGAAACGGGACGAGGCCTGCAGGTGGTCGATGCCCTGAGCGACGTGTGGGGATGGAGTCCGCTGAGCGAAAGCGGCAAGGCGGTGTGGGCGATTCTTTTCCATGCCTAACGGAAGCGTCGTGACGGCTCCGGGCAGCCACGGCGCTTCCGTTAGGAATCTTGATCTTGATCTTGGCCGGCTGGGTCTGTATCGACGACCCAGGCGGCGATCTGAGTACGTGACGTGAAGCCGAGCTTGGCGTGGATGTTGGCGACATGCCTGGCCGCGGTGGCCTGGCTGATGAAAAGGTCCCCCGCGATGGCCCTGTTGCTCCTGCCCTCGGCGACCAGCGCCGCGATCTCGCGCTCGCGTCTTGTCAGCGTGCTCGGCGGGATCGCCAGTCCCCGTGCGGCGGACCGCGCCGCGATCGCGGCGCTGCCGTTCCCTGACTGCCCTACCTCGGATTGCCCGTTCCCGGATCGCGACTGCGGTCCGTGCAGCGCGAACGCTACGGCCTCGTCGCTCGTCATCGCCCGGCCCTGCGTCCAGGCTTGCGCGACGGCGAGTTCGGTGAGCCTGTTCCGGGCCGGGGTGAGGTACTGCTCGGTCCTGGCGCCAGAGAGCGGGCGGAATCCCGCCGCCTCGCGCAGCGCGGCGGAGGCCGCGATCAGCCGCACCGCGCGGCTGGACTGGCCAAGCTGGGCAGCCAGCGACGCGAATGCCTCAAGCCCGCGTGCCACGCCGATGCGGGCACCGGTGGACTGGCTCAGCCGCAGGCTCTCCGCCAGGTGCTCGCGGGCAAGCGCGATGTCGCCCTGGTCAAGAGCCACCCGCCCGATCCCCGCAAGGCAGCGCGCGATCTCCGGCCGGGCCTCCACCTCACGCAAGATGGCCAGCGCCGCGAGATAGTGGCGGCGAGCCCCTGCGAGGTCGCCGTGGAACCGCGCGAGCATGCCGAGGCCGAGCAGCGCCCGGGCCGCCCCCCACAGGTGGTCAATGCGCAGCATGACATCGAGCGCGGCCTCCCCGAGCACCTGCGCTTCCCGCAGCTTCCCGCTGAGCGCGGCCAGCCCCGCCTGCGTGCCGAGCGCGTAGCCCTCGTTCCGCGCGTCCGCGTTCTTTCTTGAGATGCTGAGAGCCTCGTCGAGCAGGGCCGCCGTGTCGCCTGTCCTGCCCGCCCGCAGCCCGGCTTCCGCGAGTGTGTTGAGCGCCGTCGCCTCCCCGGTCGCGTCGTCGGCGGCGCGGCACAGCTCGAGGCCGGCGCGCGCGTAGCTTTCCGCCTGCGCCGGGTCACTCGAGATGGCAAGCTGCGCGCGCCCTACCAGGGCGGAGCCGCGCGTGCGCGGTGACAGCCCGGTACCAGGTGAGCCCAGGCCGAGGAAGCGGTCGATCCAGTCGGTGCCCTCGGCGAAGGAGCCGCGCAGGATCCAGAGCGGCCACAGCCCGGCGCAGATCCGCAGTCCCGTCTCGGCGAGGCCCCGCTTCAGGCACCGGGTCAGGACCTGCTGGATGTTCTCCTCGTCCACGTCGTACCGCCGGATGGAATCGACCGTGGTGCGCCAGGGAGCGGGGATCGCGGCCATCCCGACCGCCGACGACCGCTCAACGATCTCGAGGGCATACTCCTGGCCGCGATCCTGCATGGTTTCGGCTTCGCCCGCGGCGGCCTGCCGTTCCGTGGCGTACTGGCGGATGCTGTCGAGTAGCCGGTAGCGGGTCATCGCGTGCAGTTCCGGCTCGACCACCACGAGTGATTTGTCCACAAGCGCGGTGGTCAGGTCGAGCACGTCCGCGGCCGTCAGATCCTTTCCCGCGCACATCTGCTCGGCCATTTCCAGCGACCAGCCAGCGAAGAGCGCGACCCGCCGCAACAGCATCTGCTCCCGTTCGGTGAGCAGCTCGTGACTCCAGTCGATCGCGGCCCGCAGCGTCCGCTGCCGTGGCGGCGCGGTCCTGTCGCCGGTCCCGAGGAGGGGGAACCTGTCGCCGAGCCGCGCGGCGATTTGCTCCACGGAAAGCGCGCGGACGCGGGCGGCAGCGAGCTCGATCGCGAGCGGCACGCCATCGAGGGCACGGCAGAGCCGCACCACTGCCGTCGTGTTCTCCGGGGTGAGGCCAAAGCCAGGGCGCACCGCGGCCGCCCGTTCGACGAACAACCTGATGGCCTCGTAGGAGTCCAGTTCCCCGGGAGCCGGCGTGTCGCTGAGCGGGATGGAAAGGGGCGGCACCCGCCAGACGGTCTCGGCGGGCACCCGGAGCGGCTCACGGCTCGTCGCCACTACGCGGAGCCCTGGCGAACTCGCGAGCAGCCGCTGGCACAGCAGCGCGGACGCCTCGATCATGTGCTCGCAATTGTCGAGCACGAGCAGCAGGCGCCGCGGCCTCAGCGCTTCCGCGAGCGTCTCGAGCAGCGGGCGGCCGATCTCCTCGGTGATGCCGATCGTGGCAGCCACCCTGAACGCGAGCAGGTCGGGCTGCAACAGGTCAGCAAGCTCGACCAGCCAGACGCCATCGGGGAACTCGTCTGAGAGCGACGCGACCACGCGGAGGGCAAGCCTCGTCTTGCCGATGCCACCGGTCCCGCAGAGAGTGACCGCGCGGGTCGTGTCGAGGAACGCGCATAGCTCGTCGATGTCGCGTTCGCGGCCGACGAAGCTGTTCGGCTCTGCGGGCAAATTATGCTTTATTGGCCTGAATGTCATGTTTCTGTAATTTGGCTGGTATTTCCTCCGTAGTCGTGATTCTGGCACCGTTGACGGCCCGGCGCCATCGGTCCGTGGGATTTCATGGCCGCCACCCGGCGCCTGCCTACCCGCTCCGTGCCGTCACAGACGGTCCTTGCCCGCGGCCCAGGCGGCGATCTGGGCGCGCGAGGTGAAGCCGAGCTTCGCGAGGATGTTCGCGATGTGCTTGGCGGCCGTAGCAGGGCTGATGACCAGATCTTCCGCGATGGCCCTGTTGCTGTGGCCGCGGGCGACCAGCGTCACGATCTCGCGTTCTCGCGGCGTGAGCGTCGTCGGCGGGGTCATCGTCGGCCTTGCGCTGGCGCCTGGCCTTGCGCTCGCGCCTGGCCTTGCGCTGGCGCTTGGCCTGGGTACCTCCGGCAGCGCGCCGTTTGCGTGAGCGCCGCCGCCGTGACCGTGGTGATCGTCGCCTGACGCTGGCGGTTGGCCTTGCGCTGGCGGTTGGCCTTGCGCTCGCGCTTGGCCCGGCTCGCTGCCTTGACTCGCCGCCGCGGGGTGCTGCCCCGGTGCGTCCAGCGTCAGCGTGACACGCTGCCCCGGCGCGTCAAGCGCCAGCTTCACTGCCTCGGCGGCCGGCATCTCGTGCCCTTGTGCCCACAGCCGGCTGATGGCCGGCTCGCCGAGCGCGCGTCGCGCGGGGGCAAGATACCGCTCGGTCCTGGCGTCGGAAAGCGGCGGGATGCCGGCCGTCTCGCGCAATGCGGCGGCCGCGGCGGCCAGCACGACCGCGCGGTCCGTGCAGCCCTCCTGGGAAGCGAGCGAAGCGAATGCCTCGAGCCCCCTGGCCACGCCGATGCGGGCACCGGTGGAGTGGCTCAGC
>WNFD01000272.1_pt1 | contig 71229 bp, 60 predicted proteins | sample 5400491 | NCBI WGS metagenome assembly WNFD01 (sample SAMN13153343, study PRJNA577476) | soil metagenome | isolation source: 120 cm saprolite under Douglas fir tree site 2 hole 2 replicate 2 | place: USA:California | collected 2015-04-18 | reverse complement strand
GCGTTGAGCTTGGGGTGCACCTTGAGCGCCTCGATCGCGGCGAGCGCGAAGAATGGCAGGTAGGACAGCTTGACGCCCTCACGGGCCTCGAAGTCCCGCTTGGCACGGTCCCGCAGCCTTCCGATCGCGGTCACGTCGGCTTCGACCACGGTGGTCAGCTGGGCCGAGACCTGGAGGGACTCGACCATCCGCTGAGCGATCACCTGGCGCGGCCGTGACATCCGCTCCGTGGTGCCGCGCAGCGTCGACGGCACGATCGCCGCGCGCCGCGGCGCGCTCACCGGCGCGGCAACGGGCGCCGCGGCTGCCGGCACGGCTGGGATCGCCGCGGCGGCAGCCTGCTGGGCAGCGGCCTGCTGAGCAGCAGCGGCAGCCGCGGCAGCCGCGGCAGCGTCGCGACGGGCACGAGCGGCTTCGAGCACGTCCTGCTTGCGGATGCGCCCGCCGACACCGGTGCCCGTCACGGCTGACAGCTCGACGGTGTGCTCGGCGGCGAGCTTACGGACGAGCGGTGTGACGTAGGGGCCGTCAGCGCCGGTCGGGAGCTGGGTGGGCGGGGACAGTTCCTGGCTGGGCGCGCTCGCCGCGGGCACCACGACAGGCGGGGCTGACCACGCGGCCGGTGCGACGGACGGCGCGGGAGCGGCGGCAGCGGCAGCGGCGGGAGCGGGAGCGACGGGAGGGGACCAGGAAGGAGCGGCAGGCGCGGCTTGCGGAGCCCACGGGCCGGCCGGAGCGGTGGCGGGGGCCACGGGACCGGCCGCGGCGCCCACCGGGCTGCCATTCCCGCTGCCGGCGGCCGGCTCGGGCGTGCCTGGCGACGCCGCGCCGCCGGTCGCGGCGCCCTCCTCGTCGATGACGGCGAGCTCGGCGCCCACCGCGACCGTCTCGTCCTCGGCGACCGCGATCCCGCGCAGGATCCCGGTGACCGGTGACGGGATCTCGGTGTCCACCTTGTCCGTGGACACCTCGAGGAGCGGCTCGTCCGCCTCCACGCGCTCGCCTTCCTTCTTCAGCCAGCGCGTGACGGTGCCCTCGGTGACGCTCTCGCCCAGCTGGGGCATGGATACCGAGACCGACATGGTTCCCGTTACTCCTTCGTTGCTATGAAAGCAGTATTCATGAAAGCAGGGGGCTTCTCATCGGGGGACGCAGGTAGCGTCCCGGTCACGAATGTACGTGCAGGGGCTTGCCGGCGAGCGCGAGATGCGCCTCGCCGAGCGCTTCGGATTGGGTCGGGTGAGGGTGGATGAGCTGCGCCACGTCGGCGGGCACCGCCTCCCAGTTATAGATCAGCTGGCCTTCGGCGATCAGCTCGCCGACGCGGCTGCCTACCAGGTGCACGCCGAGCACGGGGCCTAGCTTGCCCGGCGCACCCGCCGCGCCGCCGTTCGCGGCGGCGATGATCTTGGCCGCGCCCTGCGTCTGCAGGATCTGGCTCCTGCCATTGCCGGTCAGGTCGTAAGTGAACTCGGTGGTCTCGATCCCGCGCTCCGCCGCCATGGCGGACGTTATGCCGACGGAGGCGACCTCCGGGTCGCTGTAGGTGATCCGCGGCACTCCGTCGTAGTCGATCGGGGTCACGTCGAGGCCACCGAGCCGTTCGGCGACCATGATGCCCTCGGCGAAGCCGACGTGTGCGAGCTGCGGGGTCTTGATGAGGTCGCCCACGGCGGAGATCGTCGGAATGTTCGTGCGGCAGAGCCCGTCCACGGTGACGAAGCCGCGCTCCATGGCGACGCCGGCCTCGTCGTAGCCGAGGCCGGCCGAGACCGGGCCCCGGCCGACCGCGACGAGCAGCAGCTCGGCGTCGATCGACCCGCCGCCCGCCAGCGTGACCGTCACCCCGGTGCCTGTGTCCTTGACGCTCTCGAACCGCGCGCCGAGCTGGAAGGCGATGCCGCGGCGGCGGAACGCGCGCTCGAGCAGCTTCGAGCTCGACTCCTCCTCGGGCGGCAGCAGGTGCGGCAGCATCTCCACGATCGTGACGTCCGCGCCGAACGACCGCCACACGCTGGCGAACTCCACGCCGATGACCCCGCCGCCGAGGATGACGACGGATCGCGGCACCCGGTCCAGCGTGAGCGCGTCCTCGCTCGTAATGACCCGCTGACCGTCGATCTCCAGCCCGCGCAGGCTCCGCGACTCGGATCCGGTGGCGAGGACCACGTGGGCGCCCTCGTACACCGCGTCCCCGACCCTCACCTGGGTGGGGGAGACCAGGCGCCCGTCACCGATGATCGTGTCGATCTTCCTGCTCGCGACGAGGCCCTGCAGGCCCTTCCACAGCCGGGTGACCACCTTGTCCTTGTAGGCGTGCACGCCCGGCATGTCGATGCCGTCGAACCGCGCCCTGACACCGAAAGCCTCGCTCTCCCTGGCCTGGTCGGCGATCTCCGCGGCGTGCAGCAGCGCCTTGGTAGGAATGCAGCCCCGGTGCAGGCAGGTGCCGCCTACCTTGTCTCTCTCGATGAGCGCCACCCGCTTGCCGAGCTCGGCCGCGCGCAGCGCGCACGCGTAGCCGCCGCTGCCGCCGCCGAGCACCACGATGTCGTAGGTGCCGCCGCTGTCCGCCACAGAACGCTCCTTGTCCTGATCGGTCACCCTGCTGATCGGGTCACTTCGCTGATCGGGTCACTGCAAGGTCCATCTTCGCACTGGCTCACAGGGTCCCGTCTGCCACGTCGAGCACGATCTGGACGAGGGTCCTGGTAGCCGCGCCTGTGCCCCCCCTCGGGGTGTACCCGTGCGGCTCTCCCTCATTGAAGGACGGCCCCGCGATGTCCAGGTGCGCCCAGCGCACACCCTCCGGCACGAACTCGCGCAGGAACAGGCCGGCTACCAGCATGCCGCCGTAGCGGTCGGGAGCCACGTTGGCCAGATCGGCGACCGATGAGTCGAGGCCCTTGCGGAGCTCGTCGGGCAGCGGCATCGGCCACATGACCTCACCGGCGCGGCGGGCGGCGTCCACGATGCCGTCCCTGACCGCGTCGTCGTTGGCCATCACGCCGCCGATGCGCGGGCCGAGTGCCACGAGCTGCGCCCCTGTGAGCGTCGCGACGTCGATGAGCAGGTCGGGAGAGTCCGCGGCCGCGCGGCACATCGCGTCAGCGAGCACGAGCCGTCCCTCCGCGTCGGTATTGAGCACTTCCACGGTCCTGCCGCCATAGGTGGTGAGCACGTCAGAAGGCCGCTGCGCCGTCCCGCTCGGCATGTTCTCCGCGATCGGGAGGTACCCGACGACGTTGACGGCCGGCCGCAGCGCCGATATCGCCTGCAGCGCGGCGAGGACGGCCGCCGCCCCGCCCATGTCTGATTTCATCCACTCCATCGACTTGGCCGGCTTGAGTGACAGCCCGCCGGAGTCGAACGTGATGCCCTTGCCCGCGAATACCACGGTCTTCGTGGCTTCCGGGTGCGTGTACTCCAGCCGGACGAGCCGCGGCGGGTTCGCGGAACCCTGGCCGACCCCGAGAATGCCGCCGTAACCTCCCTCGGCCAGCCCTTTCTCGTCGAGGATCTCCACCTCAATGCCGCACTCGGCGGCGACCCGTTCGGCCTCCGCCGCGAGCATGGCGGGCACGAGGTCGGACGGCCCCGTGTTCACCAGGTCGCGCACCAGCGCGACGGCGTCCGCTAGCACCCGCGCACGGTGCACCGCCGCTGCCAGGCTCTGAGCCGTCAGCAGGGTCAGCTCCGTGGTGACGGCGGGCCCTTTCGTCCGGTACCGACGGAAGGCGTAGCCGCCGAGCAGCGCGCCGAGCGCGACCGCCTCGGCCTCCCCGGGGTCCCGCGCGGGCAGGGCAACCGCAATCCGCCGCTGCTGTCCGCCATTAGCTGGCCCGTCCGCAGCCCGATTCCGCTCATTATCCCGAACGGGCTTCGCAGTGGTGGCAGTCAGCGCACGCATGGCGGCCCCGGCGGCGCGGCGAAGCGTCTCGAGGTCAAAACTAGTGCCAAGGCCTACGGCGACGATCAGTTTCGCTGGCAGCCGCCCGGTTGCCGCGATCTTGGTTATCTCCTCGGGTTTCCCCGTTGCCCCGAGCGTGGCAAGCACAGCTGTCAGACTGCCGTCGAACGCGCTGTCCACGTCCTGTGCGCCCGGCGCGGGCCGCGGGCCGTTCTTGTCCTCGACCACCCCGATAATGAGAGCGTCCGCATCGGCGGTACGGGGGGATGCCTCACTGGTGCGCAACGTCATGGTCACCCTGCCGATGCTAATGCCTGGCCCAACTGCCCTGTTACCATGAGATCCGCCCAGCCGGGCGGGAGCGAGGAAGCTGCGATGACACAGACGCAGTCGCCCGCGGCGGCCGCGGTCGCCGCTAGGTCCGGCGCCGCGAGGCCAGGCCTGGTGCGCCGGCCGGTGAACGTGGTGATCGTGGTTGCCGCGGTGCTCGCGCTTGGCCTGCGGCTGTTCCAGCTGTCGCGTCCTGGTTTCCTGTTCGGGGTGTCGGAGTATGACGACGGGGTGTTCTTCGGTAATGCGCTGCGGCTCGCGGGCGGCGCGGTGCCGTACCGGGATTTCGCCAGCGTGGAGCCGCCGGGCAGCACGCTGCTGATGGCGCCGGTGGCACTGCTTGCGAAGGCGGCGGGGACCGGCGGGGCGCTGGCGGCGGCCCGTGTGCTGACGGTGTGCGCGGATACGGCGTGCGTGGTCCTGCTGGGGCTGCTTGTGCGGCACCGGGGGGTGCTTGCGGTGGTGCTGGCGTGCGGGATCTACGCGGTGTTCCCCGGGGCGATCGTGGCGGCGCACACGTGGCCTGGGGCGGGGCGCTGCTTGGCGTGGCGGCGACGGTGAAGATCTGGGCGCTCGTGCCCGCCGCGGTGATCGGGCTGCTGTGCCTGCCCCGGCCCCGCAGGGCGGCCGCGTACGCGGCGGGGGTCATCGCGGGAGTCCTGGTCCCGGTGCTCCCGTTCCTCATCCTCGCCCCCGGCGCCCTGGTGCGGGGCGTGCTGGTAGGCGAGCTGACCCGCGCGGGGACCGGCCGCGGCCCCGAGCTGCCGCGCTTCACCAGCATGACCGGACTCGACGGCGTACCAGGCGTCACCCCAGCGACCGTGGTCAGGGGATCCATCGCAATCGCCGCGTTCGTGCTCGCCGCCTACGCCATCGCGTGCCTGGCCGCGCGGCGGCCGCCCGCTGCGCTTGACTGGTACGCGCTGCTCGGCGCCGTGACCGTGACGGTGATGTTCGTGTGGCCGTCGGAGTTCTACAACCACTACGCGGCCTTCGCCGGGCCGTTCCTCGCCCTCATCATCGCCCTCCCGCTCGGCATGCTCGCGGGCCACGAGTGGCTGCCCCCTGCGGGCGGCCGCTGGCTGCGCGGACTCGCCGCCGCCACGGCGGCGGCCGCGATCGCGGTCATGGCCGTCACGCAGGCCCATTCAGAAGGATCGCTTTCGAAGAGCAATCCGCGGACCGCCGCGGACAAGGTGATCCCTCCCGGCGCCTGCGTCCTCAGCGACTTCGTCTCAAACACGATCGCCGCCGACCGTTTCGTATCGGATGTCCCCGGCTGCCCGCTGATGGTGGACTCGTTTGGCACCCTGATCGCCCTCACCAAGGGCAAGAACACGTCCGCCCAGCCGCAGGTCCTCGAAACCGTCAGGCAGGAGTGGCGCTCGTCTTTCACCAGAGCGCAGTACGTGTGGCTGCAGGGTGACACCTCGGGGCGTATCCCCTGGTCACCGGCGCTTGTGAGCTACTTCACCAGCCACTTCGAGCTGGTCCGCGGCTTCCCCCATGACAAGCACGTGAACGGCCCCGTGCGCGGCGGGCTCTACGTGAAAACGAGCCTGGCGGCCACACAGGCGCCGGGCTGACCCCGGCTCTCAGGTCCCGGGCAGACCCGCCCGGCCCTGCCCCGCCGCTGGTCCGCGATGATGGTGGCCTATGGGCGAACTGATCCTGCTGCGGCACGGGGAAACCGAATGGAGCCGGACCGGACGGCACACGGGCCGGACAGACGTCACCCTCACCGCCCGCGGCGAGGCAGCGGCCGCGGCGCTCGCCCCCGCCCTCGCCCGCCGCCAGATCCGTGCGGCATTTGCCAGCCCGGCCCGCCGGGCGGTGCGCACGGCGGAACTGGCCGGCCTGACGGATGCCAGGCCAGACCCGGACCTGCGCGAATGGGACTACGGCGGCTACGAAGGCCGCACGACCGCACAGATCCAGTCCGAGCGCCCCGGCTGGTACCTGTGGCGCGACGGGGTAACCCCTGGCGACGCCGACCATCCGGGCGAGACCATCGCGCAGGTCGGCGCGCGGGCAGACGCCGTGCTCGCCCGCCTACGCCCGCTGCTCGACGATCGCGGGGAGCCGCACCGGGGCGACGTCGTCCTTGTCGCGCACGGGCACATCCTGCGCGTCCTCACCGCCCGCTGGCTGGGACTGGAGCCTGCCGCTGGCCGCCTGTTCAGGCTGGACACCGGGACGTTCTCCATACTCGGGACCGAGCACGGCGTGCCGGTCATCGCCTCGTGGAACGTTCCGCCGCCGCCGGGCGCCTGAGCCCAGGGCGGCTGAGCCCCCACAGGTAGCAAGGGAGGCCACCGCGGGCCCTGTCCCTGGGTCAGCGCGGGCGGGTCTCCTCCCGCATCCAGCTCAGGTACGTTTCCGAGCCCGCCACGATCGGCGTCGCGACGATCTCGGGCTCGTCGTAGCTATGCCGCTCGGTGAGGAAGGTGACCAGGTCCTGATACCGGTCGGCGGGGAGCTTGAGCATGACAAGCCATTCCTCTGCCCGCTCGATGCCGTCCTCCCACCAGTAGGTGCTCGCGACCGGCCCGGCTACCTGCGCGGCCGCCGCGAGCCTGGCCTCGACCGCGGCGCGGGCCAGCTCCATCGCCTCGGCCCGTGAATCGGTGGTGGTCTGTACCTGGAGATATCCGGCCCCCGCACCGTCTGCCCCGCTGCCTGACCGCATGGCATCTGATGGTACGCCGCGCGGGCCGAGATCATCGCCCCCGCGTGACAGACAGTGATCAACCCGAGATCCCCATGTGACGCTGAGGGATCAAAGTGCCATTCATTCCGAACGGGAACGCGATGGCAGCCAGCTTCAGGGGGTTAGCTGTCGGTGGCCGGGAGGGCGCGGGCGCCGCCGAGGAAGGACTCCACGAAGGCGGGACTCGCGGACAGCTCCGCCGGGGTGCCCTCCATGAGCAGCCGCCCGCCGCCGAGGACATAGGTCCGGTCCGAGATCGCCAGGACCGCCCTCGCCCGCTGCTCGACGATGAGCACGGCGGCGCCGCTTTCCGCGAGCTTGCGGACGTGCTCGTCGAGCAGTGTGCGGGCTATCGCCGGGGCGAGGTTCGCGGTCGGCTCGTCGAGCAGGAACACGGCGGGCTCGATCATGAGCACGCGGCCCATCGCGAGCATCTTGCGCTCGCCGCCGCTCAGCTTGCCGGCCCGGCGGGTGAGCATCGCGGCGAGCCGGGGGAAGACCGCGAGGACGCGGTCGACCCGCGCGCTCACCTCGCGAGGGCGCAGCAGGTAGCCGCCCATGTCCAGGTTCTCCCGGACGGTGAGGGGCGCGAACACGTCGTCCACCTGGGGCACGTAGCCCACGCCGGACCGCGCGATCTCCTCCGGCGGCTGATTGGTGACGTCCCTGCCGCCGACGAGCACTTTCCCCGAGGAGACGCGGACGATCCCGACCAGGCTCTTCAGCAGCGTGCTCTTGCCCGAGCCGTTGGGCCCCACGATGGACGCGACCTGGCCAGGCTCGGCGCGGACCGATACACCGTGGATGATGTCACCGCCGCCATATCCGGCGGTGACGTCCTCGGCGCGCAGCGAGGCCCCGCGCGCGGCAATCTCAGCCGACAAGGTATGCCTCCACGACCTCGGCACGGTCCCGCAGCGCGGCCATCGTCCCCTCCGCGAGCACGGCGCCTTCCGCCATCACCACGACCGGATCGCAGAACTCGTCCATGATCGCCAGCTCGTGCTCCACCATCAGGATGGTCATGCCCTCACCGCAGAGCGCGAGCAGCTCGTTGCCGATCTGCCTGGCAAGCCGCGGGTGCACCCCGGCCATCGGCTCGTCGAGCAGGAGCACCTCGGGCTGCGCCATCAGCGCCCGCATGATCTCCACGAGCCTGCGCTGGCCGCCGCTCAGGTCGCCCGCGTAGTGATCGGCGTAGTCGCTGAGGCCGAACCGGCGCAGGACGGCCGACGCGCGGGCTATCGCCGCCGCCTCCTCCTGCCGCCAGTAACGCTTGCCGAGCAGGGCGCCGCGGAAGGAGTCGCCACGCTGGCGCGGCACCGCGGACAGCAGGTTCTCCATGACGGTCAGCCGCCTGAACTCGCTGGCGAGCTGGAAGGTCCGGACCAGTCCCGCCCTGGCCCGCCGGAACGCTGGCATGCCGGTGATGTCCTGCCCACGGTAAAGGATCTTCCCGGAGGATGCCGGGATCGTTCCCGCCAGCATGCCGAGCAGCGTCGACTTGCCCGCGCCGTTGGGACCGATCAGGCCGGTGAGGGTGCCGCGGCGCACCGTGATGGAGACTCCGTCGACCGCACGGACACCGTCGAACGCACGGGTCAGGCCGGCCGACGCGAGTGCCACTTCTCGGGTGGCTGCCACGGTCTTCCGTTCGGCATCATGAGTTTTCTTGTCGTGTTCGCGGGCACGGACCGCGGTGAGCTGCGCCGGTGCCTGCCTGGTTCCGTTGGGCTCCGCGCTCGCGCCGGCGGGCGCGGCGATGGCGATCACCCGCCGCCGTTCCGGCAGCAGGCCCTGCGGCCGGAACCACAGGAACACCACGATGAGCAGCCCGATCGCCACCCACTCCAGGGACGGGATCAGGTTCGGCGGGAGGGACTGGGAGGACGGGATGTACCGCGTCGCCTCCTCGAAACCGACCGGCACGAGGATGGCACCGAGCAGGGCGCCGCGATGGTTGCCGGCCCCGCCGATGATCACCGCCGCGAACAGCACGATGGTCTCCGCGTACGTCCACGCCGACGGCGACCACGAGCTGATGAACCCGACCAGGATGCCGCCGCTCAGCCCGGCGATGGCGCCGCCGAGGACGAGCATGGCCGTCCGCAGCGAGAGCAGGTTCTTGCCGAGGGAGTCGGCCACGACGTCGTTCTCCCGCATCGCCCGCAGCGACCGCCCGTACGGGGACTGGGTGATGCGGCGGACGAAGAGGTAGACGCCCGCGGCGAGGAAGACGGCGGCTGCCGCGTAGGCCCACTGGTAGCCGACCGACTGGGGGTTGTACTCCCCCTGCAGCGGCGCGGGCACCAGGGAGAGCCCCGCGCTGCCGTTGAGGAACGGCCGGTAGTCCGTCACGAGCAGGTTCGCGAGCACGGCGGTGACGAGCAGGCCGACCGCGGCGAAGTCGCCGCGCAGCCGCCGGCCGACGAGGAAGGTGAACGGCAGCGCGAGCAGGCCGCCCACGACGGCCGCGCCGATCCACGGCAGCGGGAACGGCAGGTTCCACCCGCCCAGGTAGGACTGGAAGCCTCCGTTAGCCGTGTCATGCGGCAGCGACAGCAGCGCCGCGGTGTAGGCGCCTGCCGCCTGGAAGATGATGAAGCCGAAGTTCGTGACGCCCGCGACGCCGAACTGCTGGCTCAGGCCCAGGCAGGCTACCGCGTCCACCCCGGCGTATACCAGCAGGTTGACGATGTAGAAGATGTCAGCACTTGGCATGCGGCTTCCTCGCCTCCTGCGGTCAGGTCCGGGCGCCGAGGAGGCCGCTCGGGCGCACCGCGAGCATGGCGAGCAGCGCCACGAACGCGATCACGTACTTGTACGACGGCGTGATGTAGGCGGCACTGATCTCGGTGGCCAGGCCGATGATCACGGCGCCCAGTATCGCCCCGTACGCCTGGCCGGGGCCGCCGAGGAAGACGGCGGCGAGGATGAGCACCAGGAAGATGTCGGTGCTCGTGGCGCCGAAGCTGGCCGAGTTGATGCCGAAGATGGTGCCCGCCAGGCCGCAGAGCGCCCCGGTGAGCGCCCAGGTGACCATGACGACGCGGTCGGTGCGGATCCCGCAGTTGCGGGCGAGCGACCGGTTCGCCGCGGTCGCCCGCATGGCCTTGCCGAGCCTGGTGTAGCGCAGCAGCGCGTGCACCCCGGCCATGGCGGCCAGGCTCATCGCGATGATCACGAGCTGCACCACCGTCAGCACCAGGCCGCCCGCCTTGATCGTCGCCCCCTGTCCCATCGTGTACGAGACGTTGGTCCCGCCCACCACCGCCGCCACGCTGAACTCGATGATCAGGGTCATCCCGAGGGAGACGATCACCATCGTGATGGGCGAGGTGCCGCGGCGCTGGAACGGCGTGTAGATCAGCCTGTTCAGCAGGAGGGAGAGAACGGAGCCCGCGGCCACCGCGGCCACCAGGCCGATCCACACGCTGGCGCCGGCCTGGTTGATCGCGTAGGCGATGAAGGCCGACGCGATCATGACAGCGGCGTAGGCGAGGTTGAGCACGTTGGTGACCGCGAACTGCATGGTGAACCCGACCGCGGCGATCGCGAGGACCGCCGCGGTCACCAGGCCGAAGCCGAGCGAGGCCAGGAAGATGCTCACCGCGGGCTCACGTGCCGCTCGCGCCGGCCCGTCATTACGACAGCGCCCTCAGCTGGGCCGCCGTGAGGTTGGCCACGACTTTTACCTGGCCGGCGCTGCCGTAGGTGTCGACCTGGAAGATGCCGGTCGAGTCGTGGAAGCTGTCGAAGCTCGTCGGGCCGCCCGGCCCCTGGTACTGGATGGCCTTGCCCTGCTTGAGCGCCGCGGCGCCCTGGGCGAAGGAGTAGACAAGCTCGGCGCCCGGCGAGCCGTCGCCGATGGTCTCGATGTAGGGCTTGAAGACGGCCGGGTTCGTGCTGTTCGCCTTGATCATCGCGAGCGCCGCCAGGTTGATCCCGTCATACAGGTGCACGGCACCGGGCGCGCTCAGGTAGGTGCTGAAGCTGCCGGTGTTGCTGCCCGCGACCTTGCCCTTCTCGGCCAGGAGGGCACTGGAGAAGGCCGTGTAGGCCGGCCCGGTCGACTCGACCACCAGGTTGTCCGCGTGGAAGCTGGCCGCGAGCGTGGACGCGCCGACCGCCGCAGAGACCGACTTGAACCAGTCGGGGGAGATGGTCGCCGAGGTGCCGATGACCGGGATCATCGTGCCGCCGTTCAGCTGCTTGACCTCGGACAGGAACGTCGCGTCGGTAGACCCGAGCGCCTCGGTGAGGATCACGTCAGGATGGGCGGCGACGATCTTCGCGGCCTCGGTGCGGAACGACGTGGCCTGGAGATCGAGCGTCTCGTTCGCGGCCATCGTCATCCCGGCCTTGCCGATCGCGCTGATGGCGGGCTGGATGAAGGTCTGCGATCCGATGTCGTTGCCGAACGCCAGCGCGATCCGCTTGTAGCCCTGCCCCTGGGCGATCGCGATCATCGCGTACGACTCTTCGAGGTCCGGCGGGACCAGCCGGTAGAAGTAGTCGAAGTGGGTGCTGTCGAACTCGGACTGGCCGGTCATGCCGAACACGACCGTCTTGTTCGCATTGATGATCGGGACCACCGTCGCGGCCTCGTCCGAGGTCACGCCGATGACGAGGGCGAGATTCGGCGTGCTCGCGAACATCTGCCTGGTGGCGGGCACGGCGTCGGCGGGGTCGCCCCTCGTGTCCACGCCCTTGCAGGTCAGCTTGTGACCGAGCACGCCGCCCGCGCTGTTGATGGCCTGGGTCGCCCCGTCGCAGGAGACGAGGTACGTCGGCCCGAGCGCCGCGTCGGCGCCGCTGAAGGGCGCGACGTCCGCGACGACGAGCGCCGCCTTGGACCCGCTGCCTGAGCCGCTGCTGCTTCCGCACGCGGCGACCGTGACCGCGAGCGCGGCGACCGCAGCTGCTGCGCTCGCGCGGTAACCGAGGGTTGTGAACATCGTTGTCCCCTCTGTGGGTGCGTTCGTCGTGGGTGAAGCTCCGTCGGTAATGCACAGGGCGTGAGCGGATGAGGGGCAGGCCGGATGTCCTCCGTGCCTCGTTCTACAGGCTGCCGGCCGGGGTCGCGCCTGGCCGCCACCGCCATTCGCCGGGTGCGCCTTCCTCCTCGACGACCCGGTTGCGGATGGTGCCCACGCCTTCGATGGTGACCTCGATGACGTCGCCGTGGCGCATCCAGACCGGCGGCTGACGGGCGAAGCCCACGCCGCCTGGCGTCCCGGTGGCGATGACATCTCCCGGGCGCAGCAGCGTGAACGAGGAGAAGAACTCGACGGAGCTGGCAACGTCCACGATCATCTGCGAGGTCCGCGCCGACTGCATGACGTCTCCGTTCAGCACCGTGGTGAGGGCCACGTCGGTGATGTCCACCTCGTCCGTGGTGACGACCTCGGGGCCGATCGGCATGCTGCCCTCGAAGTTCTTCCCCGCCGTCCACTGCGATGCGGCCCGCTGCCAGTCCCGCGCCGACGCGTCGTTGAGCACGACATAGCCGGCTATGGCGTCCAGCGCCTTGCTGGCCGGGATGTACCGGCCGCCCGCGCCGATCACGAGCCCGAGCTCGCCTTCGTAGTCGAACCGGTCGGTGAGCGCCGGCTTGACCAGGTCCGCGTACGGCCCGAGGACGGTCCCGCGACCGCGGACGAACGCGTCCGGCCAGGTCGGCGCCGCACGACCGCCCTCGAGCGCGTGCTCGAGGTAGTTCAGGCCGAGGCAGAGAATGCGCTCGGGCGCCGGAACCGCGGGCTCGAGGTCCGCTGGCCCGTACTCGCGGCCGTCACGTTCCTGCAGTGCGCGCACCGTGTCCATCGCGCGACTGCCCGCTTCAAGCAGCGCCTGGAGCGAGGCGAGCCCCGGATCCCGCGTCGCCTCGGCGACGTCGACGTACCCGGAGCGGGACCGGACGTGCAGCCGCGGTCCGCTGGCGGTGGAAATAGTGGCGAGCCTCACGTGCAGATCTCCTTGTCGCGCGATGATGGCCACGCGGTCGCGGCGGCCGATCCGGCGGACCGGTGACCGATTGGTCGTAACCTTCAGATTGGTTGAGCATAGGTCGGCTGAACAAACACGGTCAAGAGGGTTGAACTAGTAAAGTTTTTGAGAGATCGTTGTTATCTGGATTGATTGGTTGTGATTGGTTGCAGTCGCAGGTCTTCCTGGAGCAGCCGGGACGGAGGGCGATGCGGGCAGCGGAGATGACGGCGGATGGCCACCGGCAGCGGCTGGCCGAGCTGATCCTGGCCGAATCCGAGCGAGTCGGCCTCGGCCCTGGCTCCCGCCTGCCTACCGAGCGGCAGCTCGCCGTTGATCTGGGCGTGACGCGCTCCGCCGTGCGCCACGCGCTCGCGATGCTGCAGGCGGACGGGCGGGTCTCCCGTGAGGTGGGACGCGGAACCTTCCTGCGCGCCGTTGACGAGTACCGCGACGCGGCCGGCCCCGCGGCCGGTCCCGCGGCCTGGCCTGGCGGCCAGGAGGACGACGGCAGCGGACCGGCGAGGCCGCCCGATTTCGCGCCCGCCGACGTGATGGCGGTCCGGCGGCTCCTCGAACCGCAGGCGATGTCGCTGGTCGTGGCGTGGGCCACCGCGCGCGACTTCGAGGAAATGGAGCGCTGCCTGGCCGGCGGCGACAGTGCCGTGAGCTACGACGAGTTCGAGGCCTGGGACCTCGCCCTGCACCGCTGCATCATGGCCGCGAGCCACAGCCAGCTGCTTGTCCGGCTCTACGGCATGATCGAGGCCGCGCGGCACGGCCAGGTGTGGGGCGAGCTGAAGCGCCGCAGCGCGTCAAGCCACCGGCGGGAGGAATACCAGCAGGACCACAAGGCCCTGGTGGCCGCCCTCCGCGCCCGCGACGCGACCCTGGCCGTCGAGGCCATGCGCACGCACCTCTCCCGGGTCGGCGCCCACCTCCTCGGCGACAGCTGACCCCGCGAAGATCAGCGTGTCATCCGGTGTGCTTGCCGACGGTGTCAGGTGAAGAGTTCCGTGGCGGTGACTGCACGAAGCTTCCGTTCGGAAAAAGCGTGCAGGATCTGCGGCAGGGCGGTCACCGTGCCTGGATGGCCGAGGTGCATGCTCACGACCGAGCCGCCGCGGACCGAGCCGAGCACGCTGGCGACGACGGCGTCTGGCCCGGGGTCGGTGTAGTCGAGCGAGTCCAGGTCGTAGGACAGGCAGGTCCGGTATCCGGCCCTGCGCGCCGTCCGCTCGACCAGGGGCGTCGCGTACTGCGTCTGCGACGGGCGGAACCACGTGCGGGCCGAGCCGGTCAGCGCGCGCAGCCGGGCCGCGCAGCCCTCGATCTCTGCCCGCGCCTGAGCGGCGTCCATGGAATCGATGTCCAGGTGGTGCCAGGTGTGGTTGCCGAGCTCGTGACCGCCACCCAGGATCCGTGTCGCCATCTGCGGATACTGGTCGAGCCAGCTGCCGACGGCCAGCACGGTGATCTTCGCGCCGCCCTGTTCCGCCGCTGCGAGCAGCGCCTCGGCCATCGCCGCCGGGCCCTGGCCATGGAAGGTCAGCGCGACCTTCCCCGTGCCGCGCGGCCCGTGCGTCACCTGCGCGGGCAGCGCGGCAAGCGCGCTGGTGCCCGGCGTGGCCGACGGCGAAGGTACGCCGGAAGCGCCGGGCGAGGCTGCCGGGGTGGCCGGCCCCGGGCTCGCGTCCGCGACCGGGGTCCCCTCCCCCGAGCATCCCGCCAGCGCGGTCGCGGCGGCGCCTGCCGCAGCCGCTCCCGTGAGGCGCAGGAACCCGCGCCTGTCCGAATCTGACACCCGCCCCACGCTACCGGTGTCACTGGCAGGGTTGGAGGTGGGTTGAGTCAGCAGGGCTGGTGGGCTGAGTGGTATCCGGGCGGCGGGTTGCCGATGACGTAACCGCCGCCTTGCTGCTCGAGGTAGAGGGTGATCGTCCAGTTCTCGCAGCTCGCCTTGTCCGGGCTCTGCGACGGCTGCTGGTGACTGGTGAACGTTACCGTCGCCGCCAGGCCGCCGCTGCCGGTCGTCGAGATGCCGGTGAGCGTGATGCCAGAATCGGCGGTCGACCCGTAACCCACGGTGAACTGCTGGGGCGAAAAGCTCTGCTGGAACTGCTGGTCGAACAAGCTCACGTAGCCCTGGTAATCATGATTGTTTATGGCAGTGAAATAGCTGGTCAGCAGGTTCTCGACCGGTGACGCGTTCGGATCCGTGTCAACGCCGGGCGCGACGGCGACGGAGTTATCAGCTGCGGTCGGGGCGGCAGGTGACACGGAGGGCGACGCCTGCGACGGGGTTGCGACCGGGGTCTGAAGTACTGGCTGTGACGGAGATGTTGCCTGCGCCTGCGGCCCCGTCGCGGGCTGCTGCCCGGTGCCGCCCGTGTGGGCGAGTGGCGTCCCGGCCTGGGCGTGGCCTCTGGTCAGCACTAAGGCCAGCGCGGTGCCCCCGGCGGCGGTCACGACGACGGCAAGCGCCGCCGCGATGATCTTCCTCCTGCGGCCGGACCCCTGTCCGGCGGCCCGCCACGACCCTCCGCCGCCCGCGCCGCTCGCGTGCCGGGCCGTTGTGAACCGCAGCCCGGCGAACCCCTCGCCCGTATCGTCCGCCTGAGTCTCGGCAGGGCGCGCCGCCGCCGAGGCTTGATCATCTGCCCCGTCGCCAAACGAAACGCCACACCCCGTACAGAACAGCGCGTCCGCGCGCCTCGGGCGCCCGCACGACGTACAGAACCCCATGACGCAACCTCCCGCCCCCCACCGGACAGCAAACCTGAGCCCAGCGCAATCATACGAAATCCCTCGGGTAAGGGCTAGAGTGACCATGGCGGCTTGTGTTAGCGGTTGAGCACCCAGAATAATGGCAGCTGTTCACGTGAATGCTTGAGAGGTCTGTGATGCCCTTCTATCTGCTCACTGTGGAAGACTCACACCGCTTGGGCTCCGAGCTTAAGATCATGCCGACAGTCCGGATCAGAGATCTCATCGAGCGAGCGCCAGATCTCATGACCCCGATGCCCGGAGACACGAATGCCATGCAATGCACTCTCGAGCATCGTGAGTGTTGCCGCGCGATCCTGCCACAGAACCCGAACGGCCGCAGCTAGCGCATCGACTTCGGCAATTGCGCGCTGCCAGGCTTCCCGCTGCCGACCTTGCTCCGGAACACCGTTCATTTGCTCCTCCCAGCCCCCGCGGCACAGAAACGCGACACATAGTCGCTCCGTTTATTTCTTCCCACCGGGCTTCCAGCTCAGATTCCGGTGGAGATCCTGGAAGCCCGATAGGGGCATCCGGGCAGTTGGATAGAGAGTGCGATGGCCCGGATCCTCGTTTCCTCCCACATCCCTTCCGTCCGCGTGCAGGCCCATGCCGCTCGGCAATTCCGTTCCGACAGGCAGCTCATGGTATCTCCCGGTCAGCGGCGCCAGCTCTGGGCTGATGTACGTCGAACCGCCGCCGACTTTGTCCGGTGCGCCTCCTCCACCACCGTCACGTGCACCAGGTCGGCGGTCGCGCCCCGCGTCGCCTGATAATGCTCGGTGACCGCGTTGAGCAGCAGCGCCATCATCAGGGCCTGCTCGTCGCCCGAGCCGAGCGACTTGAGCTCGAGGATGACCGGGTGGTCGAGGAGCCCCGCGATGTCGTTCGGGTGGCTGGTGAGGAACACGGACGCGGTGACGCCGCGAACCAGCTGCCGGGCACGTCGGATGGACGCGGCCTCGATGTTGGCCCTGACCTCGCCGACATAGCCGAGATCTGCTGTCACCTCACGCATCGCGCGCATGAACTCCACGACGGTGGGCCACGGGCGGGGCGCCATGCTGATAGCAGGGACCGCGCCGCGCGCCCGTTCGGAAGCCAGGAAACCCGCCCGCAGATAGCTCAGCCCGAGCGCTTCCTCGTAAATGGAGGGCAGCGGCTCCCACAGGCCGAACGCGGCCTTGAAGCAGGCGAGCAGGTTGGCCGCATGCTCGCCGACGAGGACGCCTTCCGGCACCTCGAACGGGTTGAACCGCATCGGCCGCCCGCCCTCGTCGGCGACGGTCACGATCTCCAGGTCCCCGAACCCCGGCTCGGCGGCCAGCCGCCGGTAGTCGTCAGCGTCGGAGTTGACCGGCGACCGACAGCGGTACCGCCGCCTGTGGATCCGCGATGATCCGCAGGTCAAGCGCCGCGCTGAGCGCCGGGTCGAAGAACCCGTTGAGCAGTCCCTGCTGCTCGTCGAGGGCCTTGGACAGCCGCTGCGCCCGCGGCAGCCCCCGGTATTCGCGCGCCTCGAGCAGGTCCACCGCGGCGTCGACGGTGACCGCGAAGTACGCGTTCGAGACGTCGGGCCGGTCTTTCGAGGGCCACAGGCCCGGCGGCGGGCCTGTGGTGGTGAGGAAGGGGAGCGCCGCCATGCCGGTGCCGCTACGAGTTGATCTCTGTCACGGCAACGGGAATGGCCGCGACGATGCCCTGCCCTTGCGGCGTGAGCTCGCCGACGGCGACGTCGATGCCCTCGCGTGCGGCACTGTGCATCGCCTCTCGCATGGCCTTGGCCGATTCGTAGCGGAGTGTCAGGTAAAGGTCGGTCCCGCGCTGGGTAATGTTCTGCCAGATCCGGGCGAGCGCCATGAGAAGCCAGCGCAGCGGGGAGAGCCGGAGCCAGAACGTCCAGCCTACGTACAGATCCTGCCCGTGGGCGAAGCAGGAGATGAAGCCGGTGAAGATCCCCTGGCGGATTTCGAGGTAGTCACGGATTTCCCCGCCAGGCAGCCGCAGGCGGCGGACCTGAACGGCCTCGAGCGGTGTCTGCCGCCGCTGCAGCGCGAAAGTGATGTGCTCGAACGTCATCGGGCCGACCGCGCCCTTGTCATCCAGCAAATATTTCCATTCCGACAGCAGGGCGGGGAGCGGGAGCAGCCAGAAGAGCAGCCCGAGCGCGATCGAGCTGAGCAGGGCGCAGATGTACCAGAGGTTAAAGGCGGCGAGGCCCACGCCGGATACGCCGAGGATCAGGAAGAAGACCGCGGCGAGCGCCCCGCCCACAAAGAAAATAATCCAGAACAGCAGGGCCTGCTTGGCCAGCTGGACGAGGAACCGCGAATTGGTGAGCGGGTCGAAGGATGCCTCTGGCACCTTCTCATAGAGCAGCCGCTGGCCCAGGTATGTGGCGTTCGGCGTCGCCCGCCCGATCGCGGCCCCGGCGAGCGCCGCGTCGCCCCCGCCCGGCGGCCGTCCGCCGTGGGTGCCGCTCGGTGGCCCCGGCGGCCCCGGCGGCCCCGGTGACCCCGGCGGTTCAGGTCGCGACGTCACCCAGGGCCACCGGGCCGCGTCCGGCACGTCTGCCACGGCCGGCCCTGGCGGCGCGAGCGGCGCATGCGGCGCGGCCATGCCTGGCGGCGCGTGCGGCGCCGCTCCTGTGGCCGCCGGGGCCGCGCCGTGCCCGCAGTTCCCGCAGAATGCGTCACCTGGCTCCAGAGCCAGACCGCAGTTTCCGCAAGTCGCCATAGCCCACTCCCCTTGCCGGATCCGGGGCCAGCGCACGGCTACAAAGCGGAACCGGGCGCCCACGCTGTGAACAACCATTATCCCGAACGGGAGCGCCGTGGCGCGAGCCCGCAGCCCCTGGCATACCGCGCGGGGGCTCGATCACCGGTGCCGTCGCCGGTGCCTGCGGCGCGGGATTCCGGCGCCGGGGATGAGCCGCGTGCCGCTACCCGGCCGGGACTGGCCGCCGGAGCAGAGGGTTGTTCAAAACTAGTCTCTGATGAAGATCAGCAGCCTGGCGATCCTCATCGCGGCCAGCAGCGAACTACAGCAGTGGTCCATTCACGCAGTCTGGTGTGTGTCGATGGACCACTGCTGTAGTTGCGCCGATGTGGCGCCCAGGCCGGGCGGCCGCGTGGCATGGCCTGGCTGCTCAGCCGGAGGTCACCCGATGAGAGTCGGGCGAGTGCCAGGCTCTCAGCTACCGGAGCGTTCACGCATGCCTACGAGACCGGCGCTGTCCGCGGGAGCGGGGCTGTCTGGGGGGTCGCCGGTGAGCAGCCGCTTGATCTCGTCGGCGATCCAGCCCGCGCCGGTGCCCTCGGCGGCGTCGCCCCACACCTGCCAGAAGGTCGGCCCGTCATCCTCGAACGAGACCTCGGCGGAGTGCTCGGTCACCGGATTGGTCACGGCGAGCAGCCCCGGATCGTCGCCGGAGCGGTCAACGCGAACCTCGAGCCCGCACGCGGCGAGCCGCTCCGCGACGATCCGCATCTCGTCACTCATCCCATCCCGCGGCGCCACCGCGCCACCATGTGCTACTCCCATCCTGATCCTCCCCTGGTCAGACCTCTGAACTGCCGCGCGTTGCGTACAGTCACTACACCACTACAATAACCGTCACGCGGTGGTTCTGTGGGTTCACCTCAGGAAATTTCCACGATCCTCGGCGCTGACCTGTCGCCGCGCCGCACGATGGGTTCGCGAATGTCAGTCCCCGGGGGCACACTGACTGCGGTTACGGAAGGAGACGACTTGTGAGCGAAGCGATACGAAGCCCCACCGCGACCCGCCGTGAGCTGGGCCAGCGGCTGCGCGGACTGCGGCTTGAGCGGGAGCTGACCGTAAGCGGGGCGGCAGATGGCATCGGCTGCTCGCCCTCGAAGATCACCAAGATCGAGCTTGCCCAGCTCGTCGTCACCAGGGATGACGTGCTGAAACTGCTCGCGTTCTACGAAGTGTCCGACGCCGGACTGCATGACCTCCTGTTGTTCATGGTGCGGGCGGGCGCCCGCAAGGAGTGGTGGGAACGGCGCCGCGACGTCCCGGCCAAGTTCGGCAGCTACCTGGGCCTGGAGTCGGTGGCCACCACGCTGTACGCCTACGACACGCATCTTGTGCACGGACTGCTGGAAACGCCGGACTATGCTCGTGCGCTCTACCGGGCACTCCGTCCGGATCGGCTCCCGCACGAGATCGACAGGCGGGTAGAGATGAGGATGCGGCGACAGGAGACTTTGAGCCGGGTCGATCCCCCTCCCTTGACCCTTTGGTCGATCATGGACGAGGCCGTTCTGCGCCGCAAGGTCGGCGGCCAGGAGATCATGTACGCCCAGATCCGGCACCTCATCGAGCAAAGCGAACTGCCCAACGTCAACCTGCTGGTGCTGCCTGACGAACTTGGCGCGCACGCCGGGCTGAACGGACCTTTCGCTATCCTGCAGTTCGAGGCCAGCGCACGGCCTGTCGTCTATCTCGAAGGGCAGGCAGGCAACCTCTACCTGGAGAAGGACGATGATCTCCGCCTCTGCCAGCAGGCCCTCAACCACATGCTCGCCGCTGCGCCCACCCCGGAACGATCAATGGCGCTCATGAAACAGATAGCCGAGGAGATGAAGCCGTGACCCCCGCACGCGACCTCCCGCCCCTCCCCTCGGCCGGGCAACTCGCCCGCGCCGTGTGGTTCAAGGCCACCGCCAGCAACACATCGGAAGGCTGTGTCGAGGTCGCGCACCTGGATAAATGGACCGTGGTCCGCGATTCGAAGAATCCCGGCGCCCCCGCGCACTGCTACACCCCCCACGAGTGGGCCTGCTTCCTCAACGGCGCCCGCTCCGGCGAGTTCGACCGCCCCCGCGCGTAACGGATCAGCGCCGTCCGGGGAAACATCGCACTTTCCTCGTTTTGTCCGGACTTAGTCCCGGGGTCGATCTGAGGGCCCCATCATCCCCGCAGAACAGCAGCGATGGCGCATGGCAATGCCCTGACAGCATGAAGAGCCCATCGTCGCTGCCATGTCGACCGCGATGCGCCAACGCTCCCTGAGCCCAGGTCAATGGTTCGACTTTTACGTGCTATACGGGCTGTTTCACAATCGAAGGTGAGGGAAAGGGAAAATGATCTCCACTCCGATGGTCGAACGGTGGCCTGGAGATCAAGATCACCCCACTCCATGGCAAAAATCTCCGCTTCTGCGGGTCACCCCCTCCATTACTGCCGGGTAGGCCGCAATTTTGAAACAGCCCGTATAGCACGTAAAAGTCGAACTGATAATCGGTGATGGTACTCACCGGGATGAGGAAGCCGACGCTAGGCAGATTGAATCAGGATATTTCAGGATTCGCGAAGTTCAGATCCATGATGATGGTGGATTGATCCCGTCGCGGGCGGGCTGTGGCTAGAATGTTCACCCAAGGTAACAACCCGAATACGAGAAGCTACACGGGGACTGTGATGGCGACAGCGGCATGGCAGCAGTCGTCCGGCCCGGCGGTTACCAGATAACGGAATGCCCGGATGGCCATCGACTACGCCTCTCGCCATGACGACGAACGTGACAAGCAGGCTGACCAGGCCCAGCGCGTCGAACGGCCAGACGAGGCCCGCGAGGCCGCGGCCGACACCAGGGCCGCCCGAAGCACCGAGACCCGCGAGCCTGCCGAGACCCGCACCCGCGCCGAGTACTACGCCAGCGAACGCGCCGCCGACGCGAACCACCGCGCAGAGCAGCAGCGGCACCCCGCAGAAAAGACACCGCAGCCGGCAACTACCGAGCCCGGCCCAGCCGATCCTGCATCTGCTGCACAGGCGCACGACGAGCGCCCGCACCCCGACGAGCAGCCCCGCGGACAAGATACGCACCATCGAAACGACGGGCCAGCCGCACCAGGGGACCGGGCGGGCGGCGAGACCACGGACGAGGACGCCCGGCGGCATCCAGAGTCCTCCGCTGACGATGATGCCCCGCCGCCCCGTCCCGGCCAGGAAAGACGTTCCGAGCCGCGCTATCCCCCGCCCTCGGGCAGCGAGGACCCGCGCACCACCCCCGACGGCGGCTGGGAATGGAAAGGACTGCGCCTCGAGCCCCCAGCCAGCCAGACCGCCGACAAGGCCGTCGCAGCACGGCGCGACGCCGAAGGCCGCGACGCGGAGGGCAGCTACGGCGACCGCGGCATCACCCCCGGCATGCGCCGCGCCGAAAGCCAGCTCGACCACGGCAGCCTCGCCCCGGACACCGAGAAATACGCACTCAAGACCCCCGACCGCTTCAAAGAAAAACTCGCCAGACGCCTGGCTGATCGTCCCGACAAGTCTGCCGAGGAGGTCGCTGCTGGCATTCACGATGGGATTCGCTACACGTTCATTTTTCCTGATCGGTGCTACACCGAGGATACAGCGAAGCTCGAGGATAAGCTGGGCGAACAAGGGTACCAGCTTATCGAACGGCTGCCGAAGTGGGGCGAAGAAGAGTACAAAGGAATAAACACTCGGTGGAAAGATCACGAAAGCGGCCAGCTCTTCGAGATTCAGTACCACACACAAGGCAGCTGGGAAGCCAAGCAGCAAACACATGATGTTTACGAGACGCTCACGCAAAAACTCAACGACCCTGACGCCTTACCAGCAGAAATCAAGAAGCTACGCACTTACCAGCGTGAGGTTACGGCCGCAGTTCCAGTGCCGGAGGGCGCGTTGGAGATTGAACCATACAAGAATAAAGATAGGTAACACTAAAGATGCCAGAAGCGGCCAAATATTACGCCATCGTAGACGACGATCGCACGCCGCAGAACCCGGCCGGTCTAGCGCGGCGCCAGTTTACGCCAGATGGGCCCCTTGACGAGACTTTGCGTCGAGATTTCACGTGGAAACGCAGTTCAGCAGTCTATGAGTGGGAGCGCGGCGAGGAACTCGGCGCTGACCTGATCGAGATCAGCGAGGAGGAGGCCAACCGGATCATCGAGCGGTTCCGGACCGCGTGGAGCAGCGGGGACTGACAGGCAGCCGCACAGATAAGGACCGCGACGCCCGGCCGGCACGGCCCGGGTAAGCGGCTGATGAGGTGGCGGTCGGCGTCTTCGCCGAGCAGGGAGCGGCACATCCGGTTGAGCATTTCGGCCAGGTCGGCGTGCTGCTCGGGTGACCAGTCGGCGAGCAGCCGCCGCAGCCCGTCGTGGCTCGCGGCGAACAGCCGGTCCGCGGCGGCGCCGCCCGCGGGGGTGAGCCGCAACGCCCCGTCCATCCTCGTGACGAGGCCCGCGGTGACCAGCTTGTCGACATAGGGCCGACCCTGTTCCACCGTCACGCCCGCCTGCGCCGCGAGGTCGGCTCCCGCCACTACACCCTGCTTGGCGAGCCGGGCGAGCACCCAGCAGCTGCCGCCCGGCAGGCCGAGGCCTGCCCTCTCGGCCAGCCGGTCATAGCCGCGGCGCCGCAGGTCGGCGGACGCGAGCCTGCTCAGCGCCCGTTCGATCTCCTCGGCAGAGGACCGCTGGGTCGGAGCCGCGCCCAGTCCTTCGCCGAGGTCGGCCGCGCCGGACGTGTTACGCAGCGGAACCTCACGGAGGAACCAGGACAAAACGAACGCCACCGCCGCGACAGGCACGGCCGCGAGGAACACCGGCCTGAGGGCGAGCGTGTAGCCGTGCAGGACGTCGGCGCGCAGCGCGGCGGGCAGCTTACGGAGCAGCGCGGGGTGGACCTGCGCGGCGGCCAGGTTGACGCCGGGCGGCAGCGGGACGCCGCGCACCGCCCGCGCAAGCTCGGTCGCCAGCCGGTTGGAGAAGATCGAGCCGAAGATCGAGACGCCAAACGAGCCGCCGATCGTGCGGAAGAAGGTCGCCCCCGAGGTCGCGGCGCCCAGGTCCGCGTAGTCCGCCGAGTTCTGCACCGCGATAATGAGCACCTGGAGGACCAGGCCGAGGCCGAATCCGAGCACGAAGAAGTACACGTCCATGAGCGGAGTCGAGGTGTGCTCGTCCAGCCGGGACAGGAGGAACATCGCGACCGTAAGCACCGCGGTACCCGCGACCGGGTACGCCTTGTACCTGCCGAGCCTGCTGATGAGCTGCCCGCTGGCTACCGAGGTGAGCAGCATGCCGAGCACCATGGGCAGCAGGTAGACGCCGGACATGGTGGCCGAGACGCCGTGCACCACCTGCAGGTAGAGCGGGATGAAGGACAGCGCGCCGAACATCGCGAACCCGGCGGCGAATCCGATCCCCGCGCTGACCGAGAACACCGGGTTACGGAACAGCCGGAGCGGCAGCACAGGCTCCGCGGCGCGCCGTGCCGACACCCACCAGCCGACGATGAGAACGACCGCACCGACTCCCAGGCCGATGATCACGCCAGATCCCCACGGGAACGTCGTGCCGCCCCAGGAGGTCAGCAGCACCACGCAGGTCGCGAACCCGGCGAGCAGCAGCGTGCCGAGGTAGTCGATGCGGTGCGCCTCGCGGGACGAGGCGGCGGGCAGCACGGCGACGATGACCGCGAGCGCGACCACGCCGATCGGCAGGTTGATGTAGAACACCCAGCGCCAGCTCAGGCTGTCCACGAAGAATCCGCCGAGCAGCGGCCCTGCCACGCTCGCCACGCCGAAGACGGCGCCGAACGCGCCCTGGTACCGGCCCCGCTCCCTGGCCGGGACGATGTCCCCGACGATCGCCTGCGCGAGCACCATCAGCCCTCCGCCGCCCAGGCCCTGCACGGTGCGGAAGGCGATGAGCTGGCCCATGGTGTGCGCCACGCCGCAGAGCGCCGACCCGGCGAGGAAGATCACGATGGCTGCCTGGAACAGCCCCTTGCGGCCGTACTGGTCACCAAGCTTGCCCCACAGCGGCGTGGACGCCGTAGTGGCGAGCATGTACGCCGTGACCACCCACGACAGGTGGCTCAGGCCGCCCAGATCACTGACGATCGTCGGCAGCGCAGTGGACACGATCGTCTGGTCGAGCGCGGCGAGCAGCATCGCGAGCATGAGCGCCGCGTAGATGACAAGCAGGCCGCGCGGGCGGTCAGCCCCGGCTTCCGCCCCCGGCCGCTCCTGAGTCCCCGTTACTGTCGGCACGTTCGAGAATATTCCCCAGCCAGCCCTGACGAAGACTTCCGCCAGTGCCGATCACGTGGATCAACTTATTTTCATGCTTTATCTCGAATAGCATCATTCTTCATAATTTTTTCCCGAACGGGAGCGTGGTGGCGCGACCGGTTCCTATCGGCCCGCAACAGGCGTGACTGTCGAAACGAGAGCGTGGTGGCACGACCCGTTTCTACGACCCGCAACAGGCGTGGCTGTCGCGCGCGTGCACACCCCGCCTGGTACATGGAGCCCGGCGGGCCGGGTGAGCGTCAGCACCCGGCCCGCCGGAGCGATGGCACCGCCGCGGGCAGCGGCGGAGGAGACGGCAGAAAGGCCGGATCAGTACCCGTAGCCCCCGGCGGAGCTGTGGGTGGGGGTCGGGCTTGGCGTGGCGGCGGCCTTCGCGATGACGGCCGCGCGCCAGGTGCCGCCCGCTGCCCCGTTCCCGTGGACCTGGCCCGGACTCGTGTCACTGGCGAAGGTGTACAGCGGATGGCCGTTGTACGTGGCCTGCAGCTGGCCGCCCGAGCGCATGATCGTCCCGAACTTGCCCGTCAGAGTGACACCGGAGGCGGCCCGCGGCGCCCCGGCGAGCGGCGGCCATGCCGTCGCGCACGCGGCGTTGCACGCCGACGTGGTCGAGGTGTCCTTCGTGTAGTAGTACAGCGTGAATCCGCCGACGGTGGTGAGCACCGTGCCGAGGCTGATCCTCGCCGTCTTCAGCTGCGCCGCCTGGACGCTCGCGCTCGGGGTCGGGCTGCTGGCCGGCATGCTCGGGCTACTGGACGCCGCGGTGGACCCGTAGGCGGAACCTGGCGAGGTGGACGAGGATCCGCAGGCGGCGAGCAGGAATCCCAGGGCTGCGAGCCCCGCGACCGCCAGACTACGGTTACGCATCGCATCTCTCCGTTCACGAGGGGGTGATCCGCTCCCATAGTCCAAGACAGGTACACCCGAGCGCAGGAATTCACCACAGATTCGGCCGTGCCGTAACCGGGAGGTTCCCGGGCGATCTACGCCGACGACGGGACGGCTCAGTAGCCTCCACCGCCGTAGCCGCCACCCGAGCTGCTGGACGGCGTCGGCGAGCTGCCCGCGGCGGACGTTGTCTTCACCGCGTACCACAGGCCGCCGTACCCGTTCACGCCGTTGCCGTTGACCTGGCCCGGGCTGGAGTCGCCGGCGAAGGTGTAGAGCGGATGGCCGTTGTAGGTCGCCTGCGCCGCGCCGCCGGACCGCGTGATCGTGCCCAGCTTGCCGGGCAGCGTCGCACCCGAGACGGCCTGCGGCGTGCCTGCGACCGGCGGCCAGGCCGCCGCGCACGCGCCGCTGCACGCCGACGTGGTCGAGGTGTCCTTGGCGAACCAGTAGAGCGTCAGCCCGCTCGCGTTGGTGACGACCGTCCCAAGGCTGGTGCTCGCGCTCTTGAGCTGCGCCGACTGGGCGGCCGAGCTCGCGGCAGCCGACGGCGCGCTGCTAGGGGTACTGGACGAGCCCGCCGGGCCCGCGCTGCTGCCACATCCGGCGAGCAGGAAGGCGAGGGCAGCGGACCCCGCGATCGCCCACCTACGGTTACGCATCGCATCTCTCCGTTCACTAGGCGACTGGTTCCTACAACTCAACACGGATCACCAGCCGCCGGAGTTCACGGCGTGCTCAGTCTGTGATGCGCCCGCACAGCCAGGCGAGCGAGAGCGGATACCGGTAGTCGATCCCCATGTGGCCCGCTTCGAACAGCTCGAACCTGACACGATCGTCAGCGATTCCGGCCTCGCTCAGCGCCGCGCGGAAAGCCTGGGCGCCGAGGTCGAGGAACCACTCGTCCCTGGTACCGCCGTCGATCCAGATTCCCCGCAGCGACCGCAGCGCGTCCGCGTACTTGGGGACCATCCGGACCGGGTCCCAGTCCAGCCATCGCTGCCACGGCTCGGGCCGCAGCATCCCTGTCACCGGGTCGAATGGCAGCTCCACCGCGCCGTCCTCGCGGGCAGAGAAGCAGGCCGACACGCCGAGCAGCGCGAGCAGCGACATGTCCTCCTCCTTGGTAAAGGAGACCCGGGAACGGAAGTCGTCCCACCACCGCGAGATGTCCCCGTCGTACGTGCGCAGATAGCGCACGGCCTTGCCGAACTCCGGTATATAGCACAGCTCGTAGAGCGCGTCCCCGGAGTGCGTCGCGAGCGCGCCGAACAGGTCAGGCCGGAGCATGGGAGTGATCATCGCGCCGAACCCCCCGCTCGACTTGCCGGAGATCGCCCGGTGCGCGGCGGCTGCCAGCGTGCGGTACCGCGCGTCCACCCAGGGCACCACCTCATCGCACAGGTAGGAGTGATACCGCCCGGTGCCTGGCGAGTCGACGAACTGGCTGCCGCCGAATCTGGTCCACGCGTCCACGTAGACCACGATCGCCGGGGGCGCCTCGCCCCGGGCGAACATCGCGTCGGCCGCCTCGGGGAACGGCTTGCGGTACGGCTGCCGGTTCCGCCACATGATGACCTGGCCGGTGTACCCCTGGATGACGTAGACCGATGGGTAGCGCCGGTCAGGCTCAGCGTCGTAGCCGGGCGGCACGTAGACCCAGAGCGGGCGTTCACACGCGTCCCCGAGCGGGTTGCCGCGCAGCAGCTCGCTGGTGATCACGTTCTCGTCGATTCGTCCGGCAAGGTCGGCGGACCAGGGCAGCATAGCGAGCGCCTCCTGAAGGGGATCACGGATGCCGACAGTCTCCCAGATGATGCCGAACGGGATGCCCCATGCGCCGTTCACGGGGGCCGCCCGATTTCATCTGAGGAGCCGGGAGCAGCCTGCTGCCCTGCGGATGCCTTGGCGTGCGGCGATTTGGCGGTATAGGCGGCGCCGATGGAGGCGCAAACGACTGCGGCGATACCGATGCCTTGCGGCGCAGTGAACTGCTGGCCCAGGGCGACCAGGCCGATCAAGGCTCCGATAGCGGGCTCCAGGCTGGCAAGGATGCTGAACAGCCGCCGGGGCATCCGGCGCAGAGCGTCCATCTGAAGTGAGTAGGACAAGACGCTGGACAGCAGGCTAACCACAAGACCGAGCAGGAGGTTGCGCGGGCGCAGCAGAGCGGGACCCGCCTGAATGATTCCGTAAGGCAGGCAGATCAGAGCACCCCATACCATTGCGGGCGCGAGATTCCGTGAGTCGCCTACACGACGCGTGAGAGTGGCCGAGACGGTGATATAGCCTGCCCAGCAGGCGCCCGCGGCACCCGCATAGAGGACTCCGGGCCAATCTAGGTGACCGCCTGGCCTGGCGACTGCGATCACCCCGAGCGCTGCTAGAAGCGCCCAGGCGACGTGGCGCCGGTGGCGGGCACCGGCAAGCGCGATGGCCAGGGGGCCGAGGAACTCGATGGTGGTAGCTACGCCGAGCGGTATCCGGTCGATGGCCTGGTAGTAGCTGAGGTGATGGGCCGCGAGCAGGGAACCCACCACCAGCGTGAGGCCCCAGGTCCGGCGGTCGCCGTGAAGTCTGGGACGCCACCAGGCGCACAGCACGACGGCGCCGAACGTCAGCCGTAAGGCCACGACCCCGGCGACTCCGACCGCTGGGAAGAGACGTGTCGCTACGGCCGCACCGCATTGCAGGCTGGCCACGCCGCCGAGCGCGAGGGCGGGAGCCGGCATCCGGTCAAGGACGCGCGTGACCTGAGTGGCGGCCTTCGGTGCCGAACGTACCGAGATGCCCATCGACCTTCTTTCGTCGTCTCCTTTGCGTCTGTCCCGCGGGCGCGACAGGCACACTCCGTCAGGCGACGCGGCCCGCTCCGGGCGCGGGCCCTCCGCGGAGCACGCAACGGAGTTCTAAGAGGCCAGAGCAAGCCTCACCCAGCTGGGTGGCATGGAATCCTTCGGCCAGACCGGGCAGGTAGCGAGCAAGCTCGGCACGTGCGGCGGCGCCGAACCTCACGACGCCCCCGGCGGTGACGACGACTCCGTCGTATTCGGCCATCTGCTGATTCCAGGCGACGGCATCGTCGAGCGTGATGCCAGGCGGGAGCAGGAGCTCGACCCGATGGTCCGCGATGCGGACCGGATAGCCGCCAGGCAGTCCCTGGGGGCCAGGCAGGTGCGTGTACGTCTCGGAACCGGTCAGGAGGCTGTCCACGACCAGCGCGGATACGTGGCCGGTTACCGCGTTGAGTTCCTGGCGATTCGCCCCGCGCTGGGCACCCAGCAGCACCCCGACGTTGGTCAGCGGCCGACCGCCCTGCCACGCCCGAACCTCTCGGCGCTGATCCGCCGGAGCCTGCAGATGCAGGTGGTGGGCGAGCACTCGCAGGTCGGCCTGGTCGGGCAGCCCGAGCGCCGTCTGCAGGGATGCCGCGACCAGTGCGGTGTTTCCAATTCCACCCAGGACTGGCAGATCCAGTGAGCGCAGCAGGGGATTTACCGCATCGGGATAGCAGCCATTCACGAAGAGTGATGCGGCACTATGCTGCTTGATGGCAGCCGCGATCTTGACCGATATAAAACTCTGCAGTGGAAGAGTGACACCAAATCCAGCGTCATGCAGGAAAGCTGTCCACTGCGATGGCGAGCGCGTCCCTTCCCAGGGCGACTGCAGAGATGCGCAGCTGATGATAATCTGTGGCCGCTGTGCCGCAATGATCCCTGCGATAGTATTATCGGATGTGATATCCCCGCACAGGGGCGTGAATCGCACAGGACGCCTGCTCAGTGCGGCCCGGGCATTAGATATGTAGCAGGCTTCGGAGACTCTGTCTCCGGATCGCGCGAGCACTGCGATCTGGGCCGACGAGGTACAGCAAGCCGCCATCGAGTAGCAGATGCTGCGCGCGAGCGAGCCGCTCCCTATCACAAGAAGATCCGCCATCGCCCTTAGCCTGCGTCGCCGCCTATCTGGATCCGCTTGAGGTGGCGCCCCCGATCCGTGAAGGCGTTACGCGCGTGCAGCATCCGCCAATTGTCCAAGACGAGCATGTCGTTCTTGTAGTACTCGACAGCGAAATGCGCGCGGTAGAAGAACTCCTTCCCCCCGGAGAGGATCCTTTCCGTGAACTCATCTGACGTATCGCGTATCAGGTTGTTATAGGAGAAGCGGACGATGAACCGCCCGTTGCGCTCCTCAAGGATTGGATGCCGCGCTGACAGCTTGAGGCCCATGCTGCGCACTGCGTCAGTCGTCGTCCATTTGTAGACTCGCTCGAGGAGGCAGGACCGCTCCTCCCCGGTTAGAGTGGATACCCAGTCGTAGGCATCCGCCAGCGTTGTCTCGCCTCCTGATCCGTGGGCGGGCTTGATGCACCACAGCGCGAGATACCGTGGCGGCAGGCCGACAAAGTCGTATCCTTCGGAATGCGGCAGGAGCGGCCTGGAGTTCCCGGCGTGGTAGAAGTCGTCCATCCCGGGCTCAGGTATAACGTCGCCGACCATGACTCCCGTGTACTGAGGAACGAAGTCTCCGAGTTCCTTGCAAAATGCTACCGGGTCAAATTCATCGTGAACATTACGGAGCAGCGCATAACCATTGTCGTCCATCAGCTTGCGGAAGCTCTGCCACATCAGCCGCTCATTCAATGGCTTCCCATTGAAATCGGTGAGCGACAAGAGGCTATCGGGTTGCCTGGACAATCTCATCCCTCGCTTTTGTTCGTCAGCAGGCGGCCAGGTCTCTTTCAACGGCACCGCTAACGAGCTCGGCCAGCTGACTGCACCCTGCTGCGGATGACGTATGCTCTGCCGGAAGAGGCTGGAAATCGTTCTCCGAGTAGCAGCCTGACCCGTGGACCACTATTTCTTCGTCAGGATCGATCAGATCACGGTCGATCGCGTTAAGCGTGCCGGTGAGAGCCATGACGAGAGACCACTCGCGGAGACCTCTCGGATCGCTGGGCAGGTCAATGTCGGTGTTGGCTAGCAGCGCTCGTTCCTGTCCATACCGCATCAGGCATTCGTGCAGAGACACAACGATCCCTCCGCCACCCCCTGAATGGATGATCTCGTTCATCTTCGCGGAAGTCGGAGGGCGGCGCGTGTAAAAAGTTGAATCCAGTACCTCGTTGAGCGAAAGCGTACTGGCGGGGAACCGCGGATCCGCCTCCTGGCGGTGCAGGCCAGCCGTGGCATCGTAGGTGTACCTGGGCATATGGCGGCGGTCGGCTTCCCCGAAGTGAAGGCTGAGCACCATGTCAGGAGTGCCCAGATGCTGGACAAGAAAGTATCGTGGCCCGGGCTTATTGTCGTCGCAGATGCGATGGCCTAAGTTGTGGCCGAGTAACCCGAAGGCGCTGGAAACAGCATGCACGTGCAGGCGTCCCATGGGGCCGGGACGCGGCAGGAACTCGTGCTCGAAGTAGGCTCGGACGGTGTCTGCGGGCCGATAATTGTCCAGGCTCAGGGTGTACCACAAGTTCACGCGATAACGATCACGGAGCGCCGCGGAGTAGGAATCAGCGAATTCCTGTGCAAGTACTTTCACGTCGGCAGGTTCGCTGCTGCCGTGGAGCACCATGGGATTCCGCACCCGTAGTTCCGAGTCTTCGCTGAGCGGTGATGACCACAGCTTGGACGAGGAGCCCGCTGGGACTACAGTTGTGATCTTCAACTGCGACGACTTCACTAGCCCGAATTCGATAGCGCGGTAGACAGCGTCACGAAGTGCCGTCGCCTTATTGGCCGAGGACGGCGTGATAATCATGACCGGCTCACCGGTATCGTGGATGTAACGCACCGCTCGTGCGACGATGACTAAGGATGCCAGCGTCTTCGTCGTGCGCGTCCTAGGATTGCGCATTAGATCAAGGAGACGCAATGTCCTTCCCCGATACGTCCCGAGGTCTGTAACTCCGACAGACGAGACGGACGTGAACCGATCGAATGCAGCAGATTGCGCGGGCAGCAGATAGCCCGGGTCAAACGGGTGGAGGGAATTGTCAGCCGCAGGCTGCACAGAACAGAGTGCGCGCTCGATCAGTGCGCGATACCGTGCGATTGAATTCTTAAGGACAAGGGTATTAACGGAAGCGGGGACGGTCACGCGGGCTCCCTGTCGTGCCCTAGGAAAGGTATTACTAATGACAGCTGGGCTGCTGGTAGTCCAGTAACCCGGACCCACGTTCCGTCAGCTGCGGTTGAGCGCCTGATCGCCGCGCACAGTGTCGCTTCCAGGAAGTGCCTCGGCGGCATCGCTCCCCAGCCCGGTTATCCTGTTCTTGCCGTCAACATGGACAACCGTAGGAGAGCCTCGTGGTGCAGCAGCTGCCTTTCGAACAATCTACTCAATCCCGAAACGGAGAGTCAAGGGCCAGTCCAAAGTGGTTCCGGTCTCCATAACGTTATGATCACGCACGTTCGATCTTGGGGACGAGCCCGGCTGCCCTCTGCTCGCGGAGCGGGCAGCGAACTTGCCTAGACCCGACCATTCCGGAAGCCGGAGCGGCGCGAAGCCGAAACACCGCATGCCGAGAATGCTGAGCGCCTTGGCGTCGGTGGCCGCCGGGAGAAGGCAGGGCACCGGCCGCCGCCTCCGGTTCGGCGGCAGCCGCCGCTAGCCCGCCCAGGATCATCGAAGGAACGGCCGGCGGACCATACGGTGTGAGCATGCCCTCGCAACGCCGGGAACACCTCGATCCGCTCGAGCAGCGGGAGCCGATGGAACAGCACTTCGCCGAGGCGGTCGCGGCGATGCGCCCCGGGTCCGGAGCACCTGGCGGGGAAGGGTCGCCATGGCGGCAGCCGTTCGGGATGATCAGGGAGGGCTCAGCCCTGAGCGTGTCACGGTGCCTGGAGCTGTTCGACGCCCAGCTCGGCAGCCGCCACCTGGACCTCGCGGCGCGCTGGCTGCGCGCGCACGACGCGGGCTTCTACACCATCGGGTCGGCAGGGCACGAGGGCAACGCCGCCGTCGCCGCCGCGCTGCGGGTCACCGACCCCGCGCTGCTGCACTACCGGTCCGGCGCCTTCTACCTCGCCCGCGCGCGCCAGGCGCCGGGCCAGCCGCAGGACGGGCTCCGTGACGTGCTGCTCGGCCTGGTGGCCGCCGCGGCGGAACCGATCTCCGGCGGGCGGCACAAGGTGTTCGGCAGCACCCGGCTGAACATCATCCCGCAGACCTCGACGATCGCGTCGCACCTGCCGCGCGCCGTCGGGCTCGCGTTCGCGCTCTCGCGGGCGGCCAGGCTCGGCAGTCTCGCGGGGGGGCCTGGGGGGGCGCGAAGCGTCGTCCCCCCTGGCTATGCCGTCCCGTGGCCTGGCGACGCGATCGTGGCGTGCAGCTTCGGTGACGCGTCGGTGAACCACTCAACCGCGGCAGGCGCGATCAACGCCGCCGCCTACTGCGCCTTCCAGGGCCTGCCGCTGCCGCTGCTGCTCATCTGCGAGGACAACGGGATCGGCATAAGCGTGCGCACGCCGCCCGGCTGGGTACGCGCGGCGCTGGCCGGCCGGCCGGGCATCTCCTACTTCCACGCCGACGGCACCGACCTCGCGGCCGTCTACGACGCGGCGCTCGCCGCCGCGGACCTGGTCAGGCGCCGCCGCGCGCCCGCGTTCCTGCACCTGTCGGTCGTCAGGCTGGGCGGGCACGCGGGCTCGGACGTGGAGTCCGCGTACCGCACCCCGGCCGAGATCGCGGCCGACGCTGGCCGTGATCCGCTGCTGGCCACCGCACGGCTGCTGGTGGCGGCGGGCGCGGCGACCCCGGAGCAGCTGCTTGCCAGGTACGAGGGGTCACGGGCACGGGTGCTCACGCTGGCCGGCGAGGTGACGGGCGCGCCGCAGCTGACGAGCGCCGCCCAGGTGATGGCGCCGCTCGCGCCGCGCCGGCCGGACGCGGTCGCGGCGGGTGCCGCGGTCGCCGCCGGCCAGGCGGAGCGGCGGCGGGCGTTCGGCGGGCGGCTGCCCGAGGCCGAGGGACCGCTCACCCTCGCCCAGGCGATCGGCCGCTCGCTGGCGGACGCGCTCGCGGCGCGGCCCGGCATGCTGGTCTTCGGCGAGGACGTGGCGCGCAAGGGCGGGGTGTACGGCGTGACGAGGGGGCTGCTCGCCCGGTTCGGGGCGGCGCGTGTCTTCGACACGCCGCTTGACGAGCAGTCCATCCTGGGCCTGGCGCTCGGCGCGGGGCTCGCCGGGCTGCTGCCGGTGCCGGAGATCCAGTACCTCGCGTACCTGCACAACGCCGCGGACCAGATCCGCGGCGAGGCCGCCACGCTCCCGTTCTTCTCCCGCGGCCAGTACCGCAACCCGATGGTCGTGCGGATCGCCGGGTACGCCTACCAGCAGGGGTTCGGCGGGCATTTCCACAACGACAACGGGCTCGGCGCGCTGCGTGACATCCCCGGCCTGATCATCGCCTCGCCGGCCAGGCCGGACGACGCGGCGGCCATGCTGCGGACCTGCCTGTCCGCCGCCGCGGCCGACGGGAGCGTCTGCGTGTTCCTCGAGCCGATCGCGCTCTACCACACCCGCGACCTGTACGCCGCGGGCGACGGCGGCTGGCTGACAGGCTACGAGCCCCCTGAGCGGTGGCAGGCCGGTCACGTCGCGGTAGGGCGGGCGCGCGTCTACCCTCCCGATGGCGTTGTCTCAGATCATGATGCCGAACGGGAGCGGGATGGCGGGGGGCCTTGGGGGGCGCGAAGCGTCGCCCCCCAAGGCCAGTACAGCGGTGACCTGACCGTCATCACCTTCGGCAACGGGGTAAGGATGAGCCTGCGCGCGGCCGCGCGGCTGCGCGCAAGCGGGCTGCGGTGCGTGGTCGTCGACCTGCGGTGGATCTCGCCGCTTCCGGTGGATGACATCCTGCGGGCGGCGGAGTCGACAGGCCGGGTGCTCGTGGCCGACGAGACCCGGCGCACGGGCGGCGTCTCCGAGGGTGTCGTCACCGCGCTGTCTGACGCGGGATTCTCCGGCCGGGTCGCGCGGGTAACCAGCGAGGACAGCTTCATCCCCCTCGGCGAGGCGGCCAGCACCGTCCTCCTGTCCGAGCAAGCCATCGAGGCGGCCGCCCGCGCTCTCATGAGCTAAGGGTTCGCGCGGGTATTGTCGGGGTTGTGGCAGATAAGCGTTTAATGTCGCGTATCCGGGGCGGGCGGGTCCGGCGGGCGGGTGATGCCGACGTCGCCGGCCGGAATGCGCGGAAGCGGAAGCGGAGCCGGAAGAGCCGGGCGTGGCGTGATCATCCGGTTGAGTCGGTTCTCGGCGTCGTGTATGACGTCCTCAGTTTTCTGAACTGACGATCCCGCCTGGCCACGAGCGGGGTCGTGCGGCCTGGGCTCAGGGAACTACAGCGATGGTCCATTCACCGAGTCAGGTGTGTGTCGATGGACCACTGCTGTAGTTGGGCAAACCGGCGGGCGTCCGGTGAGCGGGCGAAATGTCGGTCGCGCGGCGGGGAGGCGCTGAGGCCGGAGCTTGAGGACGTCGCGCGGCTCGGCCGGCGGCTGCTGCGCCGGGTTGTGACGGCCGCACGGGCGCAGGACGAGCCCCTGCAGCGCCTGCTGCGCGATCATCTTGGCCCCGACGGGGACACCCGCTGCTGTTCCAGCTGCTCAACGAGATGGACGGGCTCGGCGAGGACATCGACGTGACGTTCCTCCTCACCACCAACCGCGCTGACCTGCTTGAAGCCGCGCTCGCCGCCCGGCCGGGGCGGGTCGACCACGCGGCGGAGCTTCCGCTCCCTGACGCCGGAGCACGGCGCAGGCTGATCCGGCTCTATACCGGCCGCCTCGTACTCGACCTTGTCGACACCGAAACGGTGATCACACGCACCGAGGGCGTGACCGCCTCGTTCCTGAAGGAGCTGCTCCGCAAGGCCGCGCTGTACGCCGCCGAGGATGAGTCCGCCGACGACAGCCAGGATGTCCGCCCGCTCCGGGTCACCGACGCGCATATGACCGCCGCCCTCGACCGGCTGCTCGACACCCGCAACCAGCTGACCCAGGTACTGCTCGGCGGCCACCAGCCCGCAGGCACCGACCCGGCAGCCCTCTAGCCATACACACTCTTCCGCACCTCACCACGCGAAAGTGCCGTTCACGCGGTTACGGACTCCGCCGCCGCCCGCCCAACCACCTGAACGGCACTTCGATGCGCACCCCACCACGCGAAAGTGCCGTTCACGCGGTTACGGACTCCGCCGCCCGCTCACCTGAGAGGGTCCGACTCGCCGGTTTCCTCTCTTCATCCAGGGGCCGACGGCCCTTCCCTGAGGTTGCCGAGCATCCGCTGCAGCATCTGGCTGACCTGACGTACGTCCGCTGCCGAGAAGCCGGCCAGGAGCTGGCGGGTGATGCGCCCGAAGACGGGGCCCAGGCGCGGGAGGAGCGCCCGCCCTTCCCCGGTCAGCTCGATGACGATGGACCGGCGGTCGTCCGGGTGCCGCTGCCGCCTGATGAGCCCCTTGCCCTCGAGGCGGTCGAGCAGCCTCGTCATGCCGGCGGTGTCCGTCCCGAGCAGCTGAGCTAGCTGATTCGGGCTGGTTTCCTGCCGCGACGACCTGAGCAGGAGGGCCGCCTGCTGCGCGGTGATGCCCAGGGGTGCGAGCCGGGCGTCCAGTGCCGTGCGCAGCTCGCGCGAGACCTGATGGATAAGCGATCCGCTGCCGAGCACGACCTCCATGGGGAGGTCCTCGCCCGTGTCGAGGCCCCGGGCCTGCGTGCTTCCGGCTGAGCCAAGGTCCATGCCTTCCATCATAGCTGACCGGACATTTGCTGTCATGACAGTTATCTGTTATGTTACGCCCAGGGTCTCAGCGCGACGCCGAAACCCTGTGCAGTCCGGCGCCTCGCGTACCCGGCGATGCCCGCCCGGCGGGACGCCATCCATCCGCGAAAGGACTAATGCATGAAGAATGCCCCTATCCATATCCTGATTGTCGGCGGCGGGCTCGGCGGTCTCTGCCTGGCACAGGGGCTGAAGAAGTCGGGTATCAGCGTCGCGGTATACGAACGTGACAGGTTCGCGCATTTCAGGGGCCAGGGATACCGGATCGGCATCAAGGCAGCGGGCGCCCTGGCCCTGCGTGACTGCCTGCCAGAAAACCTGTTCAATCTGTGCGTGGCGACGTCCATCAAAGCCGCCACCCGGATGGTGTTCCTCGACCACCAGCTGAATCAGTCCAGGGTCATCCCGCTGTCGCATGACGAACCCGGTGTCTCGGGCTTCGGGGTGAACAGGCTCACGCTGCGCGAAATCCTGCTGGCCGGCCTGGCGGGGACTGTGCATTTCGGGAAGACCTTCGAGCGGTTTGACCAGCTGGCTGACGGCCGGGTCCGCGCACATTTCGCTGACGGGACAACCGCTACCGGAGACCTGCTCGTCGGCGCCGACGGGACGAGTTCCGCGGTACGGGAACTCATCGCGCCGGATGCCAGGATTGACAGCGTCGGCTCCCTCATCTACGGCAGGACCCTCATCGGGCCGGACACGCTGGAGTGGGTTCCGGACGTTCTCGTCGACACCTTCAACAATCTGCGCGGCCCGGCCGGAGTCAGCGCGGGGGTGGCGACCTGCAGGCAGCTCGAATCGAACGCGGCCGCCACCGCGACGTTCGCGCCGGATCTGCGCCTCACGGACAGCCAGGATTACCTCGCGTGGACGGTGAGCCGGTGGTCGGCGCAGCCGCCGCTGCCCGGGGACGAATTCCGGAATGCGGCAAGCCCGGCACTGCACCGGCTGGCGCGCGACCTGCTGGCGGGATGGCACCCGCTGCTACGACGCATCGTCGACGAGGCCGACGTCCCCGCTACCTTCCCCGTCATCATCCGCTCGGCCCAGCCGGTCGAGCCGTGGCAGACGGCGAACGTCACCCTCCTCGGCGACGCGATCCACACGATGTCCCCCGGCCGCGGCGAGGGCGCCAACATCGCGCTCCGGGACGCCCAGCTCCTGTGCCGCAAGCTCGTTGACGCCGCCGCAAGCCGGGTACCGCTTCGCCAGGCGAAGGAAGCGTACGAGGCCGAGATGCTGCGCTACGGATTCGCCGCCGTAGCCGACTCCCTGACAAAGCCTTTCATGCGCCGGTTGGCCAGATCATAAGATCCGATGATTGATGATCTACTAGACAGAGACTGTCGGTCTACTTAGGGCACTGTGGCACCAGTAAGATCCATTTCACCTGGTATTACATCTCAAGGTATAGACAGCGTGACGATCGCGTGTTAAAGCTACATCGGATGTCTTAGCCGGGCTCTTTCCCCGAGGAGGGCAACGATGCTCACCCGATCCAGGCTCCCCCGACTGCCCGCACCGGCCCTGATCATCGCTGCCGCGACGATGGCCGGCGCGGGACTGTCCCCATACCCGGCGGCCGCCGGGGTCGCCTCGCCCGCGCCCCCGTCTGCCGCCGCGACCCCGGCCGTGAGCACAGCCTGGCGCGACGGCCGCTTCGTCGAGGACACCGGCGGCATCGTCAGCCGGTCCGACATCGTCCTCGGCCAGCCGGACTATGCGCCATCCCAGTACATGCCGCTGGGCAACGGCAGCCTGGCCGCCGCGGTCTGGGCGGCCGGCGGCTTCACGGCGCAGCTGAACCGCAGCGACACCTTTCCCGGCCGCAAGTCACCTGGCCAGGTGACCATCCCGGGCCTGGCCAGGCTGACGACCGCGACGGACTTCACGGGCCGGGTGGATCTCTACGACGGCGTGCTCACCGAGTCAGGCGGCGGCATGACGCTCACCGCGCGCGTGCTCGCCAATACTGACGAACTGGTGCTGGACGTGACCGGCGCCGACCCCGCCTCGACGCAGACCGCGACGGTCGGCCTGTGGAGCGGACGGTCACCAACGGCGCAGGCCTCCGGCGCGATCGGGACGCTCGCGGAGACCTGGACGGACAACGTGCCGGTGACGGGATCCGGGCAGCCGTTCGGCTCGCTGGCTGCCATCACCGCTGGGGGCCGGGATGTCCATGCGAGCATCGCCACCCCGCTCTCCGTTCAGGTTAGTTTCAAGCCGCACCCTGACGGCTCGTTCCGCGTCGTCGTCGCGGCGCCGCACTGGGCGGGCGGGGACGCCCGCGCCACCGCTCGCCGCCTCCTCGACGACGCCGCGACCCGCGGCGTAGCCTCGCTGACCGAGGCCCATGTCGCGTGGTGGCACAATTTCTGGCGCCAGGCCGGCCTGATGGAGATGAACTCGGCCGACGGCTCGGCCCAGTATCTGGAGAGCGTGCGCACCATCTACCTGTACACGGAAGCGGCCTCGATGCGGTCCGCCCTGCCTGGCTCGCAGGCGGGCGTGGCCGACATGTTCAACTTCTCCAAGGATCACCAGGACTGGTACCCGGCCGCGTTCTGGTTCTGGAACCTGCGCATGCAGGTGGCGGCCAACATCAGCTCGGGCAACTTCGCACTGAACATCCCGGTGTTCAACCTCTACCTGAGCAACCTTGCCAGCCTGGAGGCGTGGACCAGGCAGTACATGGGCGGCCGCCCCGGCATCTGCGTGCCGGAGACCATGCGCTACAACGGCAACGGCTTCCAGAACGACCCCACCCCGTTCAGTGACGCCTCCTGTGACCAGAACATCGCCCCGACCTGGAATGGCCAGACGGTTACCACGGGCACCGAGATCAGCCTGTGGATCTGGCAGCAGTACCAGGACACCGGGGATCGGTCGTTCCTTCGCATGTACTACCCGCTGATGAGCCAGTCCGCCCAGTTCCTGCTCTCCTTTGCCACCAAGGGATCCGACGGGCTGCTGCACACCGTCGCCAACGCGCACGAGAACCAGTGGACGGTACAGGACCCGACCACGGACATCACTGCCATGCAGGCGCTCTTCCCCGCCGTCGTGGCGGCCGCCGGGATCCTGCACACCGACACGAACCTCGCCGCCCAGCTCCAGACCGCGGAGACAGAGCTGCCACCGTACGCCCGCACCGACGAGGCTACGCATACCCAGCTGCTCACCCCGGCCGCCGACGCCTCGGGCGCAGACGTGATCGGCGACTCCTATCAGCCGACCGCGACGATACACAACTCGGAGAACACCGGCCTGGAGGCGGTCTGGCCGTACAGCGTGATCGGGGACAACACGACGGCGCCGGACGGCGGCGACCTGACCGCGCTGGCCGACCGCACCTACGATCACCGGCTGAACGTGAACACTCCGGACTGGAACTTCGACGCCGTCGACGCGGCCAGGCTCGGCATGGCGAGCCAGGTACAGGCTGACCTGCTGGCGAGCACGGAGAAGTTCCAGGCGTACCCGTCCGGGATGGGAGCCTGGCAGGGCGGCATCGGCGACGAGCCCTACATCGAGCAGCCCGGCGTGCTGACGACCGCTCTCGACGAGGCGCTCGTGCAGGACTACGACGGGCTGCTGCGCATCGCCCCGGCGTGGCCGTCCGGCTGGGACGCCGACGGCACGGTCTACGTCCAGGACGCTACCAAGGTCGACGTACAGGTTCGCGACGGCGACCCGGTCACGGTCGCCATCGAAGCGGGCGCCACGCACAGTATGCGCATCCGCAGCCCGTGGCAGGGCCAGCAAGTGCAGGTCGTCGACGGCCGGAGCGGCGCCGTGGTGCTGGCTCCCACGACCGCCGCCGTGCTGACGCTGAACGTCCGGCGCGGCCGCTCCTACCTGGTCGAGCCGACCGCCGCGCCCACCACGGCACTCCCCTTCGCCCCCGTCACCGGAACCGCGGCGACGTCGGCCAGGCACCTGGGGCCGACGCGGATCGGCCTCGATCCGGCGACCCGCTACCCTTCGCTCGCCGCGTCCTACGACAACGTCGGCAGCAGTGACGACACCAGCACCGCGCCGGGCAATTTCGACGGAAACGGCGCCAGCTTCTCCGCGCAGGCACTCGCGGCGGGCGGCGCCGCGCCGGGCGCAGCGATCACGTCATCCGGCGTGACCTTCACCTGGCCGGCCGCCGCCGGCGGCGCGGCCGACAACACGGCGGCAGGCGGCCAGTACATCGCCCTCAACGGCACCGGCAGCCAGCTCGGCTTCCTGATCTCAGGGAGCTGGGGACCTGTCACCGGCAGCGGGGAGATGATCTACACCGACGGCACAGTGCAGAGCTACAGCCTCACTTCGCCCGACTGGCAGTCCACCATTCCATCGAACGGAATCGCGGTGGCTGTCTCCTCGGCCTACCAGAACCGGCAGGGCAATACCCAGTACCCCCACGCCGCCGACGTCTTCTCCGTCGCGGTCCCGCTGCGGCAGGGCAAGACGGTCGCCGGCGTCCAGCTGCCCGACGTGAGCAGCGGCGTCACGGCGGGCAGGCCGGCCCTGCACATCTTCGGCCTGGCGATCGGCCTGTAGCCTTTGCCTGACGTCACCACGCTATTGGTCCTTCTTCGCCCAGGAACGCCCCCGTCGGCCCATCGGGGCCGAGGGTGGCGAGTCGCACGATGATCGACACCGAGGCGTCGTCGTGAGCTTGAGGGTGCCCCGGTGCTCGTTGAGATCGGTCGCGACGTAACCCGGTGAGGCTGCGTTCACCTTGATGGGCGTCCCGGACAGCTCGGCGGCGTAGTGAAGGGTCACGGCATTGAGAGCGGCCTTGGAGGAGTCGTAGGCGAGCAGCACCGGCGCGTACCTGCGCTGGGGAGAGCCAGGTTCCGACCACGCCGACAGCGACCCCATGCTGCTGGAGACGTTGACGATCCGCGCCCCGGCGGAGCGCCGCAGCAACGGGAGCATCGCGTTGGTGACGGCTACCACGCCGAACACGTTCGTCTCGAAGGTCTGGCGGAGTACCGGGACCGGAACGGCGCTCGGGACGCCACGGAACTCGGGCGGCTGTTCGAGGGAGATCCCGGCGTTGTTGACGAGCACGTCAATGCGGCCGAAGTCGGCGTCGATGACGGCGCAGGCCTCGGCGAGGCCCCGCTCGTCGGTGACGTCGAGCACGATGAACCGGGCACTCACCCCCTGGGCACGCAGCTTGTCAGCGGCTTCCTGGCCCCGCTGGGGATGGCGCGCGCCCACGAGCACGGTCATGCGAAGCGCGCCAAGCCGCCGGGCGGTCTCCCACCCGAGGCCCTTGTTGGCCCCCGTGACGAGTGCGATGCGCTCCTCGGTCATCTGATCTCCTCACATGTTAGTGGTAGACCACTACTATATCGCACCAGAAGCCCCGGTAGGATTGGGTCCGATGACGGTGCCAATGGACTTGCCCGCCCCGAGCACCGGGCACCTGCGCCTCGTGCTCGATGCGGACCTGCGCCTGCTCGCGGTCGCCGAGCGACTCCGCCAGCACTGGAGCGCCCACGCGGCCTCGGTGGGGCTGTCGGGCGCTCAGGTCAAGGTGCTGCTCAGCCTGGCTCCCGGCGAAGCGATCCCGATGCGCAGCCTTGCCAGGCGCCTGGAGTACGACGCGTCGAACCTCACTACCCTGGCGGACCGTCTCCAGCAGCGAGGGGCCGTCGAACGGCAGGCCGATCCGAACGACCGGCGGGTCAAGGCCCTCGTCCTCACCAGAGAAGGCGAGCAACTGCGTGCCAGGTTCTGGCGCGACCTCGTCGAGGACCCAGGACCCCTAGCTCCCCTCGGTGAGGCCGAGCTGCAAGCGCTAACGCACCTGCTGGATAGGCTCGAATCAGGTAGTAGTCACACCCCATCGGGACTGTAACCGGGACGCGGGGCGTCAGCCAGACCTGAATAACCCGCATGCGGGTATCCGCTCGCTGATCGGCAAGTTCGTCCGCGGCGTGCAGCACGGCTACCCCGAAGATGGCATCACTCATCACGAACTCAACCTTGTGGCTGCCGGAGATGACCAGATTCCGTGCTGGCGCGGCTGGTACGGCTGAGCGAGCGACCGCACGGTCAACTCGCTAGCGCCGCGGGACCCGCGGCGTCCTGCCGGGACTCGGCGCAAGACGGCTTACGCCGTGCTGAGGTGGGCGAGCAGGGTGGCGGTCACCGGGCCTGGGGTCTCGATGTTGGCGAGGTGGGCGGCGCCGCGGATCACGAGCAGGCGGGCTCCTGGTATCCCCGAGGCGATCACCGCGCCGTGCCAGGGGGGCGTGGCCGGGTCGTCGGCACCGGCGATGACAAACGCTGGGGCGGTGATCGAGGCGAGGGCGGGACGCAGGTCCATCGCGGCGATCGCCTCGCAGCACCCGGCGTACCCCTCCGGCTCCGCGGCTTCCAGCCCGGCAATCACCCCGGCAGCGACGGCTGGCTCACGCGCTCGGAACGACCGGGTGAACCAGCGGGTCGCGGCGAGCCCGGAAACTGCCGTCATGCCATCCGCCCGGACCAGGGCTGCGCGGCTTGTCCACCCCGATGCGGGCGGCAGGAACGCCGACGTGCAGCAGAGGCCGAGCGCCGTGATCCGTTGCGGCGCGTGCGCCGCCAGCCACATGCCGACCATCCCACCGAGCGAGATCCCGCAGTAGGCGGCGCGCTCGATGCCGCGCGCGTCGAGCAGCGCGAGCACCCCGGTGCCGAGACCGGCGATCGTGTAGGGACCGGGCGGCGCGGGCGGTCGCAGGGGAGCCCCGGCCCCGGGGTGCTCCGGCGTGCCTGGCGCACCCGGGTCTCCGTGCCCTGGGTACTCGAACCGCAGCACGCGGAAGCGCTCGCGCAGCGCGGGCAGCTGCGGTTCCCAGACCGCCCGCGTCGTCCCGATCGAGTTTCCGAGCACGACCACCGGGGCATCCGCCGCGCCGCGCGGCACCTCAAGCGAAGCCGCCAGCCGCATCCCAGGCATCTCCTCTCAACGCACCCCAACCCGTCTCTACCACAGCCCCGGTCCGGACCGGTCTAGACCGGTCCGGACCGGGTGATGCAGGGTGGGCCGCTCCGCTGGCATTGAGTGTGGATGCCGCGCTGGTGTAGTTCTAGCTACACCACCGCGGCATCCACACCAATGGGTAGTGGCCCGGCGCACCGCAGGCATCCCGCACATGGCCCGTGATCTATTCCGGCAAATTACGAAATATCCGGATCTGGGTGGTGGCGCCGGGAGGGCTTCTAGACATCGAAGAAGACGGTTTCGCCTTCGCCTTGGAGGCGGACGTCGAAACGGAGCACGCCGGCCGCCCCGCCGGGCTCCGCGCGGGCGATGAGGGTGTCACGGCGCTCCCGTTCGGGAATCGAGGCAAGAACTGGATCCGCGGCGTTCGCTTCCGCTTCGTCGGGAAAGTAGATCCTCGTCACGACTCGGTCGAGCAGTCCCCGCGCGAATACTGACACGTCGATGTGCGGGGCCTCTGTGCTGCCGTCCGGGCTTGGCAGCGGGGCTGGCTTGAGCGTGACGATGCGGTACTCGCCGTCTGGCCCCGTCGGGCAGCGGCCGAACCCGCGGAAGGCGGGCCCGGCGCGGGCCGTGCCGCCTGCCGCCGGACGCGGATCGTCGGGATGGGCGAGACTCCCGTCCGGGCCGGCCTGCCACGTCTCGACAAGAGCATCAGGCAATGGCTGCCCCAGGCCGTCGGTGACCCGCCCGGTGATCTGGATCGCGCCCGGCGTTCCCTCCGGCACCACGTGCGGTCCGTCCCGCCATGGCAGCCCGATGGCGAAGAACGGCCCCACCGTCTGGGACGGGGTGAGCGGCCGTGGCGTGGTCTGCCCGGTGATCGGCCCAGTGATCGGCCCGGTGATCGGCCCAGTGATCGGCTCCGTCACAGCTCATCCTCCTCCGTCTCGAACGGGGTCGCCGCCGTGCCCCGCAGCACGATGTCCCAGGAATAGCCGAGCGCCCATTCGGGCTCGGTAAGCCCGATCTCGAAGCGGGCCACGAGCCGTTCCCTCGCGCCGCGATCCGGCACCGAGTTGAGGATCGGGTCGAGGGGCTGCAGCGGGTCTCCAGGGAAGTACATCTGGGTGACAAGGCGCTGGGTGAAGGCCCGGCCGAACACGGAGAAGTGAATGTGCGCCGGCCGCCACGCGTTGTAGTGGTTGCCCCACGGGTAGGAGCCCGGCTTGATCGTGACGAACCGGTACCTTCCATCCGCGTCGGTCATGCAGCGGCCGAGACCGGTGAAGTTCGGGTCGAGCGGGGCCGGGTGCCTGTCGACCTCGTGGCGGTACCGGCCGCCAGCGTTGGTCTGCCAGATTTCGACAAGAGTGCCTGCCACCGGACGGCCGCCGCTGTCGAGCACCCGGCCGGTCACGATGATCCGCTCGCCTTGCGGCTCCCCCTCGTGCTGCCTGGTCAGGTCGGCGTCGGCCGGGCTGACCCGCTCCTCGCCGAGCAGCGGTCCCGTCACCTCTGTGAGCCTGTGCGGCAGCAGGACGAGCGGGCGTTTCGGCGCGCGCAGCGCGGTCGAGCGGTAGCCGGGAAAGCCGAGCGGCGGGTGCACCCCCTCCGGCCGCTGGTACGACGGAAGGACGAGGCCGTTCGGGACCCCTGGTGCCCTCGTGGCCGGCGGCACGTTCGTGCTCATCGGACTGCTCCTTCTGTGCTGCTGGCGCCCCCTGTGCTGGCGCCCCCTGTGCTGGCGGCGACCGTCTGGAAGCTGCGCAAGGCCGCGAGCTCAGACGGCGACGGCGGCGGAATCGGCTGAAGGCCGGCCGCCACGCCGAGATCCCAGCCGGTGCTCGCCTGGACATCCCTGACGGAGACGCCGGGGTACACCCCCGTCAGCACGAGCTGGCGGGTCACGGGGTCTGGTTCGAGGATGCCCAGGTCGGTGATGACCTTGCGCGGCCCCGCGCCGGTGAGCCCGAGGCGCGCCCTGTCGCCTGGCCCCGTGCCGTAGCCGACGGAGGTCACGAAGTCCACCCGCGCGACGAACGACCTGACGGTCTGGCGCGTCACGACGATCACCTCACGGCAGGACGCGGCGATCTCGGGGGCGCCCCCGGCGCCGGGCAGGCGGACCTTCGGCTTGGCGTAATCGTCGCCGATGACGGTGGTGTTGATGTTGCCGAACCTGTCGATCTGGGCAGCCCCGAGGAATCCGACGTCGATCCTGCCAGGCTGCAGCCAGTAATTGAAGATCTCTGGCACGCTGACCACGGCGTCCGCGGTCTCGGCGAGGATGCCATCCCCGATGGACAGCGGGAGCTGGCCGGGCTTCGCCCCGATCGTCCCTGATTCATAAATCAGCACGAGCCTGGGCGCGTGCGTGGCGCGGGCCAGGTTGGCCGCCGCGCTCGGCAGCCCGATCCCGACGAAGCAGGTCATGCCGTCACGCAGGGCACGCGCCGCGGAGATCGTCATCATCTCGTCGGCGGTGTAGCCGACAGTACTACCCTGGGGGGCCGGCTCCCCGATACCCCCCGCGGTACTAGCCAGGGGGGCCGACCCCCCGATACCCCCCGCGATCACGGCGCTCCCTCGCTTAGCGCCTGGCCCGGCTGGCGGCCGGCGGCGAGTACCTGCTCGTCCAGCCACCCGAGGAACCGCTGCCGGTCCCGGCTGATCGGGTCCCACGCCACGTAGAAGTCGTTGTCCCGTGCGGAGTAGCCGAGCGCGTAGGACGGATGGGAACCGCCAGGAACGTGTGCCACGTAGCTGACCGTCCACGACGGCAGCACGACCGCGTCGGGCCGCGGGTCGAGGGTGTCCACGATCTCCTCTACGGTGACCACGGACCTCCCCGCCGCCAGCACCGCCTCCTTTTGCACGCCGGTGATCCCCCAGAGCTGCACGTTCCCTGACCGGTCGGCGCGCTGAGCATGGATCACCGCGACATCGGGGGTGAGCGCGGACACGGCGGTCAGCGTCTCGCCGGTGAACGGGCAGGTGATCGGCCGGATGGTCGGCGCCCGGCCCTTGCCGCCGCCCCGGTCTTCGAGGCCGGTGCCGCTGTAACCGCGCAGCACCGCGAACGGCAGCCCGGACGCTCCGGCGACATAGCGGTTGGCCATGCCGGCGTGGCTGTGCTCCTCGATCTCGAGCGGGACCGGCCAGCCGTGCTCCACAGCGTCCCTGAACCTGTGCAGGGAGCCCACCCCGGGATTGCCGCCCCAGGAGAAGACGAGCTTGCGCGCGCAGCCGGCTCCGATGAGCTGGTCGTAGATCACGTCTGGAGTCATCCTGACCAGGGTGAGGCCGCGGCGCCGCTGCCTGATCACCTCGTGCCCGGCGGCGAACGGGATCAGGTGGGTGAACCCTTCCATCGCCACCGTGTCACCATCGTTGACGGTCGCCGCGACGGCCTCGGCAAGTGACACGATCTCCGCCACATCCTCCCCCCTTCGGGACCTGGTTGATAAAGGAACCATATCGGCTACCTGCTCGCGATGAGTACACCCGTTCGGAGTACGGACATAAGTGAGCTATCCGCTGGGCGGAGGGCGCCGCCCTACTCCGCGTCCAGGAGGGCTCGCTGCGCTATGGCGAAGGCCCGGTTGCCTGCCGGGACCCCCGCGTAGATGGCGACCTGGAGCAGCACTTCCTGGATCTGCTCCGGGGTGAGCCCGTTGCGCATGGCGGCCCGCACGTGCATGGCGAGTTCCTCCTCGTGCTTCAGCACCGCGAGCGCGGTGAGCGTCACGATGCTGCGCTCGGCGCGGGACAGGCCGGGACGGGCCCAGATCTCGCCCCACGCGTAGCGCGTGATGAGATCCTGGAAGGGCGCGGTGAACGGGGTGGTCCCGGCTACGGCGCGATCGACGTGCTGGTCGCCGAGTACCTCCCGGCGGACCGTCATCCCCTGGTCTGTGCGTTCGGCGTCAGTCACGGGCAACCTCCTCGAAGCCCCGGGGCGGCTGGCTGATCCGGCCGTCGTGATCCCGGGCCGCAGCCCTTCAGGTAATCAAACAGCGGGCAAACGCCCGCGCCCACAAGCAGCTGGCCGGCCTGCCGCTTCCACACATTTTCGTCATGTTATTCGGAGGGGCTGAATCGGCGATTACGCCTGGTGACTATTTGTTACGGATATGTAACACGAACTGACACCGGCGCTCACTGCGCGGTGGGTAAACGCCCATGTGGTGATCGGTCAATTCACTTGATAACGACACATATCGACCCAGGTATTCGCTAGCACTGAACGTAACCGCACCATCCCTACCAAACCTCTCAGCATAGCGACCTGTGCGGCTATTTCAAATATTCAGCTGCGATCTCATCGACCAGGTCACCCGGATTTGGCCGCGCTAGCGGCCTAGCTAGGCTCCTTCCGAATTTGGGGGTTGACGGACATGCACTCAGGCGTGAATTCTCTCAACCGAGGGCCTTTCATCGCCGAGAAGCCAACCGGCGAGGGTCTTTCATCGCCCGAGAAGTCCCCACCGGACTGATCAAATTGCGCTGCCCACAAGGAGGAGCAATGAGAGTCCACAGGCGCCCTGCGGCTACCGTCGCCGGGCTACTACTGGTTGGCGGCGTCATCGTCACCGCCACGCCCGCAGGAGCGACCACATCCAGTCGCGTGGCGAGCCCAGCGACCGCCCAGCCCATCGCCGGTACCGGAACCGCCACGTCGCACTCGGTCAGAGTCAGCGGCGTCAGCGCCGGGGTTCAGCGCCCGGCGAGCCCCGCATCCACCGTTATCCTCGGCCGCGACGGCAAGCCAGCCGGCGCCGCCCTGCCCGCGGTCGCCGCCGCGGGCACCAGGCCGGCCCCGCCCAGCACGCCCGTCCAGGCCGGCGGTCCGAACGGGGGGCAGGCGGCCGGCACGACCACGCAGGCCGCCCGGCTCAGCACCGTACGGCCCGCCGCCGTACAGTCCGCGGGCGTGCGATCCAGCGCCGTCCCCGCAGGGGTGTCGCTCGCGGATCCCTTCAGCGGCGTCAGCGAGGCAACGTCAAATAGCACCTCCCCGACGCCTTACCCCACCGCGGCGGCGAACGCCACCGAGACCGCGGAGACCGTCAACCTGCGTCTCCAGGTCTTCAACAAGACCAGCGGTGCCACGCTGTGCGGCCAGAGCCTGGCCAGTTTGCTCGGCGCGATCACGGCACTGTCGGAACCGCGGATCCAGTACGACAACTCCGCCAAGAGGTTCAGCCTGGTGATCAACTCCGTGCCGGCCTCCAGCTCTGAGGTGCCTGTCGCATACCTGGCGACCAGCCAGACCGACGATGCCTGCGGGGCGTGGTGGGTATACAGCATTATCATGTCGGGCACCCTTTACCCGTCCGGGGCGCTGCTCAACTACCCCTACCTCGGCCAGGACAGCACCTCGATCCTTTCGTCCACCAACAACTTCACATTCGGCGGCTCCTACATCGGCTCGGCGGCCTTTGCCATGCCCAAGGCCATCGCGTACACCGGAGGCGGCTTCAGCTTCAATACGTACTCCGTCGCTTTCTCCACCGCCCCGGTCACCGTGGCGGGAATCCCGACCTTCGCCACCACGACCACCTACTGGCTGGCCTCCGTGCCCGGCTCCGGCTACCACCTCTACTCGATGCCCACCAGCCCGGCGGGCGCCATATCGTTGCTTGCGAACATCAGCGCGCCGTTCAGCGCTCCCTCGCGGCGGGTGCTCCAGCCCGGCACGAACCAGACCCTCGACCCGCTCGACGGGCGTATTCCCTCGGCGGCGGTCCAGGACGGTAACAACATCTGGTTCGCGCTGACGGTCGACGACGGCGGCTTCCCGACAGTCCTCTATGGCGCGATCAGCGCCACAAGCGGCCAGACCACCACCGCGCTGGCCTTCCACAGCACCGCCAGCGACGACTTCAACGCGTCCATCGGCGTGAGCGACGCCGGAGGCAACACCAACCACATCTGGGTGAACTGGGCCTACACTCAGGCGGGGTCGGGCGTGGCCACGTCCGACACCGTCGCTGGCGTGGCGCCAGGCCAGGGTATTCCCGAAGAGGTAGGAGCCGACCTGACCCTGGTCTCTGGTTCCTCCACCGCGGCGATCTCCACCTTTGGCGCCTACTCGTCGGTGGAAATCGATCCCGTAGGTACCTCAGGCTGCGCCGCCGGGCTGACCGCACTCTCCGTCCAGGAGTTCTTCTCTGGCAACGGCCAGTGGGCCACAGAGCTCGCGAGGACAACCTTCTGCTGATCTAGGTAGTTCCCCGTGATCCTGTGGGATTCAGGTCCGTATGCGACCCGGATCCCACAGGATCATCACGATGATGATCCTGAACCAGCCGGGCGCCCGCCGCGGCGTCGCGGCCTATGCCCTCGACCGGGAAGCGGCGGCCCGGCTCTGGCAGGTATCCGTCGAGACGCTGGCCTCGTAACCACGAGCAGCGCCACGGATGGCACGCCCTCGCGGTTCATCGCAGGGCTCTTTATGCCGAACGGGAGCGCCGTGGCGCCGTCCCGCCCGCGCGAGTCCTGCCCAGGAAAGAGTCGGGAGCGCCGTGGCGCCGTCCCGCCCGCGCGAGTCCTGCCCAGGAAAGAGTGTGGATGCCGCGCTGGCGTAGCTGTAACTACACTGGCGAGGCATCCACACCATTACCTGGGTGAAGGCGGTCGCCGGCGTCGCTTGAGATCAAGCGGTTGGAGCCCTACCTGGCGAGGCGGGCTTCCAGATCGCGGTGAGCGGCAAGGGCGCCGTCGATGAACTCGCCCGCCGCGCCCAGGTAGCCAGCCGGGTCGAGCGCCGCTTCCACCTGCGCCGGGGTGATTCCCGCCGCGTCGAGCCGCCGTGTCACGTCGGCGGAGGTCAGCAGCGCGTCGCGAAGCGACATGCCGTCGCTGACCGCCCGCGCGCTGGCCTCTGCCACCAGGTCGAGGGCATCGAGCCGGCCAAGCCCGGACGCGATGTCCGCTGCGGGGGGTCTTGGGCCATCGGAGTCCGGGGTATCCCCGGGAGGCACTGTGCCCCCCCAGGCAATGCCCTCTGCGGGGGCTCTTGGGCCATCGGAGTCCGGGGTATCCCCGAGAGGCACTGTGCCCCCCCAGGCAATGCCCTCAGCGGGGGCTCTTGGGCCATCGGAGTCCGGGGTATCCCCGGGAGGCACTGTGCCCCCCCAGGCAAGCAGAGCGGCGACGCTCTCGGCAAGCGGCAGGCCGGCCGCGGCGTCGAGGTTCGCGCGCATCCGGCCGGCATCTATGTCCAGCCCGGCCAGCAACTCTCCCCCCCAGGACGCGGCCGAGCCGGTGAGCCTGAGCAGATCGCCGAGCGGCTCCCACTCGGCGTGCCACCCGCCGGCCGCGCGCTGGAGTTCCTGCTCGGCGGCGGCGGCCAGGGTGGCGACAAGGCCAGGCACCCGTTTCGTGCAGCCGAGGATCGCGATGGCGGCGACCGGATTGCGCTTGTGCGGCATGGTGGATGAGCCACCCCTGCCCGGCCCGGCACTGCCCGGCCCGGCACTGCCCGGCCCGGCACTGCCCGGCCCAGCACTGCCCGGGCCGGCACTGCCCGCACTGCCTTCCCTGACCTCGCCGATCTCGGACTGGGCGAGCAGCGTGACGTCGCGTGCGATCTTGCCGAGGGCGGCGGCTGCCCCGGCGAGCGCTCCGGCCAGCTCGACGATCCGCAGCCGGTCGGTGTGCCAGGGCATGACAGGCAGCGCGAGCCCAAGCTCCCCGGCGAGCAGCCCGGCCACCCGCAGTGCTGGCCTGGGGGGACGACGCTCCGCGCCCCCCAAGACCCCCCGCGGGGGGCATGGCCCGGGGGGACGACCCCCCCATACCCCCCGCTGCACGTCGTCGAGCGAGGCGAGCGTGCCCGCCGCGCCGCCGAACTGGACGGCGAGGCGCTGCTCCCTGACCCTGGCAAGGCCCTCCCTGGCTTCGTCAAGGCTGGTCAGCCAGCCGGCGGCGACCAGGCCGAACGTCACGGGAACGGCCTGCTGCAGCAGCGTCCTGCCGATCATGATGGTGTCCCGGTGCGACGCGGCGTGCCTCGCCGCCGCCTCCGCCGCGGCCTTCAGGTCCGCCAGGATCGTGCCCGTCGACCGCTTGGCGAGGAGCATCGCGGCAGAGTCGAGGATGTCCTGGCTGGTCGCACCGCGGTGCACCGCCGTTCCCAGGGAAGGCGGCAGCTTCCTGGTCAGCGCGCGTACCAGGGCAGGGACCGGGTTGCCGGTCTGCACGGCGAGCCTGCCAAGCTCCGTGGCATCGAACCCGTCAGCCCTGGCCGCCTCGGTCACGGCGGCTCCCGACCCTTCCGGGGCCAGGCCCGCCCGTTCGAGCGCGCGGGCAAGCCCGGCCTCCACGTCGAGCATCGCCTGCAGCCACTGCTCGTCGCCCACGCCGCCCGCACGCGCGAAGATGCCGCCAAAAAGGCCTTCAGGCTCACGCCGGGCCTCAGGCACGTGGCAGCCCGACGTAGTTCTCCGCCAGCGTCGTCGCTGCTGCCTGCGATCCGCATACGTACTCGAGGTAGGACTGCTGCAGGCGGCGATCGTACCCATCATGGTCATCGAACGTGTGCAGCAGTGTCGTCATCCACCAGGAGAAATGCTGCACCCGCCAGACCCGGCGCTGACAGGTCGCCGAGTACTCATCGAGCAGCCCGGAGCCGTCGCCTGAGTACCACGCCGCGAGCGCCTCGGTAAGCAGGGTGACGTCGAACGCGGCGAGGTTCAGCCCTTTCGCGCCGGTGGGCGGCACGATGTGCGCCGCGTCCCCGGCCAGGTAGAGGCGCCCGTACTGCATGGGTTCCACGACGAAGCTGCGCATCGCCGTCACGGCTTTCTCGATCACCGGCCCGGTTTCCAGCCGCCAGTCCGGCACGGCTTCCAGGCGCGCCCGCAGCTCGGCCCAGATCCGCTCGTCTGGCCACCGCCGGATGTCTTCGTCCGCGGCGACCTGGAGGTAGAGCCGGCTGATCGCCGGGCTGCGCATGGTGAGCAGGGCGAAGCCGCGGTCGTTGTGGGCGTAGACCAGCTCGTCGGAAGACGGCGCGACCGCGGCGAGCACCCCGAGCCAGCCAAACGGGTACTCCCTGTCATATACCTTCAGCACGCCCGCCGGGATGGCGTCCCTGCAGACACCATGGAAGCCGTCGCAGCCCGCGATGACGTCGCAGTCGATGCGAAGCCGCTGCGAATCATGGTTGAAGGTGATCGCCGGGTGCGCGCCATCGATGTCCTCGAGTTCCACGCCGGAGACCTCGAACAGGACCTTGCCGCCTGCCACCAGCCGCGCCGCGATCAGGTCCTTGACCACTTCCTGCTGGCCGTAGACGGTGACCGCGCGGCCCGGGACAAGCCGCTCGAACGCGATCCTGTGCCGCTGCCCGCCGAACTGCAGGTTGATGCCGTGGTGCACCAGCCCCTCGCGGAGCATCCGGTCACCCGCGCCCGCCTCGATCAGGGTGTCGGCCGTGCCCTGCTCGAGCAGGCCGGCCCTTACCCGCTGCTGCACGTAGTCGCGGCTGCGGGTCTCGATCACCACGGACTCGATGCCGCGCAGGTACAGCAGCTGAGAAAGGAGCAAGCCAGCGGGCCCGGCACCGACGATCCCTACCTGAGTGCGCATCATCCTCTCCCTACCACAGGACGCGTAGGTTAGGCGCATGGGCCCCGCGGATCTGGTCGACACACTCGCGAGAAACGGCCTCGCGACTGATCCGGACGTCATGGCGGCGATCGCCTCAGTGCGCCGCGAGATCTTCGTCCCCGGCCACCCCCTCGATCAGGTGTACGGCGACAACGCGCTTGTCACCCACGAGGACTCCGACGGCATGCCGATCAGCTCGTCGAGCCAGCCCGCCATCGTCGTGATCATGCTCGGGCAGCTGGCGGCCAAGCGTGGTCACCGGGTGCTCGAGGTCGGCGCGGGCACCGGCTATAACGCGGCGCTGCTCGCCACGCTCGGCGCGAGCGTGGTGACGGTGGACATCGACGACGGCATCGCCGCGGAGGCTCGCGCGCACCTGGCCGAGGCCGGGATCGGCGGCGTCGATGTCCGGGCCGGCGATGGCTGGCTCGGCTGGCCGGCGGGCGCGCCCTACGACCGGATCGAGCTCACTGTCGGCGCCTGGGACCTGTCGAGGGCATGGCGGGACCAGCTGACCGGCTCCGGGCTGTTTGTCGTGCCGCTGTGGCTGCGCGCCGGGGTGCAGCTGTCGGTCGCCTTCCGCCGTGACGGTGACGTGCTGCGGTCAGACAGCGTGCGCTACTGCGGCTTCATGCGCCTGCGCGGACCGCATGCGGGCCCCGAGGGCCACGTGCAGGTCGGCGACGGGGTGTACGCCATGCTCGACGACACCTCGCCAGCCACGGCCGGCCTGCTGCGCGGCCTCCTCACCACCGAGCCCCGCGCAGCGCCCGCGCCGGCGATACACCAGGACGTCAGGAACCGGCTCGCCCTTGACCAGCCGCGCACGGTCGGGCTCGGGACATTGCACGCTGGCGGCCGGTTCCGGGCCGGCCTGTACGAAACGGCGGAGACGGGCGGCCCTAGCCTTGCCCTGATCGGCGAACGCCGGCTGCTGAGCTATGGTTCCCCCGCTGCCCTGGACCGGCTGAGGCGCGCCCTCCCGGCCGCGCGTCCACTCGACCTCGCTTCCCTGCGGGTCACGGCATACTTCGAAAGTTTTCCATGCCTAACGGGAGCGAGATGGCGCTTGAGCCGGCCCTCGTGCCTGCTCGACGTGGCGGAGGCATAACGGCCTGGCCGCCAATGGGCCGGCACAATCGCGCTGGAGCGGCCGCGGCGTTGAGCGTGGTGAACAGGCCGGGCGCCGCGGCGCGCCCGGCCGGCGCGTGGTGAGAAACCCCGGCGGCGGATCCGCCGGAGTCTGCGGTCACCGGAAGTTGCTGTCGTTGTACTGCGCGTAGAGAGCAGCCGCGTTCGTCGGTGTCACCGGCGTGATGGACAGGGTCCATGAGTGGACGACCGGCTGGTGGAGCGAGAGCTTCTCGGCGATCTGGGCCGCCTGCAGGGCGCAGGTGGGGTAGATGAAGGTGTTGCTCAGCTCGCCGAGCTGGACGGCGCGGATCCCGCCGTCTGGCACGGCCAGGCCGTCGGTGCCGATGAACTTCATCTGCTTCGCGCGGCCGGCGGCCTGGGCCGCGAGCTGCGCCCCCAGGGCCATCGGGTCGTTCTCCGCGTAGACGAGATCGATCTTCGGGTACCGCTGCAGCCACTGCTGCATGTCCTGCTCGGCGTTCTCCTTGAGCCAGGCGGCGTCACGCGACACGATGATGTGGATCTTGGGATTCTTGGCGATCTCAGAGCGGAACCCGGCATCGCGGTCGATCTGGGGCTTGTCTGACATCAGGCCGCGCAGCTCCACCACGTTGCCGCCGTTCGGCAGGGCCTGCAGGGCAGCCTGTCCGGCGAGCTGGCCCGCCACCAGGTTGTCGCCGCCGATGAACGTGCTGTAACAGCTGGTGTTGACGGACCTGTCGAGGATGATGACGGGAATGTGCGCCGCGCAGGCCTGCTGGACCGCCGCCGCGAGCGGGGCAGGCTCGTTCGGCGACACGATGAGGATGTTGACGCGGCGCTGGATGAAATTCTGTACCTGGCTGACCTGGACGGCACTGTCCTGGTGGGCGTCCGTGATCGGCAGCAGCCTCAGGTTCTTGTACTGCTTTATGTAGTACTGGAGCTGGATGTTCAGCTGGGCGCGGTACGGCTCGGCGTTGTTGGACTGCGAGTAGCCGACGACCCACGTCCCATTGCTGGTGCTGGGGCTGGCCTGGCCCGTGGCGCCTGGCGCGTGCGAGCTGCACGCGGCGGCCAGGCTCGCGGCAAGGACCAGCGCGCCGAGCCACATGGTGCGCTTCGATGCCCGGATCACGGCGATTTCCTTTCCTCTGGAACAGTGCTGGAGCGATCGGGCCCGGGGGGACCCTGACCGCGATGTGAGATCACCCGGCGCGCCCCCGAGGCGAGTCCGGTGACCCAGCCGGGTCGCTGGATCACGACGGCGGCGACGACGATGACCCCCTTGATGATGAGCTGCAGGTTGTCGCTCACCCCGTTGAGGCCGAGGACGTTGTCCAGCAGCGTGAGGATGAGCGAGCCGACCAGGGTCCCGACGATGCTGCCCTTGCCGCCGGCCAGGCTGGCGCCGCCGATGACGACCGCCGCGATCGCGTCGAGCTCGTAGGACTGGCCGGCCAGCGGGTCCGCGGACGCGGCGTAGGCGGCGTCGATCGGCCCGGCGAAGCCCGCCAGCATCCCGGCAAGCGCGAAGACGCCGATGGTCACGGCCGTGACGTTGACGCCGGACAGCCGGGCGGCGGTGGGGTTGCCGCCGACAGCGTAGATGTGCCGGCCGAAGCTCGTCTTGGACAGGATGAGCTGGAAGACGATCACTACGACGACAAGGGCGAGGATCGGGTAGTAGATCCCGGCCCGGCCGACGACCGGCAGCGGCACGCCGGTGAGCACGTTGTATCCCGGCGTGCCCAGGTGGGCGAAGGACGCCGAGGCGTGGGTAAGGTGCCCGCGGGAGTTCACCTGCTGGACGCCCACCACGACGTCGCCCGAGATCTGCTTGTCAATGCCGCGGATGACGTTGAGCATCGCCAGCGTCATCACGAACGACTGCACCCTGAGCCAGGTGGACCCGGCCCCGTTGATCAGCCCGGCGACCGCCCCGGCGAGCATGCAGAGCGGCACGATCTCGAACGGGCTCATGCCCTGGTGGACCAGGAGCATTGCCGCCACCATCGACCCGAGTCCGAGCATCGAGCCGACCGACAGGTCGATGCCCGCGGTGAGGATGACGAGGGTCTCCCCCACGGCGAGGATGCCCCGCGAGGCGAAGGCCCCGATGGCATTGGTCAGGTTCGTCTGATTCCAGAACACCGCCCCCTGGGAGAGGATCCCGAAGAGCACCACGAGGATCAGGCCGATGTAGCCCTGCAGCGAGCCGAGGATGGAGAGCAGCCGCAGCCAGCGCTCCCTGGCGCTCGCGCCTAGCCTGGCGCCCGCGCCTGGCCTGCCGCTCGCGGGCTGGCCGGGATCCGGCGCTGCCACGCCGGCGCCCGCCACCGCATCGCCTGGCGCGGCGCTGGCCTCCGGCCGGGGGGTGCTAGCGCTCATCGGGTGCCCGCATATTTTTCCCGAACGGGAGCGGCCTGGCGCTTCCGCCCTGATCTGCGGCGTTGTGCGTCGCGAGCACTGTCGCACGGGCCATGGCGGCTTCGAGAATCCGTTCCTGCGTGGCCGTGGCAGCCGTGAACTCGCCGGTCAGGCGTCCTTCGCACAGCACGAGAATCCGGTCGCAGATGCCGAGCAGCTCGGGAAGCTCGGACGAGACCATGAGGATGGCGGTGCCGCGGCCGGCCAGCTCGTTCATGATCGCGTAGATCTCCGCCTTGGCGCCGACGTCGATGCCGCGCGTGGGTTCGTCCGCCAGCAGCACCGACGGCCGGGTGAGCAGGCACTTGGCCAGCGCGACCTTCTGCTGGTTGCCGCCGGAGAGGTTGTTCACGGTGGTGTTGATGCCGGGGGTCTTCACGCGCAGCTCGCGGACCGACTGCTCAACCGCCGCCCGCTCGCCGCGGGCGCGCACGATCCCGCCCCTGGTGAACCGGGCGAGCGCGGCCAGGCTGGCGTTGAACCGCACCGTGCCTTGCAGCACCAGGCTCTGTGTCTTGCGGTCCTCAGCGATCAGGGCAAGCCCCCGCCTGATCGCCTGCCGGGGAGAGCGTGGCCGGTAGGGCTGGCCGGACAGGAAGAACTCGCCGCTCGTGGCCGGCCGCGGGTAGGCGCCGTAGACCGACTCGAGCACCTCGGTGCGGCCGGCGCCCATCAGGCCCGCGATGCCGACGATCTCACCGGCGCGGACGGCGAAGCTCACGTCCCGCAGTTCGGCCCGCCCTGCCTGGGCACTGCCGCGGAGGGTGAGGTGCTCCACTCGAAGCCGTTCTGTATCTATGTTTTTATCCGTCTTTGTATGTGTGTCATCGCCTGGCCCGCTGCCCTGCGCGAACAGCTCGCGGAATGGGCGCCCGACCATCATCTGGATGAGCTCGTCGCGGGAGACCCCGGCCATCGGGCGCGTGCCGATGTAGGCGCCGTCGCGCAGGACGGTGACCGTGGCGGCGATGTCGTACAGCTCTTCCAGGCGGTGCGAGATGAAGATGACGGCGACGCCGCGGCTCGCGAGCTGGCGGATCACCGTGAACAGGTGCCGCACCTCGGCGTCGGCGAGAGCGGACGTCGGCTCGTCCATCACGAAGATGCGGACGTTGAGGCTCAGGGCCTTGGCGACCTCGATGAGCTGCTGTTCGGCAATGCGGCACTGACGGACGAGCCGCCGCGGGTCGATGCCGATCCCGAGCTCACCGAGAAGCTCACGGGCCTTCGAATGCATCCTCGGCCGGTCGATGGTTCCCCGGGACGTGCGCAGCTCGCGGCCGAGGAAGATATTGTCCGCCACGGACAGCTCGGACACCAGGTTGAGCTCCTGGTGGATCATCCCGATCCCGAGCCGCTGGGCGTCGCGGGGATGGTGGATCGCCGCCCGCCTGCCATTGATCTCGATCACGCCGCCGTAGCCGGGGAAGACCCCGGCGAGGACGTTCATCAGCGTCGACTTGCCCGCGCCGTTCTCACCGAGCAGCGCGTGCACCTCCCCCTCGTGCACGGTGAGGTTCACGCCCTTCAGCGCCTGGACGCCGGGGAAGGTCTTCGTCACGTCACGCATGACGAGGACGGGCCTTCCCTGCGCGGCCCCGGCGGGAGCCGCGCAGCCGGATGGCCCGGTCGCGGGGGTCATCTGGTCCCCAGGGATAGTGCCGTGTATCTGGCGGCCGACCAGGCAGGCGAGCCGGTCAGCGGCACCAGCCTGAGCTGGAGCGCGGAGCGCCCGGCGGTGAGCGAGGCCGGGAGCTGGAAGATGTCGTCGAGCCACCGGTGGTACTGATTGCCGAGCGGTTCGAGCCACTCCCCCGCGTCCTGTCCGTTCACGTAGACCTCGGCGGCCTGATAGCTCACGAGCTGGTCGGAGGTCCGCCGCAGCACGACCCCGCCGTTGTCCGGGTCGATGGCGAGGCGGAAGGCGACAGGCGCGCTCGTGTCGCGCAGCGAAGCGGTCTCGGGTATCTGCAGGCCGTCGTTGCCCTCGTGCGTGCTTGTCAGGGTCGAGGCGGTGCCAGGATCGGCCGGCGTGTAGCCGTGCGCCTGCTCGCTGGCCGTGTCACCGACCGTAAGAGCGTCGGTCTGCCGCATGGCCGCGCGCGGGCGGGCGTACCAGTACGCGGTCGAGCCGTAGACCGCGGGCACGTCGTCGGTACCGCCGTGCTCGACGCCGAACGTGATCGAGGAGGAGAACGGCACGGCGTCCGCGAGCATCAGCCGGTAGGCGCCGATGCAGTCGCTCACGCAGCCGACGGAGGCGCCTGTCTCCTGCCCGGGGTTGCCGTTGAGGGGGTTGCTGAACGTGCCGTTGTTGAAGTACCAGCCGCCCTCGTAGAAGTCCTCCGTGCCGGTCCCGTGGATCTGCGGGGTGTTCGACCCGTCGACGTAGACCCGCTCGTCGCCCTCCATGTAACCGCGGCCGTACCCGGGGTCGCCCCGGCTGGTGGTGGTGACGCCGACGAACTTCCCCCAGCCAGCGGCGCCGAGGTACTGGTGGTCGATCCCCGGCGTGGTGTGGGACTCCTCCGACGTGGCGTGGAAGTAGCCTGCCTGGTTCCCCGGGGACAGTCCGGCGGCAGCGTCGGCAGCGGCCGCCTGGCCCGAGTGCGCGGACGTGACCGACGACGCGGCGCTTGTGAGGGTCTGGCCAGAGCCGTTGTAGAGCGTGACGGTGAAGCCGCGCAGGTAAGGCATCGGCCACCATGCCGAGAACTGCTTCGCCGCCGGGTCGACGCCGTACATCAGCGCCTTCACCGGGTAGGGGCCGAGGCCGGTGCCGAAGAACTCGCCGAGCGGGGCGTTCACGGTCTGCTGCCCGTCGAAGCTGATCTGGATCCGGACGTTCGACAGGATGTCGTCGCTCGCCTTCAGCGGCCCGGGGTCGGTCGTCGCGGGGGGGTAGCAGAAGCTGCGGACCCCGTTCCAGGTCTGCTCGCTGATCGTGTAGCTGTGCGCGGTCTCGCTCGCGGTGCCGTTCGGGCCGACATCGACGGCGTCGGTCTGCTGGTAGGCCCCGTTCACATCCGAGTAGGCCCAGTAGCGGAACTCGTTGAAGTCGTTGGACGACGAGACGAACTGGTTGCGTATGGTGATCTGCGACTTGCCCGCGGTCGCTGCCGCGGGCAGCAGCACGCTCTCGTCGAGCCAGTTGCAGCCCGACTGCGAGGCGTTCGGCGCCCACTGCGCGACCTTCGTGCCGTCCACGTAGACGTCCGCCACCTGCGCCCCCACCCCGGCGTCGAGACGGCGGGTCAGCCGGACGCCCTGGTTCGCCGGGCTGATCGCGACGGTGAACTGGCTGTACGCGCCCGCGTCCCGGCCGAAGGCCCGCCCGTCATCGGTGACGTAGGTGGGCACAGGCGGCGCGACCAGCTGGGGCAGCCGCAGCTGCATGGCACTGACCTCGCCGGGTCCCTGGCCGCCGGCCAGCGTGGTGGCCTGCCCTGGCGCCAGGGTGAAGGACCGGCTCGCCGTGGCCGCGCCGGGCAGCGGCGGCTTGGGGTCCTGGGTGCCCGCGGCCTTGAGCGTGGCGATCACGTCGAGGGCCTTGTCGGACGGGTCGAACGTGGATACCCCCGACGCGTCGGCGAACGTCCGGTAGGTGACGTGGTAGTAGTCCGGATCGTGGTCGGTCCAGACGACCATCGACTGCCGGTACGGCATCGGGACCGTGATGATGTCGCCGCCGGAACTCTGGGTGGCGCTGGCGACGAGCGGATAGACGAACGGCGGGCCGAGCTTGCCGTTGACAACGTCCTGCTCAGGTGCGTCGAGCACCGTCTTGCCGTCGAGGACGACATGGATGTTGCCGGTCTGGGTAACGTCCCCGCCGTTGCTCGTGGTCCAGATGGAGTCGATTTCCCCTGGGCCGGTGCGCTCGGCGAGCACGTAGCCGCCGGCCGGCAGCTGACGCAGGGTGCGGTTGAAGTCCGCGTTCCCGCCGGTGCGGTCGAAGCTGGAGAACTGCCTGGTCTCCACCCCCGCGGGAAGCGTCGGAAGGGCGCCGAGCTGCCGGTAGGTGTCCCAGCCGACAGGGCCCTTGCCGACGGCATCAGCGACCGCGGCGTCAGCGACCGCGGTAGCTTGCGCGCCGGTGGCGGGCGCGCGGGTGCTGTGCGGGCCGGTGGTGTGTACCGCGGCCCGGGTCTGCGCGGTGGCGGGGGCCGTCACCGCCATTGTCACCGACGCGACGGACGCGACGGCGGCCAGCAGGGTGCGCGTGAGCGTTGAGGCCAGCGGGAGTGGCATCGTCATCGATTCCTTTCGCGCCGCGGGTGAGGGTGGTGAGCGCGGGTAAAGGTGGAGGTGATGCGGGCAAAGATGACCTTGTTAACAATGTTGCATACCAGGAACTCGTGGCCGGGCCTACGCGAACCCGGCAGGATGTCTAGGCGGTATCGCCCATGCCCTGGTAGTCGATGCCGAGGAGCCCGCAGACGGCCTTCAGCTCGTCGACGTGATCCCCGGGCACCGCGTGAATGTGGTTGGCGCCGAAGCCCCCGAGGAACTCGTCGGGGCCGACGCGCAGGCGGGCGAAGGCGTGCGGCCACTCGAAGGTGGACTGGCGCATCATCGCCTCGTTGGTGGCGTCGTCGTAGGTCTCGAATCCGCCGCGAACGACTTGCATCCGGTAGCGGTGGTTCAGGCGGGTCAGCCGGGCGAAGGTTGCCTCACCCGGGGCGGCGAGATGATGGACGGCGGCACCGCCTGCCGGGAAGTAGAACACCTCCGGGTACAGGTGCACCCTGGCCAGGTTCTCCGCGGGATCGTCGCTGCGGGCGGCGTACCAGGTGGCGTGCTGGCCGGAGTTGCACAGATCCCATACGTCCTTGTCCGCGTGGTAGTGGCGGACGTCGGCGAAGAGCACCGGGCTTCCGTCGGTGAGCAGCTTGAGTACCTGCATGGTCAGCGCCCCGTCCATGTCCGCCTCGGTGGCGCAGACGTGGGTCGCCTTCGGGCCGTCCCAGTCGTAGGGGTCGTTGAGGAACGCCTCCGTGATGTCGGCTGTGCAGAAGTGCGTGGTGAGCTCGGGCTGGCCCTTGATCCCGGAGAAATCAAGGTGCCATTCGTCGATGAGCTCACGCATCGCGTAATAGCAGCGGATCTGGCGGCCGAGCAGCTCGGGGGTGAGCCTGTCGCCGTCGTAGTGGACGGCGGCGGCGGTATTCTCCAGCCATTTCACGGCGTTGCGGACGAGTGAGCCGTCGATGTGATCGGCACGGCGGACCAGCTCCCACTGGTCGATCTCCTCGACGTCGACGCCGAACGTCTCGATCCACTGGTCGGCGCTGGCGACCGCGGTGTACATGCCCATCGGCCGACCCCCGATGCGGCCGAACGTCGATCCGCGCAGCCTTGACACCGCGGTACCGGCCCGGACCTGGGTGAGCACCCGGTCGAGCACCGCCCGGTCATTGATGTCGCCCCAGGCCCTGGCGTGCAGGCGGCCGATCTGATCCAGGGCACCGCCCGCCGCGAGCATGCCCACCATCCCGGGATACTGCGGATCGATATTTCCCAGCAGCAGCAGCGGCCCGGTGACGCATGTCGCGGCCAGCATGGTGAAGTGCGGGAACGCCCACACAGGATAGTGAAAGACCGTGAGATCGGGCCGCGCGTCCGCGACCCTCCGCGCCTGCGCCGTCGCGAGATCGTTGGTCCAGACCGTTTCACCGGCCCGCACTACCTCGTGCCCGGCGGCCGCGAGGGCGGCCGCGACCGCGTCCTCCGCCTGCCGGCAGAAGTCCGCCACGTCCCTGGCGACGAAATCCCGGCCATCCGACATGGTCAGCAGCCCGATACGTGCCACGCAGGCCTCCCGGTGTCGTCGTCGTCACTCGCCTGTCGATGCCCCGATGATCGTGAGAAAACGATCCATGAAACGATTTCTCAATGCGCGATACGCTAGGTCTGCTCACATCCGTTGTCAAGGGTCCGCCAGACGGGATCCTCGCATCGCACTCACGAGCTACCGGCCGGGAAGGGGCAGATCCGACGATGCCAGTGACCATCCGTGACGTCGCGGCGAGGGCAAGCGTGTCCGCCGCCACAGTCTCGCGCGTCCTCAACGGCCATGCGGACGTGGGGGCTGACTACCGTGAACGGGTGCTCGCCGCCGTATCCGACCTCGGCTACCGGCCAAGCGGTCCCGCCCGCAGCCTGCGTACCCGGGCAGCGGCCGTCCTCGGCATCATCATCTCCGACGTCACCAACCCGTTCTTCACCGCGATGGTGCGCGGTGTCGAGGATGTTGCCCAGCAGGGCGGTTACTCGGTCATTCTCGCCAACACCGACGAAGACCTGGCCAAGGAGCAGCGCTATCTCGAAGTCGCGGCCGCCGAGCAGATGGCGGGCGTTGTGCTCGCACCCGCTTCGTCCACGCAGACGCGGATCGACGTCCTGGCCGAACGCGGGATTCCCGTCGTGACCGTCGACCGGCGACTGCGCACCGCCGACCTCGACAGCGTCACGGTGAACAACCACAAGGCCGCGAGGGAGGCGACCCTGCACCTGCTCGAGCAGGGCTGCCGGACGGTCGCGATCATCGCTGGACTCGCCCGCACCACCACAGGATCGCAGCGCCTGGCCGGCTACAAGGCAGCCCTGCGCGACGCCGGGCACGCGATCGATCCCGAGCTGATCGCCCATGCTGACTTCCGTGTGGACGGAGGCTATGAGGCGACCAGGGCGCTGCTGCGCGGCGGGCACCGGCCAGACGGCCTTTTCAGCTCCAACAACCTCATGACGATCGGCGCGCTCGAGGCCCTGTCCGAGGCCGACATCGACATCCCGGCCGAGGTCGCCCTCGTCGGTTTCGACGACAGCAACTGGGCGACCGCTCTCCGCCCGCCTCTCACCGCGGTGGCCCAGCCCACCTACGAGATCGGCCAGGCGGCGGCGCGGCTCCTTCTCGAACGGGTCGGCGGCGCGGAATCGCAGCCGCGCAACATCACGTTGTCCGCGACACTCGTGGTACGTGGCAGCTCACTGCGCAGCGGCCCCGGCGCGACCACACGACACCCCGAGCGTGCGATTGTGACGTGAATGGCCATAGCCGCGCGGCGCAAGCGGGTCAGGCATGCCGAGTCCTCCCGTCACCGCTGCCGTGATGAGCGTCCCCCGCCGCTCCCGCAGCAGGGCAATCTGGCACTCGACAGCCCGGGACAGTTCATCGATCCGCCCGAGCCTGGCGCTTGCCCGGTCGACGATACGTTCCTGCTCATCAATCCCGGGAAGCGGAATGCGAAAGGATGCAATTTTGCTCGTGCTCGTGCTCGCGATCCCCGTTGTCTTGCTCGCCGTGACCTCGAAGTATGTTCTCGCGTACGGCGTTCGCGTGACGAGCGCGAGAAAATCGGGCAGCAGGACCTCCGCCGGCCGCACCGCGAAGATGTGATTCTGATGCAGGCATCCCGCCACCTCACCGCGCCATACCGTGCCGCGGCCGAGCTTGTCCGGGTCACCGCCCTCGGTCATGAGAACGTCACCGGTTCTCAGCTCGCATCGCGTCGCCAGCCGCAGCGGAACGTCGACTTCCCTTGTTTCGGAGAGATCGACCCGCCCATCCTGGACGTTGGCCACGCGCAGGTAAGGACGCGAGACAGCCGAATCATCGAGTTCTCGTCCGGCGTCGAGCGTGAGTCCTGACTGCACCGTGGATACGGCGCCGAGCCTGACCATCGAGTGCTGGCCGACAGAGTCGGGAATGCCGGCCGCCGAGAGTCCGATGCGGGACCCGAAGTCGCTGGTTATCGTGGCCGTCGCGCGCTCACTGAGAAGCTCGAGCATACGGCGCCTCCTGGCGATGAGAGCGTCGATACGCGAAATTTCGTCGTCCAGGAAGCTCGCAATCCATCGCTGCTCGCTCAGCGGCGGGAATTGCACGATGAGACGGCCAAGGTCTGCCGGGTTAATAGCCGGATATGAGACGCCGACGGAGCGCGCGACCATCTTATCGATAAATGGATCAGATTGCAGGTACCAGGACATGAACCTCGGATGAATAGCCGGCCGCGGCGATATTACCGCGATTCCGGTCGAGGCAACAAGCCGCGCCGGGTCTATATCTACGGTCCAGACAGCACGCAGGTAGGTTCTGACGGTCGAGACCAGGGTATCGCCGCGCCGCATGAGACGGCGTGCCCTCGATGGCGCCTCCCTGAATGTTAGCTTAACAGGGACCGACACGAGCTGGCCGCGGCCTATAGCCGAAATGTCGATATAGTCAAAGCTCCGGTCAGGGGCTGTTTCCTCGGCGAGAACACTCTCGTTGATATCGGCCACGTACTTCAGCGGAACCGCTCGCCAGGTATCGACCGTCACCTGGTTACCCTAGCGCCGGCCCCGGTTCACGTGGCTGACACCCCGTCGAGCGGGGCGCTGCGGCGCGGAGTGCCATGGCCGCTCCCGTTCGGCATGATCGTGGTTTTGCCGGCGCTCCTACACGGCGGCCGGGTCCTTCTGCAGTAGCGCGACGCCGAGCGAGGTCACGGAGTGCCACACGGTGTTGCGGTTCCGGAACGTGGTGATCAGGCCGGCCTTCCTCAGGATGGTGGCGTGCTGGCTCGCGGCCGCCGCCGATATCCCCAGGCGCTGTGCGAGCTCGCTTGTGGTGCAGCTGTCGGTTAGTGCTTGCAGCGCGGCGGCCCGGGTGCGCCCGATCAGTGCCCCCAGTGCCTGCTCGTCGGTCTCAGCGAGGTTCCAGAGCGCAGAGAACGCCTCGGGGCCAGAAGGGGCGGGATACACCAGCGTCGGCAGTCCGGTCTTCCGTTCCGCTTCGATCACTACGCAGAGCTTGCTGAACAGGAATAACGACGGGCACAGCAGCAGGCCCCGGCCGCCGAGGTACACGTCGCACTCCTGATCATTGGCGATCTCGAGCACGGGCGAAGCCCAGTTCAGCCTGGGGTGCAGGGTGCTCAGCAGCCGGTCCACGCCGTGGGTGATCATGATGCGACCGCGGACGTCGCGCTCGGCTTCGAGATGGCTGCGCACCTGGCTCCACTGCGGGATGACTGCGGCCTTGCAGAACTCGAGAACGGCGCCCGTCACCTGCTGGCGCACGGGATCGTCGCGGCCGTCTCCCGCCGCCTCCTCGTGCTTCAGGAGGCAGAGGAGGTCGGGCAGCGGCCGGTACGAGCGGGTCAGCTGCTCGATCGTGCTCGCCCGCCGCCCCAGGCGACGGCGAACGTGACTGCGCCATCCGCTGACGTCGGCGCCGCTCCGGCCGAAGAGGTCCAGGGCGAACACACTCTCAGCGACGGGACCAAGGGTTGTCGTCATACGCGATCGGGCTAGGTCTTCGACTGTGAAGTGGATTCTCTGCATTCTTCTGCCAAGCTCCGGGTGCCTGAGAGGGGTGAGCTCGCAGCCACGTAGTGCGTCTTCGCCGTCGGCGTCTCGCATAGGCCCCGACGTGCGAAGACGCCCGCCGGGAGCAATGACGAAGATCACTAGTTGAAAGGCCGCATTCACCTGCCGTCCCCTGGCCACTGACCCGTAGGGACGCCCCGACGCGCCAGTGCGGTTGGTGACCACGAACGATGGAGGATAACGACGACGATTCAGTCATTTCACCAGATGCCACATATCTGCGCCGTGTTGCGCGAGACACGTTCATCCGGCGCGCTCAGTCAGCATCGGCGGATCAGGTGTCCAATGCTGAGTGATACAAATCCTCGCGGTGACCGGCACTCCTGGCGGAGAATTTCCACTATCCTGCCTCCCAGCCGTAGTTCGCATCGTCGCGCACCGTGATCCCGGCCCCCGGTAGCCTTGACAACAGTTCCGGCTACCGGGCCCCTTAGAAAGCCTCGCTCTGCCTCGGCGCTCATGGTAGTCGAACTGTGACAAGTTGAGCAAGACCGCATGCTTTATGAGTATTAAACGTCATTAAGGCCTGACCGAAACACCCAGGTCAGTCGGCCCGTTTCAGCCGATCTTAACCCTCCTGGCTAAGGGGGCTGTAAACCTCAGATGGCACTATTTCATCCATTAGCCGTCAGTTGGCTATCATGGCTCGGCTCCGCACCGAGGTATTTGTCGCGGTCAATCCAGGATCGGCCGCCGTACGAGCGATACAGTTAGTTACGAAAATAGCAGGCTGTAACGGTCCCTCATGTCATTGGCACCGACGGCGCCCCGTCCGCCTGCCAGGTCGCGTCGAGTCGGCGAACCACGTCATGGACAAGTTCCGCCTCGGCGGAGATGAGGTAGAAGTGACCGCCGGGGAAGACCGCGACGTCGAAGCCGGCGTCGGTGATCTCGCACCAGTCGCGTACCTGCAGCACGCTCACATCGGGGTCGTTATCGCCGACGTAGGCTACGACCGGGGCGCCAAGCGGCGCGAGTGACCGCGGCCGGTATGTGTCGGCGATGCAGTAGTCGGCACGGATCGCGGGCATCATCAGCGCGCGCATGTCAGGGTCATCCAGAATGGCCGCGTTGACCCCGTCCAGGCGCCGGATGTCCGCGATGAGCGCTTCGTCGTCTTCCGTGTCCCAGCTACGCGGTTTTATATGCTTCGGCGGCACCCGTGCGGAAACGAAAAGCGTGTCAAGGGTGAAGCCAGGTAGCTGCTCCAGGCGCGATGCGACCTCATGAGCGACCGACGCCCCCATACTGTGGCCGAACATGGCGACCGGCAGCCCGAGAAACTGAACGAACGCCTCTGCTACGCCGGTAACCAGCAGATCCATAGTATCGATGCACGGCTCGTTGAGACGATCTTGCCGGCCAGGGTATTGCACTGCCAGCATGTCGATGTCGTCGGGCAGCCAGCGCCGCCAGGTGCGGTAAAGGCTGGCTGAGCCCCCGGCGGGCGGGAAGCAGACCAGCCGCAACCGCGGCTCGGGTACCTGACGGAACCGCCGGAACCATGCGGATGGCTCGCTCCCGGCGCTGCCGGACGGCGCGCTGGCGGTGGCGGACCCGTCGGCCGGGCGGCACCCATCGCCGCCGCTCGCCCGCCCATGTGTCCCTGGCTCCTGCACGATCGGCATTCCCCCACCGGACGACGTACGATCAAAGACGCAGCCGATCTTACCGGAGTATGCCACGATTCCGCCAGCCGTCACGGAATCGATGCGTCACGGCAAGCGCTGACCTGCGTATTTTGGCTGTGCTTGAAGATCGCTTTGCCGCAGTCTATCATAATCATAGAATCGCGATTATGACGACGGCCGATCACAGTTTCAGGAAAGGACGCCAGGGATGACCAATCCCTTCGATGACGAGAACGGGACCTTCCTGGTCCTGGTGAACGATGAGGGCCAGCACTCGCTCTGGCCCTCATTCGCCGAGGTACCTGCCGGATGGAATATCGTTCACCAGGAGGATAATCGCCAGGCATGCCTCGACTACATCAATGAGAACTGGACCGACATGCGCCCGAAGAGCCTGATCGACGCCATGGACGATACCGGCAGCTGAGAACGTAAACCCTAGCCAGGTGGCCGCGCCGCGGCCGGCAGTAGTCAGGGTCGGGCCTGCTGCCCGATCTTCGCGTCGCTTTCTTTGCTCACCGTGTCCGGCGTGCCATCACTCAGAGTCGGGAACCGCCGCGTGGTGGGGTGGAGCGTGGCTGTGAGTGCGATGGCCGCCAGGCACGCGGAGCAGATCAGCAGGGAGGCCCTGCGATCGGTCTCGTCTATCAGGAATCCGCCGAGCAGCGGGCCGAGCGCGCCAGCGACTCCCGTGCACAGCCCGACCGCGGCGCTCAGCCGGCCGCGCAGCTCGTCCGGAGTGATCATCATCTCGTACGTGAGGATGGTGGTGTTCGCGGCTGGCGCGAAGAATGCGACGCTGCCCAGGACCAGCCCGAGCGGCACGCCAGCCGGGACGGTTGTCATGACCGATGTCATCACGGCTGCGATCCAGGAGAAGCCGAGCACGATCACGGGCGCGGGCAGCGCGGCGTGCAGACGTGCGGCGACAGTGGCGCCGAGCAGGCCGCCCGCGCCGTACGTCGTCATCATCAGGCCAATCTCGCCGGGAGATGCCTTCGCCCTCCCGGCAACGGCAAGGATGACGATCACAAGCGCGGCGAAGATAAAGTTGGACGCGGCCACCCACATCAGCGTCACCCGGATGACTCGTTGCCGCAGCACCCAGCGGAAGCCCTCGAACGCGCCGCCTTTGCCGACCGCGCCGTGGCCGGACCCGGTCTCGCGGTGCGGGAGCCGCAGGAACAAGAGCCCGATGAAGGATAGCGCGTACGAGATCGCGTCAGCGAGGAATGGCAGCATCCGCTGGAAGCTGAACAGCAGGCCACCAGCGACAGGACCGAGCAGCCCCGCGACGAACGGCCTTGCCGTGTTCCTCGCTATGGCGGCCGATAGCTGCTCCCGTGGCACCACCCGCGGGAGCGAGGACTGCTCCGCCGGGGTGAAAAGCGAGCCGCAGAGTCCCTCGATGACGGCGACTGCGAGAACGTATGAGAGCGAGTACGTCCCTGTTAACAGGACGGTCGCCAGGCCGGCGAAGGCCGCTGCCCGGATCGCCTCGCATGTCAGCATGATCTTCTTACGGCTGTACCGGTCGACGATCATGCCGGCCGGGACGTTCGCCGCGATGCGCACCGCTGCACCGGTCGCCGCGACGATCCCCATCTGCACCGGCGAATGCGACGTGGCGAGGATGATCAGCGGAAAAGCGATGAACGCTAGCTGGGTGCCAAGTTGCGAGATGACCTGGCTGGTCCAGAGCAGGTTGTAGTCCCGGTTATGGGACAGCGGGGAAACGGCGGCACGGCCCGGTTCCCCGGCTCCTGCATTCACAACGCTCACATCGAGCCCGTTTCACGAGTGGGGAGAGCGGGTCACATCTTCGTCGGACGATGCCGGATGATCTGGCGAAGCGCCTCGGTAACGCCGTTGGCGAGCCGCCGTACCGTTTCATCGCGGTAGATATCGGCCGAGTATGTCCAGGAGAACTGCAAGCGACCTCCGGAGACGCTTCCTGCGACATCGAGCAGCCAGTTTCGTTGCGCCTTGCGGTCCCTGGCCTCGCCGATTGCGGGCAGTCCAGCGCCGAACAGGCCGCCCTCGGTGATCGTCGCGTCAAACTGGCCCAGGTAGTTGAAACTGATCTCGGGACGGACGGTCCCGGCGAGCAGTCGCTCCGACGAGCCGGCGCCGCCAAGGTACCGCAGCGCGCCATAGCCCAGTCCGTGTCCCGGCATCGCACGTAGCTGCCGCCTGACGCTCCTGATCACGACTGCCCAGTCCGGCTGCGGAGGGATGGTCAGCGCGACAGGGAAGAGCGTCGTAAACCAGCCAACGGTACGGGACAGGTCGACATCATCGAAGAGATCCTCTCTTCCGTGGCCTTCCATCGCGATAACTATCCTGTCGCGACCCGTCCAGTCGGACAGCACCCGGCCAAGCGCGCTGAGCAGCACGTCGTTGACCTGCGTCCGGTAGACGCCAGGGACCTTCTGCAGCAACGCCCTCGTCTCGTCGGAGTCGAGTGCTATCGACAGCGTCACCGCCGACGCGACCGTATTGTCGCCGGTGCCATCGACCGGGATCGATACGGCGGCCCCCTGCCTGCCCGCGATCCAGTAGTCCAGTTCGCCGTCGAAGCCGCCAGATGCCGCGTGCCGGGCGAGCCGAAGCCCCCAGTCCTGGAAGGATGTCGTCTTGGGCCCGAGGTCGATCTGTTCGCCGTTGGATGCCTGACGGTACGCACTATTCAGATCCGATAGCAGGATCCGCCAGGACACCCCGTCGATCACGAGGTGATGCGCGGTGATGAACAATCGTGGCCGCTGACCGTGCCCCAGGACGAAAAGCACGACCTTGACCAGCGGTCCTGCGCCGAGCCGGAAGCCTCGCTGTGCGGCGACAGCTGCCTCCTCCACCGCTGCGGCCTGTCCGGTCTGTTCCAGAGCGGACAGATCCACCCGCTGGAAGACCTCGCCCTCTTCGGCCGCGGCGTTGTGCTGCCGCCATCCCCCGCTCACCTGCGGGGGGTGTTGGGGGGTCGTCCCCCCAGGCTGTGCCCCCTGCGGGGGGTATTGGGGGGTCGTCCCCCCAGGCTGGCACTGCTCGAACCGCATCCGCAGCCCGTCGTGGTGATCAAGCAGGGCTGACACCGCGGCCCGCAGCGCCTCCTGGGATATATCCTCGGCCAGCTCCATGAACACCGACTGGTTGAAGTGCGAGGGGCTGTCCGTGAAGTTCTCGAAGAACCGGCGCTGGATCGGGGTCAGCGGCACCTCGCCAGCCACCACCCCCTGCTCCGCGGCGGCCCCCTCCGCGAACGCCGCCTCCGGCGCCAGCTCCGCGATGGTCTGCCGCAGGAACATCTGCTTAGACGTCAGCCGCAGCCCCGCCCGCCGCGCCCGCGACACCACCTGCAAGCTCAGGATCGAGTCGCCGCCCAGGTCGAAGAAATTATCGCGGACCCCCACCCGCCGCACGCCAAGGACCTCCGCCCACACATCCGCCAGCGCCTGCTCCACCAGGCCCCGCGGCGCCACATACCCCCCCGCCTCCGGCCCCGTCCCCGGCCCCGTCCCCGGCTGGGGCCCCGGCACCGGCAGCGCCCGCCGGTCCACCTTCCCGCTCGCCGTCAGCGGCAGCCCGTCCACCACCACCAGCGCGCCCGGCACCATATACCCCGGCA
>WNFD01000318.1_pt1 | contig 71813 bp, 79 predicted proteins | sample 5400491 | NCBI WGS metagenome assembly WNFD01 (sample SAMN13153343, study PRJNA577476) | soil metagenome | isolation source: 120 cm saprolite under Douglas fir tree site 2 hole 2 replicate 2 | place: USA:California | collected 2015-04-18 | reverse complement strand
ACACGCGGAAAGGCTAGTACAGGTGGACCGTATGATGGCCGCAGGTCACGCCCAAATAGATGCCGCCAAGAAGGATGGCCGTTGGACAGCTGCATACGATTCCCCAAGTAACGCCACCTTTCCTGAGGATTTTTTGGCGGGATTGCTCAGAAACAAGAAAGCGAAAGCTTTCTTCGAGTCGCTCAACAAAGCGAACCGCTATGCGATTGCCTACCGCCTGCAAACGGCAAGGAAGCCGGAAACGAAGCAGAGGCGCATGGATGTGTTGGGTCAATAGGGAGGAGGGGCTGTCATGCACTGTGATAGGAGAGCTTTCGTTCAGCAATCTTTTGCGCTGTCCGCCGTACTAGTGTTGGGTGAGCGAGCATCAGAAGCGCTTCCTCAAGCGCGGTCAGCAGGGGGCAGCGATCTAATCGCGCGGATGGTGTGGATGAACGAACCGGAATCGGAGAAGCGGTCTGCCGACCGATTGGTCGTACGGAGCCGTTCGAAGACCGACTTCTGGAGGAAGACGTTTTACGGCTACATCACGGACAACGGCCACTTCTTCTACCTGGCGGTGAGCGGCGACTTTACCTTCCAAGCCTGCGTCAACGGCCAATATGCGGCCTTGTACGACCAGGCGGGGCTGATGGTGCGTCTGGATGCGGAGAACTGGATGAAGTGCGGAACAGAATTCTTTGACGGTCGGCGTCACGCGAGCGTCGTCTTCACGCGGGACTTCTCGGATTGGTCTACGATGCCCGATCTATCCGACAAAGCGGCTATTTGGTGGCGAGCGGTCCGAAAAAAGGATTCTATTGAGACGTTGTGTTCTGTCGACGGTAAGAGCTTCACATCCGTACGCCAGGGCTATTTTGTGCCGGTGGCAAAGGTGCGGGTGGGAATCATGTGTGCAGCACCCGAGGGCCCGGGATTTGAGGCCAGTTTCAGCGATTTGAAGCTCGAGATGGACTAGGCGTTTTTGCAGGGTGTCGCGGCGCTTCGCCCTCTGTGTCTGTTCGTTGTGTTTCCTGTCGGACGGCTCGACGAGCTTGTGGACTCCTAGCAAAGCCATATTGAAGGGCAGGCTCACATACGAGTCAGGTATGAAGAACAGGCCGTCGGCGAAGGCAGCATTATCTTCGTTGGAGCAGGAGTACATCACCACTTTTATGAGATTGAAGAAAAATTGATGGTGCTGTTTTTTCTCGCACCTGCGGAGAGCTAGTCTGGACGAACATCGTAAAGGACAAAACGAAGGCCTGCATAGCCCGACGAGGGGGAGTCAAAATGTTGGAAACACCGTCGGAAGCCAGAGCTGAGCTCGCTGCGAGGTTGCTCCGGCACATGGCCGGCAGGCAGCGGTGCTTGTGCTGCATTTGTCCGCTTTCCGGGCGGCTATAATCTTTGCGTGAGCACGGATTTCCTGGATCGCATCCTGGGCTCTCACTGAGTTTGCCGGCGTACGCGAGCAAGCAGATCGGGAGACTTCATTCGCCGGCAGTAGTCCTCAAAGTTCGGGCGCGGCCCCTTCCAATGAAGATCCCCGACGGTCTCAAATACAGGCACGTCCAGTCGCAGAGTCGCAAGCGTGCGGAACAACAAGGCCTCGCTCCATGAGTTGAAGAGCGATTCGGACAGCAAGCGTGCCTTTCGGATTGACGGATGCCATTCTCGCCAATCCTTGGGAATGCCTTCAAGGTGAGGATACTGAGATAAAGTAAGAGCCGCAGCCTTTACGCCCCATCCCGGCACACCCGGGAAGCCATCTGCGGTGTCACCGACCACAGCCAGGAAGTCCGGAATCGATTGGGGTTTCACCCCAAACTTGGCTACGACGCCTGTCTCATCGCGGATGATGTCGCGCCTGCGGTCCAGTTGAACGACTCGTGTGCCCACCACGCACTGACTGAGATCCTTATCCGGCGTACAAATGAGCACCTGCCTCACGCGGTCATCCTTGGCTGCTTTATCAGCGGCAGAGGCGAGCGCATCATCCGCCTCATAATCGACCATTGGCCACACCACTACTCCCATTGCTTCCAGTGCTTCCTCGAGAATGGGGAATTGCGAGAGCAACTCCGGCGGCACACCCTCACTGGTCTTGTATCCGGGATACAAATCATTTCGAAACGATTCCACGACATGATCGGTTGCAACTCCGAAGTGGGTTGCACCGTGCTCGATCATGGACAAGACGGAGGTCAGAACACCTCGTACTGCGCCGATTTCCTGCCCGTTCGAATCTGCTGTGGAGGGCACCGCGAAAAAATGGCGGAACAATTCATACGTTCCGTCGATCAAGTGCACATCCATGTGATCTCCGATCAGATTCTCGGAGAGCGATGTTATAAGATCGGGCAGGCCATTTGGGAGATCATTCCCGAGTTAAGATTCTTTCGCGTCCGGCTCGTTCGAACGCTCCAGCGAGTTCACAATGCCTTTGGCAGTGCCAATGTCGCCTGCCCCAAGTGATAAGCGAGGTGTGCGGTTCTTCCGAGCAGAACCGTGAATCGATTCCGATGCGGCTCCCGCTTGAAATCCGCTTCCGACACCGCGGTATGCTGCCGCACCCAATCCGCGGCCGAAAACTTCAAAAAACCGTCCCACAGCTTCTGGTTGATCTCTTGCCAGGCGCCTTTGAGCGATTGACCGGAGACTGTTAACTGAATCGACTTGTCCGGGTTCGTCAGGAACATGACGTCGAATTCCGGATGAAGTCTTTCTCCAATTCCGAGCAGCGGCAAAAGACTGTCGTTCACGGCGGCGAGGTGTCCCCACAGATAAATCAGGCGGTTTTTTCCCGGAGCAACTTCTTTGTCAAGTTGTTCTGGCGACTGAGCGCCGAACAGCTTGTCCGCACGTTCTACGTTTGACTTCCATCCGCGGAGCGCCGAATCTACGAACGACATTTCTGTGGTCATTATCTTTACCTGCTTTCCATTTGGATGAATCGCACGATCCGATAGCCCCGGCGGCGATTCGAGCACCGCACGGTCGCTGAATCCGTAGATCTCCGAAGGCCCTGCGGTAGTTGGCCGGGTTACCCTCTGCAAGATCAATTCGAGCGAGTGGCGTGATAGGTTTCCTTTGCGTTACTGAATTGTGGACAGTGCATCAGCCTTGGCCCCGTTGAAACTCAAGTCGTCGGAGGTTAGGGGGCCCCCGTTCTGCTGCTCGTCATAGTGATGCTCGTACACTACCCGCGACCCGTTCCATCTCCGGAGGGTCTGCTATGGATTTGCCGACCGCTTGGCACAAATCCTGGGGGCAACGGGGATGACGGTGATCACACAATTGTCGTCGTTCTTCCTAGTTTGTATCGGTGTGCAGATTGCTTGGAACGGGATCAAGCATTGTTGGAATCGGTGACGCTGCACTTTGGCTGAGCAAGCGCGCTCTTCCTCTGGAGTTGCATAGGGGCTTCGAGGAATGGTCCGCCGGGTAGCAGTATCGGCGCAAATTCAGAGAAAATTGAATGTCGTGGACCTCCAGACGTCTGTTCCAAACGGAAGGCGCTTGACGGGGTCGTGCTGGCGGGCATTGCCGTGACAGTGCGGGATTCTAACCAGCTAAAGGGCAGCGTTCTAACCAACTGAACTACGTCCCCAACCGTGGAATCAACAACTTAGCGTAAAACCTTGCAAATAAGGCCTTTGCAAGATTTGCATACAGCGCACTGCTCGCCTGGCTTGCCTGCAATAGCAGTCCTTCCTGGAAGAACGGCCCGTAAACCGCCCATAAAAATCAGCGCGCTCATGCGAGAGTCATACTGACACAGATGTGTACACGAGGAGAAGTAGAGGTCAGAGCTGGATGTGTCCTGAAATGGTCGTGCTTGGTCGGCGATAGTCGACGGCAACGATAGGAGACAGGGTACAATTGGGTCTGCTTGGAACTGCAAACGAAAGCGCTCCTGAAAGCAACTTAGAGTCATGCCCGATATAGTCGACTGGCAGCAACCGCCGCGCCGCCATCACCGTCTGTTTTTCTTTGTTCTTGCCATCCTTGCAGTCGTTTTTTTTAGCAGCAGGACGGCGTTATCGTATTACGTCGACTCCCTCTGGTTCGGGTCGCTCGGTTACGGGAACGTGTTCCGGAGGACAGTCACCCTTCAATGGGCAGTCTTTGCGGCATTTTTTGCTGTCACATTTCTTTTTCTGTACGGATGGTTCCTAGCGCTGAGGAGCGCTTACCAGTCCGATTTGCCGGACGATCATATGATCGTCATCGGCGGGCAGTCGTTGAAGCTACCAGTCGCGCGCATCCTGCGCCTCCTCGGTCTCCTGGTCTCCATCGTCATCGCCGTCGTGACCGGGGCCAGCGTCATGGTGGAGTGGCCGACATTCGCACTCTATTGGTACGCACCACGCACGATCGGTGGCGCTGTGGATCCGATCTTCGGCAAGGCGATTAACTTTTATCTATTCGCTCTGCCCGCATGGCAGTTCATCACGGGCTGGCTACTGACGCTAGCGGTAATTGCGTGTATAATTACCGTTTTCTTTATTTTCGTTACAGGCAGCACTCGAATGCTCTCGGGACGCCGAGGAAGATATATCTCGCTGCCGTGGCGCGGGTTCTCCATTGCGTTTGGCTTCTTGTTGCTGATTCTCGCGATGCGCGCCTATATCGCCCGATTCGACCGATTGTTCGACGAACATACGATCTTTAGCGGGGTGACCTACACCGATGCGCACGTCATGCTTCCCGGAATGCTCGCCGTTTGTGCCGCGCTCGTTCTCGGTGCTGCGATTGCAACCATCAATGTCGTGGCGGTACCGCGCGCGCGCTGGCTGGTGGCAGCAGTCGCTCCAGCCGCGATCTGTTATGTCGTTCTTCAGATAATCGGCTGGTACGTCAGCAGCTTTATCGTGAAACCAAACGAACTGGTTCGCGAGCGACCCTATATTGCCTCCAACATTGACCTAACGCGGCAGGCTTATGGATTGGATCGTCTCGCGCAGCGCGAATTTCCGGCTGAGACGACCGTCGAAGCGGCCGATCCGGCGAACAATCAGGCTACGCTGCAGAACATCCGGCTGTGGGACTGGCGCGCACTCCAGGACACGCTGCGTCAGATTCAGGAAATTCGAACCTACTACGACTTTCCCGATATCGATATCGATCGCTATGAAATCAACGGCACAACGCGTCAGGTGATGCTTGCCGCACGCGAGCTAAACGTTGATAAGCTCCCGGAGAGCAGCCGAAATTGGATCAACGAGAAACTTATTTACACCCACGGCTACGGTATCACCATGAACCCTGTGAATGGGTTCACTCCGGAAGGACTGCCGACACTGATTCTGAGCAATATGCCCATTCAGAGCACGGTGCAGAGCATCGTTGTAAAGCGCCCGGAGATCTATTTCGGCGAGCTCACCAACACCGACGTCTACGTGAAGACGCGGCAACAGGAATTCAACTACCCGCAAGGCCAGACAAACAGTCTGACGTCCTACGAGGGCAACGGCGGCATCCTCCTTGGAGGTTTCTTTCGCCGACTCCTCATCGCGTCCGACCGAGGTGATCTGACGAAGCTCCCGTTTAGTGATGATATTAACCAGGAGAGCCGGCTGCTGATGCGTCGCAACGTGCGCGATCGAGTGGCAGCGCTCGCGCCATTCCTCACTTACGATTCGGATCCGTACATCGTCGTCGGAGACGATGGTCGGTTGTCATGGATTATGGACGCATTTACGACCTCAGACAGCTATCCTTACTCGCGCCACTATGCGCTGGGCAGCAGCCTCACTAACTACATGCGGAACAGCGTCAAGGTGGTCATCGACGCCTACGATGGCACCACGACGTTCTATGTGTTCGACCCACAGGATCCAATCATCATGGCGTATCGCCAGATTTTTCCCGCTCTGTTCAAGGACGCAGCGGCCATGCCGCCAGCGCTCCGCAAACACGTGCGCTATCCAGAGTTGTTGCTCAAGCTGCAGGCGGCTGTATACGGTCTTTATCACATGACCGATCCACAAGTTTTCTATAACCGTGAGGACCTGTGGACGGTTGCTTCAGAAGTCGGGATGGACGACTCCGGTCAGCAGAAGACGCAGCCGATGGAGCCGAACTTCGTGTTGATGAAACTGCCGGGCGAAACCGGCGTGGAGTTCGTAGAGATTCTGCCATTCACGCCGGCCAACCGGAATAATCTGATTGGCTGGATTGCCGGGCGCAGCGACGGCGAAAAATACGGTACATCGGTGGTCTACAACTTTCCCAAAACAAAGCTGGTCGACGGGCCACTGCAAATCGAGGCGCGCATTGATCAGAACGCGCAGCTTTCCGGACAATTGACGTTGTGCCGATTTACCTTCAGGCCGAGCGGAGTCCGATGCCGGAGTTGCGTCTGGTCGTGCTCGCACTGCAAGACCGGCTGGCATACGGACCAACCTTCGAGTCGGCGATGGCTGCCCTCTTTGGCGGAGCGGTTTCGTCGTTGAGCGCCGCGGTAGTGCCCCCGGAGTCAGCGCGACGTGCACCGGCATCGACCGCCTCACCCCAGACCGCACCGGATCTCAATGCGCTTATCGCGGAGGCCGCCAAAGACCTCGCCGACTACCAGCGCCTGACAGCGGAAGGCAAACTCGGCGAGGCTGGGCAGAAGCTCGAAGAGCTGAAGCGTGCAATCGAAAGGCTGAACGCGCGTCGAAGATAATCTCGTTGCGGTGCGGCACTTAGGTTTCGGCGCCTTTTGTAGCGACGCGTATCACGGGATACACGGAACAATCCTGCGTCGAGCTGTTTGGCCTTCGATTTGACGATCTGCAACGTGGCGGCGAAACACGCACCGCCACTTGTCCCTACCGAGAATGCTGACTGAGGCCTCGGTAGTTAGGCGATCAGAGCGTAACAATGTTACATTTCCTTGAAGATCGCTATGTGGGATTTTTGCGTAACCACCGGCAGGTTACGGTTCTTCGTTTTGATCATCGATGGCATGTCTATCGGGCAACATGCGCTGATGCAGGATACGAGAAACTAGAATGCCTCCGCGCTCCTGGCGGTAAAACACGACGTGCTTGGCATGCTCCAGACGGTGCAGGCCAGGGCGAACGTCATCACAAAGTCGGCCTAACGCGGGATTGTCGGCCAGCGTCTGGCAACAAACCTGAAGCTCCCCGATGTAGTGGGCGGCTTGGGTCTTGCCCCATGTGCGAAGGGTGTAGTCGCCGATGCTCAGCAAGTCGGCTTCGGCACGACGCGAAAAACGAAACCTAGCCACGGCTAGCGCGACGACGCGGGAAGCTTGAGGGCCTTGCGGACACGCCCAAATACGTCACCCGCGGCGACACCGCTGGCGTCGCCTTCGTCGATGGCCGCTCGCAGCGCGGCAAGCTTCGCCTCGTACTGTTGTTCCTCGCGCTCCAAAGTCCGCAATCCGGCGCGCACGACCTCACTGGCGTTTTCGTAGCGTCCAGTCTTAACCTTCTTGGCGACGAAGCGGTCAAGTTCGTCGGTCAAATTGACGTTTCTGGTAGGCATGGTGACTGGCCCTTCTGTGGACGTAAATCTCCAAACCATCATAGCACGATTGGCAAAGTTTGCCAATCGCCATTTGTAGACGTAGACATCATCGCTGGCAGATCGCCGATACAGAACCTTCACGAACGCGGGCCGGTTTTGTGCTCGGCAAGCATCGCGTCCGTTTGCTTGCTTACCGAACCCCAAAACTCGTCTTCCGCGAGTTGCTTTGACGCGAGACCTTCCGCAAGCAAGGTGTCCAGTTCTTCCTGTGTCCCGACAAAACCCGGCACGGTGCGCTGTTCAACGGCTGTCAAAGCAGCCTCCACAACTTCCTCCACGGACTCATACGCACCACGACTAATGACGGCTTGAATCCGTCGGTCTTGTTCCGGCGTGAGATGAATCGTCATGGTGTTCTGCTCCCTTTGTTCGTTGTCTTCAGCGTAGGGGAAAAGGGGCCTTCAGGCAAGTCGAACAAAGGATCTTTAGTGGCAAAAGAGGGAACAGGGGGCTGGGTGGCTCGATGTAATAAGCGGGTGCAAATTTTGCAAGGATTTTTGACCACCTTGCTGACGAGTAGGCAGCTCGATTCGTGCAAGTGCTTGAAAACAATCACGGGAACGTGAGCGAGGGCGCCGTGACAGTGCGGGATTCTAACCAGCTAAACCAGTCCCAACCGCGGAATCGACAACTTAGACTACAAATAAACGCTTTGCCGGATTTGCATGGGGCGCACTGTCCCCCTGAGTTGCCTCGATAGCAGTTTTTCTGGAAGAAGCGCCCATGAACCGCCAGTAAGAACTAGTGCGCTCATGCGGAACCGATACTAACGCAGAGTGCTGCAAGAGACGAACTAGGAAGAGAGCGGCGGCGCCTTTCCGGGGCCGGTGTCAGCGTTCGGGTATTTCGACTAAGTGTAACTGCCCGGCCTCGCCGCGTTCACGGCAGTGACGACACGCTCCATATGCAGGCGCAGTATTGGCCATTGCGAATTGCCCAGCACGACGAGCGCGATTGTGCGAACCGTCAAATTCTGCTGGTAGCGGATATTTTGTCGGGAGTGACCAGCACATTAAATCCGGCGGCCTCAGCGGCCTCTAACAATTCGCCGTTCTCGAGCGTGTCCCACCCTCTCTCCGCGGTTGTTTGGACCGTATGTTCCTTGAGGAATGGACGGATTGGGACAGGAGTACCCTGGTCAAAGAGAACGAACATCAGCGCCTAAGAGCAGACGAAGGAGTCTCGTCAAGACGGCGGGCAGCAAATTCGATAACGGCCTTAATCTGATTGCGATCCAAACCTTCAAATCAATCCATAATGTCGTCGATGTTGGCACCCGCTTCCAAATTTTCAAAGATGACGGAGACCGGCATGCGCGTGCCGCGAAGTACCCATGTGCCGCTTACCTTTCCCGGAATGCTTTCGACCGCGGGCCATTGTGACCAATCAAGCGCCATTTTTCTTATCCTGTTTCCCCAGTTTAGCTCAAAATCCAAGCACCCGGCACGCCAATCTTCGAGGACCTTGAGGACCGACAGGAGCGATTCCCGCTGTCACCTGTAGCATGAACGAACGTTGACCCCACGTGCCCGTGTACCCATTTTGGGAACAAGTGTATAATGAAGGCGTGTCTTTCGAGGCTTGGCCGTGAGAGTGATTGCGCGGAAAACCCTAAGGCAATTCGTGGACAACCTCAAAGGCAGCAAGGATCAGAAGGCGGTTAGATCAGCGCTTGAGGCATGGTTTCATGAGGCCATTCGCGCTGACTGGAAAATTCCGGCGGATGTCTTGAAGGCCTATGCGAATGCCAGCATTGTGGGACCAGACAGAGTGGTCTTCAACATCAAAGGGAATGATTACCGGCTGGTGGTGGCCATCAACTATCGTCATCAGATCGTGTTCATCAAATGGATCGGAACGCATGGGGATTTACGACAAGATTGACGTAAAGACGGTGAAATATGGACATCAAGCCCATTAGAGGGGAAGCCGATTACGAGCGGGCACTGCGACGGGTGGAGGAGTTGTGGAATGCCTCCGAGGGTTCGACAGAAAACGACGAGTTGGACATTCTTGCAACCTTGATCGAGGCATATGAGCGCGAACACTATCCGGTAGAACTCCCCGATCCGATCGAAGCGATCAAGTTCCGATTGGAACAGAAAGGCAAAGACTCGCGCGCATTGATCGGGGTCATCGGCCAACGAACGCGTGTATATGAGGTCATGCGGGGAAAGAGGCCTCTGTCGTTGAACATGATTCGTAATTTGCACGAGAAACTCGACATCCCGGCGGAGGTGCTCATCCAGTCCGCGCGGAGAGGGCGCAAGGTTGATGTCCGCCGGAGTTCGGCGAGACTCAGACGAACCAGCATACGAAAATCGGCATAGTTGTTTCATCCACCGTGGCTTGAGTCAGGACAAGATTCCGGCCGTCCGTTGTCAAAATGCAAAACGGTTCAGAATCTCCTGGGATGGCAGAGCTTCTGTGCGGGCTTACCCAATGCTCGGTCGAAAACCTGTCTCGAGCTGAAAGTGGGCTTTTGTCGAAGCAAGAACGGGGCCGCCCGTGACAGTGCGCAGCAATAGGGCAGCGTTCTAACCAACTGAACTACGTCCCCGCTGAAGGTGAAGCGTCACAATGGTGGGCACTGTCCGATTTGAACGGACGACCTTTCGGGTGTAAACCGAACGCTCTAACCGCTGAGCTAAGCGCCCAACCAATTCTTTGTTCATCGTACAGGAAGCGGCGCGCAGCGTCAACGCGGCGGCGCGAATGGTGAATTCTTGCCCGCAAATTTGTTTTTCCTCGAAGGATTGATTGCCGAATAGCTCTGCAGTCCGCCGGGGCGGAGGCTGAGAAAAGCGTGAGTTTTCGAAGAAATTCGCGTGGTTCCTTGCACTTTGTGCAAATTCGCGTGGTTCCTTGCACTTTGTGCGGGGTGCCAGTAAACTCGTTTTCTTGTTCATACGCAAAGGAAACGCGCGGAGATGCTGATTGTCCGGGATTACGTGGCGCACATGGCCAAGGAAGTGGTGAAACGCCTGGTGGAGGGCGGCCACATCGAAACGAAGGCGGGCGACGCGGTGGCGCATCGCGTCCGGTTGCGGATGATGGAAGAACTCACCGTGGAAGACCGGCTCAACGAGGAAGTGCGGGAGCTCTTGATCGTGCATCAGGATGAGATGCGGCGCACGGGCGTTTCGTACCAGGAGATGTACAAGAAGGCGAAGCAGCAACTGGCGCGGGATCGCAAACTGATCTTGAGATAGAGAATTGAAAAGGGAATCAGAATTCGGCAAAAAGACGAGCGAAATTGGGGGTTTGAAATTGGGAAGGCGCTGCGCGGTCGCGAAGGTTGATGGGAAAGAGGGTGGATGAGACTTAGCCGGGAAAAGATCGTGCGATTGTCGCACCAGATTACGGACGTGCTGGTGGCGAGCGATGACGTGGAATTTGTGGATGACAGGGACACCATCCGGCAGCAGGTGGTGCTGATCCTGACGGCTACGCTGAAGGAAGAAGAGAAGGTGGAGCTGGAAGTCCGGAAGAAGATTACTTCGCAGAAGAAAGAAATCCTCGAAGGCAGCGAAGAGTGGGATGTGCTCTTCAAGAAGTATTATGGCGACGAGCTTCGGCGCATGGGCATCGCTTCCGCGCCCGATGACCGGGAGCACCGAAGATCCTGAAGAGGCAGTCGACAGTTTAAAGTTGAAAGGGAAGGAAGAGACTTTTCCCTACCTGTTGCGGTTGTTCCTTGCAAGTGATTGATCCCGCCTGAGATCCTGCCGTAGTTAAAATAAGAGCACAGGCTGAATGCCTGTGCCACTCAAGCAAGAGGGGCACGATATATCGTGCCCCTACATAAGAGTGAAAGAAAACTACGGCGTAGGAGACTAGGGTTGAGAGTCGGGGCGGCGCTTGAGGGTGGGGCGGTCGTCGTCGGAGCTATTGGGGTCGTTACCGGTGGGCTGCTTTTTGGATTGCTCGGTTTTGGTGCGGAGCGTGGGTTTGCCGGGGCCATTGTCGGTGGCTTTGCGGCTGAACATGATGCCGCGGAGGCGCGACTTCACGCTGTCAAATTCGGAGGTGGTGACGATGTATTCCGATTTCGCCGGGAGGATGCGGGCGATTTCCTTCTGGGTGTTTTCGATGCGCTCCGGAGTCGGGGGGTGCGAGGAGAAGACCTTGGGGATGGTGCCGGGACGGCGCTTCTCATCGGCCTGGATGCGCTCGAAGAAGGTGACGTAGGAGTTCGGGTCGTAGCCGGCTTTGTACATGTATTGGAGGCCGAGGAAATCGGCTTCGCGTTCGGCGTCGCGGCTAAACTTCAGGTAGGTGATTGGAATGGCGAGGTTAAGGCCTTGATAGATGCCGTAGCCGGCCCAGCCGCCGGGGCCGAGCAGGATTAGGGGAATGGTGGCGAGCTGCATGAGTTCCCCTTTGGTGGCGTTCTTGGTGCCGTGGCGGGCAGTGACGTGCGAAATCTCGTGGGCCATGACGCCGGCGAGCTCGGACTCTTCCTGGGCGCGGAGGATCAGGCCGCTGTTAACGTAGAAGAAGCCGCCGGGCAGGGCGAAGGCGTTGACCTCATCGGAATCAATGACCTTGATGGTGAAGGGCACGCGGGCGTCGGAGTTGCGGACGAGGTTCTGGCCGACGCGATTGACGTATTCGGTGACGATGGGGTCATCGATGAGCTTGGAGGAGCGCTCGACTTCTTGGGCGAGCTGCTTGCCGAGGCCAATTTCGCGTTCGAGGGAGTACAGGTTCATGCCTTTGCCGACGCTGCGGTTGCCGATGGCTTCGACGTCTTCCTTGGAATTCTTGGGCTTGACCGTTTCCTGCTGCTGGACGGGTTGGGAGGCGGCGGGCTGCTGGGTTTTTGGCTGCGCGGCAGGCTGCTGTTTGGAGGGATCCTGAGGGGGATCTTTAGGGGGATCCTGGCTTTGCGGGAGGGCGAAGGCCGGAGCGGCCATCAAGGCGCCTACCAAGGCCAATTTCAGGGTGTGCCGCAGAATCGATTGCATATCGTGTACCTCCGCCTACCCACGAGTATACACCTCGAAATCGCCGGGCAGGCCCTAGAATGCTCCACTCACTACGATGTTAGACGGCGGAGGAAGGTTTCCTATTCCCGGGGAAGAGGCGCAATTTGAGGTCGGGGAAAAGCGCGGAAAGTCGCGATGGAGAGAACCGGGCAAAGGGAAACCGCGTTGTTATGCTGTGACGAGTGTGTACCGGGCGGGTTAGAGGCAGTTGACACCCTTGACGAGGCACTCTAGAGTTAAAGTCAGGCTTATGGGCGTCTCGAAACTTCAAGTTGGGCAGCTCTGGAAGAAAGATGGGACGAAGGACATTTACCTCGTCACGAGGCTGTTTTCCGAGGCGCTGAGCACCATGGTGATCCTGCGGAAGTCCGGGTCGGAGGGCGAAGCGCAAATCCGTGTGCGCGTGGAGCGCGCAGCGGACGGCGCGCATAGCATTCCAGGATTCTCGCCCGCGCAGGAAGACGAAAAGTTCTAGCGCCCCTTCAAGCGCGCATTAGATCGAGCGAACTTCCAGCTTTACCACATCCGCAACTTTCATCAGCTCTTTTTGCAGGAAAGGCTCGCCGTATTTCACGCCAATCATTTCGCCATAGTGGCGAGCGAGCTGGTTCATCTGGTCCTCAAGGCGGTCGATGGCGAGGAAGACTTGCTGTTTCTTATGGGCTTTGGAGGACTCGCCCTTTCGGGGCCGGAATTGCGAGGCGAAAGCGAGGATGGCTTTGCGGCGTTGGTGGTATTCGGCGGTGATATCGACGACGAAGGTAGGTCGGACGTCGGCGAAGGAAGTGGCATAGAGAATCTTGAAGGGGCGGTGCGGTTCGCCTTCGAGGGGAAGCTGCTTGAGTCCGGCAAGGAAGCAGGCTTCGTAGCCGAGCGTGGAAGCGTGATAGTGGTCGGGGTGGCGCGCCTCCCAGTAGGGGAGGATGACGGTCTTGGGTCGAAGTTGGCGAAGGACGGCGGCGAGGCGGAGCTTGTGCTGGCGGGTGGGCTGGACGTCGGAGTCGGGAACGCCGAGCGTGCCGCGCCACTTCGCTCGGAGGAACTTGGCGGCTTTTGCGGCTTCCTTGGCGCGCGTCTCGGGAGTGCCGCGGGAACCCATTTCGCCGGCGGTGAGATCGAGGATGCCGGTTTTGTAGCCGCGCTGCGCCATTTTGAGGAGCGTGCCCCCGCAGGTGAGTTCGACGTCATCGGGGTGGGCGGCGATTGCGAGCAGATCGAGATGCATGAGGCCTCCGGGGTAGTGTGATTGTAAGGTAGGACGGACATTCTTGTCTGTCCTCTGTAAAGTTGTGCAGAGAAGAAAGAGGACAGGCCCTTCGAGGTCTCAGGGTAAACAGGAATGCCTGTCCTACGGGAATGTGTTACGGTCGCAGATTCGAACATGATGGAACGGGACGCAAAGCCGGGGGAAGCATTGCAGAGCCGCGTGGCGCTGGTTACTGGAGCGGCGAAGCGGATCGGGCGGGCGGTAGCGGTTCGTTTGGCGAAAGAGGGTGCGGACATTGTCGTTCACTATCGCGGTTCGAAAGACGAAGCCGCGGAGGCCGTTGCAGAAATCGAGAAAATCGGCCGGCGCGCGGTGGCGATTCAGGCGGACCTCGGCGATGTCTCGCAAATTAAGCATTTGATCGCCGAAACGGGAAAACAGTTTGGGCGCCTGGATATCCTGGTGAACAGCGCGGCGAATTTTTTGCCGGCGAGTATTGTTTCGACGACGGAGCAGGTGTGGGACGCATCGCTGGGCACGAATTTGAAGGCGCCGTTTTTCTGCGCGCAAGCCGCTGCGCCACTGCTGAAGCGGAGCCGCGGCGTGATCATCAATTTTGCGGATGTGGGCGGGTTGCTGGCGTGGACGGGGTACATCCCGCACTGCGTTTCGAAAGCGGGCGTGATCATGCTGACGCGGTGCCTGGCGAAAGAGCTTGCGCCGGAAGTGCGCGTGAATGCGATTGCGCCGGGCACGATTACGATGCCGGGAGATCCGCCGGAGTGGGAACAGGACTTCATCAAGCGCGCGCCGCTGCGACGGTCGGGCCGGCCTTCGGATGTTGCGGAGACGGTGGTGTTTCTGGTGCGCTCGGAATTTATTACGGGCCAGGTGATTGTGACAGATGGCGGGCGCACGTTGTAAACGGTTGTAAGGAGCCGCGGCTTTTGCCCATGCCTGCGCAACGCTGAGAGAAAAATTCTTGGTTGGGCCGTGCAGAGAATTGCGGCGGGGTGTATTCTATTGCGTTGAAAGGACGCACAATTCCGGCGCGCTGGCTGCGCGGCAATCTGGAAAACAAAAGACGAGGAACTGACCGAAGCAATGGACAACGAATTAAAAACCCAGCCTCATGGAATTCATGACGTGGAAATTCAGGAGTGGCTCGAGTCGCTGGATTCCGTGCTGGAATCGAGCGGACCGGAAGTGGCAGCGGAGATTCTAGAGAGGCTGCGCGCGCACGCCACCGTCAATGGGATCGATCTACCCTTCAGCGCGAATACGCCGTATGCCAACACGATTCCAGCGCGGCTGGAGCCGCTGTTCCCCGGGGATCAGGAACTCGAGCGGCGGATCAAGAGCCTGATCCGCTGGAACGCGCTGGCGATGGTGGTGCGCGCGAACCGCGTGGAACACAACATCGGCGGGCACATTTCGACGTATGCGTCAGCGGCGACGCTTTACGAAGTTGGCTTCAATCATTTCTTTCGCGCGCGAAGCGAGGAATTCGAAGGCGACACGGTTTATTTCCAGGGGCACGCGTCTCCGGGAATTTATGCGCGCGCGTACCTGGAAGGCCGCATCAGCGCGCAGAAGCTGGAGAATTTCCGCCGCGAGCTGAAGCCGGGCGGCGGGCTTTCTTCGTATCCGCATCCGTGGCTGATGCCGGACTTCTGGGAATTTCCGACGGTGTCCATGGGCTTGAGCCCGCTGATGGCGATTTATCAGGCGCGTTTCAATCGCTACCTGGAAGATCGTGGGATGAAGCCCGTGACGGATGCCAAAGTGTGGGCGTTCCTGGGCGATGGCGAGACGGACGAGCCGGAATCGCTCGGCGCGATCACGCTGGCGTCGCGCGAGAAGCTGGACAATTTAATTTTCGTGGTCAATTGCAATTTGCAGCGGCTCGATGGGCCGGTGCGCGGCAACGGGCAGATTATTCAAGAGCTGGAATCGGCGTTCCGTGGCGCGGGCTGGAACGTGATTAAAGTTTTATGGGGAAGCGAGTGGGATCCGATCTTGGAGCGCGACACGGAAGGCTTGCTCGTGAAGCGCATGGGCGAGCTGGTCGACGGCGAGTACCAGAAGCTGGTGGTTTCTTCCGGGGCGTATGTGCGTGAGCATTTTTTTGGGAGCGATCCGCGGCTGCTGCAGCTCGTCGAGCCAATGTCGGATGAGAGCTTACGCCGGCTGCGGCTGGGGGGACACGATCCGCGCAAGGTGTATGCGGCGTACAAAGCGGCGGTCGAGCAAAAGGGCAAGCCGACGGTTATTTTGGCGCGCACGATCAAGGGTTATGGACTCGGAGAAGCGGGCGAGGGGAAGAACGTCACGCACCAACAGAAAAAGCTGAACGAAGACGAGTTGCGCGAGTTTCGCTCGCGTTTCGGGATTCCGCTGAACGATGAAGATTGCATCGAGGTGCCATTCTACCGGCCGGCGGAGGACAGCGTCGAAATTCAGTATCTGCGTGCGCGACGCGAAGCGCTGGGCGGGTACGTTCCGACGCGCAGCATTCGTTCGAAACCGATCGTGGCGGATCACGATGAACTTTTCAAGGAATTTCACGAAGGCAGCGAGGGCCGGGAAGTTTCCACGACGATGGCATTTGTGCAGATGCTACGAAAGATGCTCAAGGATCCGGAAATCGGCAAATTGATTGTGCCAATTGTGCCGGACGAAGCACGCACTTTTGGAATGGAGTCCCTGTTTCGCACCGTGGGAATTTACTCGAGCATCGGCCAGAAGTACGAACCTGTGGACGTGAACACATTGCTTTATTACAAGGAAGCGAAAGACGGGCAGATTTTGGAAGAGGGAATTACCGAAGCGGGTTCGATGGCTTCGTTCATTGCGGCCGGAACGGCTTACGCGACGCACGGGATCGACACGATTCCGTTTTTCATCTATTACTCGATGTTCGGCTTCCAGCGCATCGGAGATTTCATCTGGGCAGCGGCCGACATGCGCACGCGCGGCTTCATGCTGGGCGGCACCGCGGGACGCACGACGCTTTCCGGAGAAGGACTGCAGCATCAGGACGGTAACAGTCAGGTGCTGGCGTTGCCGGTGCCGAACGTCAAGGCGTACGATCCCGCATTTGCATTCGAATTGGCGGTGATCATCCAGGATGGCATTCGCCGGATGTACAAGGACGGCGAAAGCATTTTCTATTACCTCACGGTCATGAACGAGCCGTACGCCATGCCGGCGATGCCGGGCGACGTAAAAGAGGGCATTTTGAAGGGCATGTACCGGTTCCGGCGCGCGGCCAATGGGAAGTCGAAACTGCGCGCGCAACTTTTCGGCAGCGGGGCGATCTTGAATGAAGCGTTGCGGGCGCAGGAGATTCTGGAAACAAAGTACGGGGTGGCGGCGGACGTTTGGAGCGTGACCAGTTACAAGGAGCTTTACAACGACGGTAATGAAACCGAACGGTGGAACCGCTTGCACCCGAGCGAAAAACCGCGTGTGCCGTACGTTTCTCAATGCCTCGCGGACGCGCCCGGCGCGCTGGTTGCCGCTTCCGATTACCTGAAGACGCTGCCGAATATGATCAGCAAGTGGATGCCGCGGCGGCTGGCTTCGTTGGGCACAGATGGATTCGGCCGGAGCGAAGGGCGTACGTCGTTGCGCGATTTCTTCGAAGTCGATGCCCGCTTCATTACGGTGGCGACGCTTCACGAGTTGTTCGCGGACGGGAAGTTAGAGCGCTCCGTTCTGGACAAGGCGATCAAAGAACTCGGCATCAACGCCGACAAACCGAACCCAGTGATTTCCTAGAGAGGGCCGCGCGAATGCTTCGTGCCCGACTCAAGTTCGCGCGGGGCGTTCTTTTCGTTCTCGCAGTTTTTCCAAGCTTATCGGTGGTGGCCCGGTTCGGCGCCGCCCAATCCAACTCGAATTCCGAAGCCCGCCGCCGCGAATTTCTGCAGCATCTGGTTGCCGCGGCAATCGAGCGCACCCACCACGTTGTTCGTTACGAGCCCGCGTACGTCCGCATCCCTTATCCCGGCGGCGACGTGCCTGCGGACACCGGTGTGTGCACGGACGAAATCATTCGCTCCTATCGCAGCGTGGGAGTGGACCTGCAAAAAGAAGTCCATGAGGACATGGCGCAAAATTTTGAGCGGTATCCACGGCGATGGAGATGGCTGTCGAGCCGGCCGGATGCGAATATCGATCACCGGCGTGTGGCGAACTTGAAGGTGTTCTTCTCGCGCAAAGGCGAGTCGCTGTCCTTGTCGAGCCGCGCAGAGGACTACACGCCGGGTGATCTCGTGACGTGGGACCTAGGCGGCGACGTTCCGCACATTGGCGTCGTCGTGGATCAAAAGTCCCCGCAGGGCGGGCGATACATGATTGTTCACAACATCGGCCAGGGCCCGCGTATGGAAGACGTTTTATTCCATTGGAAAATTACGGGGCACTACCGCTACTTTGGTCCGGCGCTTTAACCTACGATGCCGCTGCCCCCGGATTCCAGGATTTCGCGCGGCTTGATGCGGCCGGTGGCAAGCTGAGCGACGAGCTGCGCGTTGGCCGCCAGGAAATCGTAGGCTCCCAATTCTTTTGGAAGCACCCACGCAATTTGTTCGAATGCGCGGGGGGTGATTTCCGATTCTCCGATCTCGACCGCATAAAATAGAATTTCCAGATCCTCCGGGGTTGCGGCGTACTTGTGGACCGTCCGCCCGATCGGCACGCTTCTTTGCATCCTCGCGCCAAGTTCCTCCTTGAGCTCGCGTGCGAGAGCCGCCTCCGGAGTCTCACCGGGTTCCACTTTTCCGCCGGGAAATTCCCATTTGAGTGGAGAGGTGTCACTGCGTTTGCGCTGGCCAATCAGCAGACGCCGGTCACCGCGTTCGATGACAGCGGCCACGACGGTCTTCATCGCGATCCCCGGAGTTGATTTGCGGAATGCAGAAGCCTGTAGAGTGCGCGCGCGCCTTCGATAAGAGGCGGTCCGGGAGTGTTCAGAAGCTCGTCGCGAACAACGTGTACACGGCGCTCGCGAATCGCCGGCAAATCTCGCCACGCTTTCACTTCGTACGTTTTCCGCGGATCCGGTTTGTCACCGGTGGCGGCCCAGGCTAGCACGATGACTTCGGGCTGGGCGGCGGCAACTTCTTCCCCCGTGACACTTTTGCCCGCGGGCACCACCATTTCGCCGCCGCAGATTTTCACGAGCTCGGCGACCCAGGGCGGGGAACTGATTCGCGGATTCGGCCAGGCTTCGCAGTAGACGCGCACTCTGCGCTTCGTTCGCCGCGACTTGCTCGCAATTGCCGCAAACTTGTGCTGCATCTGCCGTATGAGACGGCTGGCCGCGGCCGCGCGTTGCGTGAGCGCTCCAAGGAGGCGGATATCGGCTTCGATATCGGAGAGCGTCCGCGGATTCATGGCCAGAAAATTCAGCGGGTGCTCCAGGAGTTTGGCGACGGTCTCTTGTTTGTAAGGAACGGAGCCAATCACGAGCGTAGGCTTCAGCCGCAGGATGTCCTCGACCGACTCCATGTGCCAGCAGTCGCCCAGTGTTGGCAGTTTGCCGACGGGAGCGACGTCGGGGCACCATTTTGTGACCCCGACGAGAGATTTCCGCGCGCCAATCGCGCACAAAATGGATGTGGCGCTGGGCGCCAGCGAAACGATGCGCAACGCGGCTCGTCGAGAGTTCTTCATGGTTTCTGGAAGAGGATAGCAGAGGCGATGGCGTCCCGCCGAAGCACAGGTCTGGATTGACGCGGCCTTGCGAGTATGATGCACTTCGTTCCCTGATTCCTGGAGGACTCTCGTGCGATTTTCGCCGCTTGCTCTTGTTCTTGTTCTGCCGCTTTCCGCCTCGACGCACGCGCAATCTGCGCCGTCAAAGCCCGAAGTCGTTCCGTATCGCGCGACGATTGACAATGTGAAGTACGTGTTCGGTGTGGCCGCGCCGGTCGCGCATCTAAAGCTCGGAAACATTCTCGAAGCGAACTCGCTGGACTGCTTTGGCAACGCCATCAAGAAGCCGGGGGATCCGCTTGCGCTGGTCAAAGGCGACAATCCGCTCACGGGCCCATTTTTCATCGAAGGCGCGGAACCGGGGGACACGCTCGTCGTTCACATTCTTGATTTGCAGGTGGATGGCAACCAGGGAATCGGCGCGTTTGCGCCGGGATTCGGCGCGCTCAATCAAACCAACTACACGCCGATGCTGCATGCGCCGCTGCCGGAGAAAATCTGGTTTTATCCCATCGATCATGCCAGTAACACCGCGACGTTTCAGGCGCTCGATTCGAATTACAAGGTGAAAATTCCGCTTCATCCGTTTCTCGGCTGCATCGGAGTTGCGCCCGGGGGTGGCGAGGCGCGCAGCTCGATCGTGCCAGCGGAGTTCGGCGGGAATATGGATGCGCCGGAAGCGTCGGCCGGGAACACGCTCTATTTGCCTGTGAATGTTTCGGGCGCGCTTTTTTATTTTGGCGATGGCCATGCGGCCATGGGCGACGGTGAAATCGCCGGAACAGCGATCGAAGTGCCGATGAAAGCGCGGCTGCGATTTGACCTGGTGAAGGAAAAGCACACGAACTGGCCGCGTTTCGAGAATGACAAGGAGCTCATGGCTGTCGGTGCTTATCGCCCGTTGGATGACGCGCTGCGCATCGCGTACACGGAGCTGGTGGCATGGATCCACGCGGACTATGGCCTTTCGGAGCTGGATGCCTACGAGCTGCTTTCGGAAGTGGGTAAAGTGCATGTCACCGAGATGGTAGATCCGAACTACGTGGTGATTGCTTCGATTGGAAAAAAATATTTGCCTGGGAAAAAGTGAGTGTTTTCGGAGGATTGGCAGGAATGCCTGTCCTACACGCGTGGATTTCATTCTTGGCGCGTTGCAGCGGCGGCCCTGCCTTTGCCATACTTTCGAAGATGTTCAGCGAAGCCGTACTCGAACATTTTCGCAATCCGCGCAACGCTGGAGAGCTGCCCGGCGCCACCGCAACGGTAGAGGTCAGTAACCCGGTCTGCGGGGACATCCTCAAGCTGGCTGCGCGCATTGCCGCGGGACGTATTGCGGAAGTGCGGTTTCTTTGCCGCGGCTGTACAACTTCGATTGCTTGCGCATCTGTCTTGACTGAGCAACTCCGTGATCGGGGTCTCCCCGAAGCGCGCAACATTACCGCGGACTCTATTTCGGAAGCTCTTGGCGGGCTGCCGTCCACAACATTTCACGGGGCGCAACTGGCCGCCGATGCTCTATCAGCACTGCTGCAAAAAGTGGCTGCGGCTCCCCGCTAGTCCGCCTGGCCGAAGGCCTTGTTCATCGTGTCCGGATCATTCAGATTGAGTACGCAACCTTCTTCGTTCGTGCGGACTTCTTCCACTTCGCGGGAATGCGCCCAGACGACGGCGCGTGCTCCCGTTTCGAGCGGGGCACGCAGAAGTTCGTCGTACAAGCTCGCAGCGAAAATCAAGGGATGGCCCCGGCGCCGCTCGTAAACGGGCAGGACAATCGGTTTTCCAGACTTGTAGAAGCGTTCCACCAATTCCTGGATCAGCGAGGCGCTGATCAGCGGGTGATCGATCAAGCAGAGCAAGATTCCCTCCGTGCCCGGCGGCAAACTGCGCAGCGCTGCCTGAATGGAAGTGAGCTGCCCCCTTTGCCATTCCGCGTTGATGACAATTTCGTCGGCTTGGAGGTGGATTGCTTTCGCGATGGGCTCCGCGTCTGCGCCGAGCACTACGCGGCGGACGCCGATTTGCGGATGTACGGCCACTTCCAGCAGATGTTCGAGGAAAGGGCGTCCCTGATAAGCGAGGAGCGCCTTCGGCGAGCCCATTCGGCTCGAGGCCCCGCCGGAGAGGATGACGGCGGCCAGCATGTGCTCCCTTCAGCGCTCGGCGACGGTTGCGCGCGCTTCGTATTTCAATTTTTTGTGCGCCGCGGATTGCGCGTTGCGGCGCACGGCAATTAATTCCGCGACAATGCTGACGGCAATCTCTTCAGGAGATAGCGCGCCGATTTCCAGCCCCATGGGCGCGAAGACGCGTTCAAACTCTTCCGGCTTGTGGCCGTCGCTTTCCAGCGCCTTGTAGACGGATAAGACTTTGCGCTTGCTCCCGATCATGCCGATATAACGCGCTTCGGTTCGAACCGCCCAAGCCAGCACGCGCATGTCTTCTTTGTGGCCGCGCGTCACGATAAGCAAGTAACTCGACGCGTTGGGATGAATCTTGGCGAAAGCGTCCTCATAACTCGTATGAATGTCTGACGCCATGGGAAAGCGCCCGGCATTCGCGAAAGTTTCGCGATCGTCCACAATGCCAATGCCGAAGCCCGCGGCGCTGGCAGCTTTTGCCACTGCCATGGAAACGTGGCCGCCGCCGAAGAGATGCAGCATGGGCTGCGGAAGAATTGGCTCGACAAAAACTTCCAGCGTGCCGCCGCAAATCAGACCGTTGTCGTAGCTCGCTTCGTTGTTGAGGTTGAAAACCATCTTGCGCGGCGATTCCTTCTGCATGACTTCTTTGGCCGCCGCCCAGACTTCCGCCTCCACGCAGCCGCCGCCGATGGTTCCGGAAATTGAGCCATCCTCGCGCACCAGCATCCGCGAGCTTTCGTAGCTGGGGATTGAGCCGTTGGTGTGCACGATCGTGGCCAGCGCCGCGCGCTGTCCGGCCCGCCGCATCTTCACGATTTCTTCGAACAGGTCCACGTCTCGCCTCAGACCTCAGCGTACGGCGCAGGTAGTTTACTGTCAATGCGTTCGCGTTTCTGGACACACTTTCTCCTGAATGCTACCTTTCGAACTCTATTCGACAGGGCGGAGGATTCATGAAAGCAATCGTCTTTCATCAGCACGGCGGGCCAGAGGTTCTGAAATACACGGACGTCGCCGAGCCGGTCATGCGCGCGAACGAAGTGCTCGTGCGGGTGAAGGCCTGCGCGCTGAATCATCTCGATCTCTGGGTTCGTCTCGGCATTCATGGCGTGCCAATTCCGCTGCCGCACATTCCGGGAAGCGATGTTGCGGGCGAAATCGCGCAGATTGGGGCGGATGTCACGACCGTGCGGGTCGGGCAAAAAGTGGTGCTCGCGCCGGGCGTTACGTGCGGCAAATGCCCCGCGTGCATCTCCGGGCAGGACAATCGTTGCCGCAACTTCACCAATCTTGGCTACATGATTGACGGCGGTTGCGCGGAATTCGTGCGCGTTCCGGAAGTAAACTGCATGCCTTATCCGGAGAATCTGAGCTTTGAGGAAGCGGCTTCCATTCCGCTCGTGTTCCAAACCGCGTGGCACATGCTGATTGCCCGCGCCGAATTGCAGCCCGGCGAAGATGTGTTAGTTCTCGGCGCCGGAAGCGGCGTGGGGAGCGCCGCAATTCAAATTGCCAAATTCTTCGGCGCGCGCGTGATTGCCACGGCCGGCAGCGACGCGAAGCTGCAAAAGGGCAAAGAGCTTGGCGCGGACCATCTCATCAATCACAAAACGCAGAAAATCCGCGAGGAAGTTCGCCGCATAACAGGGAAGCGAGGCGTGGACGTGGTCTTCGAGCACGTTGGCACCGCCACTTGGGACGAAACCTTCGCCAGCCTCGCGCCCTCCGGGCGACTCGTGACCTGCGGGGCCACTACCGGATTCGACGCCAGGGTGGACCTCCGGTTCCTCTTCAGCCGGCAGCTTTCGCTGCTCGGCTCCTACATGGGCACAAAATCGGAGTTGCTCACGGTGATGAAACTTGTGGCTGCGGGGCGCTTCAAGCCCGTCGTAGATCGCATCTTTCCGCTGGCGGAAGCAGCCTCCGCGCACGCCTACCTCGAATCCAGCTCACAATTCGGCAAAGTGGTCCTGAAGGTTTAGTTTCGCCTGATATCTGATATCCTCGCGTCCTGCGTTACGCAAAACGGGGACCGCAACGTAAGATGGCCAGCATTCAAGCGCATCTCGCAGCATGGATCGTCAAATGGCGCGTCAAGCGCCGGCTGAAAGGCGTGCGGGACTATCGCCGCGCGCGCGCGATTCTTAAACCGGACCCGTACAGAGTTCCGTCTTCGATTCGAGTGACTGCTGCGCAGTTGGGCGGCCTTCCCGGCGAGTGGGTCGAAGGAGCAAACGCCGGCGATCTCGTTCTCCTTTATTTGCACGGCGGCGGATACTTCGGCTGTTCCGCCGAGACGCACCGCCCGGTCACGGTGGGCTTCGCGCTCCACGGCTTTCGCGTCTATGCTCCCGACTACCGCCTCGCTCCGGAGAACCGCTTTCCCGCCGCTTTGGATGATGCTGTCGTCGTGTATCGCGCGCTTCTAGATGTCGGCCATGAACCGCAACAGATCGTTGTTGCCGGCGAGTCGGCAGGCGGTGGTCTTTCACTCTCGCTGATGCTTGCGCTTCGCACGGGTGGCGTTCCGCTTCCTGCGTGTGCCGCTGTTTTTTCGCCGTGGACTGATCTCGCTGCCACCGGCGAATCCATCCGCACGAACGCGAACCGATGTGCCATGTTCTCCGGGACGGATGTCGCGCCCACGGCGCTCTACTATCTTGGCGACACGGATCCGCGCAATCCTCTCGCTTCTCCTCTGTATGCGGATCTCGCCGGTCTTCCGCCCCTGCTCATTCATGTTGGCGAGGACGAAGTTCTGCGGGATGATTCGACGCGGCTCGCCGAACGCGCCCGCGCCGCGAGAGTGCCCGTCGAGCTGAAAATCTGGCCGGTGGTTCCGCATGCCTGGCAACTCGCGCCGCACATGATCCCCGAGGGCCGCCAGTCCCTGCGGGAAGCCCCGAGTTCTTTCGCGCTCACGCAGCGACCGCGGATTCCGGCAAAGTGAAGATGACCCACGCATGAGCGAATCGTCCACGCCGCATCCGATTGCACCTGAAAACGTCGTCGACGTCCTCATTGTCGGAGGCGGTTTTTCTGGGCTCTGCATGGGCATCAAACTTCGGGAAGCCGGGATGAATTCCTTCCTCATCCTCGAGAAGAGCACGGACGTCGGCGGGACGTGGTGGGACAATCGCTATCCCGGCTGCGCTTGCGACATCCCGTCGCATCTGTACTCCTTCTCATTCGAACCATCAAACGAGTGGACGCGCATGTATCCGGGCCAGCAGGAAATTCACGATTATCTGAAACGCTGCGTCGAGCGCTATAAGCTCGCTCCGCATATTCGCGTGAACACACGTTTTCACGAAGCGGTGTGGGACGAAGCGGCTGGCGTGTGGCACGCGAGCACGCAGGATGGAACGCGCATCCAAGCGCGCGTGCTGGTCTCCGGCATGGGCGCCCTGCACGTGCCGCGCTACCCGGATCTCAAGGGCCTCGAGCGTTTCAAAGGTCCCGCGTTTCATTCCGCAACCTGGGATCACGGCGTGGACCTCGAAGGCAAGAACGTCGCGGTCGTGGGCACGGGTGCCAGCTCCATCCAATTTGTCCCGCAAATTGCGCCGCGCGTTGGGAAACTGCATCTCTTCCAGCGCACTCCGCCGTGGATCGTACCGCGCCTCGATTTCGCCTTCAGCGAAGAGTGGAAGCGCCGGTTCCAGCGCATTCCGCTCACCCGCTGGGCCTTGCGGCAATACATTTTCTGGCGACAGGAGTTTCGCGTCCTCGGTTTTCTGGGCAATGAGTCTGTTCGAAAGAAGGCGGAAGCCATCGCGCTCCGCCACATGGCGCGCAGGATCAAGGACCCGAAGTTGCGTGCGGCGCTGACGCCCAATTATCAACTGGGCTGCAAGCGCGTGCTCGTCTCGGACGATTTCTATCCCGCACTCAACCTCCCCAACGTAGAGCTCGTCACCGACGCCATTACCGAAGTGCACGAGCATAGCATCGTCACGCAGGATGGCGTGGAGCGCCCCATCGAAGTTCTGATTTATGGCACGGGTTTTCGCGCTACCGAGCCATTGATCGGCTGCCGCGTGGTGGGCCGCGGCGGCGTGGAAATTCACGACGCCTGGGGAAAGAGAATGAGCGCGTATCTTGGCGTCACAGTCTCGGGATTTCCCAATTTCTTTATCCTCCTCGGGCCCAACACCGGCCTCGGCCACAATTCCGTGGTCCTGATGATCGAAGCCCAAGTGCGCTACGCGATGAAGTGTCTGCAGCTCATGAATCGCCGCAAGCAGCGCGTGATCGAAGTCCGCGCGGAATCCCAGAAGCGCTTCGTCGACGAAATTTACCGTCGCATGGGCGGCACGGTCTGGCAATCCGGTGGCTGCCGCAGCTGGTATCAGGATCAGAGCACCGGTGAAATCACTGCGCTGTGGCCCGGCTCCGTGATCTCCTACTTGCGCCGCACCCGCTCGGTCTCCCCGTCCGACTACGAACTATCATCCTGATGCTCATCACACACTTGCGTCATTTGTCTTGGAACACCACGCTATGCGAATATAGTGTTGAAGAGGCCGAATGAGCGTATCACTGGGCAAACATGTCACGCTGACCAAACCTGACGACTTCGGGAAGCTCCTCGAAGACGAAGGTATCATCTTCACGCAACTTGACAAGGCCGTGAACTGGGCGCGCAAAAGCTCGATCTGGCCGCTGGGTTTCGGTCTCGCGTGCTGTGCCATTGAAATGATGTCCATGGCCGCCGCTCGTTTTGACGTTGCACGTTTCGGCGCCGAAGTCTTTCGTCCCTCGCCGCGGCAAGCCGACCTCATGATTGTTGCCGGCCGCCTCTCGCAGAAAATGGCCCCCGTCATTCGCCTGCTTTACGATCAAATGCCCGAACCCAAGTGGGTCATCTCCATGGGCGCGTGCGCCACATCCGGCGGCGTTTTCAACAATTACGCGATCGTGCAGGGCTGCAATCAGATCATTCCCATCGATGTTTACGTGCCTGGCTGCCCGCCGCGGCCCGAGGCGCTGCTCTACGCCATCCTTCAGCTCCAGAAAAAGATCGACAACGAAAAGGGCTCCTTCAAGCGCGCGCTTAATCTTGCTTAGGACCACAGCCTTGGGCTTCTGCCACACCGTCATGCGAACTAGATCAATAAGCAAAAGAGCGCGATTCGCATCTCGTCCCCTCGCCATTTCGCTATTGGTTGTTGCCGCAGCGCTACTCTCTCTAAGCTGCGGAGGCGGCGCGACGCTGCAACCTCCTCCCACTAAGGGATTCACTCTCGTCTGGAGCGACGAATTCAGCGGCCCGGACGGCTCCTCGCCCGATTCTTCGAAATGGACCTTTGATACCGGGGTTGGCAGCAACGGCTGGGGCAACAACGAACTCGAGTCCTACACGAATCGCGCTCAGAACGCGCAGCTCAAGGGCGGCAATCTGGTCATTACGGCGGTGAAAGAAACCTACGCGGATCCCAGTGACAATGTCACTCGCAATTACACCTCCGCGCGAATGAAAACGCAGGGACTTTTCAACCAGGCGTACGGCCGCTTCGAAGCGCGCATCAAGATTCCCGCGGGGCAGGGAATGTGGCCGGCCTTTTGGATGCTAGGGAAAGATATCTCTTCGATCGGCTGGCCCAAGTGCGGCGAAATCGACATCATGGAAAACATCGGCAAGGAGCCCGGGATGGTTCACGGTTCGCTGCACGGCCCGAGCACTTCGGGTCCGACCAGCGACCTCACTGCGCCCTTCAGCCTCCCCGCCGGGCAGAATTTCGCCGATGATTTTCATCTCTACGCCGTCGAGTGGGAGCCCGGCACCATTCGCTTCTACGTAGATTCGAATCTCTACGCCACGTTCACTCAATCGCAGTGGCCCGCCGGCGGCACCTGGGTGTTTGATCACCCCTTCTTTCTCATCCTGAACCTCGCCGTGGGCGGCAATTGGCCCGGCTCGCCCGATGCCACTACCGTTTTCCCCCAACAAATGCTTGTCGACTACGTCCGCGTCTATACCAAGCAATAGCGCTTCCACTGTCCCCGCGTTTGTCTCATTCTTCTCTGTGTTCCTCTGTGCTCCCCGTGCTCTCTGTGTTAAAACTCTTATTTGGCAGTCTTGAGAGAGAAGGGAATCACCGAATGAACGCAACCCCTGACCCCGCTCGTTATCTTCTCCGCCACACCGTTGCCACCGTCGCTTACCGCGCCGCTAAAGCCTTGCGCGGCGCTCCGGAACATTTCGCCAGCTTCCACATCGGCGACAAGACTCGCACCCCCGCGCAAATTCTCACGCACATGGGGGATCTCTTTGATTGGGCTCTTTCCATCGCGCAGGGAAAACAAGCATGGCACGACGCAACGCCCCTCCCCTGGAACGCCGAAGTCGAGCGCTTCTTCGCCGCCGCAAAAAAGTTTGACGACTACCTCGCTTCCGCCGAACCTCTGCACGCCTCGGAAGAAGCCATCTTCCAGAGTGGGCTTGCCGACGCTCTGACCCACGTCGGCCAAATCGCCATGCTCCGCCGCCTCGGCGGTTCCCCCATCCTCGGTGAAAACTATTTCAAGGCGGACATCGCCGTTGGCCGCGTTGGCCCCGAGCAACCTGCTCCCCGCCGCGAATTCGAATGAGATTCAATCTCCGCGCTGATTCTTCGCTACTTCTGCGCTCCAATACGTATTGAGTGCTTCCTGCAGCTGCCGGACTTTGGCTGGGTTCGGTTCTTTCTTCATCATCGCTTGCAGAATCGGTTCCAGGAATCGCCCGTATTTGGAAAGCGTCGCGCCGTCGTGCGTGGCGAGCGCTCGCTCCACGGCCTGCTCCGTCGCCGGCGTCACGAGTTCCAGCCGCCCCACAAACACGCGCACCGTCTGCACCGGTGCCGGCCGAATCGAAAGCGGCAGCACCGCATTCACGAATCCGTCCGGCACGAGGTACAAAAGACGGCTGCCTTCCTCGAACCAGGAATTCCGCCAGGTCTCAACCATCGCGTGCGCTTCGTCCTGATACAGTCCCCGCGAAACCAATAACCCTTCCAGTTCGCGGCCCAGCGAACCCACGGTCTGCGTTAACTCAGGCGGGTCGAGAATCGCGCGACCCTTCACCGTGCCGCCGACGCGAAAGCCCACTTTTTCTCCGCGCCGTTCGAACAAAATGACGCCCGGAATCTCCTCGTCGCCGCGATTCTCGATCAGCACTTGCCCGGTTGCCGTCAATTGCGCTGCAACCGGCACTGCAAAATTAGCTACCCCGCGATAAAACAGAAATTTTTCCCGCTGCTCGCCGCGCGCCGTCCTTACAAACACCGGCGTTGAAGCCGTCTGCCGCGCCGCGTAGTAATGATTGTCGCGCCCGTCGGCAGAGAAGTCCGCCCGCAGACCCGGCGCCACGGTCACCGCATCCCACGAAATGCTGCCGTCCGGCTGCTTGCCGTTCAGCGAAGCGTCATACAATGTCGCCGCCGGCTCCACGCGGCTCGCCTGCGGATACCACTCCGTAATCACGCCTTTTGCAAAGCGAACGTTCACAGAAACGGTCTCTTCGCGCGCATCATGGAAATACAGGACCGGCGTCTCCATGCGAACCGTCCCGCGAAGCCCCAGCTTGAATCCCACGCTGCGAAAATGTTCGACGAATCCCGGCAAGTCCGTTGAGCCCGTCAGCGGCGACCACTCCACCGCTTGTCCCTTTTCGCCCGCAATGGAAGTGAATGTCCCCCATTCATGTGCCGTCAGCCCCGAAAAAACCGCCGGGTTCTCCGAGCCCATCAGCCCCGCCGAAATTGTCAGGCAGCTTGCAAGAAGAGCGCAGGACATCGCGCGCAAGGAATTCATTTTCATGGCCGGCCCTCCGGAAATAGTCAGCGGTTCGCTTCTCGTCCGCTGCCATTCCAGACGCCAATTGGCCCGCCACTGTTAACAACCGGGCTTGGGCTAGATACGGAAAGAACCTGCCTAAGACTTCAACGTCCCCCCCTTCTCCAGCCGCTCTCGGAAGTACGCCTTCCAACTCTCCGGCAATGCTGCCACTCGCAAGGCGCGCCGCACCGAGGCAACGTCGGCATCTCCGTATCTTTTTGCGGCGTACAGCCGGGTAATTTCCGAGACGGGGACGGCATTTGCGTCCCGGGCAATCACCTTGATCTCATCGCCGGCTCCTACTTTTCCCTCGCGCGTGACGGCGAGGTAGAAGCCTGTCCGGCCGCTCACCATGAATCGCCTCACCATATCGTCGGATCCAAATCGCACGCCTAGCTTGTAGCAAGGCAGGCGCGGCTGCGTCACCACCAGTTCCGCGGTTCCGGCAGAGAACTGATCGTCAAGATGTACGGCGTCTTCCGCCAAGCCACCCGCAGCCCCAACCGCTGCGATACCATCAATCGTAAAGTTTTCACCAAACATACCCATCGGCAACTCCCGCCCGGGCAGCTCTTTCTTCCAGTAGTCGTAGTGTGCCAGCGGGTAGCAGTAAACGGCCTTGTGCTCTCCCCCGTGCACAACAGTCAGGTCCGCCTGACGGTCGCCTTCCAGATTCAGCTTGCGCAAAATGACGCGGCCTTTAACTGGTTCTTTGAAAATAGCGGTCGTAACAATTCTCCCATTCCACGTTACTTCGCGCGGCAGGCCGGTGTTCACGGATACTAGCTTCATCAGTTGTTTGTCCTCTTTGTGGTATCGCGATGCGTGGTTTTGCACTTCGATTCGAGGGTCGTGGCGAAATTTCAGACCCGCGTTTGAAATGACATGTACTCTGCAGCACGGCCACTCTTGGGCGTGCCCCTCATCACTCCGTGAGTCGGCGACCTGGCGCTATCGGCGCACGCTTACCAGCGCGGCATCGGCCTCATAGCCCTCATCTTGCACGGTCTTCTGCGCAGCCGCGCGAAGCGCCTGTTCGTCCGCATCCTTCGGCAAATTGCAAGAGCGCCGAATCACCTCTTCGCCGTTCACAATGCGAACCAGCCATTTGGACTTGCCGCTGTCCCAGGAAACTTCCACTTGATCCGCACGCATAGTCACCTCCCGCTGCGTTTCCCTTGCGCCTTCATCTTATACCGCGTCTCCCTTCCAAATGCGACGCCTGCCGCACCTCCTCCTGACTTGTCTAGCCGTTCGGGCCCTTGGTTTGGAAAGTGTTCCTTTTTGCACAGACGAGCCTTGGGTCGCAGTTATAGCTTTTACCTCGGAATGTAAAAGTGGAAATAGGCCCGCGATGGCTGTCTTTGGATTGCCTCCGGGGATGTCATCGCGGGCTTCCCTCCTCAACCGTGGCACAGCCTTCAGGCTGTGACCGGCGGCTATTCTGAGAGAGACTCGCGACAAACAGATATAATCGATCTGCATGATCCCTCCTTCCTACAAACCGCGAAGGAAGTTCATGGAGCTGGCTGTCTCGGAGGCCAAACGCGCCGGTGACCGAGGCGACTATCCCATTGGCGCGGTCATCACACGCCTTACGGGCAGGGGTGAAGTGGTCATTGCCAGCGCCGGTAACCGCGTAAAAACTTCGGGATCAAGCATCAAGCACGTAGAGCTGGAAACGCTCAAATACGTATCAAGCGGTTATGGCCGCTACCTGCCCGACTTCGTCCTCTACTCCACCCACGAGCCCTGCGCCATGTGCGCTGGCGCCTGCGTGTGGTCTAGAATTGGCGCGGTCGTCTACGGCGTTTCCCAACAAGATATTGCCGCCTTTGGCCGCAAGCGCGGTACGGAAGACTACAAGTGGCGAGCTTGTCTGATCCCCTGCCGGCTCGTCTTCGAGAAAGGCAATCACCCCATCCCCGTCACCGGCGGTTTTCTCCGAAAAGAATGCCAAAAACTGTTCACTTACGGGACAGCGCATCGGTAACGGATGCGAACTGAATTTCCCAACACCTATTGGACCCAATGAGTCTGTTTCGAGGATGTCCAAGAGTGAACAGATGCCAGTCTGCATCACTCGATTCCTATGCATTGACCGATTGGCGGGCATTATTTTCAGATGAAGCGTCAAGGCTTCGAGGTACTCTTTCCCGTCGTGTTGCCATCGGCCAAGCCCACGCGCCGCAATAAGTCCTGGAAGCGCGGATCGCTGCGAAGGGGGTCGAAGCTCGGTTCGACCTTGAGGGTGGTCATAACACCGAAGTGCCCGGAGTATGCTTTTTCCAGGTCGGCCAGGGCCTCCTCCTTGTTCCCCATGCCGAGATGTGCCCAAGTCATAGTTACGGGATCCACCTGCTCATGCCGGCTCAACTTTTCCAGCTTCTCCAACTGGTGTCGAGCCCGCTCCAACTGGCCGGCGCGGCCATAAATGTAAGTCAGCGTCATCCAATACGCGGGTCCTTCCCCATAGAGACGGCGCAAAATTTCTGCGTCGGACAACGCTTGAGCGAACATCCCCTTCTCTACATACGCATTGGTTATGATACCGGCGGCTCGGCCAAAAGTCGGATCCTTCCGAAGCACGAGGCGAAGCTGTTCGATGGCGCGGTCATACTGCCGTGAGGAGTACAAAATCGCGCCGTTGTCGGCTGCAATGATGAGCGAAAGTGGGTCCAGTTGACGCGCTCGGTCGCTCTCGCTTAGAGCCTCGTCGAAGCGGCCCAGCCACATTAGATGCTCGGCGTACCATTGATGGGCGGTAGCGTAGTTGGGGTTTAGTTCGATGGCCCGCCGGTATTCCTTTTCTGAAGTTTGCCAGTCCCAATCGTGATTCTGGACAATCAAGGCCAGCGCCGTGTGCGCTTCCGCCAGGTTTTCGTCAAGCTCCAGGGCCCGCAAGGCGGCCGCGCGTGCTTGGGGCACATATAGGGATGAAGAAGCAGATGAATAGGCGGTCAGCAAGGTATAGGAGTGACGGCACCATCCAAAAGGAATTCCTCACACGACCGCTCTGGGGTGTGGGCAGCAAGGTCGCTTTCGGCCATGATGGGCGTAGCGCCAATTTGGACGAGGTTATTCTCAGGCACGGTGGCGAGGCCCAGCCCTCTCGTGACGCCTTTGCTGCCCTCGAGGATGAAGATCGGCAGGCTGTCCTGGCTTTTCTGCGCTCCTTGATCCTCTTCCCGCCGGATGACACAGCTTCGAATCTGGATCCAGGCGATCCGACCGCGGCCTTCTTCCCGCAATTCGGACATGGCAGCATCAAACTCACCGTGCTGTTCAACGATCCGACCAAGAAAGAATAGAAACATGAATTCCGCGAACGATCGCGGAGCAAGCTCAACCTGGTCGAACACGCAAAAGCTAAACGTGTTCTCGTTTTGAGAACACTCTGACGAGAACGAGATTCGACTGTGTAGCCTGCCTCAGCCGAAACTCTCCCAGGTTCCCGCTGGCTCGTCTGTATCTCGGCGGGTGGCCGACCCTCGATCCGCTAGAACGCCTTGGGCGGCCTACCCTTGCGGTTCTGTTTCGTGCAAGGGTAGGGCCGCCTTTCGCTTGCCGCCTCCTTCTTTACCTGAGCCGGCGGTTCTTAACGCTTCAGCGACTTCCAAATTTTTTCAAATCCTATCCCTCCCGCAAACCCTTCCCATTGCCCCACTTACGTCGCACTGTGCCCTCGTTACCACATCTCATTCGAATCACTAAGTAGTTAGCAGTTGACAGTCGGTACATTCCGTGTTACCCTGTCGTAGGAACTCGACGCTCCCGCCCAACTCCCTCCCACAACCTCACGTCTCACTCTCTTTCCTGCTCTCTGCGCAAAACTCGCCTCGATTTTCGCCCTTTGTTCTCAATCGCTTCCGCACTCTTTCATTTTCCGTATCCTGTAAGTCCTTTGGGTGCCACTCTTACGAAAACTGCCGGGTGTGTACCAACAATTCCCATTCTGGAACTCACTCCTCGGCATCAGTCAAAATCGCTGTTCTTTCTTTTCATGCAGTTACAAATTGCCCTCCTTTTCCCTTCGAGAAACAGCCTCTCTATTTTCATGGGCTTACGAATTGCCCATTTTCTATCCCCTTTGTTTTGACATTCATGCATCGAATGGGGGGTGTAGGGGGTAGTAGGCAATTATTCCGCGAGAAGTTTTCAACCAATGAGCTAGGTGCTTTGGATCGGGAGCTGAGTCACCGTTGCACTGCCATTCGCCCACTGCAATACCGTGCCAAGTGCGCCTGCCTCGCGGCGGACGTAACCCATGCCGAGGATCCGCGGCGGAACAGAATCCCACGCTTTCGCCGCGCGTGTCACGAATCCAACTTCTTTGCGTTCCATCATCAGCGGCGTGCCCGCTTCCGGCACACTCTCGCCCGAGAACATCAGCCCCACGCGCTGCCGGTTCACCTGCCCGCGCGAACGCACCCGTTCCACGATTTCCTGGCCCGTGTAGCAGCCCTTTGTGTAACTGATGTGGCTGTTCTGCAACCCCGCTTCGTGCGGGATCTGCTTTTCGCCGAAGTCGTAGCCGAACCACGGAACGCCTTGCGCCAGCCGCAGACCGCTCAACGCCGTGTAACCCATTGGCCCGCCACCGTGTTTTCGCCCAGCATCCAGCAAAATCTCCCAAAGCCCCGGAAGTTTTTCGCGCTCGACTACGAACTCCGCTCCCGCAACTCCACCCGGCGAACGTTTTACGACGCGGCAGGGAATTGTGCCCACAGCGCTATCCGTGGAAGAAAGTTCGCCGAGCGCCCCGATATCAACGCCAGAAACTTCACGCACCACCGCAGCGGCCTTCGGCCCTTCCAGCGCCAGCGTGCCGAAACGTTCCGTCTCATCCGTCAGCGTCACGTCATCCATGATGATGAATTTATCCAGCACTTCGACCAGACGTTCGCGAATCATCGCGTAGGACACGCAAAACAATCTGTCCGCGAACGCGTACGTTTCAATTTCCGCGAGAATGTGCCCCTGCGGATTCAGCAGCAGCGAAACGTTTCCATGTCCGGTGGACAAGCCCTTGATGTCGTTCGTCAGAACGGCGTTCAGGTAACGCACGCGGTCCAGTCCCGTGAACGAAAAGTACGCGCGATAGTTCTTTTCGATCAGCGCCACGCTCTCTCGCGCCTGCCGGAATTCCGCAGCCGCGTCGCCGAAAGTATCCGGCAAGGCACAGCCGAACCACACGCCCATCTTCGCGCCCGCACGTGCGTGCGTCGCGGCCAGCGGCGTATCCAGAGCCGTTCCTGTCGAAGCCGTTTCCACCGTTCCTCCCATCCTCCATTCATGAGTCTATCAAAGAGCGTCGCAGCTCACGCTATGCCACCAGCGAATCCCCTCCGTTCCGATGCTATAATCCCCTTCATGAACGACGGCTTGCCCACGTTGAATGCCGCCACCGAAGGTTTAATTCACATCACCATCCCGGTGGGCATGCTCCAATGCAACTGCTCCATCATCGGCGATCCCTACACGCGCGAAGCTCTGGTCGTCGATCCCGGCGATGAAGTCACGCGCATCCTGGACCTCCTTGGGCGCCACCGCCTCATTGTGAAAGCCATCGTCAGCACCCACGCGCACATTGATCACGTCGGCGGTTTGAGCAAGCTGCATCAGTACACCGGCGCGCCCGTGCTCATGCATCGCGACGACCTGCCTCTCTATCGAGCTATGGAAATGCAGGCCGCGTTCCTCGGTGTTCAGCCGCCCGAGCTCATCGAAATCGATCAGCTATTGAAGGAAGGCGATTCGCTCCGCTGGGGCTCGTTCGAGGCGCAAGTGATTCACACCCCCGGCCACACCCCAGGCAGCGTCTCGCTTTATCTTCCGCACGACGCCGGCAAAGTCACGGTCGCTGATGCAGGAAAGAAAATTACCGTGAAAACGGAAGCGGGCGAGGAGACCGCCATCGCCGGTGTGTTGAGAAAAGCAGCCGATCCCGGGGACTCTGAGGAAGTTGCAGTTCCTGAGGAATCCGAAAAAGGTGCTGTTCGCGCGCCACAACTTTTTTCCGGAGACACGCTATTCGCCGGCAGCATCGGCCGCACCGACCTGTGGGGCGGCTCGATGCACCAAATCATGGAGTCGCTCCGCACAAAACTGATGCACCTGCCCGACGATACCGTCGTCTACCCCGGCCACGGCCCCGTAACCACCATCGGCCATGAGCGCCACTTGAATCCCTTCCTGCAGCGGGAGTAGAGAGGGAATTGAGGATTTTGAGTACGAATGAATGCTTGGAGGGGGTGCAGCTAAAAGCTATACGGGATCGAAGGAGAGATTGCGGCCCTGAGTCTTTAGGATTTTTGTTTGGCCAGCCGCAATTCTTCCATCACTGATTGCACTAATTCTTTTGCGTGCACCAGCTCCTGATTAATCATCCGCAGATCCATCGCCGGCAGCGTTGGATTACGCTGGCTCGTGCAGTACACGCCGTGCTGCCCGACCAGGACTAGCGCGTTGGTCATGCGGTCCAGCGAAACGGCAAGCCGCCCGCGCTCCCGCCCGAGCATCTGTTCGTAGTGCTCCAACTCCTCTTTGTGTTCTTGAAATGCCGACATCGTCGTTTTCCCTTCGAACGCGTCCCGGACTGGAGTTGCAAATCGGACACACGCCGCACGCACCAAACTTTACCGCATCGCGCAGCCGGAACATAATCCGCTGAAGCCACCAAGCAGTCTCTTTCACTCTGCGTGGCACGAATTTGATTCCGTGCGGATAGGGTCCGGCCCTCATCGAACTTAGGAAGGGGTTGGGCTGGAGCAGCCAAACAATGCGACGTTCCGACCTGGTGCAGCATAAGGAAAGGGAAAAAGGCGCAAGCACGCGCACCTCGCAAATTATTTTTGGCGAGCGGCAGCACCTTTTGCGCGTGCTCGATTCCCTGGAAGGCACGGAACTGCCGATCGCGCGGATGCAGCAGGAGCGGCGCATCCTGGAAGAATTGATTCACGCGCGGACCCGCGATTTGAATCAAATTAATACGGCGTGGGACGAAAAAATCGGATTGGTGCTCAGCGCGGACGCGAAACCGGAAATGCTGGAAAAACTTGTGAAGCAAGCGCCGCGGGAGGATTTTTATTTGCTGCGATTAATCAGCGAGCACCCGCGCGCGAACGCAAAAACTTTGAACAAACTTGCGAAGCATCCGTACGGCGCGATTCGCGAAAATGTTGCGCGGCATCCGAACGCGGATGCATCCACGCTGACGTGGCTATGCAAAGACCGCAGCCAGCCGCTGTGGTACCTGGTGGCCTTCAATCCCAATACGCCGACGCCGCTGCAGCGACGGTTGCGCGACCGGCTGAAGCGGCTCGGGGAAAATCAGATTTCGAAGTAAACGCGGGCCGGAATTCCGCGGACCAGATCTCCATCGTTCGAAAGACAAACCCTCCAAGGTCAGAAGAAAAAAGCCCCGTTCGAACGCAATTCGGACGGGAGTTTCTTTCGGGCGGAAAATCGTTCACTGGACCGTGATGGTGATGGTGGACATGGTGCGCCCAAAGGCATTGGTGGCGTAGAGGGTGTACGTGGTGGTTTGCGCGGGAGTGACAACAACGCTTGTCGAACGGACGGCACCGACTTGCGGTGAGACGATGATATAGGACGCGCCATTGACCTGCCAGGACAACGTAACGGGCGTACCTGCAGAAACGGAAGTGCTGCTGGCCGCGAAGGAAGAAATTTGCGGGGACGCGCCGGTGGGCAGAGTGTTCTGCGTATACAGCGGCGTCATCTGAAGGACTTCGAAGTCGGATGCTTGCACCTGGCCGAGCACATGGAGATCGTTGTTGTCCCAGCGGTCGTCGGGGGCGCCGCTGAGAAACATATTCGAGCCGTTGTCGGCCATGATCATGCCGTACTTCTTCAGCGCGTTGAGAATCACCTGATTTGCAGGGGAGTAGGCCGAGACGTTGAAGCTGGCTTTCAGCCGCATGCGCATGCCCATGGGCGCCGCCAATGCATTGCTGGAATTTGCCGCCCAATAGGAAGCGGGAGGCACAATCGCGGCGCGGCTGTTCTGCAAAGTGAAGCGCAGCGCATGATTGATTTTTCTGGCGGCAACTTCATCGTAGCGGGCAAGGCCGGGGAAAACCGGGAGTCCGGCAGCGTCCGCGCTGGTCCAGGTGTAGGGCCGCTGTTCGTTCGAAAGAAGATCCCAGACGGCAGCGGAAGCGGCGTTCCAGGAATTGCCGGAGACGGCGGAGCTGAAAAGTTCATAGAGAAAACAATTCGAATTGTCGAGGACGAGGACGCGGCGGTCGCCGGTGCCGGGATTGGGATAGCCTTCAATCGGTGCAGTCACGGGAATGGGCATGGGACCGGGGTCGCTCTCGCTGCCGTAGGCGGTGAAATTCACCGTGACGGGCGGTTGCTGGCTGCCGACGATGAGATAAGGAATGCCAATCGTGGAGCTTTGAAGCTGACCGGCTCCGAAATCGGCATGCATGCCGATCGTGCCGCCGATGAAATTGATGATCGCGGTGGAATTCGAATCCACCGGATTGTTGGAAATATCCCGGTTCCAGAGGCTGTCCGCGGGGAAGGGAACGACGCCGTTGAGACTCGCACCCTGGCCGAGCGACATGCCGCTGCAACTTGAAGCCTGAGGCGATCCGGTGACTTGCAGATCGACAGAAGAAGACGAGCTGCTTCCGGGATTTGGATTGCTGACGCTCACGGCGTAAGTCCCGGAGGAGCTGGCTGATCCCGCGGCGTGAGCTGAGTAACGGAGCCAAAGATGGTTTGCATCGGCGTGGTGCCTAGAAGGACCTGAGCGCCATTGATGAATTTGCTGCCCGTTACGGTGAGAGTGAAATTGCCGGTGCCTACGCTGGAGGGATTGATGCCTGTAAGGACGGGCGTGCGATTCAGAAGCGTGACGCTGCTGGAACCGCTGACGGATGTGTCAGCAGCGCTGGTGGCTCGCACAGTAATGGTATTCGGATTCGGCAAGGTGGCAGGGGCAGTGTAGTTTCCGGCTGACGTGATCGTTCCGATGACCGGCGGGCTTCCGGCGGTGCCAGTGATGGACCAGGTGACGGCAGTATTTGTGGTCCCGGACACAGCGGCAGAGAAGGGGAAAGAGTCACCTGCACGAATGTTGGCGGTTGGGGGCGAGACAGAGACTTGAACGCCTGCAGGGGGAGGGGGCTGGTTGTTGGGCGCGGAAGTACCCCCGCATCCCGCAAAGAACAGCGCAGACAAGACAAGGCTGAGATGGAATGGCTTACGCATTTTCACCCGCCGACACAAGGAGAGATGAGCTTGTCGGCCTAGTATGGAGTAAAGGGAAGCGCTGCGATACTGGACAGAAGGGCAGATGTGGGACGATGCCCGGGGAGTAGGACGCCGGAGCCGGTTTTGCCCGGCCTAACTACTTCTCCATTTCGGAGACCCAGTTCAGAATGATCGACAAGCGCGCGACGTTGGGTTCGCCCAGTCGGTTATTGATGATAAATTTCTGGCCATCGGTGGGCACGTCGTAGGAAAAGAGGTCCATCGAGGAAATTGGCTGTCGCGGGTGGGCGGCCGCCACGGCGGGTGAGTCGCCAGCCGTTGGGCGCAGCATGTACCTCTCTGCCCGGTACTGCCCAAGTTCGGATGAACGCAAATCCCTTCGACAGCGCCAGTCTGCCATTCGATCTGGACCTGTTACCCTTAAATCTGATCGATGGGCCGGAGAAGAATCTCCCCGGCCTATGTCCTTGCCTGATTCGCGCTCTCCTCAGCGCTTACGCACCTTCTTCGCGATAAGCTCTGGTGGAAGCGCGCCGTTTTTGAAAAGAAGCCCTCGCAGGGACACGGTGTTGCCGTCAGCCAATGCGGTAACGTCTGAAACCCCTTCGAAGTCCGTATTGCTCGACGTTTGAACGTGGATGCTGGTGATGCCGGCGTTGGTGAACAGTGCTGGCAGCGTATCGACGCTGAAGTTGGGTGGCACGATCGAGCCAGCCTTCACGTTTGCTGTGAACTGGGTCATCCGTAGTCGCACCCGGCTGGTGGTGACCGTGACAGGTGGACCTGGGTTCGCTGGACCCGTCAGGCGGATCTCGACCGTCTGACCGGGCAGCAGCTGCGATGTGTCCGACGCTCCTTCGAACCCGCCCTGTAGCATACTCGGTACCGATAGGCCGTCAGCCTTGACCTGGAATCGTGGATTGCTCAAAGTGACGACAGTGGGGCTGCCAACACTCACGTTGTTGACGCTTCTAAGTTCGTCGAGCACAACCATCTCGAAGTGCGTCGCATCGTCGATTTTGAAGACGATACCTTCGATTTCATCGTCCTCGGCGTCATCTTCGAACCCAATCTTCTTGGCCAGGAACATTCCACCGGCCATGAGCTTCGCGTCCACCTCGACAACCTGATTGTTCTGCAAGCAGGTGAAATTGTTCGCAGCGCAGGCCTCGAAATCGAACTCCGTATTGCCGTCCGTTGTGATCGGAAAGTCGCCTTTCGATGTATGTAGCGTGAACTTCTTGTTCGTGGTGTCGAGGTTTTGAACAGCTCCCCTCAAGTCGTCCAGATCGTCCAGCTCGCCTGCTGGCTTCATCGCGAGTTGCTGGGCGCTAACTGCTCCGTCGAGACTGAAATCCACCGCCAGGGTAGCGCTGAGAATTGTGTCTGGCTTAACGTCCACCAGGATGCCAGTCGGCGAATTCGCCGTGATGACAATACCCGACCCTGGGAAATTAACGGTTGAAGTCAGCCGTCCCGTTGGTTTGATTTCGCATACGGCTCCAACGGCGCAGCCGGCCAGCGCGGCTCCGGTGTCGTTCTTGAATGTGAGTTCAGGGTTGGCAAACGTCAGGGCGAGGCTCGTGAACGTCCCGGGAGTTACAGAGGCTGTGCTGAGAAACGCCGAATCTGTTTCGAGGTGCTTCACCTCAATCTGAATTGGCCCTTTGCCGCCGAGCAGATCCACGCTGCCCGGATTGAGCGTCGCTCCAGTGACGTTTACTTCAAACGATAGCAGCGTGACGCCCGTTGGTGGCGTGTCCGTTATCGTGACCGACACCACCACAGGTCCCGCCGTCACGGTGATCGTGGCAGTGGCATGCTTCGCGGTGTCGTTGACCGAGGTCGCAGTGAGTGTGACGGTGGCGGGATTGGGAACGGCAGCGGGTGCATTGTAGGTGACTGAACTCGTAGTCACGTTGGCGAGCGAACCACAAGTAGCCATGCTGCAACCTGCGCCGGAGAGGGCCCAGGTGACCCCCCTGCTCAGGTAGTCATTCATGACTGTAGCGGTGAAATTCTGCGTTCCGGTGCCAGCCGGTACGCTGGCGCTTGTCGGAGAGATGGTTACGGAAGTTGATGATGGCGGCGGCTGAGAGGGCGCGCTGTAACTGCCGCAGCCGACAAGGCCGAGATGGCCCAGTGCCAACACTGCAGCGGCGAAGAATCCAGACGATTTCTTGACTCGCATGGCTGTACCTCCTTCTGGTGGATTTGGCTGGGCTCAGCAGGGGACAGGTGTCGAGGAAACGAAAGCTGGGCAGCGGTGGGAATACCGGATCGGACTACTGTGCTTTCGAAAAGGAGACGGTCCTCGTCATGAGAGCCCCACCCCCCGACTCGCACCGTCGACTTAGGTATGAGGCTAGGCCTCGGCGGACGCACAGTCAAGCGTTTGCTGTTGCCAGTAGAGTAGGGCCGAGGGGACGACACTGCAATTGAATATCTTGCGCCTTTTCACTCAAGGAGCTCCCGCGGTCCCCCCAATTCAATTCGTCGAAACGCCGAGCTGCCAGAAGAGGTAGCTGAGGATGTCGGTGTATTCCTCGATGATTTTGTTGATGGGGCGGCCGCCAGAGTGACCGGACTTCGTGTCGTAGAGGAGCAGGATGGGACGGTCCGAACCGGTGGCGGCCTGGAGGCGCGCGGCCATTTTTCGCGCGTGCAGTGGCGCGACGCGCGTGTCGCCGTCGCCCGTGACGAAGAGCGCGGAAGGGTACTTGGTTCCGTCGATGACGCGGTGATAAGGCGAGTAGGCGTACAAGTACGGAAACTGGTGGAGATTCTCAGCGCTACCGTACTCGGGAACCCAGTAGGGGCCTTCCAAGAATTTTTGATAGCGCAGCATGTCCAGAAGGGGATAAGCGCAGACGACAGCGCGGAAAAGGTCCGGGCGTTGCGTCATCGCGGCGCCGACAAGCAAACCGCCGTTGCTGGTGCCGTCGATGACGAGTTTGGACGGGTTCGTATATTTGTTGGCGATCAAGAACTCTGCGGCGGCGATGAAATCGTCGAAGACCGTCTGCTTTTTCTCAAACATTCCGGCCCGATGCCAATCTTCGCCGAACTCGGCGCCACCGCGAAGATTGGCGTCGGCCAAAATTCCGCCGTGCTCGGCCCAGAGAAGCGCCGCAGGCCAATAATAGGGCGTTTCACTGAGATCGAATCCGCCGTAGCCGGTCAGGAGAACTGGAGTTGAGCCGTCGGGCTTCAAGCCTTTCTTGTGAAAGAGAAACATGGGAATACGTGTTTTGTCTTTGGACGGATACCAGACTTGCTCGACTTCGAAGGCGGAAGAATCCAATGGGGCATTGTTCCGGGCCCAGACCAGGGATTTGGACTGTTTGACATCGTAACGGAAAATGGCGGGCGCATAGTTATAGGATTCGAACGCGAAGAAGAGCTCAGGACTCTCCCAGCGTCCCACAGTGGCGCCGACAGAGCCGAGTGCGGGCAGGGCGATCGAGGATTCCAGGTTTCCATTCGCATCGAAGACTTTCAGCTCGGATGCGGCGTTATGAGTGTACTGCCCGATGAGTTTTCCGCCGGAAGCGGCGATCGACTCGAGATGGATATTGGTCTCCGGGACCGCTTCGCGCCAGTGTTCGCGCGTAGGCGTTGCGAGGCTGGTCGAAAGAACGCGCCACTGGGGAGCTTTCGAGTTGGTGAGGATAAATAGACGGTCGCCAGCGAAGGTAGGGAAGAAGAGCGCTTTTTCATCGCTGATCGCGGCCACTACCGGACCATTCTCTTTGACGTTTTGAACATGAATTTCTGTCTGCTCGGAACCGGAGCCATAGATGATGAGGTAGACAAGATAGGCGCCGTCCTCCGACAATTGCAGCCCTAGAATTTTCTCTTTGCCAAGGTTCTTGCCGAAGATTATGGAGTCTTTGGCGGGATCGGCGCCCATACGATGAAAGAAAGCGCGCGGTCCATCGGGAGTCACGCGCGAATAGTAGACGGCTTTGTTATCGGGTGTGGGCTCCATGCCGAAGTATCGCGCCGCAGGAAAGGCATCGGGCAGAGTTGTCTTTGCATCGACCTCGAGGACGCGGGGTGTGATCTCGTCACGGCCGCCATCGCGGCGGCCATAGAAAACAAATTTGCCGTCGCGGCTGACGTTTTCAAGGGTCACGCTGGCAGAATGGTCCGGGGTCCAGGGAAGAGGATCGATGAGCAACTCATCTGGGCCGTTCGCGGCGCGGCGGACGTAGAGCTGGAAAAGGTCCTGGCTGCCGGTCCGTTTGCGGAAAAAATAGCGGCCGCCGCGCTCCACGGGTGCTTCAAAAGCGTCCGTGTGGAGGAGTTGCGCGAGGCGGGCGGCGAGCTGGGCGCGGCCGGGGAGTTTGGAAAGCGAGGCCTCGGTGCACGATTGTTCGGCGGAGATCCAGGCGCGAGTCTCCGGGCTGTCTTGATCTTCGAGCCAGCGATAAGGATCGGCAACGACGGTGCTGCCGTAGGTGTCCTTCGCGGAATCGATACGCGCCGCGGGCGGACATTTTGCGGCTGGCGCGGCGTTTTGGCTTTGTGCGGACGCGAGGCCTGCAGGGGGCAAGCCCGCGATAAGGAGCAGCGCTCCTCGGAGCATGCGGCGTGGTATATCCATCCCCCTTAGATGAAAAGGATAAGAGCAAGATCGATCTCGCGTGCACGGTGCCTCCTATGCCACTTAGCAAGCGGATGGTATCACTGAATCCCGGGCGGGGTGGCGGGAGGTCAATAGTAGAATCGGCAGAACGAATTTGGCGGAGCAAATCCCGAACGCTGGAAGGGCATGACGACTGATACTGCGAAGTTAGCTGACGCGATGGGATTTCTGCGGCAGTTCAAGCTGCGGGTTTTGCTTTTGTCCGCCGCGCTGGCTGGGCCTTGCTTCTGGCACCGGCGGATTGAGGCGGGCGATCTGGCGAGTCATGTGTACAACGCGTGGCTTGCGCAACTCATTGAAAAAGGGCAAGCGCCAGGGCTCTACCTGGTGAGCCGCTGGAACAACGTTCTATTCGATATCACGCTGCTGCACCTCGGAAAGCTTTTTGGGTATTCCGTCGCGGAGAAAATTGCGGTTTATGTTTGCGTGTTGATTTTCTTCTGGGGCGTTTTCGCGTTCGTGGCGGCGGTGACGGAGCGCGCGCCGTGGTTTCTCGCGCCGTGCATCGCGATGCTGGCGTACGGGTATTCCTTCAACATGGGTTTCATGAACTACTATTTGTCGCTCGGATTGGCTTGTTTCGGACTTGCGCTGTTTTGGGGAGCGCGGGGAAGGGAATGGATTTATGGCGCGCTGCTTCTGCCGTTCGTACTGCTCGCCCACCCGATTGGATTTGTGTGGCTGATCGGCACTCTCGCTTACGTCAAGGTCCGAGCGAGGCTGACGGGTTGGTGGAAGTTCCTGCCAGCAGCGGCGGCGGCGAGCGGGCTTCTCAGTGTGTACTGGTTCATGGTGCGACATGCAGCCAAGTATTTGGTCGATTGGGATCGTGGACCGTTTTATCTGTACAACGGAGCGGATCAACTGGCGCTTTACGGGCAGCGCTACTTCTATCTCGCGGGGGCAGCTTTCTTGTTTGGGCTTTTCTGCGTGGCCGTGGATCTTTATGCGGAGAGACGGGACGGTTCGAGATGGAGGAGATTCGAACTGCCGTTCGAATTATATGTGGTGGCATTTTGCGCGACAGGGCTGCTGCCTGAGAGTTTACGGCCGTCGCCGGATGGGGGATGGATCGGGCTGCTTGGGTCGCGGCTTACAACGATCTCGGCCATCTTTGGATTGTGCGTCCTGGGATTGCTTAGGCCGCGGAAGTGGCAACTAGCTGGATTCAGCGCGTGCGCGATTGTCTTTTTTACGTTTCTCTATCAGGAGACGGGATGGATCAACCGGCTGGAAGCCAACGCAGAACAGTTAGTGAGCAATCTGCCGCCTGGGACGCGCGTCATTGCGACAGTGTGGGCGCCGCCGGGCTCGCGGATAGCATTTGTGGGCCATGCGGTGGAGCGCGCCTGCATTGGTCACTGCTTCAGCTATGCGAATTATGAGGCGGCTTCGGGGGAGTTCCGGGTGCGAGTGCGGAAAGGAAGCCCGGTGGCGACTTCGTCGACGGATGATGCGGAGGACATGGCTTCCGGGGAATACGAAGTGGGTGACGAGGACCTGCCGATGAAGCAGATTTATCAGTGCGATTCCGGCGACCTGACGAAACTGTGCATCCGGGATCTGGAATCCGGCGAAACCAATGGCCGGATGGGATACAAGCCCGCGAGCCGGTGACCGGCGAAACAGTGGACTGGGCCGTTTTAGGTGAAAGACAAATTGGCTCTTGCAGCAGGCCAATATCTGGTAGAATTGGCCGAGGGTGAGAGACAATGTTGCCACTCCATCTCCAGCCGCAGAGTCACGTTCCACTTTACGTCCAGCTTCGAGATCAGTTGCGCGCGCTTGTGCATGCGGGCGATTTGCGTCCGGGCGACCGCATACCGGCGAGCCGGGAGCTCGCCACGATGCTTGGCGTTCACCGCACAACGGTGGCGAACGCGTACGCGGAGCTCGAATCGGAAGGGTTAATTCAGGGCCACGTCGGCCGCGGAACGTTTATCAAGGGAAACGGCAATGGATTGAAGATTTCGCCGCCGGCGCCTCCGGTACTCAATGGCAACGAAGGCGTCCGGTGGGAGCTGCTGTTTGCGGATGAGCGCGGCGAGGAGATCCTGAGCCGGCTCACGGCCAGCGCGCCGGTGGATGCGCTTTCGTTTGTGATGGCGCGCCCGGCGGAGGAATTTTTTCCGATTGAAGAATTGCAGATGTGCGTGAACGCGGTGCTGCGCCGAGAAGCCGCGGAAGTGCTGAATCTTGGGCCGTCGGATGGGTATCCGCCTTTGAAAGAAGCGTTGCTCGAGATGCTGCATCGCGACGGGATCGTGGCGAAGGATGAAAATTTGCTGATCACGGATGGGTGCCAGCAGGCTTTCGACCTGATCAGCAAAGCGTTTGTGCGGCCGGGCGATTCGGTGATTATGGAGAACCCGACGTATCCCGGAGCGGTGGCGATTTTTCACGGGGCGCGCGCCAGGTGCCTGAGCGTTCCAATGAGAACGCATGCGGAGCCGGGAGTTCCTCTGGGGCTGGACCTGGAAGCCCTGGAGGCCACGCTGGCAGCGAATCGCGTGAAGCTGATCCTGCTGACGCCGGACTTCCAAAACCCAACAGGAACATCGATGCCGCTGGCTTCAAGGCGCAAAGTCTTGGAACTGGCGGGGCGGCACCAGGTTCCGGTCGTGGAAGATCATATTTATGCGCGGCTGAATGCGCGGGAAGAGCGAATTCCCTCGCTGAAGCAGTTGGACCGTTCGAACATCGTCATCCACATTGACAGCTTCGCAAAGGTTGCATTTCCGGGATTGCGCGTCGGGTGGATCGTCGCTCCTGCGGCGGCCATTGAGCGGTTGCGCATCGTGAAACAAACGACGGACCTCCATACGGACCAACTGGCGCAAGCGACACTGGCGGAATTTTTGCGGCGCGGGCTCTTTAGCAAGCACCTGGCGAAAATGCGCAAGGTCTACACTTCTAGGCTGGCGGCGTTGGATGAGGCGCTGCGCAAGAATATGCCGGAAGGCACGCGCTGGATGCGGCCGGAAGGCGGCATGTGCTTGTGGCTGGAGCTTCCTCTGGGGTTCGACGCCAGCGAGCTGCTGATTCATGCGAAAGAACGCGGCGTGCTGTTTGCGCCGGGGCGGTACTTCTACGTGCAAAGCCCGCTGCCGAACACATTGCGGCTGGGGTTTGCGAGCCTGGACGAAAAGCAGATCGCGCGGGGCGTGGCTACGCTCGCGGAGCTGCTGAAGATCGAGATGCGCAAGCGGCAACGCGGTGTGCGACGGGCGGAACGCAGCAGGGTCGCGCTGGTGTGAGGAAATGAAGCAAAGAAGTAAGAAGTAAAGAAAGAACTGTGAAAAGCCAGCGAGGCGACGTTTTGAGCGAAATCATCCGGCTGGAGCCGAACCCGGCGAATCAGTGTTTCGGCTGCGGCGGGGACAATCCCGGCGGGATGAAGCTGACGTTCGAACAGGACAATACGAATCGCAAGATCGTGGGGCGGTTTGTTTTGGGCGAACGGTATCAGGGCGGCGGAGGATTCGCGCATGGCGGAATCATTGCGACGTTGCTCGATGAAGCCATGGGCAAGGTCTGCCGCTTCCGCGAGGCGCGCGCGGTGACCGCGGAATTGACGGTCGAATACCTGAAGCCGGTAAGCGTTGATAAAGAAATTATTGTTGAGGGACGCGAGACGGAACAGAAGGGAAGAAACCTGTTCATGGCGGGTGAGATTCGCGATGAGTCCGGTGAAATTCTGGCAAGAGGGCGAGCGCGGTTTGTAGTGATTGCGCCGCGATGAACGGATTTGGCGGAGTGGCAACTGCCTGGAAATTCAAGGGTCGAGAGGAGAAGCGAGATGGACGCGAAAAAAGTGAACGGCAGCGGCAACGGGAGCAAGGGTTCGAATGAATGGCGCGTGAAAGTCGGCCTAGCCGAAATGCTGAAGGGCGGCGTGATCATGGACGTCACCAACGCGGAACAAGCGAAGATCGCTGAAAAAGCGGGCGCTTGCGCGGTGATGGCGCTGGAGCGCGTGCCTTCGGATATCCGCAAGGAAGGCGGCGTCGCGCGCATGGCGTCGATCAAGGTAATCCGCGAAATCATGGCGACGGTGACGATCCCGGTGATGGCCAAGGTGCGCATCGGTCATTTTGTGGAAGCGGATGTGCTGCAGGCGCTCGAGGTGGATTTCATCGATGAGAGCGAAGTGCTGACTCCGGCCGACGAAGAGAACCACATCTGGAAGCACGACTATCGCGTGCCGTTCGTCTGCGGAGCGAGGAATCTTGGAGAAGCGTTGCGCCGCATCGCGGAAGGCGCGGCAATGATTCGAACCAAGGGCGAAGCGGGCTCCGGCAACGTGGTGGAAGCGGTGCGGCACATGCGGACCATCGTGAGCCAGATGAAGAAGCTGACGACGATGCGCGACGACGAGCTGATGCGCGAAGCCAAGGAACTGGGCGCGCCGCTCGAACTGATTCGCCAAATTGCAAAGACCGGGAAGCTTCCGGTACCGAATTTTTCGGCGGGCGGGATTGCGACACCGGCCGATGCGGCGCTCGTCCGGAAGCTAGGCGCGGAAGCAGTTTTCGTCGGTTCCGGCATTTTCAAGTCGAGCGACCCGGAAACGCGCGCGAAGGCCGTCGTGAAGGCCACGACGCATTTCGAAGATCCGAAGATTGTTCTCGAAGCGCACGAAGAGCTGGGCGAGGCCATGAAGGGACTGGACGTGCGCCAGATGGAAGAGAAGGACATGCTGTCGACGCGCGGTTGGTAGCCAGCAACGAATGGCCCGGGAAGAGTTCGTGGAGTTGAAGAAGTGAAAATCGGGATATTGGCAGTGCAAGGAGATTTTGAGGCGCACGCGGCGATGCTGGAACGGCTCGGCGCGGAAACAGTCGAGGTGCGCACTCCCGCCGATCTCGAGGGATGCGACGGACTAATCCTTCCCGGGGGAGAAAGTACGACACAGCTGCAATTCCTGCAGGAAGAAGGTCTGAGCGAAGCCCTCTTGAAATTCGCAGAGCAGGGCGGCGCCATCTTTGGGACCTGCGCCGGGGCCATTCTGCTCGCCACGGAAGTCAAGAATCCGAAGCAGGATTCATTAAAGCTACTCGACATGACCGTGCTACGGAACGCGTATGGAAGGCAAGTGGCCAGCGACGTGGTAAGCGGACCAACGAAATTGAAAAAAGGTCTACTGGAGATGGTCTTCATTCGCGGCCCGATCATCGAGCGTGCCGGGCCGGGCGTCGAAGTTCTCGCAGAATACGCCGGAAAGCCCGCACTGGTACAATGCGAAAAGATTATGGCGGCTACGTTCCATCCGGAATTAACCGACGATGCGACGATTCACGAGCATTTTCTCCAGCTCGCGTCTTCGGGAATACACCAAGAGCTGGGCAGCGTGAAGCCTTAGCCGTGCAAGATACAAAAAACACCAGCCCCTCGGCTCGAAGGCCGGGCCGCACGAAGGTGCTGTTCGTGTGCATCGGGAATGCCTGCCGGAGTCCGATGGCAGAAGCGATCGCACGCTACGACGCCGCGGATGTAATCGACGCTTCCAGCGCGGGAGTAAGCCCGCTCGGATTTATTCCTGGCTTGACGAAGCGAACGCTGACGATGAATGGCTATTCGGCGGATGGATTGACCTCGACCAAAGCGACACAAGAAGGATGCAACGCGGCGGACATCATCATCAACATGATCGGTGAGCCCTGGGACGAAACGCTCTCGAATCGCGAGAAGGTGGAGGACTGGATCGTGCAAGATCCTTACGGCACGGATCCCGAGACGTACCAACGAGTTCTTGAGGGAATTCAGCGGCGGATTGGCCAGCTTGCCAAGGGGCTGCGGGACAAGCGGGAACATCGCACGACGGAAAAGTAGGTGCTCCATTGAGGCGGGACAAAACCAGCGTATCGCAAGAAGACTATCTGAAAGCGATCTGGGAGATGCTGGAAGAGGACCAGACGCCGATCAGCGCGCGCCTCGCGGAGGAGTTGCATGTGACTCCGCCGGCGGTGACGGCCGCGTTGAAACGCATGACTCGCGACGGCCACGTGCGAGTGGAGCGCAGCGGACGGATTAACCTCACGCAAAAGGGCCGCAAACGGGCCGAGCACCTCGCCTTGCGGCACCAATTGGCAGAAGTGCTTTTGACCGATGTAATCGGCCTTTCCTGGTCAAAGGCGCACGATGAGGCGGAGCGCCTCGAGCATGCCATCTCGCCGGAAGTCGAAGCCCTGCTGCTGAAGCGTTTCGGCAGCAAGAAGAGTTGTCCGCATGGCGTTCCCATGCGCGGGGGAGTCGCAAAGCTCCGGAAGCAAGGCGCCGCGCTGCTCGCGGACTTGCGCGCTAAGGATGCGGCCGAAATTGTCTGCGTCTATGAAAAAGACGCGCAGTTTCTGGAGTTTCTGGAGGGGCTGCGCCTGCGCCCGTCCACGACCGTTGAAGTACTGAATCGCGAGTACGATGAGACGATGACGCTCCGCGCGGGGGGCAAGACGCTGCACCTCGGGAAGCCTGCCACCAGCCGGATCTGGGTCCGGCGGCTGAACGGATGATCCATCGGTGCTGGTTTTTCAGGGAAACTTCCCAAAAGAGATTTCTTACTGCCGCTCGTCGAGGAGCGCCTTGAGCCGCGCGTAGCCGGCGCGGCTGACAGGAAGGCGCGCCCCATCCGCAAGAATCGCGATCCGACTCTCCTTGGCGTAAGGCTCGATGCGCACAACGCGCTCCAGATTCACGATGTAAGAGCGATGGATCCGAACAAAGTTGGCCGGGTCGAGGCAGGCTTCCAGGCCCGCAATGGTTTGCTGTTTGAGATGCTTTTTCCCCTGCGTCGAAAGAGCCACGTAGTCGTCCTGCGCTTCGGCGTAGTCGAGCTTTCCAACCGGAATTAAAGTGACCTTCGTGCCGTCCTTCACGACGAGGCGCTCGAGGAATTGTTGCGGCTGCCGAGCTGCTGCCGACAGTTCCGTTGGCGCAGGCATTTTTTCGCCGAGCCGCGTTTTCGCGCGTTCGACCGCCGCGTCGAAACGCTCGCGGCCGATGGGTTTCAGGAGATAGTCCACCGCGTGTACATCAAAGGCGCGCATGGCGTACTGGTCGTAGGCGGTGACAAATATGACTGGAACGTCCGTGCCGATCAACTCCAGAACGTCGAATCCGGTCAGCTTGGGCATCTGCACGTCGAGAAAAATCAAATTGGGTTTGTGTTCGGCGACGGCCTTTACCGCTTCCATGCCATTGGCGCATTCGGCGGCGATGTCGATCTCCGCATAGGATTCCAGAAATTCCCGAATTACGTGGCGCGCGAGTTCTTCATCATCCACGATCAATGCTTTCCAGCGTTTGTCTTGCGAGGAGCTCATGCCTTTTCCTCGCTTTCCGCGGGAAGGGACAAGCTAACTTGAAACAATTCGCCTTCGGTGTTTACACGAACGCTGGCCTCTTTTCCGTAGCGAGCTTCCAGCCGCTGTTGGACATTTTTCAATCCCAGTCCGCCAGAGCGGCGAGGCGGCGCATCGGGATCCCAGGAATTTTCCACAACAATCGCCAGCCGTCCATTTTGCCGCTCCGCGCTGAGGCGCACGTCGCCGCCTTCGGGCAGACCGGCGATGCCGTGTTTTACGGCGTTTTCGACAAGCGGCTGCAGCAGCAGGGGCGGCAGCAGGCAGGCTTTGGATTCTTCCTGGATGTTTTCATGCATTTTCAATCGGTCGCCAAAGCGAACTTTTTCAATAGCCAGATATTTTTGCAACAGTTCCAACTCCTCGGAGAAGCGGACCACCGTTTTTTCGCCCAGCCCAAGAGTCATGCGCAAAAAGTCGCCGAGCAGCACGCACATGTCGCGGGCACGAGAGGGATCGATGCTGGTCAATGCGCTAATGGAATTCAGGCTGTTGAACAAGAAATGCGGATTGATCTGGGCTTTGAGCGCTTTCAGCTCCGCGTCGCGCGCCTGGATGCTGGTCTGCATCGCCCGCGTCTCGAGCTCGCGCGTAGCTTCTTGCGCTAGCGAAACGTAATGAAATGAAACAGCCAGCAGGTAGAATACGCATCCTGCTCCATAGACAATCGCAGTTCTTTCGGCAAAACGGGTTTCGATTCCTTCCAGGGCGGGCACGAAGGATAAGGCATCGGCAAGAAGCTTTCCGAGGCCCACCCACAGGAGGCTGAGGATTTGCGCGGCAACGATGTGGGTGGAGAGAAGCCGCCAGAGGGGCGTGCGATCGATGGGGGAGATCCGGCAGGAATACCAGGCCGGGAGGGAAATCAATTCTCCAACCGAGGCCAGGCCAAAGCCGAGAAGTCCGGCCTGCAACCAGGTCAGACCGCCCGGCGTCTGCAGAACGAACGCGAGGACTGCGGCAATGGGCAGCGCGGCAACTTTGTAGATTCGGTGCTGGTTTTTTAGTGCAGTGTTGAGATTCATGGAGGCGTCTCAATTCTTGATTTCGACGCCCCCGAAGATGACCGTACCAGTGAGGACCAATACCTTGCGACGGCGATCGCTGGGGTCGGTGGTCCGCCCGACGCGCGTCTTGTCCGCGATGCCGCCAAAGATTGGAGTCCCGCGAAACGCCACTTGCCAGGTTTCCGGCACGCGGATTTCGACGCCGCCAAAGATGGCGTTGATTTCCAGCGTGGCTTCTTCAGCCTGCATATTGGCGTCGGTCAAATCGATTTCGACGCCGCCAAAGATGGCGTTGATGTGCCCACCCTGAAAATCCTGACTGGTTACCCTTCGCTCGATACCGCCAAAGACAGCCACTTCACTAAGAGTCGTCCGTGGATCGCCCCCCCCGGGAGGCGGGGAAGGTCTCCTCCGCGCCTCGATGGCGCCCCACATCAACATCAGGCCGGTCGCGATCAACAGGATCGGCCAGATGTCGTTCCAGCGAAAATGGGCGAGGCCCAGCTCATTGAGCTGAAAGAGCACTCCTCCGGTGATCAGCAAGATGCCCCAGAGGCGTCGCTCGCGCGACATTACATTCGGAATGCCCGCACAAACCAGAAGCAGCGGCCAGAATCGCCACAGCCGGTCGACGGAGACGTACCCCATATGGTCGAGGAGGAGGGCGACTCCGCCGAGAACGAGAAAGGCGCCCCAAAAGAGTCCACTGCTGCCTCTGCGGCCCATGTGAATGCCGACCACGATCGGGTTGCGGCGCCTTCCGTCCGGGTCCATTTGCTCGTTCACTTCCGAATGAATATCGCGATGGATCTGGTCGTGGAGAGTATCGCCGAATTTCTTGGCATCGAAATCGTTTTCGTCGCTCACAGGCTTCTCCTGTTGGTCCTGGGCCCAATGGTCCGTTTTTCGTTACGCATCGGCGCCCTTCGCATTGGAAGAGCCAGTCCCAGGCTTGTAAGCCGGGAACCGTCCCCGGAGGACGTCACGCAGAAGAAGCGCCCCAGCCAGAATCAGGATCAGCGGCCAGAATGATACCAAGAATTGCAGGACGCCCGACAAAAACCCGGCGTGATCGAACACGTAGGTCTGCAGACCATGCAGCAGGGCCAGAACCAGCGCCGGCAGCATTTCCAGAACGTGTCCTCCCGTACTTCCGGTGGCATAGGCTATCTGCGTCGCAGCCGCATCCAGGTTCGAGAAGAGAATCAGGAATCCCACGGCCAGGAGGAATGCGCCCGCAATCGACGTCAGGTTCCGAGGGGTTGTTTGCCGTGCCGCCATGCTGACCTCCTAAGGGCCAGGTCCTGGCCCCACCGAGAGAATAGGTTTCCGGCTAGGGGCATGCACTCAGGATTCGGCCAGAACGGGGGATTTACCGGCGAATAGCGGCTGCGGGGAGGGGAACGGGGACCCGAGCACATTCCAGCCAGAGCCGATTCGCAATCACCACGTTGCAGTAGTGATGGATCTCGCAGGCAAAGTAAGCCCGAGGGTGCGTCCCCGGGAGACGAGGTTCACCACACCATCAGAATTCAGGCTATTCAGGAACTGCACGACGAAGCCGCCTTCCGGCGTTTGAAACGCTATTACGCGCACGCCTTGGCTCTTGCCGGTCGTTTGCACGCGCACCGCGCCGGGGCGCACGAATTTGCTAAAGTGCGCCAAGTAGTAGTAAGTGCCGGTGTAGGTGACCTCGTGCGTCGCCTTATTGATAATCACCACCGGATGCTGGACGTTAGGATCCGGATTACCGTGAACGACGGAGACGGCCCAGGGGCCGCCGGTTTCGTCCAGGATGGCGTTCCAATAGAGCCAGGCGGAAGTTCCGGCCTCCAGATCACTGAAGATGGTGTTGCCCCAGTAATCGCCATCGTCGAACTCATAGACTGGAAGCTTCTTGGTGGGCGGAACCCCGGCTTCGTAGGCGTAGCAAAACTCGTCCATCCAGAAGGGAAGATCGGGATACTTCGCTTTCAAGCTGGCAATTTTGTCAAAATTCTTGTAGTCGTAACCGTGATAAGCCACAACCGACAGGTATTTCCGGGCGGCAGGATCATCCAGAACGACGGGGTAACGCTTGTAGGCTTCTGCACGTTCCGGAGCTTCGCTGAGCATCATCTTTGTAGGCAAGCCGGATTTCACGACGGCCGGACCCACAAAGTCGCGGAGAAGCACGCGAATCTCGGGGTACTTGATTTTTGTGTAGACCGACTCCGGCTCATTGAATAGGCTCAGGTAATCGATGGTGATGCCGCGCTTTTTGTACTCCTCGAGGTAGCGCACAAAGTATTTCGCGAGCGCCGGGTAGTATTTCGGGTCGATGTCCTGATGCTTCTTGACGTTGTAGAGCATCCAGTCGGGGGGATAGTCCATCGGAGCCTGCAACGCGAAAGCGCCGTACTTGCGCGCGCGCAGTATGTACGTTCCGACACCATTGGGACCGAAATCACGGTCGACATAGAAATTCTTCATTTCGATGTCGCCCAGGGTGTCGTCGTAGGTGTACCACGCCCCGGCGGACTGGAAGTCCGTCCCCGCGATAGGCGTTTTCATCGCCGTGAAGCCTGCGCCATCCTTAGGATCAAACAGAGAGCGAAGGACCTCCTCCTGCTTGTCGGCGGGGAGCGTATTTAGTGTGATGATGCCAGCTTCCATGAGGGAAGCGCCGAAGCCGTCCATCTTCTGGTATTTTACGGTGTCGTTGATTTGAAACGTTGCATCGCCTGTTGGCTTGGCATCGCTAAACTGCAGATCAACCTTGGGTGTGAGGCGGTCGCCCGCCTTGGATGACACATGCACCTTTACGGTCTGCGCGTTCAGTTCCTGGGCGGAGAAACCGAAGGAGAAACAGAGAACTAGTGGCACGATCAGGGCGGCAGGCTGCGGTCTCCTCAACAACCGGGTCATGAAACCTCCGTGGAAGGGCACGGCTCGCGTGAATAGGAGTTCATAGTGCAGGCATTGGCGGCTGTCAAGGAGCATCTCCAGCATGAATAAGAGCCGCTTGCAATATGGGGCCGAAAGGAATAGGGTATGCCGCACGCGTTGGGACATCCCCTGCAAACTCTTTTCCCGGGTTGCTAGGAGCTCCAGGATGACTGCATCGACGGGCAATGCTGTCCCCAATCGTAGCGAGCGTTGGCGCTGGCTGCTGTACGTAGCCGCGGCGCTGGCGGGCGCGATGCTGACGTTCGTTGGTGCCCGCGCGCAGCAAAAGGCCAGCGATGACGCCATGTTTCGCAAGCTCACCGACAGTTATTGCGCCGCATGGAGCACTGGAAACGCGGAAGCGCCGGCGAAGTTTTACGCGAAGGAGAACGGCCTCGTTTTCTACGATGTCGCCCCGTTCGCCTACCATAGTTGGAAGGAATATCATGACGGCGTCCAAAAAGAGTTTCTGGACACCGCCGAGAGCATCAAGCTGACAGCTGGCAAAGACCTGAAGGTGACGCGGCGTGGAATGATCGCCTGGACGACCGTGCCAATGCATTTGACAGAAAAATCAAAGGACGGTAAGACAGCTGAAATGGATCTCCGGTACACGGGGATCTGGGAAAAGCGCGGCGCAAACTGGGTGCTTGTTCACGAGCATCTTTCCACGCCGATGGCAGGGAGCTAGGGTCTTGACGAAAAGGGCTGGGCGAATTCCGCCCATTGCGCAAGAAATGTTCAAGACACTTCACTATTACTGGAACGCAGCGCGGGGCTACCGGTTTAACCCTTGGCAGAGTCCTTACATTCGTTGGCGCTTTGAGACTTTCCTGGGCAAAGAGGCCGCCAACCTGACGGCCAGCAAGTTTTTCCACCTTGCCTGGAAGTACCGCGACAATATGGAACGCTTCGTGGATTGGGCGGCGGAGCGGCGCCGCTACCAACACCGACGCCATGCCTGAAGTCCCACTCGCATCGCATTCGCCAACAGGGATGGCTCACCCCGTCTACCCACCGGGCGTATAATGGTGTCTGGGAGGGAGATCCGTGGAAGAGTTGAAGATCCTCCAGAAGACCGATGCGCTGTACGAAGCACGCTGGTGGGAAGCGGAGCCTGGCGGGCGAGTTCACTGCTACCTTTGTCCGCGCCACTGCCATATTCATCCCGGCCAGGCGGGATTCTGCTTCATTCGAACCAATCAAGGCGGAAAGTTGTACAGCCTTGGATACGGCTCTCCGGCCGCATTGCAAATTGATCCCATCGAGAAAAAACCGCTGAGCCATTTTTTGCCGGGCACGCGCGTCTTCAGCATGGGCACGGCGGGCTGCAATATGGGCTGCTTTTTCTGCCAGAATTGGGACATCTCCAAATCGCGGTCCGATCAGGTTCGTTCGCAGCACGTTCCGCCGGAAGATGTGCCGCTGTTGGCTTTGAAGTACGGCTGTGAATCGATTGCGTTTACCTACAACGAGCCGACGATCTGGGGCGAGTACGTCATCGACATTTGCGGGGAAGCGAGGAAATATGGATTGAAGACCGTGATGGTCACGAACGGATACATCACGTATGACGCCTTTCACGACATTTACGACCACATTGATGCGGCGAACGTCGATCTAAAGGCGTTCACGGAAAACTTCTACGGAAAGATCACGCTGACGCATCTCCAGCCCGTGCTGGAAACGCTGGAGTGGCTGAAGAAGGAAACAAACGTTTGGTTCGAGATTACGAACCTGATGATTCCGACGTTGAATGACGATCCCCCGGAGACGCGCAAGCTCGCGGAATGGATCTTGACGCATTTAGGGCCGGATGTGCCGCTGCACTTCACCGCGTTTCATCCGGACTTCAAGCTGCAGGACAAACCGCGGACTCCGGCCGCTACTCTCGACCGCGCGCGGCAAATCGCGCTCGATGCCGGCCTGCACTACGTCTATGAGGGCAACATTTACAGCGACGGAGCGAATACGTATTGCCCTCAATGCAGGGAACTGCTGGTGCGCCGGTCGTGGCACGACGTTCTGGAAAACCGCATCACGAAGGGGTTCTGCGGAAACTGTGGTTTCGCGATCGCCGGTGTCTGGGCCAATGAGGATAAGAAGAAGCGCGGAATCACGCGCGGCGCCTCCACAGCCATGCGGAACTACGGCCACTTGCATTTGTAAACCCCTCCTACCATCCCCGGTAGAAAGAATAAAAGCCCGGTCCGACGCGCATGCCATGATGCCACGCGACCGGGAAGGCCCACGACACCAGGGCACCAAGAACGGCTTGAAAGACAGTGAGCGGAAGGATGTTGCGTTCCCGGGCGAAGAGCCAGGACATCACGGTCCCGCCAATCCAAGTAATCGGAACCAGCACAGGATTAGGCCAATGAAGCGCCCCGAAGATGGTGCCGGAGATGAGAGAGGCGCGGGCAGGATTCTTCGTTGCGGCGAGAAGGCGGTTTGTTGAGTAGGAATTCAGCGCCACTTGTTGCAGCAAGCAGAAGGACATGTACCCGAATAAACGTTTGGGAACCAGGAGATGCTCGGCCCAGCGATGCAATCCCCCGAGCAGGATTCCGATAACAGAAACTACTAGAATGCATGGCACGAAGAACCAGGCCGCCTGTTTCGTCGCCGCCCATAGATTGTCAGTACGCCATCCGACCGTCTTTGGCGTGTAACGGGGAAAACAAGTCAGGAATACTTGTAGGGAGCCTGGAGCCGCCAGATGTACAAGGCGACAAGAGCGCTGAAGGCGAGAGCTTCGGTCAGGTTGAACAGAGGAGAGTTTGCGTTGACCCTCATTCTGTTAGTTCGCGAGTTGTTCTTCGTCAGGATGGCTCTGATCGAGAAGATGCAGCGCGCCTTCAAATAGCTTGTCGATCTCGGCTTCACTAACCTCATGTGGGGCGAGGAACTCGTGCAGGTCAAACTCCGGAAAGCCGCGATTGGTTATCCGCGCGGGAAGTAGCTCCCGCAAGCGGCGCGATTCGACGGCGCCGAGCGCAAGAACTTCTTCGAAGATAACGCGCCGCAGTGGATCGTGAAAAACAGCGGGATCGAGGAGCCTGCAAATTTCCAGGCGTGTGCCGGGCTTGAGCAACACCGAGCAGAGGAGCCGCAGCGTGTTCCGCTCCAGTTGCAGTCTCCCGGTTGAATCCTGGCTGTACGCACGGAGGTTCATTATTTTGTTCTCAGAAGATGAGATGATATTTGCTGGAGCGAGGTTGCGTTCGAGGGAGCGAAATTGCATGGAACAAAAGCACCGGGTCATTATTCTGGGCGGGGGGTTCGGCGGGTTGGCCGCCGCGAAAAAGCTAAAACGCGCTCCCGTCGAAGTCACGTTAATTGACAAGCGAAATTTTCACCTTTTCCAGCCGCTCATGTATCAAGTGGCGACCGGCTCGCTTTCACCGGGAGAAATTGCCGCGCCCCTTCGCGGTGTCCTGAGCCGTCAGCAGAACACGCAGGTTCTGCTGGGAGAGGCGGCGGACGTGGACCCGGTTGCCAAAAGGGTGACTCTCTGTGACGGTGCGACGTTCGAATACGATTCGCTAATTGTCGCGACGGGTTCTCAAACCTCCTACTACGGCAATGATTCCTGGAGGGAGTGGGCGCCCAGCTTGAAATCGGTCGAAGAGGCCACCGCCATTCGCCACAAGATTCTCTATGCGTTCGAACGCGCCGAGCGCTCCGACACGGAAGAAGAAGGGCGCGCCTGGCTGACCTTCGTGATCGTCGGCGCCGGAGCAACGGGGATGGAGCTGGCCGGTGCACTCGCCGAAATTTCGCAAGAAACGCTGCGGCACGACTTTCGCAAGATCAATCCGAGCGAAGCGCGAATCATTCTGATGGAAGGGGCGCCACGCGTGCTAGGCGCGTTCCCCGAGGATTTGTCCGCAAAGGCGGAGAAACTGGTGACGCGACTCGGCGTGGAAGTCGTCAAGGGCGTTATGGTAACGAAGATCAACAAAGAAGGTGTCGAATTCAAGCGCGGAGATTCCGTGGAAGCTCTAGCGGCACGGACCGTGCTTTGGGCCGGCGGTGTCGTGACGACGCCATTTGGGCGCAGGCTCGCGGAGCGCACCAAGGCGGAAACGGATCGCAGCGGCCGAATCAAGGTCAACCGCGACCTCACAATCCCGAACTATCCGGACATTTTCATCATCGGCGATTTGGCCCTCGCCGTTGATGAGAAAGGGAAGCAGTTGCCCGGCGTCGCGCAGGTGGCCATGCAGGGAGGCGCCTACGCGGCAAAGGCTATCCGGTCGCGCTTGGAAGGCAAGAGGGAACTGCCGGCGTTTCACTATTTCAATAAAGGCGATATGGCCGTCATCGGCCGCGCGGCGGCCGTCGCCAACATTTTTGGCTTTCACATTTCGGGGCTGCCCGCGTGGCTGATCTGGCTCTTTGTCCACTTGATCTACATTGTGGAGTTTCAAAGCCGCGTAATTGTTTTCATTCAGTGGGGATTCGAATACCTCACGTTCAGCCGCGGCGCGCGCTTGATTACCGGCGAGTCCGCTACGGATCCAATGGACCCAACAGCCCGAACAGGGGCCGGCGGCGTCTGCAGTTAATTCGCAGTCACGGCTGCAGCCAGGCGTCACGCCCCGCCCTTACAAAATCGTCGTCGTTCAAATGCGGATAGGCATGATAGACCCTGTCAATTTCTTCCCGTTGGCCGGGGCTGAGTGCTTCGTTGGGATCCAAGCACCAAATACCTTCGAGCAAACCCTGCCTTCGCAGAACTTCGTGCAAACCTGCGATACAGCCTGCGAATTGATTGGGCACGTCAAAGAACGTCGCGTTGCAATCGGTTACTTCCACATTTCTTTGCAGGAGGCGCTGCGGAACCGGCCCGCGGTTGCGCGCTACGGAGCGACATTCGTTCAACAACTCCACGGCACGTTTCGTCCAAACGGCCCAGTGGCCCAGCAGGCCTCCAACGATGCGGCGCTCATGTAATCGGCCGGCAATTTGGAAAGCGTAAGGTGCAACAAGATCGGCCACGATGTTGTCGTCATTGCCGGTGTAAAGCGCAATGTCGCGTCCGGACTCCGCAACGGCTCGGACCACATCCAGCGTTTGGTAGCGGTTGAACGGAGCAATCTTGATGGCAACGACGTTCTCGATTTCGGCGAACTCCCTCCAAAATCGGTAGGAAAGCACGCGGCCGCCCACAGCCGGCTGCAGGTAGAAGCCAATGATCGGGAGAATGGCGGCAACTTCCCGGCAGTGAGCGATCAGCGCCGCGTCATCAAGTTTCTTTGCGGCCGCTAAACTCAAGAGGCCGGCGCTGTAGCGCAAATCTTTGAGGAGGCCTGCCTCTAGAACGGCTTGCGATGTCTCACCGCAAATCCCGCCGATTCGAATCAACAGCTCTGAACGCGTCCGGTCGGCCCGGTCCATCTCTTCGGCAGCCAATTTCAAAACGGGTTCGAAGAGCCCAATGCGCGGATCGCGAATCGCGAACTGCGTGGTATGGACGCCGACGGCCAAGCCTCCGGCTCCAGCCGCGATGTAATAGCGCGTCAAGGCTCTTTGCCGGCGCTCATCCAAACGCCGTTCTGCATTCAGTGCAAGCGGATGCGCAGGGATTACTGTCCCGGCATTCAGAACCTGCCGAACCCTTGCGTCCAGTTCTCCGCTCATTTTGCCTCTGGTAGCATTTGTAATCTCACGCCGATTTAGAAGCGGCCCGCACGCTCTTCGAAGTGAGTGGGCTTGGCCAAAGTCGTTCCGCCACGGTGGACCCAGTCCGCGATCCAAGCGATCACTTGATCTGCGCCGATGCTCGGACGGCCAAAAAGCTGATAGGACTTCTCCGCGTTGCTGAGCAGGGCGTCGCCCGATTCCACGCCCTCAAAGCGAACGGGCTTTTTCAGTCGCGTGCCAAAGTCGAGTGCAACCTGGCGGACGCTGAGCAATTCCGGCCCGGCGATGTTGATGATGTTCGGCGGCATGGATGCGACGGCAAGAGATTGCAAGCTCATGGCCGAAGCGTCGCGCTGCCAGATGGCGTTCAAGTAGCCCATCGAGAGCGGCACCGCTTGCTCTGCATTCACGCGCTGCGCGACGTCCAGCATCACCCCATAACGAAGTTCCGTGGCGTAATTCAGCCGGAGGATCGACATCTTCGTATGGTTCGAACGGCTGAAGTGCTCAAAGATCCGCTCGCGGCCCACGCAGCTCATCGCGTACTCGCCCAGGGGATTGAGCGCATCTTCTTCTCGCGAGCCACGCTTCGAAAGGGGAGAAAGGCCGTAGACATTGCCCGTCGAGAACACCGCGATTCGGCTGTCGCGATATCTTTCGCTCACCAGTCCGGGAAGAAAACTGTTCATGGCCCACGTCATCGACTCCTGGCCCGTGGACCCGAACTTCATGCCCGCCATGTAGATCACGTTAGCTGCGTCCGGCAACCCGGCAAGCGATTTACGATCCAGTAGGTCGCTGCGCACGGTCTCTATGCCCCATGCGTGCAATTGTTCTTCCAGCTCCGACGCAGAGAATCGAGACGCGCCAATCACGCGCCGTTTAACTCCTGCCATCTCCGACGCCCGTTTTGCCATGCGCGCCAGCGTCGGCCCCATTTTCCCGCCCACGCCCAGCACAAGAATGTCTCCGTCGAGGGCGGCAAGCGCGCGAATCGTTCCATCGGTTGGCTCGCTGAGCAGCTCTTCCAATTCGTTCACGTCCTGGATAGAGGTTTTCTCGCTTGGCATGATCACTCGATATTCTCGCGCCCCGCGGCACCTGTGCGAAAACCGACCCGTGATTGTACCCGAACCGCCGACGGAGCGTCTTGCGCCTTATCTTTCGTGCCGGAAACCCTCTTCCATCCGATCAAATGCTTCGGGTATGCTCCCACGCGGCTTGCAATTCGCCGGGACTTCCAAAGCATGCGCCTCCGCACCATGACCAAACACGACATTCCCGCGGGGCTCCGTCTGAAGGAGCTCGCGGGATGGAATCAAACGGCTACGGACTGGAATCGATTTCTTGACGCGAGTCCGGAGGGATGCTTCGTCGTCGAAGTGGAGGGAAAAGTCCGCGGAACGGCGACGACTATCTCCTTCGAAAACAAATTTGCATGGATCGGCATGGTCCTGGTGGACCCGGAATACCGGAGTCGGGGTATTGGTACGAAGCTGCTCGAAAAAACGATCGAGCATCTCGATCAACGAAAAATGCCCACGATGAAGCTGGACGCTACCTCGCAAGGCAAACCGCTCTACGAAAAGTTGGGATTCGTAACCGAGTACGGAATCGAGCGATGGGTTCTCAAAAGGCCGCCCCAAGCAGATATGGAAATCGTTGATTCGAACCGTGTACTACTGTCCCCGGCCCAGTTAGGGTCCATTCTCGGCAAGGACCGGGAAGTATTCGGCGCGGATCGCAGCCCCCTGCTACGCTCGCTCTACGAGGAGACGCCACATTACGCGATGAGCGTTTGGAGCAGTGGCACGCTCCAAGGCTACGCGTTTGGCCGCAAGGGTTCTTTCGCCGACCATCTCGGTCCCTGGATGGCGGAGGATTCAGCCGCAGCACGCCCGCTGCTTGATGGATTCCTTGCGCGCTCCTCGCGCGAGACGCTCATCGTGGACTGCTTGACAGCGAATGCCGCTGCCGTCGAACTCTTGCGGACCTCGGGTTTTAGCTATGCGCGCACGCTGACTCGCATGGTTCGCGGCCCCAACGGCTATCCCGGGAAACCTGACACCCTCTGCGCAATTCTTGGCCCCGAATTCGGATGAAATTGTCCTGCCAATCGGGGTAAGCTTCGCATCCTGTTTCATTGACGAAAACAAATCGCAGTTTCTCAGGAGAGATGGCAATTTCCGTGGCAGACGATCCATCCAAGCGCATCTTTTATGGCTGGTGGATCGTTGTCGCTGCCTTCCTGAATCTCTTTTTCATCGTCGGCATCATTTTTTATGGCTTTCCGCTTTTCTACGCGTCGTTCGTGGAATCTCTCGGCTTCACTCGAGCTCAAGTTACGCAGGGATTCTTTCTCGGATTTCTTCTCGCCGGACTCCCCCTTGGATTTCTGGCCGGCGCTTTGATTGATCGGATCGGCGCTCGGTTCGTGATTCTTTTCGGAGTCGGCCTTGTTGGCTGCGCGCTCCTGCTCATGGGATCGATGACGAAGTTTTGGCAATACGAACTTCTCTGCATCATGGAAGTCATGGGTTATGTGCTGGCGGGACCCATCGCCAATCAGGTTTTGATTGCGCGCTGGTTCCGCGAACGGCGCGGCCAAGCCATGGGCTACGCCTACCTGGGGCTGGGACTCGGGGGAGTGGTCTCCCCGCTCTTGATCAACTTTCTTACGCGAAGCATAGGGTGGCGCCACGCCCTAGAGTTGGTGGGCGCTACGGTCGCCGTCGTGCTTGTTCCCGTGGGAATCTGGGTGACGCGCTCCAGTCTGGAAGAGATGGGTCTTCAATCGGATAGAGTCATGGACTCCGGCTTCGCAAAGGAAAAATCCCAAGCTGTGGACGCCGCATCCGCCGGCGTCGCGCAAGCCGTTCGCTCCGCCAATTTTTGGCTCATCCTCGCCGGATCCACTCTCGTCATCGGCGCGATCGGAGCGGTGATTCAGCACTTCATTCTCTTTCTCAGGGACGCAGGCTACACCCCAGCCGCAGCGTCTCGATTTTCAACGGTCCTGCTTGCGTCAAGTCTGGGCGGCCGAGTGCTGGTCGGCTACGTGGCCGATCGCTTCCGAAAATCCAGCATTATGGCCCTATTCTATCTGTTGATCGGAGCTTCCGTATTCCTGCTCGCGTGGCCGCACTCGCCCGCGGTGCTCTGGACTTTCGCCATTGTCTTTGGTTTTTCCATGGGCGCCGACTACATGCTCATCCCTCTGGTAACCGCCGAATGCTTTGGCACCGCTTCCCTAGGGAAACTTTTGGCGCTCATCATCATGGGCTACTCCCTCGGCCAATGGGGAGCACCGTGGATGGCTGGAAGAATATTTGACGCGCGCCACAGTTATGACCTGGCGTGGAAGTTCATGGCGATTGCCGGCGTCGTCGGAGCGGCGGCCATTTATGCGGTCTCCGCTCTATCCCGCCGCAAGCAAGCTTGAGCAAGATCGAACGATGGGCGGACGTGTACGAGACTGCGACTCAGGCTGAAGATGGTGCCGGGGGCCAGACTTGTACATAGCAGTCCCAGGACGCAATTCGAAATCGACGTCGCGGCATGACCGAAATAAGTACTCTCGGCAGGTTTTGACCTGATAGCGCCGTCTCTTTCCACCTCTAGCCAATGCGCGACTGTCAGACAGGTCGCATTGCCGCTCTGGCCGAATTTGTATGAGATGGGCGCACCGTCAGTGATACGTAGAGCCCGCCCCGTCCCCGGCAGTCAGGACAAAGAGAACAATGGGCTTCGTGAAGGTGCTTGCCGCGGCCAGGGTGCCGCAGGCTGCAAGCGCAAGAGCAAATACAGGCAGAAGTCGGGGGTTCATAACGAGTTCCTCCGCAGGATGCGCCGATGTACCTATTCCGAGTATTTATGATTATAGTGAATGACGGGACGCAAACGTTTCAAGTGCAGGCTGGCTTTTTTCCAAGAAAGTGGAGCCGACGTCCTAGCCGTGAGGAGAAATCGCCCCTTCCGCCCGGCCCTACAGGGGAGCCACCCCTTTTGACGGCGGCGTCACGTTTCGAGTCTCGGCGCCGTTCGCTTTGGACGTGCAAGTCCAAGGGGCTTTCCGCGGGTGGAATCCTGGAACGCATCTGTACCCTGAAGGGAACGGCTACTCGAATGTGCACGTCGCCGAAGCGGCGGTAGGGCAGCAATATAACCAGCGGATTACGACCCCCGCCTCGCGAGCGGTGCTCACCCTGCTTTCGGCCCGTAGAGGCAACGATCCGGCGTCCCAGCGACCACCATGCTGTCTTGTCTGGTGACGTTCCTCATGCGGGCAGTCGTCCAAATCTATGACAGAACGATAGATGAATTCCTTGGAGGATTGCCACCGCCAAACTGTCAATAAACTCGTGCGCAGTGGACGCCAGAGGACAAGATGGCATTGATTTCCGTGACGCGTTTGCGAGTTCGGTCCTTTATCTATCTCCCGCAGTTCTTCTGGGGCACATTCAAGTCCATGCGCCAGGCGGAGCGCAGCTCTGGTTTCCTCGGCGGCAGGCTATTAGTCAACGCCAAGAACGTCTTTTGGACCGTGACGGCTTGGATAGATGAGGCGGCGATGAATGCCTATCGTACAGGCGGCGCACATCGCAGAGCCATGCCCAAGCTGCTCAACTGGTGCAACGAGGCCGCTGTTGTGCATTGGACCCAGGAATCCTCAGGAATCCCCTTTTGGCAAGAGGCACATAAACGCATGGTGGAAGAAGGGAAACCGTCCAAGGTAAATCATCCTTCACCCGCTCAGGCGTCTAATCACATTCCGGCGCCGGAACCGAGTCGCATTGAACGAACACTTAGCCCAGCGTCCAGGGTCTAAGGAACAGCGTCGACAGCCTAGCGCCCTGTCTCTCCAAATTTGACGGCGGCGTGGTCCGCCCTCTCACTTTGGCGATCACCCCCGAGTGACGGGCAAACAGGAAGGAACCGAATTACTTCTTGTTTGCCGACCAACCATCCAGGATTCTCATCGATCAGATGAAATGCGCGGTTCGGGCACGATCCCGTCTCGAAGAGCGTTGCGGACGGCCAGTCAGGGCAGGCCTACGCGTCGGAGAAGATTTTTAAAGCGTTCATCCGAGCGGTATCGGTCAAAAATCGGATCGACGGCGAGATATCCCATCCAAACCGCGTGATCGTCATAGGCCGTTTGCAGCCATTTGAACGTGTCGTCTTTTCTGTTTAAGGCTGAGTAGATTTGCGCCACGCGGTAAGGAGAAACGTAACGCATCCTCGACATGATTTCCAGCTCGCGGGCCATTCGGAGTGCGTCGCGATTCCGCCCTGCGACTGCAAAGGCAACCCCTACCTGCGCCGTATATAGTGGGCTGCCCCCAGACAGATTTGCCGCCCTCTTCAGCTCGTCAACCGCTTCGCTGTGCAAACCTGCCTGAATATAGTCCTCGCCGAGCAGAAGGTGAGCGGCTGCGAAGTTCGGATCGAGTTCAACGGAGCCTCGATTTTGCTCGATTGCGTGGGAATAGTCGTGTGCCAGGTAGTAGCGAAGTCCCAGCCATGTGCTGATCATGAGGTTCAGGGGATCGAGTTGTAGTGCACTCCTCGCTTCCGCAAGTGCTTGCTCGTGCCGGCGCTGCATGGAAAGGTAGTCCCCGTACCAATGGTGCGCGTTCGCGTATTGAGGATCTAACTGGAGAGCGCGTCTGAACTCGGCTTCCGCTCCAGTCCAATCCCACCGATGGCTCATGGCAAGGCCCAGCGAGGCGTGGGCTTCAGCCGAGTCTGGATTAATGTCGAGCGCTTTGCGTGCCGCTGCGTAAGCTTTCGGGAGCGCCTCGGTTGGGGACTTAAACCCATGCCACGCCAGTCCGCTGTTGCAGTCGGCCAGCCCCGAATATGCCGCGGCATAAGCTGGATCGTCGTCGATCGCCTGCTGAAAATATTGCTCTGCCTTTTGCATACTGGCGCCGGTTCGCTTGTTCCAGTAGTAGCGGCCCTTCAAGTACGCCTCGTATGCTTCGGGGCTTAGTTGTCGCGGAGTGGCTAAACGCCTTTCCTGTTCTTCAGTGAGAGCGATGTGAATCTGGCTCGCTATGCTTCGCACAACGGAGTCCTGCACGGCCAGCACATCCTTGAGTTCGCGGTCGTAACTCTCCGTCCAAACGTCGGTCTGATCTTGTGCTTGAATGAGTTCGACCGTGACGCGTACACGGTCTGACCAGCGTCGAACGCTACCTTGAACAAGATAATCAGCGTTAAGCTCTTTACCGATCTGCTTCGCCGACAACGTGCTCCCTTTGTACCTCGCGACAGACCTGCGGGCAACCACCGTGAGTCGATCCGGATTCAACTTCGCGATTTGGGCGACTATGTCTTCAGTCAGTCCCTCACTGAAAAACTCCTGGTCCGGATCTCGGCTCAAATTGTCGAATGGCAAGACAGCTAAAACTGTCTTGCGCTGGAGAACAGGTCGCACGCGCGAAGCTCGCCAGCCCCAAAATGCCAGGAGTGAGAGAAAGGACACAACTGCCAGCGAAGCTAACCCAACGAAAAGCCATCTCCGCGCACCCCGAATCACTCGTCCACGATCAGCGTCAGTCGCCGGTAACTGCTCCGCTGCCCCTTCTTGTTTTTGGTAGATCAGGTTGAGGTTCAGGCCTCGCAACGAGCTGTCTGGCTTCGAAATCCGCTCGTGTGCCGAGGCTGTTGATGGTTCACCTTTGGGCTCCGCGCTGTGTTCTTTCTCGGGCGACAGAACCGGCGCAATGAAGCGATACCCGCGTCCGGTCACGGTCTGGATAAACCGCGGAGTTTCCGGATCGTCGTTCAGCACATGGCGAACCTTTCGGATTGCACCCCTAATGCTGTTGTCCGTATCGAGGAAAACATCTCTGCCCCAGACCCTTGCCACGATTTCGTCGCGACTGACGATTTCTCCCCGGCCCGCGAGCAGCAGAATAAGAATTTCCAGTGGGATAGGTTCCAGCTTCAACGTGTGACTGCCGCGACGAAGCCGCCTGGGACGAAGGTCGAGTTCGAAGTCCTCGCCGAACCGGATCGATTGCTGCATTCCAAGTGGCTGGGAAGTCATGGATACGCCCAGAAAAAGCTGAACGATTTTACACCAGTTGAGAAAGAGCGACCTAAGTGCAAACGATCCTTGTGCTTGGCAGGACACAAAACATAACGCCGCGACACACACGTCGCTATGGACACTCAGGTTCCTAAACCGCGACGATGCCGCTCACGCACACAGCTTGCACTCGGAGGACTGACAATGAAAAAGATGTTTGGGAAACCCGTAAATCTCGGGCTCTTAAGCGTATTGATGATAAGCGTCTGGTTCGGACCCGCAGCGGCGAGAGCCGATGCCGTTTTGGACTGGAACATAATTGCCGTCAATACCGCCGTCGCCAACCACCAGAACCCTTTTGCCCAGGCGCGATACGCGGCCATCGTGCAGCTTGCTGTGTTTGAAGCCGTCAACTCGATTACAGGCGAGTACAAACCATATCTCGGGACCATCACAGCGCCGCCGGGCGCCTCAGCTGAGGCAGCAGCCATAGAGGCTGCCTACCACGTGCTTAGTACTTATTTTCCAGCCAGCTCATCGGCACTCCTCGCCGCGCGCACCAACTCGCTGGCGCAAATACCGGATGGCCAAGCTAAGAGCGACGGTATTGCGATAGGGGACGCTGTGGCGTCGGCTGTGATCGCGCTCCGTGCTAACGATGGGTCTTCACCACCGCAATTCAAGGTTCCCGGCCCGGCTGCCCCAGCAGAATGGCAGGCGACACCAAGTTGTCCAGTTGTGAATGGAGTCGCGGTCGGAATCGCTTTTCAATGGCAGAACATAACTCCGTTCGGCATCCCAAGCGCTAGTGACTTTCTCCTCGGCCCGCCACCGGCGCTCACGAGCAACGAATACGCGAAAGCCTACAACGAGGTGATGACGGTTGGCGGCATCAACAGCCCTGAGCGACCGCAAGATCGTTCAGACGTCGCTCTCTTCTATGCGGCTTCCTCCCCAACTCAAGTGTTCAATCAGGCCGCCCAGCAAGTCGCCCAGGAACAGGTACATTCGCTCTCCGAAAATGCCCGCGCCCTGGCCCTGATCAACATCGCCATGAACGACAGCCTGGTGGCGTCATTCCTTAACAAGTACCACTACAATTTTTGGCGCCCGGAAACAGCAATCCTTGCAGGGGCCACGGACGGCAACCCGAAAACCGAGTCCGATCCCAACTATGCGCCATTCATCGTGACACCATGCTTCCCGAGTTATCCCTCAAACCACGGCAGCGCAGGGAGCGCAGCGTCCGAAGTGATGAGGCGTCTTTACGGCGAAGCGGCGCATTCGATCACGTTGACCAATCCTGCGGTGCCCCGCATCGTGTTGCTGTACACATCATTCAGGCAGATTACTGACGACATTTCCGACGCGCGGGTCTACGGGGGGATACATTTTCGAACTGATCAGGAGGCAGCTGCGGACCTGGGCCGGGCTGTCGGCGCCGCAGTCTACAAGAACAACTTGCGTCCTGCGCACGATGACAACTAATTCGTCAGCGCGAAAAAAGCTCCCATTTGTGTCATTCGACGGTTAACGGCCCGGTAGCACACGTGGAGATAGTGCTCTCCTTAAACGGTTTTCTGCTCCGATTCGGAAAGGCTTTCACGTTTCTTAGCCGATGACGGGCCACTCGGAAGTAATCCACTTGGACGCCGATTCTTGCACGGGGCAACCTCTAGGATTCTGTTGTCCTGGGCGATTCTGTTTGACGCCGCGACCCTGCTTTCCGTATTCGAGCCAGGTGAGAAGAATGACGACGAAATCGAATAGCGGCACTCAGTAGTGTTTGCGCGCTTTTGTGCAATAACAAACGCGGGAAATAAAAAATCGGATGGTTGCGGGATATTGGGCACCTATTGAAAGCACACTTGTGGTTGCGGAGACCGAATTTGAACCAACGACCAAATTCAGTCTGCCAAGACGTATGTGTAAGTGAAGGCAAAGGAAAAGCAAAAAGTGTCGGGGGCCCGGTTTGCGCCACGCGTACCACAGAGTTTAGCTTCTCACTAGCCGCATGACTATGAGGCGCACGGTTGCGGGGGGCCGCAATGCACCGAACCCGCCAGTCTCATCCTGCCTTTCCGGTTTGAGCTAGTCCAGGTGGTGGCATGACATCCATGACATCGTCGCTTGCAAATCAGGGGCGCTTGCGGGAAGAGTGGAGTGCGGAAGAGAGAATGACGAAGGAGGCGCAATAGAACAGCATCCAATGGCCGGAGAAGCCGCGCCATTCAACAGCGGGACTTTGCCCTTTGGGAGCTGTGCCGGGAGGTGCCTGAAGGATGAAGACAAAGAAGTTGACGAATGCGTAGGCGAAAAAGAAATAGAGCAGATAGCGAAGTCCGTCGGGGGATCCCTTGGTTACCAGTTTCCAGAAATCCCTATGGTTGGTGCTGCCTACACGTTTCTGGGCAACGAAGATTGCTGGAAAGAATACGACAAAGATGCCGACGTGTAGAAGCGCGAAGAAGTAATCAGGAGCGACGCGACGGCCAAAAAGAGCCCCGACGTGAACCCAGATGCTGAGCAAGAGGCCGATCAAAGATAGAAAGGCAAAGAAACCGACCAAGGGCTTTAGCCAGCTCGGCAGGGAGTCGACCCAGTCGGAGTTGCCGGAATCGGGCATAGGCGGGCGGTTGCGAAGAAGAGTTTCGACCGTGGCTTCAAGCAGTACGGAGCGGGCGGGATGGTTTGAGTTGTATTGCACCGGAACGGTCTGGCCCTCGAGGTCCCGCAGGAACTCCCGCGCTTCGCCTTCGGAGGCAAAATTTCGCTTGTATTTTGCGCGAAACGTATCGCCAGAGAGAGTATACGAGTACGCAAGGATGGCATCATAGGTCCGAGAGCGACCGGATTGCAGCGTGAGCCCAAGGAAGCGTTTGGGTTCCGCGATGTAAGCACAATCGATTCGACCGGTCGTGGTGGGCCAGGATTTGGCTTGTTCGCGCTGGAGCCAACGCCAGAGTGGCAGGAGCCAGCCGCCCAGGAAGAAAGCGAGCCAGATGTAAAGAAACCAGGGCCAGGTGTTGGGCTCTGTCCAGCAAAAGGGTGTATCGAAGTGGACAAGCCAAGATGCCTGAAGACCGTTCAGCGAAAATCTCCTTCGATTTACAGACTCTTGTTATTGACGAAGCATATCACCTCAACGCATGCGGCAAGAGCCGGACCCGAAGAATTCGGCTACCCAGAAATCCCAGCCTGCACTCTTCGCCCCGACCAATCCCTTGACTGCACGTCAAATGAACTGTACAGTTCAGGTAGGTGAAATGGAGAGTTTATGGCCACTACTTCAAGAGCAGGCAAAACTGGCACGATAGTAGTTTCTGCTCTGCGTGCCCGCGCTAATTTCGGAAAGTTACTGCGTCGAGTAGATGACCAGAGCGGATCGCTAGTTATCGAGAAGCGCGGGATCCCGCGCGCCGTGCTGCTCAGCATTCGTGATTATGTCAAACTGGCCGCGCCGGAGCCCGAGGTCTTAAGGCTCCTCGGTGAAGAATCGGAGCGAAACAGCATGAGCGCATTGAACTCGCGTGAGATCGACAAAATTATTAAGAAGGCCCGCTCACTGAAGTCGAAGTAGCAATGCTTTCTCTCCGTCTGGTGATCGATACAAATGTTCTGGTTTCTGCTGCAATAAAGCCTGCCGGGCTACAACGTACTGTTTTCCTAATTGCCATTTCTAAGCCGGCCCGCCTGTATGTTTCGCATCCCATCCTTGAGGAATATAGCGAGGTGCTTGCCCGTCCCGAGCTCCGGATCCGAAAAGGTCTTCGGTTGCAATTGCTGCAGCTCATCAAGAACCACAGTCATACTGTGGTCCCGACCCGGCAGCTTGAAGCAACAACTGATCCTGAGGACAACATATTCTTGGAATGCGCCGACGCTGCGCGGGCGGATTATTTGGTGACTGGCAATCAAAAACATTTTCCGAGATTCTGGAAGAAAACCAAGGTCGTAACGCCACGGGAGTTTGTCAGTCTTGCCGCCCCGCATTTAGTGAGGTAGTTGATTGCAGCACGGCCTGTGTAAATGCTGGGCCTAATTGGGCGACCATCCTTCACAGAAAACAAAAAGGCCGGAATCCTGGATCCCGGCCGTGTGTATCTCAGATTGGTTGCGGGGGGCAGATTTGAACTGACGACCTTCGGGTTATGAGAACGGAGATAGTCATCTAGGTTCGCTGATTCTGCACGATTTAGCCCCTAAACCCGGAGCAAGAGTTTTGTCCCAAATCTCTCCCAGGCATTCCGCCTGACTTTAGACCAACAATTTCGCTGGTGTCGTAAGCGTGCGAACTTACTCTGTCCGATCGGCGTCCGCCACATTACACTGCACCATTGGATTCACAGCGGGGTCGTTAAGCCTTCAATTTGCGTTTGCATAGGCGGGTTGTCGGGTCGGAGGAGGCGCGCTTGCGCGCTGGCCTCCGTCCGCCGCCCAAACTGCACGTGCGGGTTTCCCGCATGCAGCTTTCACGAAGACACATGACCTGAGATGTAAGCAAACGGCAACCGCCAAGTGGAC
>WNFD01000800.1_pt1 | contig 72216 bp, 59 predicted proteins | sample 5400491 | NCBI WGS metagenome assembly WNFD01 (sample SAMN13153343, study PRJNA577476) | soil metagenome | isolation source: 120 cm saprolite under Douglas fir tree site 2 hole 2 replicate 2 | place: USA:California | collected 2015-04-18 | reverse complement strand
CGATGCGCTCCCACCAGTCATACAGCCACCGCACCTGAGCGTCATGATCATCGGAACGCGGCACCTCTCCGGCTGGCACCCGCCACCACTTCGCGCGGATGGTCTGGTCCATCGGCAGGCAGCGCCAGACATCGCCGACACTGACAAGCCTGTCCAGGCCGGCATGGGCTACAAAGATCACGTCGGCATCCGGGCAGGCGGCGATGGCCGAGAGCGCTCCCCCGGCCCGTGGGGCCAGCAGATTGGGCATCCCCCGTGCGCGGGCGGCCAGGTCACGCCGGCCCAGTTGCTCCAGCCGCCGGATGCCGCGCTGCCACCGGCCGGGCGTCCAGTTGCCGCCCTCCGGGAAGATCACCAGCGCGCCGGCCTGGTCGAGCCCGCTGGCAAGCCGCTGGATCTGCCCGACGAATATCTTCTCGCCGGCCCGGCGGTGCTGAATGAATACGTTGGGCAGGCGATTGGCCATCACATCCAGGCCGGGATCCAGCTGTATCGCCGCCTTCATGACCACCCGCGGACGCCGCCCGTACACAGTCAGCAGATGACGGACGAGCAGGAATGAATCGCCGGGTCCCGCATGGCGGCTCAGCACGATAACCGGGTGGGCCAGCCGGGCCGCCTGCTCCCCCGGGGTCAGCTCAGGTTCGTCGACTTCGACCCGAACCCCGAACATGGCCGTGCCCGCGCGATACACCAGTTCCAGGAACCACCGCATGACCGCGTAGTGACGGCGCTGATAGGGCTCCGTGCGCAGGCGGCCGCCGAATCCGCTGGCTATCCACAAGCCCAGGCACATGAACAGCGCGGCAGTCTCCGCGACGAGCCAGATGAGCGCGAAGCACAGCAGCCGAAGGCCGCGCATGCGGCCGGGCCCGGACAGCCCGGCCAGCCCGAACGCGATGGCCAGCAAGGCGAGCAGCGGGAACAGCACCACGCTGGCGACGGCGATGACGATCGCCAGCGGCGCCAGCACGAGCCTGCGCACCAGCCTGGGTGGGAGCATGGCCGGCTCCTCCCGTCCTCGATGGCCGGGTCAGTGTCCGATCATCTCGGCGAGATAGCCCGCGGACGCCGTGTACGCGCGCTCGATACTCACCGCGACCCTAGTCTTGTCGCGGTACCGGAGTTGCGACAGATCTGCCGGGCGGCGATCTGTCCCGGCTGGCAGGACGTGTACCTGCACGTCGGCGGGCAACGCCGACATCTCCTCGTGGAACCGATGCCGGCGGGCGATCTCGAAGGCGACAAGGCCCACCTCCCAGGGACGGCGCGGCACCGCGAGCGGGCGCTCGATCCGGCCCACGTGCAGCACGTAGACAATGCCGGCGCCCAGGGCGATGGCTCGCCCAACCGGGATGGAGTCGACGAGGCCGCCGTCGAGGTAGTGCTCGCCGCCGACCTCAACCGGCGGCAGCAGCCCCGGTACGGCGCACGAGGCCAGGACGGCTGGGACGAGCGGCCCGCTGCTGAACCAGCGCGCGCTAGCGTGCTCGATGCTGGCCGCAACGCAGTGAAAAGGCAGCTCAAGATCGGCGAAGTCGGCACCGGGGAGCATGTCGCCCAGCAGGTGGCGCAGCGGCTCGATCGAATGCAGGTGCGTACCCGAACGGGCCAGCCGGATGGCGCGGCCCCAGATGGTCTCGCTGAACGCCCGCTGCAGCGCGTCACCTTCCCAGAGCCGGGCCAGCCGCGCGTCAGCGCCCGCCGGGTCAGCTGCCACGAACGCGCCGTTGATCGCGCCCACCGACGTGCCCACGATCAAGTCGGGCCGGACGCCAGCCTGCGACAGCGCGCGGAGCATGCCGACCTCATGAGCGCCGAGCACGCCGCCGCCGCCGAGCACGAACGCCGTCTTCACCCGCCAGCCTCCTCGTGGCCAAGCTAACCAGACCAGGCGGCAGCGGCCGGCCGTACGGGACGGCCAGAGCCTTCGCCGGAAAGTTGGAAAGGACGCACAATCCCTGCGGGCACCCGGCGCCAGCCGGCGGGCGCGCGGCCGTCAGCCGGTCGCGTCGCGGCGGGCGCGAGCACGCCGCTTGCCTTCATGCATCGCCTGCACCCGGGCAACCGGAATCGCCCTGCCTTCCTCGATGAGCTCGGGGCTCAGCCGCTGCGGCGCGGGCATCCTGGCTGCCCACGGATCACCGTCGCCGATCAGCCGCGCCGCCGTGTGCACGGTGAAGTCGCCCGGCTTGATGCGATCAAGGTCCGCCCAGGCCACCGGGAACGACACCGGCACCCCGGGCCGGATGCGCGGGCTGTACGCCGCGACGACGGTCGCCCCGCCGGCCCGGGTGGAATCGAGGAATACCCTGCCCTGGCGGTCTTCCCTGATGAAGGCCGTGGTGGCGATGGCCGGGTCCAGCCGCTCGGCGCAGGCGGCGATCGCGCGGGTGGCCGCGGCCACCTCCTCGGTCGCCGACTGCGCATCGACGGGCACGAGCACGTGCAGGCCCTTCGCGCCGCTGGTCTTTACCGCGCCGACCAGGCCGGCTTCGGCCAGCGCCTGGCGGACCAGCAGGGCGGCGCGGACGGCCAGGCCGAACGCCGCACCGGGCGGCGGGTCGATGTCGAGCACAAGGTGGGTGGGCTGGTCCGAGTGGCCGACCTGGACCAGGGCCGGGTGGTACTCCACCGCGCGCTGGTTGGCCAGCCACAGCAGCGTGCGGCGGTCGTTGCACAGCGCGTAGGACACCTCACGCCTGGAGGTCTCGGCCCACATCTGCACCGTCCGCACCCATGGCGGGGTGTACTTCGGGACGTTCTTTTGCATGAACGGCTGCTGGCCGCGGAGCACCCGGATCACGGACAGCGGCCGGTCCCGCAGCGCAGCGACGAGGCGGTCACGAACCGCGTCCAGGTAGTCCACCAGATCCCGCTTGGTCGCGCCCGCCCCGTCGAACAGCGGCTGGTCGAGGTTGGTCAGCGACACTCCGTCCCGTACCTCATCGCCGCTGATGAGACCACCTCCCTTTCGCGCCGGACCCACGGGGGTGATGCTTTCGCCGCCGGTCCTTTCACCAATGACACCAGGTCGAGCCTGCTAGCGCCAGGCCGAGCCCGTGTCGCTTGCCACGCGGCACTGACCTGGCCTCCGGCCACCTGCGCGGACCCGTGCTCCTAGGAGAACGGGTCCGCGCAGGTGAGAGAGGTATCAGCTGGGCAGGAGAATCACGTCGCGGACTCTGCCGTCTGGCTCGATCAGCTGGATCCCGGCGCCCCGTGCGCCCGCGTCTTCGACAAAACTCCAGATGCTGATGGCCCGCCGTATCCCTTCAGTGATCGACAATCCCTTTCTTTCGGTCAGCGTCCTGAAGATCTCGGCCGTCTCTGCATTGAGATTAACTGATAGCCGCACGATGCGTTCCGGGTTGCTTCCTTGAGTTTTACGGTCGCTTTCCTCCGCAGCGACTATTTCCTTTGGATCTTGAGGCATGGTGCTCGGCTCCCGCGGCATGCACGCCTAAGTGAAGGGGGGCGTGCGGTCGCGCTGATGTGGGAATTCGAAGACGTCTGGGCGGCCGTCTCTGGCGGGTTGGTCGCGCCTGGGGTGGGTTCACCCCTTATAACGGTGGCCGTCGTGTTACATCCTGCTTCTCCCCGACGTGCCGACACGCATGATCGTCTGATCGTCCTCTCTCTGCATCCGCCACTCTCATCATTCACTCGCGGTAATGCTATGACTACATGCTGTTCCCAGGATGGTCTTTGCGGTCCTGCCCCCTGTCGGCTGCACGTGTGGCTGCATGACCTATGTCTCCCAGATGGGCGATGTTGCTCCAATATACCTAGATTAACCCAATATTGTCCATCTATGGTCAGATCAAGTACTGATCTAATCAGACCACGTGCGTATGATGCCCGCACGGCGCGTATGATGGTCCGCTAACCAGCGGAATCTGAGGGGCCAGGCTTCGCCTGGGGGAGAGTCGGCAATTGGCTCACGACAGCATCGGGGGAGGGCACCGGACCTGCGGGGGCTCGCCGGGCCGTTACCGTCTGGGCTGGCTCCGCCAGCCACTAGTCCCGCCTCGTAGCTGAGGCGCCGAGGGAACGATGACTGACCAGCCTGGCCTTCCCCACCAGGAGCGAGCGGCACTCCCCAGCGGCAGGCCAGCGGATCGCGAGCCGGAGGAGGTCCTGCGGGATCATCGGCCGCCGCCCCCGCCGCGACCCGATATTGCCCTGCGCGACCACACACCCGAAGACGGCGATCGCAGCTGGATCGTGCGGTTCTTTGCCATCCTCTTCGGGGTCGTCATCACGGCGTACTTAGCAGGGAGCGCATTCCTGCCGGTCGGCGTACGGCCAGGCTTCGTGCAAGCCGCGAACGACATCCTCCGTGACATCATCGTCCCGCTGCTCTCTGTGATCATCGGCTGGTACTTCGGCTCCCGCAGCAGGAGGCCCTAGCCCGGAACTCCAGCTCGGCAGGTACGCTTGGCCCGCCGTCCTTTGATGCTAATGTGTAAGTATGCGCACAACGATTGAGCTGCCTGCCGACCTCATGCAGGCGGCCAAGGTGAGGGCAGCCGAGCGGGGAGAGAACCTTAAGGACCTCTTCACACGCGCGGTCGCTCATGAGGTCGGCATCCAAAGCCGATCCCGCAAGACAGGACGGGTTGCGCTCCCGCTGGTCGGGCGCGATGCCGCGCCCAAGGTCACAGTGACCAACGCCGACATCGAAACCGCCCTCGAAGCTGAGGACATCGAGAGGTACGCCGGGCAATGATCCTTGTTGATGTCGGTGTATGGCTCGCGGCGGTCTGGGGTCGGCATATCCACCATCGCGTCGCCGCGCACTGGTTCGACCAGCAATCAGACGACCTCGTCTTCTGCCGGGTGACGCAGATGAGCCTGCTACGGCTGCTGTCCAACCCCACCGTCATGGGCGACGACGTGCTGGCGCGAAGCGCGGCATGGAGGGTTTTTGATCAACTTCGGGCGGATGATCGCGTGCTCTGGGCAGACGAACCACCCCAGCTAGAGGCAGTCTGGCGCGTAATCTCAGCACGGGATGACAACAGCCACAAGCTCTGGACGGACGACTACCTCGCGGCATTCGCCCAGACAAGCGACGCGACCCTCGCGACGCTCGACCGCAAACTGCAGGGCCGCTACCCGTCTGTGCGGGTCGAACCACTGATCTGGCATGTACCGATCCCCGACTAACTCCGCTCGGCTGCCGGTTCCGTGACCGCGGATCAGACGACGGCTGCGAGTCCCTCTGTTCTGGCGGGCATCGGCTCGCCGCGAGCCGTCTCGTAGGGATAGATCTGGAACTGGTAACGCGGCTGTAACGCAGAGCCGGATCATTAGGAGAATGGCGCATCTCCTCACCGGGAACGGGCGCCCCGGGCCGCCGGGGGGGTATCTGCCGATTGAGGAACACGGAATCGTCGGAGACCTCCGGACAGTGGCGCTCGTCGGCACAGACGGGACGGTCGACTGGTACTGCCCGTCCCGTTTCGACGCTCCATCACTGTTCGGGGCGCTGCTCGACGCCCGCAAGGGTGGTTACTTCTCGCTGTGGAGCCGCAGTAGCGGGCGGCCGAAGCAGCTTTACCTGCCCGATACGAACATCTTGATGACGAGGTTCCAGGGCAAGGAGGCAGTCGGCGAGGTGATTGACTTCATGGTGCCGGAGACGAGTGGCACCGGCAAGGCGCGTGATCTCCTCGTCCGTCAGGCGCGCGCCGTCCGCGGCCGGGCGGCCTTCGAGCTGGCCTGCCATCCCGCGTTCGATTACGGCCGCGCCCCGCATACCGTGGAGATCGTGCCCGGTATCGGCGCGGTGTTCTCCTCGCGCCTCGGCCGTTGCGTGCTGCGCACCGGCCTGCCGCTGAAGGCCGAGGAATCCGGTGTCGCCGCGGCCTTCACCCTGGAGGAGGGCGAAGGCGTTGACATCGAGCTCGAATGGAACGGCGAGGTGCGCCCGCTGGCTCCCGGCAAGGCGGAAGAGCTGTTCACCCTGACCTCGGATTTCTGGCAGGGCTGGGTCAGCCAGTCCCGTTACCGCGGGCGGTGGCGGGAGATGGTTCAGCGCTCCGCGCTCGCCCTGAAGCTTCTGGTGTACCACCCGACCGGTGCCCTGGTCGCCGCGCCCACCACGTCGCTGCCGGAGGAGCTGGGCGGCAGCCGCAACTGGGATTACCGCTACGCGTGGCTGCGTGACGCCGCGTTCACCGTGTACGCGCTCATGACGCTCGGTTTCCTCGAAGAGGCCGCATCGTTCATGGAATGGGTGCAGGGCCGCTGCGAGACCGCGACGCGCGAACACGATCTCATGATCATGTACGCGGTGGACGGCAGCGAGCACGTCCAGGAGACGATCCTTGACCACCTCGACGGCTATCAGGGCTCGCGGCCCGTCCGGATCGGCAACGACGCCATCCGGCAGCGGCAGATCGACGTGTACGGCGAGCTGATGGACTCGGTTTACCTGTACAACCGGGAGGTGCCGATCTCTTACGACCTGTGGACCGGGCTGTCGAAACGGCTCGACTGGCTGGCGAAGCACTGGCAGGAGCCCGACGAGGGGATCTGGGAGATCCGCGGCCCGCGGCAGCGCTTCACCTACTCGGCGCTGATGACCTGGGTGGCCTACGAGCGGGCCGGCCGCCTGGCACGCGACAGGGGCCTGCCGGCGCCGGTCGAGCGCTGGCGCAAGCTCGCCGCGGCCGCCCACCGGTTCGTGCAGGAATCATGCTGGGATCGTGAGCTGCGTGCCTATGTCATGTACCCGGGCAGCAGGCTGCTCGACGCGTCGCTGCTTGTGATGCCGCTAGTGAAGTTCGCCGGCCCGACCGACCCGCGTTTCCTTTCCACGCTCGACCGCATCACCGCGGAACTCACGTCGGACAGCCTGGTCTCGCGGTACGCCATCACAGGGCACGACGGCATCGCCGACGGCGAGGGCACGTTCAACCTGTGCTCGTTCTGGTACGTCGAGGCGCTCACCCGGGCCGGCCGCGTCAAGGAAGCGCGCATGATCTTCGAGAAGATGCTCACCTACGCCAACCATCTCGGCCTCTACGCGGAACAGATCGGTGCCTCCGGGGAGGCCCTGGGAAACTTCCCGCAGGCGTTCACCCACCTGGCCCTGATCAGCGCCGCGGTGAACCTCGACCGCGCGCTCGACCGCAGCTGATCACCGGAAGCCGGCCCCCGCGCCGGCGGTGCCCGATGGTGTCAGCGTGCCCGTTCGGTGGCCGCCGGGACGGCCGGGAAGCGGACCTCGATGTCGATGCCGCCGCCGGGCCGGGCGCTGGCCTTGACGGCGGCGTGGTGCGCCGTCGCGATTGCCGAGACGATGGACAGTCCCAGGCCATGGCTGTCGTCGTGGCGCGTGCGCTTGTTGCCCAGACGGCGGAAGGGCTGGAACAGTTCACTGACCTCGCTGGCGGGGACGGCGGGCCCGGTGTTGCCCACTCGAACCATGACCTCGGTGGCGTGCGTGCTCGTGCTGACCTCGATCAGGCCGCCGGGGATGTTATACCGCAGCGCGTTGTCGAGGAGGTTCGCGATGAGGCGTCCCGCGAGATCCCCGTCCCCTACGGTCCGCGCGGGAGCGAGCGATGCCTCGACGCGCAGGCGCTCGCCGCCGCGGACCGCCACCCGCCGGGCAGGGTCGAGGCGCAGGTCGCCCGCCACCAGCTCCGCGGGCAGCGGAGTTCCGCCGCGCCGCCCCAGCGCCCGGATGCGGGCGATGAGCTCGGCCATGGCGAACGGCTTGGGAAGGTAGTCGTCAGCGCCGAGGCCCAGGCCGTCTACCCGGTCCTGGATGGCGGCAGCGGCGGTGAGCATCAGGATCCGGCTCGTGGCGCCGGCGACTGCCAGCTCCCGGCAGACCTGGTCACCGTGGACGCCGGGCAGGTCCCGGTCCAGCAGCACCACGTCGTAATCGTTGACTCCGGCGCGAAGGAGCGCCTCCTCGCCGTCGAGCGCTACGTCGACGGCCATGCCCTCGCGGCGCAGCACCCTGGCAACCGTCTCGGCTAGCTCTTCGTGATCTTCAGCCAGCAGCACTCTCACTGGTTCGCTCCCTCGGGCGGTCGTCCGACATCCCGGACGCCGACTCCCTGATGAGACTGCATGGATTTCCCAGGATGGCACGCCGGCGGTTACAGCGCGGTGACAGGTTCGATCACTGTCCTGTAACCGGCGTTCTCGTAGAAATGTCCTCCAGATCGATCAGTCCGAAGGAGGACCGCACTGATGAAGACGACGAAGAACCTTGCCGCGCTCGCGGCGGTGACCGGCCTCGCCGTGATTGTTGCCGCGTGCGAAGGCGGTTCCCACGGGCCGGGGAAGGCTGCCGCGTCGAAACCGGCGGTATCCAGGCCGCTGGCCTACGCCGAGTGCATGCGAGCCCACGGCGTACGCGGCTTTCCGAGCCCCGTGGACGGCCATATCGTCCTCACCCCGGCAAGCGGGATTAACCCTGTCCTCGCCGCAGTTTGAGGCTGCCTCAAGCGCGTGTGCCTCGCTGGCGCCCTCGGGCGGCACGGGCGGCACGGCAGCCGATCAGCGCGCGGCGACGGTATCGGCCGGACAGTGGCGCGCGCTCGGCGCTGGCTGAAGCAGCGTGCCGCCGCGGGCCAGTTCTCCGGCGTGATCCTGGCGGCCAAGGATGGCACGCCCGTGCTGGACGCGGGCTACGGCATGGCCGATCGGGAGGAAGGCATCGCCGACACTCCGCTGACCAAGTTCTGCGTCGCCTCAATCGGCAAGCTGTTCACGGCTGTCGCCATCGCTCAGCTCGCCGAGCAGCGCAAACTGTCCTTCGGGGACACCATCGGGGAGTTCGTGGCCGGCTTCGCGCCCTCGGTCGCTGATCACGTCACGATCGCCGAGCTGCTCGACATGACCTCCGGCTTCGGCGATGCGGCGCTGGCGAGCGCGAATCCCCCGGCCACGCTGGGCGGGATGATGAAGCTCATCCTCCGGGAGCATCCGGAGTCCAGCCCGGGTTCGCGCTTCCTCTACAGCAACGACGGCTATATCGTCCTCGGGGCCGTCATCCAGACCGTGACCGGGCAGAGTTATGAGAGCTACGTGCGCGAGCACGTCCTCGAGCCCGCGGGCATGACCCACACCAGCCTGAGCGTCTACACGCCCGCGCACGTTCCCGGGATGGCACACGGCTACGCGCTTGCCGGGACGACCCTGCGCGACGACAGCGCCACGCCCCAGATCGCCAACCCCTCTGGCGGCGCCTACTCTACCGTCAGTGACCTGCTCACGTTCGCCCGTGCCCTGACCAGCCACAAGCTGCTCAGCCCGGCGATGACCGCCACGGTCCTCGCGCCCCGGGTTAACTCCCCGCAGCCCGGCGGCCCGCTCGTGGACAAGTACACCTACGGGTTCGCCTATCAGGCCGTCAACGGCGTGATCGTCGTCGGCCACAACGGCGGCACCCCCGGCTACGAAGGGCAACTCGACATCTACCCCAGGACCGGATATGTCGTCGTCATCCTCACCAACCAGGACGAGACCCTGGTACCGGCGATCCAGCGCGCAGAGACCATGCTCACCGGCAGCTAACTAATGATCACCCGCCCCGCCCCGCGTCAGGGGTCGTCTGGGCCGAGCGGGTCGTAGCCACCGGCCGTGGCAGGCCGTCCGTCAGGATGTACCAGTTGTCAGCGCAGCCCGCAGAAGGTACGGCTATTCCGCATGTCGGCCGGTCGGGTGTAGGCGGGCACGGCTAAGTGGTGCGCAGTGCCTCGGTGGGGGCCAGCCCGGCGGCTCGCAGCGCTGGGTAGAGTCCGGCAGCCACGCCGACCACGGCGGCTATGCCGAGGCCGCCCCAGAGTCCTTCCGGGGGAAGCAGGGTCTGCCAGTTACGCAGGTAGGCCATGGTGACGGTGGCGCCGACGCCGAGGATCACTCCGGCGCTGCCGCCGGCCATGCCGAGGATCAGCGACTCGATGAGGAACTGGACGGCGATGTGGTGGCGGGTGGCGCCGAGGGCGCGGCGCAGGCCGATCTCGCTGCGGCGTTCCAGCACCGCGACGACCATGACGTTGGCGATGCCGATCCCGCCGACGAGCAGGGCGATGGCGCCGAGCCCGAGGAACAGGGCAGATCCGGACTGCTGGACGGCGACCTGGGCGGTGAGCGCGTCGGAGGGCTGGCTGACGCTGACGTCTTCCGGCGCGGCGGGGTCGGATTGGGCGGCGAGCAGGCTGGCGACCTGGGTGACCCGGCTGGTGGCGGCCCGTACATATATCCGGCTCGGATGCCTGTCGTAGCCGAACATCTGGGCGGCGACCGGGAATCCGATCAGCGCGGAGTCGTCGACGTCGGGGGCAAGCTGGAGGGGGGCGAGGATGCCGGCAATGGTGAACCAGTGCCCGCCGAGCCATACCCGGGTGCCCGAGTTCAGATGGCTGATGCCGAGCGCCCGGGCGGCCTGATAGCCGAGGACGGTGACCGGATACCGCCAGGTGGCGGCATTCAGGAACCAGCCCTGCATCACCGAGCCTTCCAGTGCGGGCAGGAGCGAGGTGTCACAAGCCCGGACCGTGATGCCGCTGGTTTGCCCGCTGGGTATGAGCTGATTCACGTACACGTTCACCCCGCCCAGCGCGGCGGTGGGCGCCACCCCGGTAACCCCGGGCAGGCGGTCGATCATCACGGTGGCGGTGGCGGGCAGTTCCGCCTCGGTCACGCCGGTGACCGTTTGCGCGTTGGCTACGGTGAGCATGTTGGTGCCGAGCCGGCTGAGCTGGTCGAGCAGGTTCGACTGGCTGGAGGCGGTTATGCCGAGGACGGCCGTGATCGCGGCGATCCCGATCGCGACGCCGAGCATTGACAGGACGGCGCGCAGCCGCCGGGTGCGCAGTCCGAGTGTGGCCGCGGGCAGCAAGTCCGCTACGCGCAGCCGGGAGGCGGGAACGGGATCAGGCATACGAGCGCTCCTGGTTCGTGTCGCCGGTCACGCGGCCGTCGCGGATCTGGATGCGCCGGGTGCACGCTGCCGCGATGTCCTTGTCGTGGGTGATGATCACGAGAGTGGTGCCCTGGGCGTTCAGCTCGCGCAGCAGCGCCGTGATCCCTGCGCCGGTGACGGTGTCGAGGTTGCCGGTGGGTTCGTCGGCGAGCACGACGCTGCCGTTCACCGCCGGACAGCTGTCCGGCCCGGTGCGCGGCGCGGTGGCCGAGCCCGACACGGTCCAGCGCGGTGGCTGCGAGCTGGCGCCGCAGCCCGGAGCGCAATCCTCGGTACAGCAGGCCCGCTGCGACATTGTCGGCGACAGAAACGGCATCGAGCAGGAAGAACTGCTGGAAGACGACGCCGACACGCCAGGCACGCAGCCCGGACAGCTGGCGGTCGGTGAGCCGCTCCGTGGGCTGGCCCGCCAGCCGGATAGACCCTGAGGTTGGCCGGTCCAGCCCCGCCATGATGTGCAGCAGCGTGGACTTGCCGGACCCGGACGGGCCGGTGACAGCGGCGAGTTCCCCCGTGGGGATGGTGAGGCTCACGCAGCGGATCGCCTCCACTGGCGGTCGGCCCGGATAGATCTTGCTCACCTCGCGTAGTTCCAGCACCGGACGACCGATGGCCGGGGTAATCGCGGCGTTCTCGCTGGCGGTCATGTCGCGGGCACCACCACGCGCTCTCCATCGGCCAGTCCTGGCCCGCTGACCTCCACCAGGCCAGTGATCTGGTCGAAGAGCCCGGCCTGTACTGGCACAGTGCGGCTGGCGGGGCCGGTGGTCACGGTGACGGCGAAAGTACCGCCCGGACGGGCAAGCAGCGCGGTGACCGGCACCGCCAGCACGTTGCGGGCCTCTGCCGATGTGATCGAGACTTGGACCTGGGCCTGGTCGAGGAACCCGCCGACGGTGCCGGTCATCTTGATCATCACCGGGATGAGTGCCTGCTGCCCGCCGCTTTGCTGGCTCTGCGAGCCGCCTTGCTGGCTTGCGCTGCCCTGCCCCTGGTTCACCGCGATCTTGCTCACCTGGGCGACCGTTCCGGGTGCGGGCATCCCGTCTGGCATCGTGACCGTCACCGTGTCACCGTCGCGTAGCCCGGGAACAAGGCTGGGGTTTAGCTGCACCTGAACCACCGGTGTGGTACCCGTGCCCTGGAGAATCGGGGTGCCGGACGGCACCGGACCGCCGACCGCCGCAGCTTGCTGGGTGACCAGCAGCGGCCCGGGCAGGAACACGACCTGGCCGAGCGGCACGCTGCCGGTTACCGGCAGTCCCTCGGCCCGCTGCCAGCGCGCGACCGCATGCCCAGTGGCCAGGCTGAACTGACCGGTTGCTGTCAGGCCAGGCCCGTAGCCGAGCGAGGCCAGGTTTTCCTGCAACTCCCGCACATCGGGCCCGCTGGTCCCCGGGCCTATGTCCCGCCACGCAGGGCGGGTCCCGTACAGCAGCGGCACCGGCTGCCCGTTCACCTGGTAGGCGGGCTGCCCGCGGGACGCCTGTGCCCCTACGGGCGGCAGCCAGGTGATCGTCCCGCCGCTGCCCGCCTTGGCGTACACGGTGTAGCTTCCGGCGTATCCGAGCACGCCGGTCACGGTGGTCTGTTGCTGCACGTCGGTGCGCACGACCGGGGCCGTGCCGACAAGGACTGGAGGCGTCGCGGCCTGGGCGGGATGGGTGCGCAGCAGATCGGTCTCGCTTGCCGTCCACCCGGCGACGGTCAGCAGCACGACCGCGATGCTGGCGAAGACGATGCCTTGCCCATGCCGCTGCCGGTCAGGCATGCGCGCCGGTCCCGGGCTGCGGAATGCCCAAGCCGGAAGTTCCGAACGGCAGATCCTTCTGGCACGCCTGTAGCGCCGCCGCATAGGTGGCGGCCTTCCCGCCGCCGACCGTGGCCGGGTCCACCTGGAACGTGCCCTGGGCATCCGGGTCTGGCCAGGAGGGCAGGCCATGGGAGCGCATGCACCGGGCGAATTCGAGGGTCATCTGCCGGCCTCGGACGATCTCGCCCAAGTGGTATTGCAGGCCGTCTTGCTCCATCTGGCCGATCACGGTCTTGCATGCCTGCTGGGTAGCTGGCGGGAGGCCGGACACTCCGCCGTCGTTCGGCCAGGACGGCCCCAGCGGGCCCATGACAGGATCGGGCCAGTTCGGCACGCCGTGCCGCCTGGCGCACTGGGCAACGGCCAGCATCTGGTCCATGACCTGGGTCCCTGTGGCCGCGGTCGTGCTCTGGCTCGAGTGCCCTGCGCCGCCGCCGCACCCGCTCAGCGCGATGACCACCAGCAGCATCATCGCGTACGCCCGCCGTGTCGGCAGTCTCATCATCTGGCCTCCCGTCGCTGGCGCCGCGCACTATGCGCGCCCGGTCGCGATGAGGCTGCCTCCCCCATTTCAAAATCCGTTCAGCGTCGGCTCGGAGGGGCGTCACAACCCGGTGCCGCCGGAAGCTCGACCAGGAAGATGGCACCTTGATCCGGCACGGTCCGCACCGAGACCCGGCCGCCGTGCGAGGCCGTGATCGCCGCCACGATTGCCAGTCCCAGACCGGTGCCACCGCTGCCGCGTGACCTGGCCCCGTCCGTGCGGTAGAAACGGTCGAACACGCGGGCGGCCTGCTCCGCGTTCAAGCCCGGGCCCTCGTCGCCGACCTCCAGCACCGACCTGTCATCGACGGCTCGCACACGGACACAGACGGGCGTTCCGGCCGGAGTGTGCTGGCAGGCGTTGCCGGTCAGGTTCGCCGCCACCTGCCGCAGCCGACCCCGGTCACCGAGCACCCACGCAGGGCGGGAGGCGTGCAACTCGATCCTGCGGTCCGGCGCCCGCGCTCGCGCATCATCTACGACCTCAGCAGCGATCTCAGCAAGATCCACCCGGTCACGGAGCAGTGGCCGACCTTCATTCACGCTGGCGAGAAGCAGCAGCTCCTCGACGAGGTTGCTCATGCGCGCGCCCTCGCGCTCGATCCGGTCCATCACCAGATCCAAGTCAGCGGGCCGGTCGCGCGCCCCGTGGCGGAACAGCTCGGCATAGCCGCGGATGGATGTCAGCGGGGTGGACAGCTCGTGGGCAGCGTCGGCGAGGAACCGCCGCATCCGCTGCTCTGACTCGGCAAGTCGGCTCATCGCCGTCTGGATCTCTCCCAGCATCGTGTTGAACGCCAGCCCGACCCGCCTGGCCTCGGTGCGGCGGCCGGCGTCCGGTACCCGCCGGGAAACATCGCCCGCGGCGATCGCATCGGCGGTCTCCGCGATCCGCCGCAGCGGGCGAGTGGCAAGGCGAGCCAGCGCCAGAGTCAATCCCGCGCCGATGCCCGCAATGGCGAAGCCGAGCAGGATTTCGAGTTCGGTCAGCCGGGAGATGGTACCGTTCACGGACGTTAGCGGTAGCGCCACCAGCAACCTGTCCGGCTCGCCCCCGGCCGGAACAAGATCCGACCGGAGCCGGTAAGACACCCCGCCCTTGCCGAATTCCGACAGCCCATCCGGGGCCGAGGCAGGAAGGGACACCGCCAGGGCCGCCCGGCGTGCCCCCCCGGCACCAGACGCCGGCATCCACCGGCCGAGCACACCACCGCGCGCGTCTCGCAACTCCGCCGCAGCCCCAGCGGGCAGCAGCGCGTCCACCCGGCGCGAAGCCCCCGGATCGTCGGTCTTGATCGCCAGCCGGACCGTACCTGCCAGCGACGTGAGCTGCTGGTCCATCCGGTCCACCAGATATTTATGCAGCAGCGAGTTGACGCCAACGCTGAACCCCGCCAGGCCCGCGGCCAGCAAGCCAACCATGCCCACCAGCATCCGCAGCCGCAGTGACACCGCTACCGCTCCGGCCGGACCCGTAGCGAGTACCCGACGCCACGCACGGTGTGGATCAACGGCGGACCCAGCACCTCAAGTTTCCGCCGAAGGTAATACACATAGGTCTCGACGATCGCACCGGTGCCATCGAACCCGTAGTTCCACACCTGGTCGAGAATCTGGTCTTTCGACACCACCCGGCCCGCGTTGGCCATCAGGTACCGGAGCAGCCGGAACTCCGTCGCCGTCAGCCGCAGCGGCGTCCCGGCTCGCCACGCCTCGTAGGTCTCCTCATCCAGCTCCACATCCGCCGCGCGAAGCCGCCGTGGCGTCTGGTCGGCCTGGCCGCAGCGCCGCAAGATCACCCTGATACGAGCCAGCAGCTCCTGCAAGCTAAACGGCTTCGTCAGATAATCGTCCCCACCTATCGAAAGCCCGGTCAGCTTGTCATCCAGCCCTCGCCGGGCAGTCAGGAAAACAATCGGCGCAGCGCACCCGGCGGCCCGCAGCCGACGGCACACCTCGAAACCATCGACATCCGGAAGCATCACATCCAGCACGATCAGATCCGGCATGAAGCTAGCGGCTTCGGACAGGGCCGCCTGCCCTCCCGCCGAGGCGGCCACGTCACAGCCCTCATAGCGAATCCCCATCACGACAAGATCACGGATGCTCTCATCGTCTTCCACGACAAGCACCCTCGCCCCAGCCATCGCTTCCCTGCCTTCGCCGCATCACCAGTCGTTCCGATCATTGCCGCGCAACTTCAAGGCAAGCTCAGAAGAGGTCACCCAACTGCGGTACGCGGGTTTTCTGCCGAGCTTCCCTCCAATCGTCAAAGTGTCATCCCTCGATCTTTCGTGATCTTGGCTTGGTGGGTTGAGACACTGGCTGGCTGCTGTTTCAGCGTCTGGTCGGGCGGGCTGCCGATCTGCTGGCCGGTGAGTACATCCCACAGCCGGGCGGGCGCAAGGAGACCGTCACTCCCGGGGAGATGATCACGGCGGACATTGAGGCCGTGATCGCGGATTACGGCGCTGCGGCCCAGCACGCGCGCCGCGCCGGATCGACGGAGTCGAGATCGCCGCCAACGGCACGTACCTGATCCCGCAGTTCCTCAAACCCTCGGCTGAACCGTCGTACCGATAGGTACGGCGCACGTGGCAGCCGTCTGCTGCTCGAGATCGTCGACGTGGTGGCGGCCGCCTGGGGCGGACGGTGTGTCGGCGTGCGGCTGTCACCGTACTGGACCGCCAGTGACCGGTCTCTCGCCGGCCAGCTCCGCGACGAATACCACTACACCGCCGCCGACCAGACCCTCGCCGGCCATGACGCCCTCGTGGCCGAGCTCAACGAACGCCCGGTGGCCTACCTCCACCTGCGCGGCCGCGCCCCGAGTGCTCCTGGCACCGCCCCCGACTTCGATGCGATCGCACGGTACCGCAAGCTCTTCGACGGCCTGCTGATCGCCAACCACGGCTTCGGCCGGGAGACCGGCAACGCGATGCCAGGATCCGAGGGCGTAGTCATCGGGACCGGTGGGCGGCCGGACTTGTCCGCGCAGGTAGTCCAGCAATGCGGCGTTCAGTGGCAGGTCAGGCAGCTGCTGCAGCGGCTCCACCCCGGCAGCATAAGCGTCCGGCGGCGCCAGCACCGCGGCCGAGCCTGGCGGGCCGGGTCATCAGCTCCGCAGGTCGTCGATGAGTGCGACTATGTCCCGGACCGTCGAGTGCAGCATCGGGATCCGGGTGGCGGCGACTAGTCGCGCGACCACCGGGGCGGTCACGTCAATCAGATGGTAGGTCCGCGCGCAGTCGGCCGACTTGTCATGCACCCAGTACAGGATGACGCCCATCGAGTACAGCCACAGCAGCTCGGGCAGCCGCGCGCGCACGTCACTGCTCATCCGCGCCGACGAGCCATCCACCACCTCGCGGTAGAGCGCAATCGACGCGTCCCTGGCCGGACTTGATTCTTTACTGAACGGGCTCAGCGGGCTACTCGGCTCGGCCGCGTGCTTGTAGAACGTGGCAGAGAACGCGTGGTAAGGGGCCTGGACGTCGATAAGCGCGCGCAGCGTGCCGCGGAGCCGGGCGCCCAGCTCGGCCTGGCTGGCGAGCACGGCGCGGCTGGCGGCCAGGTGCTCTGCCTGCCCGATGGCGTAGAACTCCTGGATCAGCTCCTCCTTGGAACCGAAGTAGTAGTAGGCGCTGCCCGTGGAAACCCCGGCCCGGCGGGCGATCTCGCGCATCGTGGCGGCCTCGTAGCCGCGCTCGCGGAACAGGGCGAGGGCCGCCTCGACGATCGTGGTCCTGGTCTGCTGCGCACGCGGCGTCAGGTCGGCTGCTGCCACATCGGTCAATGTATGACATGCCCCGGCCGTGGCCGCCAGCGAACGGGCGAGTCCGCGCGCGCGCCCGCGCCGGGCGGGTAATCCGCGGGCGCGGCCGGCCGGCGCACGGCCGGGCTGCCGGTGCCAGAATCATCGGAGCCGGGATCATCGGAGCCGACAGCCCCTGGGCTGAATCCGCCGCGGCCAGCCCTGGCCGGCCAGGACCGGGCGCGGCGGAGCCGGGCAAAGACCACCGTGCTGGCGACGTGCAGCACGCCGAGCACCAGCAGCAGCTCACCGGTCTTGACCGACAGCAGCCGCAGCGCCTGGCCGGTACTGCCGACGTGCGACCAGACCTGCATGGTCAGCGCGATGAAGCCCAGGCTCAGCAAGTAGAACGCCACGACCAGCAGACGGCTGGCGGCCTCGGCCACGCCGGCTTGGCCGCCGGACATCTCCCCCAGGAACGCGCGGCCGCTGCGGAACAGGGCCCGGCCGACTATGCCGACCAGGGCGAGGCTGATGGTCAGGTACAGGAGATTGGTCATGACGGCGCCCAAGGCAGCCTCCTCAACGATTTACTTGAACATGTTCAAGTTTGCCCCCCGGGCATCCCGGCGTCCAGAGTCGGCGGGCTATGATTCTGAACACGTTCAACTTCGATCGGTGGCGTGACTACGTGCTAGATGACCGGGCTGCCGCCTGCCCTGGGCAGCCGCGACAGCAGCGCGTAGACGCCGCACATCGCCAGGCCGAGGACGAGCAGTGACGGGGCGAGGACTCTCGCGCTGAAGGCCCCGATGGCCAGTCCCATGCCGGCCGGCAGGGCAGCGCCGCCGACGGCCGATGCCGCGACCTGCAGGCTCACCGTCCGCGTGGTCCCCGCAACGCCGGCGGCACCTGTCCGCTGCGCTGTGGTGAGGGTGAACAGCGGGAAGACCGGGGCGGCTGCCACGCCGACGATCATCATGCCGGTGATGGCCAGGAAGCCGGGGCCGGGCACCGCCATCAGCGCGGCGCCCAGGGTCACGCCGGCAACCGCCCAGCCAAGGACACGGGCCGGGCCGGCCTGCCCGGCGACCGGGCCGAGGACAGCCCGCCCCGCGAACATCATCGCCCAGTACGCCGAGACGGCCACGCCCGCTGCCGGGTGAGACAGGCCGCGCCCGGCCGTCAGGAACACGTAGCCCCAGATGCCCGCGCCGTCCTCGATGCCAGTCTCAACGGCGGCGAATGTCAGGGCGCTGAACAGCATGGCCGCTGGTGGCTTCCGGGGCGCTGCCTGCCCTGCGCGCCCGGGTGAGAGCTCATCCGGGCAGGGCATGGATGCGGCCGCGGAGCGCGGGCGCGTATGCCAGGCCCTGCGGGTCACGGCGAGCACCAGGGCGAGGGCTGCCTGGGTGACCGCCATGACCCCGTACGCCCACCGCCAGCTGAGCCCGTCGCTCAGGAGCGCCGTCACGAGCAGGGGACCGATGGTGGCACCCAGGCCGTAACTGGCGTGCATCCAGTTGATGTCCCGCGCGCCGAAATGGCTGGCGGCGTGCGCATTGAGGGCGGAGTCGATCGCCCCGAAACCCAGCCCGAACGCCGCGATGCCACCAGCGAACACCCACAGCGACGGCGTGAGGGCTTCTGCCGCCAGCGCTAGGGCCGACAGCATGGTGCCGGAGGCCACCACGGAGCCTGCGGACACGCGGGACAGGATGCGCCCGGTCGCGGCGCTCGAAATGACCGAGGCGGTGACCCCGAAGGCCAGCAAGATTCCGAGGGCCCCGACCGGCTGGTGGAAACTGAGCCGCATCGAAGGCCACAGCAGGCCCAGGGCGGAACCAGGCAGGGCGACGCCCAGGTACGCCAGGCAGGCAAGACGAAAGGCAGGCACAGCGAAGACTCCCTTGATGAGTCGCTGAAGGCGATGCCCGCTGGACTTACAGCGCGCCAGAGGGGCGCCTGAGTAAGCCCAGGGGCGGGTTCGCTGTGCCGCACTCCGTGGCAGCACGCGATGACAGGCCACATGCCTATTGCGTCAGCGCGTGCGTGGCTGGCCGGGCACCTCAGCTCCTCGAAGTCTTCACTTGCCTGCGGGCAACGCTAGTCATCGAGCGTCCCGGCCGCAACCGGACCTGAGAGGAGCGCTGCAAGGCCGTGATCCACAATGCGCGACAGCACGTTACAAGGCGACCGTCACCCAGTTCTCCCTCGGCCGCATCGGCCTTCCCATCAACATCATCGCGGTCATTTTCGGTGCGTTCTTCCTGGTGGACATCGGCTGGCCCCGTGCCGTCGTCTACGGCAACAGCTGGTATCTGCGGTACTTCTCCCCGATCTTTGCCGCCAGCTGCGCCATCGTGGGCATCGTCTGTTACCTCCGCGTCAGACAGCGGGACCCAGGCCCTCCGCTATGCCTGGAGGGTCCCCGGCCAGGTCCGGCCGCCAGGCGGCGACACGCGTTCACCCCCGGCTGCGCGGCGCCCGTCATCCCGCTCGCTGTTGCCGACAGTGTCGACGCCAATCCGGGCGACCCCACGCCGCGCGGGAGACAGAATACTGGGGAAGGCAGACGGCATTTCGGGCAAAGGGCGGGTGTCATGCGTTTGCGGGCGGGCGTAGCGATCGACCTCGGCACGGTCAGCACGCTCATCTGGGTGGTCGGCCGGGGGCTCGTCCTCGAGGAGCCCTCGGCGATCGCCCTCGGCAGGGCAACCGGCAAGGTAGCCGCCGTGGGCCAGGCCGCGGACGCCCTGGCGGGGAAGGATCCCCAGGACGTCGAGATCGTCCACCCCCTGCGTGACGGGGTCATCGCCGACCTGGACGCGTCGACGGCCATGCTGCAGGCATTCCTGCGCCGGGCCCGCCTGCATCGCCGCCTGCTGCGGTCCTCGGCCGTGGTCTGCGTGCCGAGCGGCGCCACCTGGGTGGAGCGCAGATCCCTGGCAGCCGCCGTCGAGGCACAGAAGCCCCGCTGCACCGTGCGGCTCGTTGACGAGCCAGTCGCCGCCGCCGCTGGCGCGGGCTTCGACCTCGCCAACGGGGCCGGCGCCCTGATCGTCGACATCGGGGGCGGGACCACAGAAACCGCGTTGCTGGCGGGCGGTCACGTGGTGCGCGTCCACTCGCTGCGCCTCGGCGGCAACGCCATGGACGAGGCGATCACGCATGCCGTCAAGGCCGAGTTCGGGCTGCTCCTCGGCCGCAACGCCGCCAGGACCCTGAAGATGACACTAGGGCTCGCCGAGGGGGAGACCGGATGGGCCGAGGCGGCCGGCGTCGACGCCGCGCGCCGGACGCCCCGCGTCGAGAACGTGCCGGGACGGCTCGTCGCCGCGGCCCTCGAGCACCCCGTCGCGGCGATCGCCGACTCGGTGCAGGAGATCCTCTCGGATATCCCGCCGAACCTCGCGGAAGACATCGTGCGGGGAAAGATCCGCCTAGCGGGGGGCGGAGCCTTGCTCCCCGGCCTGGCAAGCAGGATCGAGGCGGTCGCGGGCATCCCCGCCCTCGTCGCGGATGACCCGCTGCGGTGCGTTGTCAGGGGCGCAGCCGAGATCCTCACCCACGGCGACGGCTTCGCGGGCAGCAGGGCTGTCTGAGCGCCGCGGGCCGGGTTCCTAGGGCTCGGGCTCCGAGGGCACGGGCTCTGCTGGCTCGGGCTCTGCTGGCTCGGGCTCCGCCGACCGGGATTCCGCTGGCGCGGGCTCCGCTGGCTCGGGCTCCGCCGACGGCGATCCCGCTGGCTCGGGCTCCGCCGACGGCGATCCCGCTGTCTCGGGCTCCTCCGACCGGGATTCCGCTGGCTCGGGCTCCGCTGTAAGGGCCTCGAGCAGCCCGTTCAGCCGGCCGACGAAACCAGCCGGGTCATCGATGTGCGCGCCGAGGGTGAGGACCGACTGGCTGTAGAGGACGTGCGCCCAGTCGGCGAAGCGCTGATCGTCCGGCTCGCGGTTGAGCCTTTCCACCAGCGGGTGCTGAGGGTTGATCTCGAGCACCGGCTGGCGTGGCAGCCCCGAGCCTCGCATCCGGTGCGCCAGGTTGACGTCGATGTCCGGCTCGTTGGCCACGATGCAGGCCGGAGAGGTGGTGAGGCGGCTGCTCACCCGTACTTCCCAGACCTTGTCGCCCAGGGATGCCTTCAGGCGTTCGAGCAGGGCGGCGAATTCGGTGACGGCCTTCTCCTTCGCCTCCTTCTCGGCCTCGTCCTCCAGCGTGCCGAGATCGGAGGCGCCCTGAGCGACCGACTGCAGCCTCTTGCCGTCGAACTCGTGCAGGCTGCTCACCACCCAGTTGTCCACTGGCTGGCCCAGGAGCAGCACCTCGATGCCCTTCTTGCGGAAGACCTCCAGGTGGGGGCTGCTTGCGGCGGCGGCCGGTGTCGGCGCAAGCACGTAGTAGATCTGCTCCTGGCCTTCCTTCATGCGTGTCACGTAGTCGCTGAGACAGACGTCTGGCTCATCGGTGCCGGAGCTGGTCGATGTGAAGCGCAGAAGCCGGGCGATGTCGTCCCGGTTGGAATAGTCATCGGCGACCCCCTCCTTGAGGACGGTGCCGAACTCTTTCCAGAAGGTGGCGTACTTCCCCGGGTCGTCCGCAGCTATGTCACTGAGCAGCCGCAGCACCTTCTTGACCGCGCTTGTGCGGATGTTATCCACCACCCGGCTGCCCTGCAGCAGCTCACGCGAGACATTCAGCGGCAGGTCGTTCGAGTCGATCACCCCGCGGACGAACCGCAGGTACACCGGCATCAGCTGGCCGCTGTCCTCCATGATGAAAACCCGCTGGACGTGCAGCTTGATGCCACGGGGAGACTCAGGAAGCCAGAGGTCGAACGGGGCGCGGGCCGGGATGAAGAGAAGCAGCGTGTACTCGTACGTCCCCTCCATCTTGCTGTGCACGTAGGCCAGCGGGTCGGTGAAGTCGTGGCCGATGTGCTTGTAGAGCTCGTTGTAGTCCTCGTCGCTGATCTCGCTCTTGGGCCGGGCCCACAGCGCTGATGCCTGGTTGACGACCGTCTCCCCGGCCGGCTCGTCGGCGGGCGGCGCGTCGCCCGTGGCCTCCTCCGGCATCAGGATGGGCAGGCTGATGTGGTCGGAATACTTCTTGATGATCGCGCGCAGCCGGTAGCCGGTCAGCAGCTCATCCTCGCCCTCGCGGAGATGGAGCACGATCTCGGTGCCCCGGGCTGGCCTCTCAATGGCCTCCAGCGCGTACTCGCCCCTGCCGTCGGACTCCCAGCGGACCCCGTCGGCGGCGGGAAGGCCGGCCCGGCGGGTGGTCAGGGTCACCTGGTCGGCCACGATGAACGCGGAGTAGAAGCCGACGCCGAACTGGCCGATGAGGGTCGCGTCCTTGCGCTGATCGCCGGTCAGGGCCTGCAGGAACTCGCGGGTGCCAGACTTGGCGATGGTGCCGATGTGCTCGATCACCTCCTGCCGGCTCATGCCTATGCCGTTGTCGGAGACGGTGATCGTGCGCGCGTCCTTGTCGTAGGCGACCCGGATCTGCAACGGGCTGTCATCGGTGTCCACCCCGGACCCCGAGACCGCCTCGAAGCGCAGCCGGTCGATGGCGTCGGACGCGTTCGAGATCAGCTCGCGCAGGAATATCTCCTTGTTGCTGTAAAGCGAGTGGATCATGATGTCGAGGAGCTGAACCACCTCGGCCTGGAAGCTGAACTTCTCCTGCTGCACATCCACGCTCATGCGCTGCTTCCTCCCCGGTAATAGCTGTCTCGAGGCCACCCGGAAACAGCGGCCGACAAGGACCCGCCCACGGGCCGACCACAGCGTACCCAGAACCGCCCGCGTCACGGAACCCACGACAGGGCAGCCTTTTCCGAACGGGAGCGGGGTGGCAGCCCGCCGTCCGCTCTTCTGACCCCTACTGGCAGGACCGGGGGCCAGGCGGCAACCCGCACCTGGTCCGGCTGGTCCAGCCTGGGCGGCGCTCTGAGAGCGGGTCACCGGATCCGGACTGGCGCACATGCCAGGCGCAGGGCCTCGTTTCCGAAGTTGATGCACAATATGCACCATGCCGGTAATAGCAGGGCAAAGAACCACGGGAGGCGGAGCGCCTAGCTCCCGGGCAGCGCGATCGTGAGCATGCGGCCCGCGCGGCCGGCGCCGCTGGTCAGCCCGTTCCGGCATCCGGTCCGGTGGCTCGGCCTTGCTTCCCTGTCAGTCATCGCCGCCGTGGTGCTCGCGCACATCGGCTCACTGGATATCACCGGGCTGTACTACGCGGTGTTCGAGTGGAACGCGCACATGACCGCGTGGTGGCACTCCGTCATACCGGATGCCAGCCTGCGCCACGCCGTCCGGGACGTGGCCGAGGGCTTTTACGGCGGCGCTATCGCACAGCAGCTGGTCTGGAATGCCTTCAGGAAGCACCGGGTCAGGTACATGGCAAGGCCCATGAACCGGCTCGACCGGACCGAGGATCTCCTGCGCATCCCGAACCTGCGGAGCAAGAGGGACCTGTCGGCCTGGCAGATCCCGTACGCGCTGCTGCTGTGGGCGCCCCTGTACGGCTCAGCCGGCTTCGCCGCCGCGTATGTCCTCGACGCGGCGATCCGCCGTGACGTCGCGATCCTGCGTAACACCGTCGCTGCCCTGGGCCCGCATGCGTCACTGTGGCAGCGGACCCGGACAATCGACACGTCGAACTGGGACAAGAAGGTGATGGGCCTCGCCGCGTCGTTCTTCTTCGGCCGCAGGCCGCTGCGCAAGGTATTCGACGGCGTGCAGCTGTGGTTCGCCGAGCGGCATGTCGCGAGCGGGAAGCCCGTGCGCTGGTACCACCCGCCGACATTCCGGGCCCGCTGCAATGACGTCGCCGCCCAGGTGGAGGCGGGCCTCACCATCGCGGCCGGCCGGCACGGGACCCTGCAGGCAGTGCTCCTGGTGGCGGCCCTGGTCCCTGCCGTGGTCTTCGCCGGGCTCGGCTACTACGTCCTGACCTTCATCGCCGCCTGACAGCACTCTGACAAGGGCTCGCACGAGCCGAGGAACCCTGACCATGGCGACCATCCCCTATGCCGACCATACGGCTATCTACTGCCGGAGTCGATCAAAGGCGACAAGCAGCAGATCACCGTGAACCGTCAGAAGCGCCTCGCGCTGGACGACTGCGCGAAACTCGGCCTGACGTAAATCCGATGCTCGCGCGCCAACCGGCAGGACGGGCAGAAATGCTCGCGGACCATGCTCGCCGGGCCGCTAGAGCGATTCGTGGAGGCTGCGGCCGTCAGGGTACTGACCGGGATGACGACCGGCACGCGCCGCACGCGCAGCGCCAGCGTCGAGGCCGCACCATGCGTGACGGACGTCGGCCCGGCGCGTCTAGGAGCGTCCGAGACAGTCGACCCATATCGGGGGGTAAGGGCTGGACCCCCGTTCGGCCGTCTGCGGCCATCCTGGCGCGATCTGGCGCGCTAACGAAGATCCATCATGGGCTGGAGACCAGCCGTCTGCATCCCTCAGGTAAAGGACTGGCAGGTACTCGAGCCGAGTAAACCGGCCAGTAACCTTCGTGCCGCTCACCAGTCAGGCCGGGGGCATGCTTTCCGCCGGCGCGAGGGTGCGGATCGTCCGCCCGGTGAAGCTGGCCCAGAAGCGGTCGACCTCAACGAGGGAATGCCCGCTTCCCCATGATGACGGGTCGTTGAAATGGACGGCGACTACTTGCCCGTTCTCGATGGTCACGCCCTTGACGACGACGAGATGTCCGCCTTTTCTTCCGTCCAGGGGAAACTCATCGGCAACGGAGGCGATGAATGGCGTGCCGTCCGTGATGGCTGCGGCCAGCTCAGCGGGGCGATCGAGCGGTGCGGCACTGGAGGGCACGCCATGCTCGCCCAGAAGCCGCGCAAGCCCGGCGTGAATCCATCCGCGCGGCGAGTATGCTTCCTGCCGCAGGCCCTTATGGAGAAGTGCGGCCAGCGGCGGTGGCTGGCCGGTGAAGTAGCCGATCAGCATTCTGGTGCATGCGATTCCGCAAGCGCGGTGGCTCCAGTACTCGGCCGCATCGGCGGACTCGAAGTGCTGTTCCCGCCACCGGTCCGTGTCAAAGTACTGTCCCACGCGAGGGACCGGCAAAATTAGGTGCCCGTTTTCCACAGGCAGGAGCGTAGCATAGCGAGGATGGTCTGTTCGTAGCTGAGTCCTAGTGCCTGGGTTCCGGCGGGAAAATTGCTGTTATAGGCGACTCCGGGAGAGGTGTTGACCTCGAGGGCGTAGACGGTCCCGTCTTCCGCGAGGATGAAATCGGCCCGCGAGTATCCAGCACATCCGAGTAGCGAGTGCATTTTCAGGGCGGTGGCCCTTATCTGCTCGTCAGACTCAGCGGGCAGGGTGGGCATGAGATACCTGGCAAGACCCTTAGCGTTCTCGTCGAGTTTCGTCTCTTCGTCGTAGAACTGGGCGGCATGTACCACTTCTACCGGTGGAGTAGCGATGATGGAGTGCTCGAATTCTATCACCCCTACGGTCAGTGGGCGGCCTTCGATGAATTCCTCGATGAACATGGTCCCGTATTCGCTGTCGTTCTCGTGCAGAAGCCAGTCGGCTGCTGCGCGGTCGCGGATGAGGCGGATTCCGATGCTGCTTCCGCCCGATATGGGCTTTGCAATTCCTGGGAATCGGAGCGCGTTCAGGGGAACCGCATTTATTCCTGTGACAGGAGGCTCGCCTTCGGTAGTAGCGTATGATGGGGTCAGAATGTCCGCCGATGAGATGACCCGCTTGAACATCACCTTGTCGAGGCACAGTGCGCTTGCCAGGACCCCGGAGCCGGTGTAGGGCCTGCCAAGATAGTCGAGAAGCCCCTGAAGGCGCCCGTCTTCGCCGAATTCTCCGTGAAGGTTCAGGAAGAGAAGATCGGGACGTCGGACATCACTTTCGAAAGAGCCCGCCGTCGGGTCGACCTGAATGGCATGAAAGCCAAGCGAGGACAGCGTTTCCATGAGTGCGGTGAAGCCTAACTGGCTCCGCGGGGATCGCTCAAGATAAAGCCGGTCTTCCAGGGATTTCGGCCCGTAGACGACACCGACTGTTGAGCCTGTCCACTCCTGGTGGAAGTCGGCGAGCGCGTCTGTTTCTGACTTGAGGTCAAAGAGTGCTGCCTTGCGATGGAATCCGGGCTGGCCGCTCATTTACTGGTCCCTGTCATCTCACGGTCAGCGATGCTGGCCCTGGCGTGGTTCATGCCAGTTTTCCCATACCTGGAAGGCGCCCTTACAGTCTCGGATTCCGGCGCTTTTCCTGCTTCCCACGCGCGAGGGCTGATTCCCAGCATGTGACCGGGAATGCGGAGGCCGTCAGCGACCTGACCGTACGTCTCGTCCCGTACCGCTATCCTGTCGCGGTTTATATAGCCCCGGACCCTCTCAACCGTCATCCGGCAGCGGCGCGCAATGTCCGAGTCTGAGAAGTACCCGCTGCTGCGCTCAACATCGGAGAGAACACCGGTTCCCCACTGGATCGCGATCCTAAACACGGTTCCGAGGTCTCGCCTGCTGCACGCGTCCGCGAATTCGGCTCGGCCGGTCACCTCCGGGGGAAGTGAACCGGGGCGTTCGGTCACGCATCTGAGGGTGCGAGACCGGGCATGATTGTTGCTGCTGAATGCCGGCATCGCTGCGTCGGCCCTGGCGTAGTTCATGTCAGTATTCTCATTTCGTGGAAGGTGCCCTTTGCAGTCTCGGATTCCGGTGGTCAGGCACATGCTGGCCGGGCCACCAGGCGGATCCTGGCTAACTTCCCCGGCCCTGATACCGGATGGATGATCGCGCCGCCACGCTCGATCATCATCATGAGCCGGTCCCGGGTATTCTGGTCCGCCGAGGTCATGTCGAGGGACCCTGTAAGAATGATCTCGATACCGAGTTCCGGAATCATGGCCGAGAGCGCACGCAGGCTTGCACTGCTGCCCTGCACGCGAATTGATTTCTGCACTGACCATCCGAAGCGTTCCGCGTACTCGTAACAGCGCCGCTCGGCTTCCGCTGTGACACTGTCGTCGTCCCCCGTGACGTAGATGACGGCCCGTTCGCCCGCCATATCCGCTCTCCCTGCCTAGCATCGGTAGACGGCCTTGCGTCGCTCCGCCGTCTGTCCAAAATTAGACACACCTGATGCGGCCGGGGAGGAACGGCACGAGTACTCGTGCCGAGCAACTAGTTCAGGTAGGACGGGAAAGATCAATCAGGTAGGATCCTCGGACCTGTGATCAAATGTAAGGAACGCGCGTTACCCTGCTTACATGAACACCGGTGCAACCGTCTCCCTCGGCACTGCCGCCACGGCCGGCCAGCTCTTCGAGCCGATCTACCAGCTCTACCACGCGACTTTCTCAAAGCCTCCGTATGAGTGGCCAGAAGGCGAGACGGGGCAATATCGACAGCGCTTTGAGCATCTAGTCGCCGATCCGACGTTCGGGATTGCTATTGCTCAGCGCGACGCTAATGTGGTCGGCTTCGCTTACGGATATACTCTGCATTCCGGCACGAAATGGTGGGATGGCTTCATCACGCCAGTACCCGAAGATGTCACATTGGAACGAGAAGGCCGCACCTTCGCGCTTGTGGATTTTGCCGTAGCTGAGTCCGTGCAGGGTAAAGGAATTGGCCGCAGACTGCACGACGTCTTGCTTGGAAGCCGTCAGGAAGAACGTGCCACGCTAGCCATGGAGCCAAAGGCACACCAGGCCAGAGCTATCTACGAGCGCTGGGGCTGGCGAGTGATAGGAAGACTGCGAGGGCCAGCAACAGATTTTGCTCCGGAATTTGACATCATGGTGCTGCCGCTTCAATCCTAGGTAATGAACGTCAGCTCAGGTGACAGGCGTGTAGCTGTTCGTCAAGTCTTCGTACCGCTGTCGTCCGCTCCCACGGATTCAACTGCCGCCGCGTTGACTGTAGACGGTCGAGCAAGCGGGCCGAACGATTCTGTAGGGCAAGGGCGGCTGCTTCTGCAATGACGCTGGCAGCCTGGTCAATCGCCTTAGCCGCCACATAGGCATCACCAAGGAAAAGCTTGGTGAAGGCGAGATTCCGTACAAAAGAGGGATCTACCAGTGCTAGTGATTCCTCGCCTGCCCTGATTGCACCATGCACGTCACCGAGTTGCAGCAGGCAGTGGCTTTTAGTACCAGCAAACTGGCCCGGCGTGTAGAAGTACATACGCGACTGGTCAGGCTCGTCGCGCCGAGCGCTCAAGTTCGCTTCAGCAATATCAAGTTCCCGCATGCAGGCGGCCCGCTGACCATCTAGCGCAAAAGCGCGAGCAGCCACATCGGCGGCATATGCGCGAAGACGCGGATCATTTGACTGAACGGCCCAGCCTTGCGCGGCTACCGCGTGATCAATGCCAATTCGCGGTCTGCCTCGCCAGGTGGCCAGATGACTCATAGTGCAGAGTACCAGGGCGCCCAACTCGGTATTTTCGGCTTCATGTGCCGTCGCACGTGCATGTTCATAATAATGATTTGCGCTGTCGAAATCAGTCAGGTCATAGAGTGCCCATCCCGCTTGGAGCGAGTAGTTGCTGAAAAGCGACAGCAGTCGTAGCCGCAAAGGGCCTGGGCACTCAGGCAAGATCAGACGCACTACATTACGCTGAGCCACCACGGTATCCAATGTTGCTTGTGCCCCTAGGGCGTCATCTTGCCGGATGAGACGCCACAGCACACCCTCGATGTGATCAATGATCGTAGCATCAACGCGGCTGGCAGTCTCAACCGTATCCATTACACGATCTTGCTGTTCGGCCTTGAGTCCGCCGTATGGTGGCTTCGCGACTACAGCTGAGGCTGCCCAGCCGAGAACCCGGAGCAGTTCGCGCCGTTTTATGGTATTGGCCCAGAGAGACAGTAGCTCCACGAACCGATCATACGCCCTTTCACGTACTTCTGCTGAGTCAGTCGATGCATCTTGCAGCAGACGCTGTTCTTCCAGGTAGGGCAGGAGCAGTGCCATACCTTGAGCGCTCAACCTGAGATCAGGAATTGAGTGCATAAGGCCGTCTATGTAATCAGATCCCGTCTCGTTCTTTCGTGATACTTCACCACGAGAATGGTCAGGATCTTCGACTTGCGGTAGCTCAGTCTCCCATGGACGCCGACCGATTCCTAGCATGTGGCCCGGGATATGGAGTCCGTCAGCGACTCGCTCGAATACTTTCACTTTTTGCGCATGCATCCGGCTTGCCATATAATCTCCGACACGGCCAACGCTCATTTCGCAGCGACTGGCTAGGTGGCTAGCCGTGAAACCGGCGCCGCCCCACTTATGCGCGATCCTGAACATGGCGCCCAGATCATTATTTGCGCATGCGTCCGCGAAATCCGGCCTGGAAAGCACTTCGGGCGGAAGGTAATTCGGCGGAGGCTTCCGCGCGTTCACTGATCTCGCCCTTACTGGCGGCCTGCCGCTCGCCTGTCCTAGTCTTCCTGACCTTACGCAGGATTGACAATGATTTTCCTGGTTGAACCGGCTCAAAGGGTAACCGCAGCTCTCGCACGCTCGGGCGGAAGCCGGACCGGACACGGCGCGACACCCCCTCACTACCAGGTATACTCATCCGTTAGCTTACGCTACGTGCGTGGCGCGACACGAGACGCTGACGATCGTCCGTTCAGGCGAATCCGCAGGTCAGGCGGCACAGCCGAGACATGCTACGAAAAAGACTTGACTGAAGTGTGCATCGTGAACTTCCTGGCGCTCCGGGTTCTGGGCGTGGAAGGGGCTGAGGTGCGCCGGGGGACGGAACGTGGCTACCCGGATCTTGAACTCGGCGGCCCGGCGTTCGGCGGGGGCTTCCACGCGGTCGACGTCAAGGCTGCGCGCCGCGCGAAGAGCGGCACGAAGACGCAGAGCCGGATCACGCTGTACACGGGGTTTCACCACGCCTGCGGAATTTTATGAGTACTGGAGCAAGTACCCCTTCCGGGTCAGTGCCCAGGTGCAGAACCAGCTACAACGCCTGCTCACCTCAGCCCAGGACGAACTGGCACGGCTCAGGGCACGACACAACCCAGGCCCTGACTGAACACGGCTGCGTCCGCCGCAGCAATGCGGGTTTGACGCGCGTGCCGCGTCGTTGCGCGGTTTTGTCGGCTTCCACTGGGAGGATGACCAACGTGGACGCTCGTGGCATGGCGGTCTCGCTGTTCTCTGGCGCCGGTGGGCTCGACCTTGGTGCCGAGCGCGCTGGCTATGAGGTCCGCGCCGCGGTCGAGTGGGATCGTGACGCCGCGGCCACGATGGAGAAGAACTTCGACCATCTGGTGTCACCGGTTATCCAGGCCGACATCCTGGAGACGCCAACCCGCCAGATCCTCGCTGCGGCCGGCCTGAAGCGGAGCCAGAGACCGGATCTGCTGCTAGGCGGGCCGCCATGCACCCCGTTCTCCAAGTCAGGGTTCTGGCTCGAATGGAAGCGTGAGGGCCTGGACGCGGACGCGTCCCAGGCCCAGCTGGGCAACTCAGTGCCACCGCTGCTCGCCGAGAAGGTGATCCGGACCTTCGACGCACCTCCCTCTTCGCGTCGATAATGCAGCCCTGATATCAGGCGAGGCTCCCGCGTGGCGCAATCCAGGTATGGGGCTGGCCGGTGACGGCGGCAATGTGTTCGAAGTCGGTGTCGTAGTGAAGGATGACAGCACCGTGGTGCTCTGCGACAGCCGCGGTGATCAGGTCGATGACACCCGCTGCCCGGTGGTGCCCGCGGGCGGCCATCCGGATCTGGACATCCCTGGCCCGCCCGGCAATCACCTCGGTGATCGGCAGTACGATGTAGAGACTTCTACGCCGTTCCGCGATGACACGGACGTCGGCAAGGTCGCGACCGGAGTAACCAGCCTCCAAGTCGACGGTTACGCACGTAGCCGCGGCGCGGTCCACGATGAGCCCTGCTATGACCTTGCGCACCGCAGGGTGCCGGATCCTGGCGTGCGCGGAAGTGTCGATCAAGTAAAGCTGGCCTGGGCCGACCGGCAGCGTCACCGGCGAGCCTGTCGCATGACCTCCTCGTCCGCGATGTCCGGACCCACTCCGAGGGCATACGGGTCATCGAGCAGCTGTTCTATGCGTCGGCGCCTGCTGGCCACGAATTCCAGCGCCGCGTTCACGGTGTCCTTCTTCGTCGTGGTTCCCAGCTCCCTGGAAGCCAGCTCCAGCGCCTCGTCGTTCAGGTCGATCATCGTCTTCATGTATACGATCATACTTCCTTGTACACATTAGCGGCAATACTACGTTCGCTAGCCGCCCATGCCAGCCGAGGCGCGTAGGTCGGCTGAGGAGATGCATTGAACCGCGAGCGCGCGCCGGCTGGTGTCAACGTGACCAGGCCAAGCCCAGCGCGTATTTACGATTACCTTCTCGGCGGCAAGGACAACTTCGCGGCCGACCGCGCAGCCGCAGAGCGGCTCCTGGCGCATGCGCCCGATGCCGGGAGCGCGTGCCGGGCAAACCGCGCCTTCCTGCGCCGGGCCGTGCACTATCTCTCAGGGCAGGGCGTCCGGCAGTTCATCGACATCGGCACGGGCTTACCGACGCAGGGGAACGTTCCCGAAGTGGCGAGGGCGGCTGACCCGGACGCCCGCGTGGTCTGCGTGGACAGCGACCCAATTGTGATCACCCACGCCCAGGCGCTGTTGCCGGCCGGGGACCGGACCGCCGTCGTGGGCGCGGACATGCGCGAGCCTCAGGTGATACTCCGCCACCGTGAGGTCCGGCGGCTAATCGATTTCTCCCAGCCGGTCGGCGTGCTGTTCGCGGCGGTGCTCCACTTCGCCACCGACGCCGACGACCCTGACGGGATCGTCAGGGCGTTCGGCGAGCGGATGGCCCCGGGCAGCTACCTGGTCTTGTCGCACGACACCACCGAGGGGCATGCGCTCGAGCTGATAACCCTGGGCAAGGAGGTGTACAGCGGTGCCACCGCGCCGATGGTCATGCGCTCGCGGGAGGCGATCCTCGGCCTTTTCGAGGGATTCGAGCTGCTTGTACCCGGGCTGGTACGCCTCGGCGAGTGGCGCCCTGACACCCTCCGGGAACGGCAGGAGCGCGGAGGACACTGGCTGCTTTGCGGCGTCGGGCGCCGACCCTGACGTCGACGGCGAGCCGCTGCGGACCTGGCTCGCGATCGGATACCACGACATCTATCCGTAATCGCGGGGGGTCTGGGTCTTCCACCACGCCTTTCCGTGTCACGCGATTGCCCCCGGGGGGCAGGACTCGCGCTTGCCGGGCGGTGTGCCATCTCGCTCCCGTTCGGGATAGGCGGGCCTGTCATACGCGAACGCGTGCGGGGTGACACCCGGCCGTAACCCGTGCGAGGTGCTTGAAGGCAACATCTCGTGCCCTTGGGGGCAGGCATGGCGCCGTGCCTTAGCCCTCACGACCCGCGCGCCCGGAGGATTGCCGCCCATACTGCCGCTTCCGATCCCAGCCGATGAACCGGTGGTGCTGGGGCGAGGGGATTGAGTCTGTGCGCATGGCGGCGAAGGGGGCGGGAGGGCGAACGGGCAAGAACGCAGCGAGCCGCCCCGGGACCCGGGGCATTCCTTCCGTCCGCCCGCCCATCGCTAGGTGGCGGAGAATTGCCGTGCTAGCTGCGCTCATCTTGTCCGTGTTCACTTTTAACACCACCGAGAATCTGCCGATCGGCCTCCTTAAACTCATTTCGGCTGATATGAGGGTTTCTTTGCAGTCCGTCGGCTATCTGGTCACCGGTTACGGGGTGACTGTGGCGGTGGTCTCCCTCCCCCTCGCCCACGTCACCCGCCACCTTCCGCGCCGCTATCTGCTCATCGGCGTCCTTGCCGTACTGTTCCTGGCGAGCTGGGTAACGGCCATGGCGGGCTCATACCGGGTGCTGCTCGTCGCCCGCGTGGCAACCGCACTCGGGCAAGCGCTGTTCTGGGCCGTGATGGGGCTGGTGGCCGTGAGCCTATTCTCGCCCTCGGTCCGGGGTCGTATCATCGGTGTGCTGTCCGCGGGCGGATCGCTGGCCACGGTGCTCGGCGTGCCAGCCGGTACCTGGCTCGGCCAGCACAGCAACTGGCAGGCACCCTTTCTGGTGCTGAGCGCGCTCGCGCTCACCGCGCTCGTGGTCGTCGGCGTGCTGCTGCCAACCACCAGTCCCGGAGAAGCGCACGCGGCGTACGGGGACTCCCCGGACACCCGCCGGTTTGCTATCGTGCTAGCGACTACCACGCTCTCCGTCACAGGCGCGTTCACCGGCTTCACTTACATCGCCGAGTTCCTGCACGACGTGACCGGTTTTTCCGGCAACGCGGTGAGCGCCATGCTGATGGTTTTCGGTCTGGCTGGCTTTCTGGGAGTCACCGTCACCGGTCCGCTGCTTGACCGATTCCCGCGGGCCACGCTCGCGCTTCCGGTGGCCATCCAGGCGGTGGCGCTCCTGGGCATGTACGCGGGCGGCGAGAACCATGCGGTGACGGTGGCCGCGCTAGCCCTGCTGGGGCTGGCGGCTGCTCCGATCTTCATGGCTACCCAGGTCAGGGTCCTGCGGCTGGCCCCCGGGCGCACGGAGATCGCGCTCGCCGCGAACTCAGCCGCGTTCAACGTGGGAGTGGCTCTCGGCGCCCTCGTCGGCGGACTCGTCTTGTATGCGCTCGACGTCCGCGGAACCTTCCTCATCGGCGGGTTGCTGACCATCGCGGCAATGGTGGCACTCGTCGCAGAGCGTGCACTCTCCCCCACAGAGCGCAGGTGACCTCCACGCGATTGCCCCCCTGGCAGGACTCGCGCTTGCCGGACGGTGCCATCTCGCTCCCGGCCAGCCCCGGCAGGTGCTTGAAGGCAACTCACGTGCCCTTGGGGGCACGCTCGGCGGCGGAGAAGGCCGGGTGCCGGACCGGGCTCTTACCGTGGAGCACGGAAGCGGCGGTACCGGACGAAAGGCGCGAGACGATGAGCACCACCATCGTGCGGCGGTCGCCGCGGGCTGCCGGCCCGGCCATGCCGGAGGGACAGCTCGACCTGGCGGAGCCGCCGGTGCTCGGCGAGCCGGCCACGGCGGACCTCGGCTCGGTGGTCACCTACCTGCCGATGGCGCTTGGCACGGCGACGATGGCCCTGATGTTCTCGCAGCGAAACGGCTCACCCTCGAACTACCTGCTGTCCGGCATGATGGGCGTCTCGATGGTCAGCATGAGCCTGGGCCAGGTCGGCCGGTCCGGGGTGGAGCGCAAGCGCCGGATGCGGGCTGAGCGCCGCGACTACCTGCGCTATCTGGCCCAGCTCCGCACGCAGGTCACCCTGGCCGCCCGCGAGCAGCGGGCGGCGGCATTCTGGGACAACCCGCACCCGGAGGCGCTGTGGTCGCTGGCGATGGGCCCGCGCCTGTGGGAGCGCCGGGCCGGGCACGACGACTTCGCCCGGGTCCGCATCGGGCTCGGTACCCGCCGGGCGGCACTGGAACTCAGCCCGCCGCAGACCAGGCCGGTCGAAGACCTCGAGCCGCTCTCGGCCATGTCGCTGCGCCGGTTCATCCGGACCTACCAGTCCATATCAGCGGTGCCCATCTCGGTCGGGCTGCGCAACTTCACCAGCGTGGAATTCGCCGGCGACGGCGGGCTGGCGGCCGGCCTGGTGCGCGCGATGATCGGGCAGCTGGCCACCCTCCATTCGCCGGACGAGCTGCGGGTGGCGGTGCTGACCGACGGGCCCGGGCTCGCCGCGTGGGACTGGGTGAAGTGGCTGCCGCACAACTCCCATCCCAGCCAGGAGGATCCGGCCGGGCGGCTTCGCCTGGTGGCGACCGACCACGACGAGCTGCTCGCCCTGCTCGGCCTCGGCGACGGCGAGCGGCCAGAGCACGACCGGACCGCGGTCCCCGGAGTCACGGAACCCTTCGTCGTGGTGGTCGCGCACCGGAGCCGGATACCGGCGTCCTCCAGGCTGCTTGGCGGAGGGCTGCGCAACACGGTCCTGCTCGACCTGACCGGCAGCATGGCCGGCGGCGCGAAGGTCCTGCGCCTGACGACGCAGGACGGCCGGGTCGAGTACCCGGTCGGCGAGGCCACCGCCTCTGCCGCGCTGGATACCGTGACCGGGCCCGGTGCGCACCGGCTGGCCAGGATCCTCGCGCCGATGCGGACCGCCGGCACCGTCGATCTGACCGACAAGCCCCTGGAAACCGACTTCGAGCTCACCACGCTCCTTGGCATCCGCAACGCGCGCGGCTTCGATGTGGCGGCCAGGTGGCGCCCCCGCAAGGCTCAGCACGCCCGCCTGCGGGTACCGATCGGCGTCACCGACAGTGGCGAGGCGATGGAGCTGGACCTGAAGGAGTCGGCGCAGGGCGGGATGGGACCGCACGGGCTGCTGATCGGCGCCACCGGCTCGGGCAAGAGCGAGCTGCTCCGCACGCTGATCATGGGACTTGCCGCCACGCACTCCTCCGAGGTGCTCAACCTGATCCTTGTCGACTTCAAGGGCGGCGCGACCTTCATGCACATGGATCGCCTGCCGCACACCTCCGCCGTGATCACCAATCTGGCCGGCGAGCTGCCGCTGGTCGACCGCATGCAGGACGCGCTCAACGGCGAGGTGATCCGGCGGCAGGAGCTGCTCAGGGGAAGCGGGTACGCCTCGCTGTTCGATTACGAGAAGGCCAGGGCGGCCGGCGCGCGGCTGCCCGCGCTGCCGACCCTGCTTGTCGTCGTCGACGAGTTCTCCGAGCTGCTGGCAAGCAAGCCCGAGTTCATCGAGCTGTTCGTCATGATCGGCCGGGTGGGCCGGAGTCTCGGGATACACCTGCTGCTCGCCTCGCAGCGCCTCGACGAGGGCCGGATCCACCGCGTGGAGGGTCACCTGTCCTACCGGATCGCGCTGCGCACGTTCTCCTCGATGGAGTCCCGCAGCGTGATCGGCGTATCGAGCGCATACGAGCTGCCCTCCGCGCCGGGCAACGGTTACCTCCGGGTCGACACCACCAACCTGGTCCGCTTCAAGGCCGCCTACGTGTCCGGTCCGGCTCCGGACGCCCCGGAATCCGGCGACGATGCCGGGACGGCCGAGGCGGCCGGCGAGGTTGTCCCGTTCGGCCTCAGTCAGCGCTCCGCCCAGGGCACCGTGGCGGCACCCGCCAGCCCCGCCCCGGCCGGCGGTCCCGCCGCCGGTCCTGCCCCGGGAGGCCCCGCGAGAGACCGGAACTCCGGCGGCCGGAGCCTGCTCGAGATCCTCGTCGGCAGGCTCGCAGGCGCCGGGCCGTCGGCCCATCAGGTCTGGCTGCCGCCGCTGGATTCCTCGCCGAGCCTGGACCAGCTGCTCCCCGGCATCGTGCCCGACCCGGTGCGCGGCATGACCGTCGGCGGTTACCCGGGGCCTGGCAGCCTGCGGGTGCCGCTCGGCCTGGTCGACCGGCCCTACGAACAGGTACGTGACCTCCTCGTCGCCGATCTGCTCGGGCCCGACGGCCACGTCGGCGTGGTCGGCGCTCCGCAGACGGGCAAGTCCATGCTGCTGCGCACGCTGATGCTGTCCCTCGCGCTGACCCACACGCCCGCCGAGGTCCAGTTCTACTGCCTGGATTTCGGCGGTGGCGGCCTCGCGTCAACCTCGGGGCTGCCCCATGTCGGGTCGATCGCCACCCGGCTGGACAGGGACCGGGCGCTGCGCACCGTGGCAGAGGTCTCCCAGCTCCTGGAACAGCGTGAGCAGCGGTTCACCGCGCTGGGCCTGGAGTCCATGGCCGCCTACCGCGCGGCGCGCGCGGATGGCCGGATCGACGATCCGTTCGGCGATGTGTTTCTCGTCGTGGACGGCTGGGCGACGCTGCGCCAGGACTTCGAGGAGCTGGAGCAGCGGATCGCCGAAATGGCCGCGCGCGGCCTGTCCTTCGGCGTGCACGTGGTGATCTGCGCGGTGCGCTGGTCGGAGATCCGGCCCCGGCTGCGGGACCTGCTCGGCACCCGCTTCGAGCTGCGTCTCGGTGACCCGCTCGAGTCGGAGGTCGGTACCCGGCAGGCGACCGCCGTGCCGCACCGGCCCGGCCGCGGGCTGACACGGTCCGGGCATCACTTCCTCACCGCGCTGCCGCGGCTGGACTCCTGCGCCCGGGTGGACGACCTGACCGCGGCGACCAAGGCGGCGATGGTGGAGATCGAGACGTTCTGGCCGGGACGGCCCGCCTCGGGCGTGCGCCTGCTGCCGACCCGGCTGCCGGCGGCGGACCTGCCCGCGCCCAAGGACGAGGCACGGTTCTGCCTGGGCTGGGACGAGCAGCGCCTGCAGCCGGTCTGGCATGACTTCGCGCACACCGCGCACCTGATGGTGCTCGGCGACGGTGAGACGGGGAAGACCAACGCCCTGCGCCTGATCGCCCGGTCGATCACCAGCCGGTACTCGCCGGCCGAGGCGCGCATCCTGGTCGGCGACCCGGGACGGGCGCTGAACAAGGAGATCCCGGGGGAGTACCGGATCGGGTACGCGGTGGAGACCGAGGCGCTGGCGCAGCTGAGTGCCAGCGCCGCGGTGTCGATGTCTGCCCGGCTGCCCGGACCCGAGATCACGCCCGAGCGGCTGGCGGCCCGTGACTGGTGGCAAGGCCCCCGGCTGTTCCTGCTCATCGACGACTACGACCTGTTCGCCGGGGGCGCCGGGTCGACCGGGCCGATGGCGCCGCTGGTCCAGTTCCTCGCCCAGGGCGTCCACATCGGACTGCACCTGGTGGTTGCGCGCAGCACGTCGGGCGCGATGCGCGCCATGATGGATCCCCTGCTGCGGCGCATGTGGGAACTGGGCAGCCCGGCCCTGCTGCTGTCCTACCCCAAGGAAGAGGGGAAGTTCCTCGGCGAGGCGAAGCCACGCACCCTGCCGCCGGGCCGGGCCCAGCTGGTCACCAGGCGCGATGTCCGGCTCATCCAGACCGGCCTGGTGGTTCCCGGCTAGCCAGAACCCGCCAGCCAGAACCCGCCAGCCAGAACCCGCCAGCCAGAACCCGCCAGCCAGAACCCGCCAGCCACACTCCCTCCAGCCGTACCACAGGAGCGTCATGACCAGCATCACCATCCCCGCCCGAACCGCCTCCGCCGGGAGTGGCGAACTCTGCCGGCTGACCGTCGTCGGGCCGGTAAAGCGAGCCGATCTCGCGGTGCCGGTCACCATTCCGGTCGGCGACCTGCTGCCTTTACTGCTGCGCCAGACGGCTGACGACACCGCCTTCGGCACGGCATGGGTGCTCCAGCGCCTGGGCGAGTCACCGCTGGATCCCGACGCGACGGCCGAGACACTGGACCTGCGCGACGGTGACCTGCTGTACCTGAACCCGGCGCCGGAGGTGCTGCCAGGCATCACTTTCGACGATGTCGCCGTCGGCGTTGCCCGGACGATCTCCGCCCGCCCCGACCAGTGGCGGCCGGCCTTCACCGAACGGCTGCTGCTCGGCCTGGCCGTCATGGTGCTGGCCGCCGTCCCGTTCGGCGTGCTCGGTACCGGCCCAGCCCGGCTGCCCGCGTTGTACCTGGGCCTGGCGGCGGCCGTGCTGACGATCGAATGCGGACTTTTCACCCGCCTGTCCGGCCAGCATCCCGCCGGGGTGCTCACCGGACTAGCCGCGTGCGGGTTCGCGGCGCTGAGCGGCCTCGCGGCGCGGCACGGCCTGGCCAGCGTGCTCGGGCCGGACCGTCAGGATCTGTTCTGGGGCGGGGTGAACGCGAGCATTGCCTGCGTCGCGGTGCTGATCGCCGGCCGGGTGCCGATCGCCCCTTTCGGCGCGGTGCTCGGTACCGGTGCGAGCGCGGTGATCGGATCGGCCGCCGCGCTCGCCCTGCACTGGCAGGCCGCGCAGGCCGCGGCCGCGCTCGCCGTCGTGCTCTTCCTCGCCACCACGCCGGGCCTGCGCCTGGCGCTGCGCCTGGCCGGGCTGCGGGTGCCGCCGCTACCGCGCAATGCCGATGAGCTCGGGCGGGACGTGGACCCGGAGCCTGAGGCGACGGTGATCCGGCGCAGCAGCGCGGCGGCGGCGTATCTCGCCAGCCTCACGGTCACGATGGCGATCGTGTTCACGGCCGCCTTCCTCCTGCTCGTCCGCGAGCCCGGGTGGATTGGCTGGGTCCTGACCACGGTGTTCAGCGTCGCCGTGCTGCTGCGGGCCGCGGACCTGGCAGGGGCGTGGCAGCGGGTACCCCTCGCGGGTGCCGGAACGCTTGGCCTGATCCTGGTTCTCGACTCCCGGGCAGCGCATGCCTCCGCGCCGGGGCGGGTCATCGTCGTGCTAGCCCTGCTTGGCGCCGTGGCGGTGCTGCTCTCCGCCGCTCGGCGCGGCCCGGCCGGCCGGGCGCTGCCGGTCTGGGGGCACACGGCCGGTCTGCTTGAGACCTGGACCGCGATCGCCCTCGTGCCGTTGCTGGCGCAGGTGCTGCACTGGTACGCGTTCTTCCGCTCGCTGACCGGCTGAGGACAACCGATGCAGACCCAGCGCGACCACATGCATGCGTACCAGTTCTCCGCCAACCGGCTGCTCCGGTCGCTCACCGATGGCGACCCGGGCACCGGCGAGGGGCCGCTGCGGCGCGCCAATCTCGGCGCGGTGTTCGGCGTCCTTGTGGCGGTCCTGCTCAGCGGCGGCGCCGTGCTCTACGGCCTGCTCAACCCGGGCGGCGACACCGCGTGGCGCCGCAGCGGCGCCATCGTGGTGGAGAAGGAGACCGGCACCAGGTTCGTGTACCTGGGCGGCGTGCTGCGCCCTACCGCGAACTATGCCTCGGCGAGGCTGATCGCGGGCAGCGGCGCGAGCAGCGTCACGTACGTCTCCCAGAAGTCGCTGGCCAGCGTGCCGCACGGCCAGCCGGTAGGCATCCCGAACGCACCGGATTCGCTGCCTCCGGCCTCGGCGCTGCTGCCCGGCTCGTGGGCGTGGTGCCTGCGCCCCGGCACCGGGCAGACCGCGGGGGGTGCTGGGCCATCGGGGTCCGGGGTGCCCCCCCAGGCCAGTACTGTGCTCGACCTGGCCCCGGCCGGCCGCACCTCGCCGGTCCCCGTCAACCGGCAGATTCTCGTCACCGCCGCCGGCGACCCGTCGGCTGCGGGCTTCGTGCTGTGGAACGACGTCACGTACCCGCTTGGTGACCGGGCCGCCCTGGTGGCGCTCGGACTCGGCAACCAGCAGCCGGTCCTCGCACCCGCATCCTGGCTGGCCACCATGCCCGCCGGGCCGGCCTTCGCCCCGGCGGTCATTCGCGGCGCGGGCAAGGCCGGGCCTGCCATCGCGGGCCGGCAGGCCAAGGTCGGCGAGCTTTTCCAGACCTCGGTCGCCGGCGCCGAAGAGTTCTACGTGCTGCGCCCCGATGGCCTGGCCCCGATCACCCGCACCGAGGCCGCGCTGTTCGCCATCCGGCCAGGCGCCCCGGCGCCCGTGACGGTCGGCCCGGCCGACATCGCGGCGGCGCCCGCCTCGTCCGACCGGTCGCTGCTGCACCGCCTGCCGGATCCCTTGTCCGGCACTGGCACCACCTTCGACCCGGGGAACAGCGCGCTGTGCGTGCTGCGGAACTCGCCTGGGCAGCCGGCCCAGCTCACAGTCGTCACCGAACAGCAGGCGGCGATCGCCGGCGCCGTCGGCGTGCTCGTGCCCGCGGGCCGGGGAATGCTCGCCGAACCGCCGCCGCCCAGCCCGTCCGCCGTGCAGCGGCCCTACTTGATCACGGACTCCGGCAGGAAGTACGCGATCACCAGCGGGAGTGCGGTCGCGGCGCTCGGATACTCATCGGCCGCTCCCGTCATGATCCCGGACGAGGTGCTGCAACAGGTACCCGACGGAGCCACCCTGGACGTCACCGCGGCGGAGGAGCCTGCCCCATGACAGCCGGCCCGGTAACACGAGGCCTCATGAAACGAGCCCCCATGAAACGAGCCCTCGTGAAACTAGCCCCCGTGAAACTAGCCCCCGTGAAACTAGCCCCCGTGAAACTAGCCCCCGTGAAACTAGCACTGAGGCGGCGCGGCCCGGGGAGGCCGCGCTTCCACCCCGGCGAGCCGCCGCGACCGGAATCCCGGCGCGTCCCCACGCCGCCATGGCGCAGTCCGGCCGTGGAGCAGCGTAACCTCCTCGGCTCTGACGCGATCGCCGAACCGCTGCCCGCCGGCGTGTGGATTCACCCATATTTAGGCCGAACGGAATGCCCTCCGCGGGGGGTCTTGGGGGGTCGTCCCCCCAGGCCAGCATGGTGGCCGGACCACTCAGGCGCAGGCGCCGACCCGGGCGCAGGCGCAGATCCGGACGCCGCTGCCGATCCGGATGCCGCTGACGCACCGGGGGCGGCAGCGGCATCCGAACACCGGCAATGGCTGACTACCCACCTCGTACCCCGGCCGGATGAGCTGGGCGTGGTGCTCGGCCGGCCTGGCGCGGCCGCCCTTCCGCTTGAAGCGGTTGGCCGGTTCTGGAAGCTCCTTCCCGCCCAGTCGCGCGCCGCCGTGCGGTTCGTTCGCTACGGCCCGGTCGCCGTGCCGCCTGAGACGCTCGGCCAGGAGCTGGCGGACCTGGTCAGCCATCCGGTCGTCGTGTGCACCGGGGTAACCGTGGCAGCCCCGACGGCTGGCCAGCAGGTTGAGACGTGGACTATCGGCACGGATGGCACTCTGGGGTGGCACCCGCTGGTGCTGGAACTGGGATACCTGCCGCGGCACGCCACCGGCGGCCTGCCGTCGGCCCCCGCGCTCGTGCGCCACCGGCCGCCTATCCCGGAATTGCCCCAGATCTCGCCAGGTGTCTACCAGTATGCGCCGGACGCGGTGCTCGAGGTGACGCTGAGCGGGCTGTGGATGCGGTCGGCCGCCCAGTCATCGGCCGCCCAGTCATCGGCCGCCCCTGTCCGTGCCGTCCCGCTCGATCCCGCCCGCGCCATGTTCTTCGTTGACGCCGATCCGCCCGGCGCGGCCGGGCGGATGCGCTCACTCGCGAGGGAGGCGCTGTGGCGCCTCGACCGCACGCTACTGAGTTCGTGCCACGTCCTGCCCGCTGACCGCGCCGCCGCCGTTGTTGCCTACGCCCAAGGCCCGGCCCCGGGCGACCACATACCCGAAACCCCCGCACCGGAGTCCGCGCCGTTGCCCGGGGCTGGCCTTGCCGGCCGCTGGGATCCGGCTTCGGGGGAGCGGATCCCCGGAGTCCCCGCACGGGTGCCCGCGCCGCTGCTCGCCGACCCTCCGCCGGTCGGCCCGCACCCGGCATCCGTTGCCGAGACTGTACCCGCCGACCCGCCCAGGGCCCCGATGCCAGCCACGTCACTCGAGCGCGCCGCCCCGGCTGAGAGCCTCGCCCCGACCAGCCTCTACTTGCCCCGGCTACGCTCGCCGCAGGGTCGATCGATTTCGTCGCCTCGGCGTCGGCCGCCTGGCCAGGCGGCCCGCCGGGGAACGTCCTGCCTGGCGGGGCTCCGCCCGGCCAGGTGCTGGCCGACGGGCCACGCGGTGACGGGCACGCCCCTGGCGCGGTCGGGGTGCCCCGCGCCGCGCCTGTGCCGGGGCCGGCGGCGTCGGCTATCCCGCCGGCCCGGGGCATCGGGCAGGAACGCGAGTGGTTTCGCAGCAACCTGGGCCGGGAACACGAGGCGGCCGCGGGACCCGTGACCCGCGTGCTTTCCGGGGCCCCCGGCCTGCTGGCCAGCGCCCGTATCGCGCCCGCTGACGCGCTCACTGACCTGGCCGCCACGCACCTCTACCTGACGGGCCAGCTCGGGCCGCTGGACGAGGCGGTGCGCGGCGCGCGGGTCGGACCGCACACGCCCCTGGCCCGCTGCGTGGCGTCCGGGCTCGCCCTGCTGCCATCCTTCCGGGGCGCCACGGCGGCGCGTGCCATGCTTTCTGACGCGGAGCGGCAGTGGTACGCCGCGCGTGAGCTGGTGACCGAGTGGGCCTTCTGCCGGACGCTGACCAGCCTGGACAGGCCCCTCAATCCCCCCCGCGGCGCCACAGGCACCCGGCTGCCGGGGAACGTGGACGTGCTGATCTGGTCGCTGACCGGCCGCAGGACCAGCCTGCTCGATCCCGGCCTCCCCGACCAGGTGATCTTCCTGCCCGGGACGAGCTTCAAGGTGCTCCGGGCGGATCACGATCGGCCCGGGATCTTGCTGCGTGAACTGTCCCCTTCGGAGATCGGCGTGGAGGGCCAGGTCGAACTCGGCCGTGTACCGCTCGATGACCTCGCGCTGCGCGGCCTGGAGCAGGCGGCCGAGGGGTGGCGCGAAGCGCGCGAAGCGCGCGGCGCCGGTGCGGACACTCCGGCGGTACCACCCGGCATGTTCACCAGCCCGCCAGGACTGATCACCGAGGTCGGGCCGCCACCCTGCTTCCGTTCGGGCGAAAATGCCGTTCCCGCACCGGAGGTGTCCACGTGACCAGGCAGGTGCTGCTGGTCTCGCGAGATCAGCCCGGCGCGCACCGGTCCATCGCCGGGGCGCTGCGCGAGGCGCGCGAAGGGGCGCTGATCAAGGTGGCCGCCGGGCAGTACGATGAGCAACTCGTGATCACGACGATGGTGACGATCGCCCCTGAGACGACGCCGGGCAGCGTGCGCATCAGCTTCGCCGCTGGCACGACCATCGCCGTCGAGGCCGCCGGGCACCTCTTCGGCCTGGTCGTATCCGGACACGACGAGCAGGCGCCCGTCATCGACGTCCGCGGCGGCGAGGCGGCCCTGGACGGCTGCGAGATCTCAGGGGCGGCGTGGACCGCGATCCTGGCGCGGGGACAGGGGACGCTGGCCGTGCGCGATTGCCGGATCGGCAACGCCTTCGGCGCCGGGATCGTGATCGCCTCCCCCGGCTCGAACCTCGTGGAAGCCACGACCATCACCGATGTCGGCTCCTCCGCGCTCGTGATCGCCGAGCGGGGGCGGCTGACGGCGCGGGGCTGCCTGCTTGACCGGCCGGGCGGCAACGGGATCTGCGTCAACGGCCAGGGACACGCGATGGTCGACGACGTGCGGATTGTGGCGAGCGGCAAGCCGGCCATCGCCGTCGAGCAGGCCGCCGACGCGAACCTGAGTAACGTGCGGGTCAGCGCGAGCCAGGGGCTCGACGCCTACCTCGCCAGCCGGGGCACGGTCGTCGTGACGGGCGCCGCGTTCAGCGGGTCGGCCGGGGTGTCGGTACACATCGCCGGCGGCGCCAGCCCGGTGCTGCGTGACTGTGCCATTGCCGGGGCGGCCCGGACCGGGCTGCACGTCACCGGTGGTTCACGGCCCCGGCTTGAGGACTGTGAAATTGCCGACACGCCGGTGGGCGCGGTCGTCGAGGCGGGCAGTGCCGCCGAATTCACCCGCGTGGCGCTGCGGCGCGCGGCCCAGGCGGGCGTACTCGTCACCGCCGCCGCTGCCGAGTTCGAGAACCTCGTCATCACCGGGACACCGGTGGGCATCTCGGGCCGGGACTCGGCCAGCCTGGTGCTTCGCGACGCTGAGCTGACCATTGGGCTGACTACGGGGCCGGGCACCGGGCCAGGCGCGGGGCCGACTTCGGGCATCGACCTGGCAGGCGGCGCCAGGGGCAGCTTCGCCGAGGTCGTTGTCAGCGGCGCGGGCGGCCACGGGATCGCACTGGCCGACGGTGGCCAGGCGACGGTGGAAGCCGCCCGGCTTCGCGGCTGCGACGTGCTGGTGGGCGCCGGCGCCCAGCTCAGCCTGCGCGACACGGAGATCGCCGAGTCCGCCGGGGACGGGATCAGGGTCCTCGGGTCCGGTTCGCTGACCGCGGTCGGCTGCCGCATCCACGACGCCGGTGCCCACGGCGTCAACGTTCACGCCGCTGGAACGGCCAGGCTGACCGGCTGCGCGATATACGGCAACGGCGGCGACGGCCTGCGCAGCGCAGACGACGACGATCTCGATGTCGGCGACTGCGATATACGCGACAACCGCGGGATGGCCGTCAACCAGCCGTCGCCCGCCGAGGCCGGAAGGCCGCGCCACATCGGCACGGGACCGCTGTGGGAGCTGGACGGGCTGGTCGGTCTGGTCAGCGTGAAACAAGAGGTCACCGGCCTGATCAACCTCAACAAGATGGCGCAGCGGCGGGAAGAGATGGGGCTGCCGATGCCGCCGATGAGCCGGCACCTGGTCTTCGCCGGGCCACCCGGTACCGGCAAGACCACGGTGGCGCGTCTCTACGGCGCGGTGCTCGCCGAGCTTGGCATCCTCACCCAGGGACACCTTGTCGAGGTGTCGAGGGCCGATCTGGTGGCCCAGATCATCGGCGGTACGGCGATCAAGACCACCGAGGTCTTCACCAGGGCGCTGGGCGGCGTGCTGTTCATCGACGAGGCGTACACGCTGACCAACCAGTCCAAGGGCACCGGACCCGACTTCGGCCGGGAGGCCGTGGAAACGCTGATGAAGCTGATGGAGGACCATCGGGACGAGGTCGTGGTCATCGTCGCCGGGTACTCCGAGCAGATGGACCAGTTCCTGTCCTCCAACCCCGGCATGGCCTCACGGTTCTCCCGCACGGTCGAGTTCCCGAACTACAGCGTCGCGGAGCTGGTCACCATCGCGCGGAATCTGTGCGCTGCCCACCGGTACGAGCTCGGCGACGCCACGCTGGCCGCGCTGACGCGCCACTTCGAGCAGCTGCCTAAGGGGCCGACCTTCGGCAACGGGCGGATCGCCCGCAAGGTGTTCGAGACGATGGTGAGCAACCAGGCGTCGCGGCTGGCCGCGGAGCCGTCTGCGGCCGACTCCGAGCTGAGCGTGCTCCGGCCAGAAGACATCGAGCCCGTGGCCGCGACGGGACCGGCCGGAGCGCACCCGGGGCAATCGCACACCGGGCAACCGCACACTGGGCAGCCGCAGCGCCAGCCCGGTCCGGGCCTGCGGGGACTCGCTGGCCTTGTCGGCATCCAGGCGGTACGCGACGGCCTGCACGACCGGCTGCTGCGGCTGGTGGAGTCGCGCCGCAACGGAGAGCCCATCGCCGGGCTCGGCAACCTCATCGTCGAGGGCGCACCGGGCAGCGGACGGCGGAGCGTGGCCTCGCTGTACGCACGCTCCCTCGGGGAGCTTGGCCTGGTGTCGACCGGCGCGATGCGCCAGCTGCCGCTGTCCGGCTTTCCGGCGCGGTGGCCGGGCCAGGCCGGGGCGTTCGCGGCGGCGGTGTTCAACGACGCCGAAGGCGGCGTCCTGCTGCTGCAGCTGGACGCCGCCTTCGCAGGGCTGCCGGCCGGGCAGCAGCTGGCGATCCTCGAGGCCCTGCCCCTCGCGGTCGCCACGCACCCCCAGGTCACGTTGCTGCTCTCGGGCGAGCCGCCCTGGCTGGCGCGGCTGCTAGGCAAGCGAACCGACCTGGCCGCCTGCTTCGCCGGACGAGTGGTCTTCGCCGCGTATTCAGCCGCTGAGCTGGCCGAGCTGGCCCGGCGGTACCTGCTCGCCCACGGCTGCGACCTCGACGAGCCGGCGGCCGGCCAGCTCGCCGGGTACTTCGCGGCATCCCCCTCGCGCGCTGGCGTTCCTGACGCCCACGAGGTGGCCGCCCGCCTGGCCCGGACCGCGACCTCCCGGACGGTGAGCGCCGACGACCTCGCCGTCCTCCGCGTCGGCCACGAAGACCAAACAGCGGACGAACCCGCGGCGCTGGTTGACGCCTAGGGCGCCGCGGATATACCTCGTGCCGGTGTGGCGCTGCTCGCCGGGGCTGTCTGCGAGATGAGGCCGTCAGGCGGGGCGGCGGCGGTGCAGCAGCCAGACCGTGGCGCCGAGCGCGGCGGCGGTGAGCGCGACGAACAGGCCGGCCTCGATGAACTGGAAGGTCCAGAACCGGTCGGCGGGCTGGTAGGTGATCACGTTCTGGGTTCCTTGCTGATTGCCGCTGATACTGAACACCCAGTCCCCGATGTGGCCGGTTGCCGGTGGCAGGAAGCCGATGCCGGTGCCGCACCCGTACGCGCGCGGGCAGTTCTGCCGAAGGAGCGTGAGGGGTGCCTGGAAGTTGGGGCGGAGCAGGAACTCGACGACGAGGCGGATGGTCAGCCACGGGATGAACGCGGCGATCATGGCCGGGATGCTGCGGCGCACCAGCAGCCCGGCCAGGACGGCGAACCCGAACGCGCACAGGATGTAGGCGGTGAGGACCGGGCCCTCGAAGTCGTAGATGTTGTGCAGGAAACGGCCGGTGAGCTGGTCCATCGGCGCGCGGTACCAGGTGATCACCGCGGTCATCGCCGCACCCAGCAGGATGAGCCCGCCGGTGACCAGGGCCAGCTTGGTGGCCAGCCACCGGGCCCGCGGGACGGTCTGGCTCCAGGCCAGCCGCCAGGTGCCGAATTCGAGTTCCCTGGCGATCAGCGGCGCGCCGATGAGGACCCCGAGCAGCCCGGGGGCTATCAGGAGCACGGCCCAGAACGCGATGTTGACCGCAGAGCCGAACTGGTCCGTGAAGGCCGTGACGGCTGCCGGGCAGCCGGTCCCCTGGCTGCGAGCCAGGCAGGCGGCGAGGCCGTCGTGGCTGAACGCCGTGCGCATCGAAGTGCCGAGCAGGATCGCGTACACCGCCAGGGCGGCGAGCACGCCCAGGCAGGCTATGGCCTGGCTGCGGTGCTGCCGCCAGCTCACCCAGATCATCGCGTTACCTCCTTCGCGGTCGGCCCGGGCCGCGTCGCGGCCAGGATGGTGTCGTCCGCGGTCGCCATTTCCGGGCGGCGCTGCAGGTAGGCCATGATGAGCTGTTCGAAGCCCACCGGGTCGGCCTGCCACCCGGGGCGCCGCCGCGCCGCCAGCCGGGCCGGATCGGCGCGGACCACGATGGTGGAGTGCCGGTCGCTGTCGGTGCGGTGGATGGGGAACCCGGGAAGCTCCGCGTCGGGGGTCGCGCGGGGGACGGTGAGCAGCCGGTGCGCGGCGAGCAGGTCATCGGCCGGCCCCGCTACCCGCACCTGTCCGCCGGTGAGCACGATCAGCCAGTCGCACAGCCGCTCCAGCTCGGAGACCACGTGCGAGGCGATGATGACGGTCAGGCCGGTGCCGGCGGCCGAGGCCATCACCTCCCGCATGAACTCCAGCCGGGCGACCGGGTCGAGGCTGGAGACCGGCTCGTCGAGCACCAGCAGCGGCGCGTGCTTGGCAAGCGCCATGGTCAGCGAGACCTGGGCCCGCTGCCCGCCGGACAGGGCCTTGACCTTGCGTGTGAGCGGGATGCCGAGCGCGTCCATCCGCGCCGCCGCCAGCCTCTGATCCCAGCTGGGATTCATCGCCCGGCCCAGGCGGAACATGTCCGCGACGCTGAAGTCGCGGTACAGCGGATGATCCTGGGCGACGTAGCCGACCCGCGCCAGCCTGGCCGCCACATGCGCGCGCGAGGTCACGCCGAAGACCGACACCTGCCCTTCGGTCGGCTCGAGCAGCCCGATGATCATCTCCAGCAGGGTGGTCTTGCCCGCGCCGTTCGGGCCGACCAGCCCTGCGATCGCTCCGGCCGGCACCTCAAGCGTGCAGTCGCGCAGCGCCCACACCTGACCGTAGCGTCGGCCGAGTCGGTCGGCCCGCAGGGCCGGGGCACCGCCGCCGGGGTCTTGCTGGGTCATCAGACCCTCTCTTTCCTCATGTCGTGGCGGGCCACGGCGATCAGCGCCGTCACCGCCTCGTCGCCGAGCCCGGCCTCTTCGGCGGCCCGGAGCCATTCCTCTAGCGACGCGCGCAGGGCCTGCTGCGCGTCCGGCACGACCGCAGACGAGGAGGCCGTGATGAACGTGCCCTGCCCCGGCCGGCCACCGGCCAGCCCCTCATGCTCAAGCTGCCGGTACGCCTTGACCACCGTGTTCGGGTTGATCACCAGGTCGGCGGCGACGTCCTTGACCGTCGGCAGGCGGTCACCCTCCCGCAGGTAGCCCAGCAGCAGCGACTGCCGCACCTGGTGGACGAGCTGCAGGTAGGGCGGGACGCCGGAGGAGCCGTCGAGCCGGAACCGGAACATCCGCCTTCTTCCATCATGACATTATACTATGATGTTGGTATAACGGTAAAAGCTACATGCGGTGCTGTCAAGCAGGCACCGGAGGTCACACCGGATCCGCCGACGGCCTGACATCGTGATCGTGAAACGGCCGTGCGCCCGGGGTGGTGCGTCCGAGGGCAATTCCATGGTCCCTTCGGGCAGTGACAGCGTACATTCCTTTCGCTTTGGCGGTGCGAGAGTAATGATTGGTACATCCGATAAGCGGTGCCGACTCACACCGGGAGACAGGGGATCTAATGAGCAGCCCAGGCTCGGGAACTTCGGTAGATATTCACGCCATGACAATCGCACAGGGTGATTTCCAGAACGCCCTCGACCAGGTCAACACCGCGTACAGCGACATGGACGAGCAGCGGGGCACGCTGGCCGCCAACTGGACCGGCGAGGCGAGCTCGATTTTCGGCGGAGCGCTGCAGAGCTGGCTGGACGACTTCAGCACTGTGAAGAATCAGCTCACCACCATTCTGGAGACACTGTCCGCCAACACCGGCGTGTACGCCAGGACCCATGAGGGCTCACAGCAGGTCGCCAGCAGCTTCAAGTCCGGCCTCGGTGACCTGACCGGGCTCCCCGGCCTTTAAGCCGTCCAGTCAACTATTACCGAGCACCGGAGCTATCAGATGACTACGTACACCGTCAACATGTCCAATGTGCAGGCCGTGGCCGACGAGATGGCCGCTATCTCCCAGCAGATCAACGCCATGCTGCAGGAACTTGAAGCCAATGCGCAATCGCACCTGGCCAACTGGACCAGCAACGCGCGGGATGCGTATAACACCGCGAAGATCAAGTGGGACGCGGCCGCCGGGGACATGGCGGTACAGGCGCAGAGCGCGCAGAGCGCGCTGTCGCAGATCAACGACGCCTACGCGAACGCCGAGTTCCAGGGACTCGGCCTCTGGGGCGCCTGATGCCGGTAGTAGCGCCAAGGAACCCGCCGCCGCCGAAGCCCAAGGGGCCGCCACCGGCGTGGTGGGATGGGAGCGTTCCGTCGGGGGATTCGCGCCAGCAATGGTCGCAGAGCGAATGGCAGACGGCGAATATGCCGAATCTCCCGCCGGTTCCCGGCGCGAGCGGCAAGGGTCACACCGTGGTGAACACCGAAGCGCTTGCCACGTTCAGGACCGTCGTCAACGCCATGATCGATCCGGTGAGCCAGGCCAGGGCCAAGGTCGCGACGGTCAGCGTCGCGCCGGGCGCGTTCTTCGAGGCGGATCAGATCAGGACCACCATCAATGGCGCCCAGGGAACCACGCACCAGCAGCACGTGGCGCTCGGGGCGCTCGGCAACGCCCTTACCGCCATGCGTGACGGCCTCGACGCCATGATCCGCAAGTACACCAGTACCGAAGAACTGAACAATGCAAAGGCCAATGACGTCAACCTGGATCTGGCGCTGGCCGAAGGGTACTTCGGTCAGCTGGTTCCGGGCGGCGGCGGCGGCAGCGGTTCCGGGTCGGGATCAGGAACGGGAACCGGATCCGGCGGATAGCGGCGGACCCGTTTCAGGAAGCAGTATCTTATTTAGCAACGGCGAGGAAGCGCACAGATGACGAGTCCCCCATCTCCCCCATCTGGGTTTACCCAGGCTCCCGACGGCATGCTCGTCGGCAGTGTCTCAGGTAGTCATGGTAGTCAGGGTGATTACACTCAATGGACGTGGTACGAGATCGAGGCCGCGATCTTCGGGGCCGTTGACTGGCAGAACAACAATGACTGGGCCGAGGCCTACGCCGTGTCGAATCCGCAGACCCTGGCCGATGCGGCAGCCGCGTACTACTATGTCACGACTGCCCTGTACCTGGTCGCGGACAATATGCTCGCGTACGGGAACGCCCTCGCCGGAAAGGACGACTCTCCCTGGCGGGGTGACGCGGGAGGCGCGTTTCACACCATGGTGACCAAATTCTCCGCGCAGGTGAAAGCCAACGCCGATGTGCTGAGCGGCGGTCCCACCGCGGCGGATTCCGTGCCAAATCAGCTGCTCAACCTGGGAAATGGCCTGGCGTGGGCGCAGTGGCAGGTCAAGGCCGTCGAACAGTGGTACGCCCGGCAGGCGAGCCAACTCGACAAGCTGTACGGCTTCGCCGACCCGGCGATGACCGGTTACGCTTCGATCGGCGACTACGAGTCCAGCATGCTCACCACCGAGATGCGGGCCATCATGCAGAAGCTCGTCACCGTCGCACCTGTGGGCTACACGCTGACGGTCGACCCCATCGTGCCGCCGACGAATGGCACGAATACCACGACTCCGCCTCCGCCGCCGGCTACTGTGCCGCCGCCAGCACCCCCGCCCCCGCCGCCGGCCACAGGGGCTCTGCCGCCGCCGCCCACTGTGGGCGCGCTCCCGCCGCCCCCAGCGATCAGCGCGCTCCCGCCGCCCCCTGCCACCGGCGCGCTCCCGCCGCCACCCAGCCTGACGGGTCCATCGGGCCCCAACGCGAAGAACCTGCTGGCGACACCAGGATCTAGCGGCCCGCTGTCGCTCAGCGGTCCGCCGCCACTGGGCGTATCGGGGCTTCCCAGCCTCCCGCCCGGCTCGGTGAATCCGGCGATGAACGCCGTGCTCAATCCTGGCGGCGGACCGCTCCCGCTGGCGGGCATGCCCTCGCCTTCGTCGCTGCCGAACCCGGCCCTGTCCTCGGGCGTACCAGCTTTCCTGCCGGGCGCCATTCCCCTCCCGGGCCTGAGCGGCCTGAGCGGCCCGAAGAAGAACCTCGCCACCGACAGCGCGTCCGCGGGCGCTCCGGGTCTCGCCCCGTTGCCATCCGGGCTCCCCGCACCATCCGGGCTCCCCACGTCATCCGGACTTCCTGGCGGCCTCCCCGCCAGCGGCGTACCGGGGCTCCCGTCGTTGCAGTCGTCCGGGCCCGCCACCGACGCTGGCCTGGTCCCCGGGGCAGCCGGGCTGACGGGCTCAGCGGGCGGAATGCCGATGATGCCTCCGCCCATGGGCATGGGCATGGGCGCACCCCCGCCCACCAGCGAACCCTCCGACGCCTCCGGCCTGCTCGCCAGGGAGGCAACCCACTTCCAGGCCGCGCCCGCCCCTAACCTCACCGCTGCCGAGGTCGGCGCCACCAACGGCGCCAGCGGTGGCGGCCCCGGCCTGACGGAAGGAATGCCGATGATGCCTCCGCCCATGGCCATGGGCATGGGCGCGGTTGCGAGCACAGCAGGGACGGAGCCCTCGGACGCCTCCGGCCTGCTCGGCAGGGACGCGACAGCATGGACCGAAGACGACGCACGCGAAGCCGGTCACGCGGCGGCGGGCGAGGCTGGTTCTGCGTCGGGCGCCGCCGCGGGCGGTGCTGACCTGAGCGGTGCTGACCTGAGCGGTGCCAAGACCGCCGCGGCCGGATCAGCACCTGACCAGGCCGCCGCCGGGGAGCGGACCGGACCACCCGTCGGCCGGCTTCCCGTGCTCAGCCAGCGCGACGCGCTGGAAGACGTCGCCGCGTGGGGTGCCGCGTCCGCCGCCCTGCTGTTCGCCTCCCGGGCAGGGGGCGGCCGGCGCGGCGGCGAATACGGTGACGGCCTGACCAGCGGTGCCGTCTCAGCCGGCGACGCGGCCTGGCTCGACCCGGATGACGCCGGTCTCACCGGCGCCGCCCCGCATGACCCGGCGGCGCCGCCCGGGGCATCCGAGCCCGACGTCGATCCCGGGCTGGCGGTGTGGAAGTCTAAGCCGGCCCCGCCCGCTGCTGGCGCCGAAGGCGGGGCGGCGCGGTCCGCCCGCGCGGCACTGGGGCTTTCCCTGCTGCCCGGCCCGGCGGCGCCGGACCCCGGCGAGGCTCCAGCGGCGGACGGGACGGCCGACGCCGGGGACGGCCACGCGGACGAGAAGGGCGGCGGCAAGAGCATCGCGGACCTGCTCGTGCAGGAGGCCGCGCTGTGGGGCGCCTGGAAGGGCGACTCCGGCGCGCTCGAGTGAAGACAGCCACCCTAACGCTCGCGCTTGACTTAACAGCCACCACGCTCCCGTTCGGCAGATAAAAGATCTTTAAGCCTAACGGGAGCGCGGCGTGGGTCACCGGCAGATAACGAGGAGGTGTCGTGGTGACTGCGGATTTCTCGCAGGTGGTCGATGGGCTTTTCGAGCAGTACCGTGCCCGGCGGGCGAAGGCCACCGGGTTGCAGCAGAAGATCAGGGAGATCTCGGCGAGTGCGACCGCGCCCCGCCAGGTGGTCCGGGTAACCGTGACCGCGCAGGGTGAGGTGCGAGCCGTCGAGTTCCCCGTCGGTGCCTACCGGCGGATGCCCGCGCCGGAGCTGGCGGAGGTGCTGATGTCGACGCTGGCCGAGGCCAGGGACAAGGCGCGGGCCGAGCTCGCAGATCTTGTATCGGCCGAGGTGTCGCCGGAGTTCGCCCGGCTGGTGCGGGGCGACGCCGACGCGGGCCAGCTGCTCCCGGCCGAGCCGATGATGCCGGCGGTCGTGCGCGAGTACCTGCGGTCGGGCCGGCCTGACAGCCAGCTCGCCGCGGTTGCGCTGCCGGACCTGGGAAGCTCGCTCGGAGGTGAGTCCGGTGAGCGGTGACCTCTCGGTTGACACCGGGCTACTGCAGGCGTCGGCGACGTCATTCGGCGATCTTGGGCGGCGCGTGCGGGACATCACTACGAACCTGACGACGGTGATCGGCGAGGTGGGTGCGTGCTGGGGAGATGACACCACGGGTAAGCAGTTCGAGGCGCAGTACAAGCCGCCGGCGGACCAGACGGCCGAAGGGGTGACGGGCCTCGGGCAGGTGCTCTCCGGTACCGGCGACGGGCTGACCGTCACGGCAAAGGCGTTCACCGTGACCGAGGACGGGAACACCCGGGCCGCCCGCGGCGCGGCCGGGCTCGGCTAGCCGGACGCGGCGGGACGGCTGTCATGACGATCAACTTTCCGGAGGGCCTGCGGTGGGTGGGCGAGGCGCTGGGGCTCGGGGACTTCCCGAAGGGTGACGAGGACAAGCTGCGGCTGCTTGGCGAGGCCTGGACCGTCACCGGGCAGCAGCTCGACGGGCTGGCAGGGGATATCGCCTCGGCGCGCGACAGCGTGCGGTCCGGGCTGCAGGGGGCCACGGCCGACCAGTTCACCAGCTACATCACTCAGGTCAGCAGCGCGGTGGGCCCGATCGCCGAGAGCGCGGGGCAGCTCGGCCAGAGCTGCCAGGCCGTGGCCGTCGAAATCGAGTACGCGAAGCTGATGTACATCTTCACGCTGGCGTGGCTGGCGGTGGAGATCACCATGCTGATCGACTCGCTCTTCGGTGCCCCCGCGGTGCCCGCGGTAGAGGCCGCCGGGCAGTTCACCATCGAGCAGATCATGAAACAGCTGCTGAAGGCGGTCGCGCGGGAAGTCGGGGTACAGGTCGGGATCAGCGGCGCGGTCCAGGTCATCCAGTGGGCCAAGCACGAGCGGAAGGGCCTGGACTTCAAGATCCTCGGCGAGGCGGCGGCGACCGGGGCGGTCGCGGGCGCCACCGGCGTCGCTTTCCATGCCGGGGTCCATTTCCTGCCGCCGGGGCTGACCAGGAATGCGTTCGGCGAAGTGGTCACTTCCGCGGTGATCGGCGCCACTCAGGCCGGCGTGGTGATGGGCATCAACGATGCGATGTTCGGTGTCGATCCCAGCCAGGTCGGCTTCGGGATCCTGGCGGGCGGCCTGTTCGGCGGGGGAGCGTCCGCTGGCGGTCGGCTGCTGCGCAAGCCGCCTCCCGAGGACACCGTGGCGTTGCCGGACCTGCATGGCCTGCCGCGGCTCGACGTCGCCGTACCGCAGCTCGACGTCGCCGTGCCGCCGGTCCACGACACCATGCCGCAGGCTGGCGGCACCGCGCCCAGGCCCGTGGATGAAGTCAACGTGGGGGAGCGGCCCGCCACGCTCATCGCCGAGCCCCAGGCCAGCACCCCCCATCTCGCGACCGTCCCTGAGCCGCTTGGCGGTACCGCGAGCCTGGCCGGCGGCAAGGTCTCCGGTATGGACGGCACCGGAGGCGGCCGCTTCGCACAGGAAGTCGTCAGCGGGGCACCGGGGCAACCGTCCGCACTCCAGGGACACGCCGGTGAACAGCCAGCCGGGACCCAGCGGCTGCCATCACCCGACGCCGCTCACGACCCGGCGGTACTGGCCCCGTACGCTGAACCGGCCGACGTCGGCGCGGCCACCGCGGCCACCGCGGGCACCGTCTCCGGTACCGTCCGGCCCACGGACAACCCCGCCAGTGCGCCACCGGCAACAAGCAACGCGGGCGTACCTGCCACTGAGCGGCCGACCGAAGCCCTCCTCACGTCGGCGGCACCGCCCGGAGCCATCGACGCGGCACGGCGCGCGGCCATCGATACCGTGTCCGGGCATGCCCTCCGCGAACCCCCCGGCGTCAACCCGGTCTCGTCGCTCGACAAGATCGGCAATGCGACGGCACCGCCCGTCATCCACCCGGCCGCTCATCCGGCGCCGGAGGACCGGCGGGCGGCGGGCGGGTCCTCGCTCGCTCAGGCACCTCCAGTGCAGCGGCTGCCGCTGGAGACCGCGTCCCGCCCGCCGGACCCGCCGCACACGGCAGACTCGTCCCGCCCGCCGGGTCCATCGTTCATCGCGGACCCGGATACCCCGCGTCCGCCGCGCGGGGGAGCGGGCGAGTTCGCGCCGTCGCCGTCGTACGCGCCGCATGACGACCCCCGGGTCGCCCAGTGGTCCGACGCGCAGCGGCGGCTGAACGACGTCTACGATCAGCGGCTGACGGACGAAGCGACGCGGGCGGCGCACGCCGCGCGGATTGAGCAGCGTGTCAATGGGGCCTTCGACGCCTGGAAGGCCGGCCGGGGCGATGGCCTGTCCGCCGATGTCCTGGCCGGGGTGCAGGGGCGGGCGCACGAGATGCTGGACCGGCGCCTTGACCCGGAAGGCCAGCACAGCGACGAGGTCTTCGCCGGACTTGGCGAGGATCTCGATATCGCACTGGCGCGTGAGATGGCTAACGTGAACGGTCGGCAGCACTTCGATCAGGTATTCAGCGAGTGGCTCGGCTCCCGCCAGGGGCAGGGCGAGCCGCGTTTCCCGCTCGATCTGTCGGCCGAGCCCGTGGCGGCCGTCCGCGAGCATATGTCCACGGTGTGGAGCGACAGGGTCGGCGCGCAGGCGGAACGGCTGTTCGCCACCCACGCCGACGTCACCACGCACCTCGCCGCGCGCGTCGAGCAGGCCGGTGACCGGCTGACCCGGCTCGGCGAGGGCTTCCGCAACGATCTGGATCTGCGCGCCGCCTACCAGACCGTCCACCGTCAAGGGCTGAACGCGGTCGGCCGCGCCGGCGAGTCCTGGCACGAAGACCTGGGGGCCGAGGATCGCCGGATGCTGGACGAGCTCGGCGTGCCCGGCGGGCCGCTGTCACAGCCCAGCATCGCCGCCGTGGCTAACCGGCACGCCGACCGGCTGCGCGAGGACTTCACCGAGGTGTTCGGCTCGACCGACTCGGCGGCCGAGTTCCGCGGTGATCTGCCTGGCGCGCTCAGCCGGTGGAGCGAGCGCCAGCGAACGCACGACGCCGGCCTCGCCGACGACCTCGCCACTCAGGCGATCCGGGAATGGAGCATCACCAGGATTGTCGACGCGGTCGAACACGCCGCCACCACGTTCACCGAAGGGCTAACCCGGCTTGGCCCCGGTTTCACAGAGACGTTCGGGCTAGCCGGGCACACGCTTACCGACCATGACCTCAACCAGGTCAAGGCCAGGCTGGCCAGCCAGGCCGACGCCGCGGCACAGCGATTCCGCGACCCCACGCCACCAGCAGGCGACGACACCGCACGGCCGGCCGGACCCGGCGCCACCGAGGCCGGCTCATCAGCAGAGCGGCTCGCCCAGCTCACCCGCACCCTCGACGACCTGACCCGCCCGGGCACCCTGCACGACCACATCGGGGTGGCGGCCGCCCGCGAACGGACCGTCACCCGGGCCGCGCGGGACGCCGCCGCGGTCGCCGCGGCCTGGCAGGCCCGTTACCCGGGAAGACCGCTCACGCACACCGCGACCGAGAGGATCACTACCGGATACACCGGGCGGATCTCCGCCGCGTTCGATTCCCTGTTCCGGCCCGGCGCATCCGCCGAGGACCTGCCGCGGCGGCTCGCCGACTGGGGCCGTCAGCGCCACGACCTCGGTGCGGACCTCCCCGCCCACGTCGCCTTCGAGTCCGAGGCTGGCCCGGCACTCGCCCACGCTGGCCGCGCCTACCGCGGTCTCAGCGAAGGGCGCGGGCTCGACGAAGGGACCCTCGAACAGACCGGGAGCGACTACCGCACCGACTGGTTCACCGGTTACAAGCAAGCCTGGAAGCCAGACCTGAGCGCCGACGGCTGGCTCAGCCACGAGCACGCCCAGGAGGACGCTTTCACCGCTGCCAGCGGTGGCAACAACGTCGAAACCAGGCTTGTCCAGCGCTCAGGGGACACTGTGTCCGGAGACGGCCGGAAGCTGACCGCGCAGGAGTATGTCCGGGATCTGCTTCCGGAGCAGGATCCGCGCAATGGCCTGCCGATCGCGGACCTGGTGAAGGTGCCTGAACCCGACTGGGTCCGCTCGGCTTTCCGCCAGGAGCCGCAAGAACACGCGACCGTGGTCACGCCCGCCGCCCGGATCGAAACCGGGGACCCCCGCGTGCCGCCGCTCGACGGGCACCTGGTCAGTGAGGTCAACAGGGAACTGCGCCGGCTCACCCCTGGGGCCAGTCCCGTCAGCCAGGACGAGGTCCGCCCGGTCCGCCAGCAGCTGTCCGCGACGTCGCCGCCCCGGCTGACGAGCAGGGCGGCCGGGGAGCAGATAGCGCAGATCATGACGACCGGCTCGCGGGCGCGGCTGCGGGGCGGTGGCTCCGGGATCGAGGTCGAGTTCACCGAGCTCGCTGACGTGCACGAGTCTGCCGCGGCCGCTGCCAGCGCGGCGGCCGGCGGCGACGAGCAGGCGGTGAGTGCGAGCTCTGTCAGGCCGCAGGTGCTGGTTGACATGCCCTACGACGCGGCCCAGCTGACGGTCGAGACCAAGGATTTCTACCAGGGCCCCGACGGCGAATTCCACCGCACGGTCGCTGGCGCGCAGGAGGCTGGGGGAACCGGCGACCCGATGGAAATGGCCATCCCCGAGTTCGTCAACAGCGAGGTCATGGCAGTGCTGCCCGGAGAAGAGAACCGCGCCGACCCCAATGCGGTATTCCACGGGCTCAGCCAGGTGGAGCAGGCCCTTGGTGGCCTTGACACCGTCGGAGGGCCGCGGGGAGGCGAGCCAAGCGTCCCGCTCAGCCAGGTGTTCCCGCCGGGCGGAGCCGCCCGCTTCGACGTCACCGGCCTGGGGGAGCGCACCCTGATCGGCCCGCGCTCGATCGGGGACGGGCCTGGCGCGCATGTGCATCACACGATCGGGGTGCCGATCGCGGGCCTGTACCCGTTCCTGCGGCACGTCGAGCAGCGCACCTGGCGTGTTCTGGCCGGGGGCTATCACACCCGGGCGCACCTGGCCCAGGGCCTGGCCTTCGGCGACGAGCTGGCTTTCCGGTTCCTGTTCCCCGGCCGTCCGCTGCCCGCTGATCCGGCCGTGGTAGCGCAGGCGGTGGACGCCCGCGGGCAGACACGCGAGGCGGCCGAGCTTCGCGGCTACGCCGCCCTGCTCTACCAGAACGCTGCCATGGTCGCTCACGGCCCCGCTTACGAGGGCCTTGCCAAGGCGCAGGCCGCGGTGCTGTCCCGCAACGACATGGCCGACATCCTCAATGCCCTGCCCCCACGGGTGCAGGCGTTCCTGGGTCAGAGCACCGGCGGCATCCTGCATAGCTTCAGGGAGCGCTTCCTTGCCACCGTCGGCGACTACTATCAGCGCTACCAGGAGACATCCGGACGCCCCCCGCTGCAGGATTTCCTTGACCATGACGGCGAGTACCTGCTGGACCGCCACACGATCCGCGACTACCTGGAGAGCGGCCTGATCGCCGGGCACCCGCGGCGGATCGGCCAGGCGGACGTGGTCACGACGACGGTGCTTTCCGGCCTTGACACCAATGGCGGCCGTCTGCCGATCCCGCTGGTCGTCATGGAGGTCCGCTCGTACGAGGCCCGCCACGTCGACGCCGCCACCGCCTGGCAGCACCACCTCACGCTCCAGGACGAGGCACGCTCCGTTTACTACGACGCGATGGTGCTGCACAACCCGGCGCGGCATCAGGCATACCTTGGCCAGGCCCCGCACGCCACCGCCGAGGCCATGCCCGGCTTGCGGGCGGATTCGGTGGTGGCGGCCCGTTATCCGTGGCTGGGCGACGTGAACCCGTACCGGGGCACCGATGAGCAGTTCGCGACGAACTGCCTGCTCACCGCGATCGCCACCGACATGTCCCTGGATACCGGCCATCCGCATCAGGCGGGCGCCTCGGACCTGTCCCCGGCGGACTACCTGGTCAACTTCGCCGACGGGCGGCCGATTTACGAGGTCCCGTCCTATCAGGCGGTCGTGTCCGCGCTGGAAGACGCCCCGATCGGTTCCCGCGCCATGGTCGTCGTCGGCCTGGACGGCGCGGGGATCGCGCACGTCTTCAATGCTGTCCGTGATGAGCATGGCGTGGTGTTCCTCGACGGCCAGCGGGGCGCCCAGGCGGACCTGTCCGCCGTCCCGCAGTCCCTGCGTTTCATCCCTGCCGGCGAGGCTCCGGTCACGCTGCAGGCCACCGGCTCGGGCGAACGGCCGGCGCTGGACGGGGTCCTTGGCGGCTCCGGCATCGAGGTCGAGTTCACCGAGATCGCTGACGTGTACGAATCTGCCGCGGACGCCGCGAGCGCGGTCGCCGGCGGGGACGAGCAGCCAGTGAGCGCGGGCGCTGTCAGGCCGCAGGCACTGATTGACATGCCCGGTAACGCCGCCCAGGTCACGGTCGAGACCAAGGACTTCTACCCCGACGAGGACGGCAGGCTGCACCGGACCGCCGCGGGCGCGCAGCAGGCGGGGGGCACCGGCGACGCGATGGAAATGGCCATCCCCGAGTTCGTCAGCGCCATCATGAGAGGACTGCCCGGAGAATATAACCGCGCTGACCCCGATGCGGTGCGTCAGGCGCTCATCCAGGTGGAGCAGAGGCTTGGCACCATCGAGGGGCAGCGGGGAAGCATGCCCGGCGTCCCGCTCAGTGACGTGTTCCTGCCAGGAGGTCACGTCGGCTTCGACGTCACCGAGCTGGGGCAGCGCACTCTCATCGGCCCGCGCTCGATCGGGGACGGGCCTGGCGCGCATGTGCATCACACCATCGGTGTCCCGATCGCGGGCCTGCACCCGTTCCTGCGGCATGTTGAGCAGCGCACCTGGCGCGATCAGTCCCTGGGCTATCACACCCGCGCCCACCTGGCCCAGGGCCTGGCCTTCGGCGACGAGCTAGCCTTCCGGTTCCTGTACCCCCGCGATGAGCTGCCCACCGATCCGGCCGGCCAGGCCGACCCGGCCAGGCTGGCCCAGTTGCTTGACACCCGCGGGCGGACACGCGACGCGGCCGAGCTTCGCGGCTACGGTGCCCTGCTCTACCAGAACGCGGCCATGGTCGCTCAGGGCCCCGCCTACGATGGCCTGCCCAAGGTGCACGCCGCGGTACTGTCCCGCAACGACATGGCCGACATCCTCAGCGCCCTGTCCACCCCCGCGCGGACATTCCTGGAGCAGGGCACCGGCGGGATCCTCGCCAGCTTCAGGGAGCGCTTCATGGCCACCGTCCCCGACTATCACGAGCGCTACCAGCAGACTTCCGGGCGCCCCCCGCTGCCGGATTTCCTTGATCATGACGGCGAGTTCAGGCTGGACCGCCACACGATCCGCGACTACCTCAACAGCGGCCTGATCGTCGGCGCGCCGCGGATCAGCCAGGCCGACGTCGTCACCACGACACCGGTCCACGGGCTTGACACGAACGGCGGTCGCCTGGAGATCCCGCTGGTCGTGATGGAGATCCGCTCCTACGAAGCCCGGCACGTCAACGCCTCCACCGCCTGGGAGCACCACCTCAGGCTCATGCTCCAGGCACGCGCCGCCTACGACCGGGCGCGACACCTGCACAACGCATGAGCCACCGTCACCCGCCAGGGGACCGGTCACCGGTCCCGGCGCGGTCGCTCGGTAGGCAGGCAATCACGGGACCGGTCCGTGGCCCGGCTAGGCTTCGGCCATGGACCCAGCGGCCGGCATCGGTATGGTCGGGCGCGAAAATGAGCTGGCCAGGCTGGGCGAGCTGGTGACCGCGGTCGCCGCGGGCCGTGGCGGCCTCGGGTGGGTGCGGGGCGAGCCGGGAATCGGGAAATCGGCTCTTGTCGACGCGATGGTGACGCGCGCGGCCGCGTCGGGGTGCTCGGTGTTCCGTGGCGTCGGGGACGAGCTGGCGCAGGCGTTCCCGCTACGGCTGATGGCTGACTGCCTCGGGGTATCAGAGCGATCGGCGGACGAGCGCCGGGCGCGGCTCGCCCGGCTGCTGCGGGGCCAGGTCAACGGCTCAGGGGCGGTTGACCCGGTCCTGGCGGCCAGCGAGCGGATACTGGAGCTAGTGGACCGGCTGTGTGCCGAGGGTCCGGTGGTCCTGGTGGCGGACGACCTGCAGTGGGCCGACGAGCCGAGCCTGCTGGTATGGAACCGGCTGGCCCGGGCGGTGGACCAGATCCCGCTGCTGCTGGTGGGCACGTCCCGGCCGCTGCCATACCGGGCGGTAGCCGCTGCGCTGTGGGAGCTTGTGCGGGAGCGGGGCGGGCAGGCCCTCGAGCTCGGACCGCTGAGTGACGCCGACGTCCAGCGGGTCGCGGCGCGCATCGCGGGTGCCGTGCCCGGGCCGCTGCTCCGCGGCGAGCTGGAGCGGGCGGGAGGCAATCCGCTGTACGTCGGGGAGCTGGTCGATGCCCTGATCAGGGATGGCCTCGTCGAGGTGACCGGGGGGGTGGCCGAGTTCCGCGGGGATTCCGGCGCGACGCCTGGCTCGCTGACCATGGCGATCGGCCGAAGGCTGCGGTTTCCTACCGCGGGCACGGCCAGCGTGCTGCGGATGGCGGCGTTGCTCGGCAGCGACGTCGACCTTGGTGAGCTGGCGATCGTTTCCGGTCGCCCCGTGGCGGCCCTGGCTGGCGTCGCGGAGGAGGCCATCACCACCGGCGTGATACGCGCCGCCGGTGAGCGGCTGACGTTCCGGCACGAGCTGATCCGGCAGGTGCTCGTGGAGCAGATCTCGCCCGCGATGCGCGCCTGGCTGCACGGTCACATCGCCCGGGAGCTGGCGGCCGCGGGCAACGGCATGGAGGTCGTGGCGCGGCATCTGTTAGCCATGCCGCACATCGGTGACCGCTGGGTGTCGCAGTGGCTGTCCGAGGTGCCGGAGTCGGCGATGTACGCGGTCCCGCAGGTATCGGCGGAGCTGCTGAACCGGGCGTTGTCGTTGATCGGCGTCGACGACCCCCGCTGGGAGGCGATGGCCGCCCGAACGGCACAGGTGCTGTTCTGGCTGGGGCGTGACGAGCAGGCGGGCAGGACGGCCAGGGAGGTGGCGCGACACAGCACCGACCCAGGACTCGCCGCACGGATGAACATCCTGGTGCTGCGCTCGGCCGGCCGGATGGGCCGCCGGGAGGATGTCCTGCCGGTGGCGACGGCGCCCGTGGACGAGCGGGTCCCGCTGGAATATCAGGCCCGGCTGGGTGCCTGGTCAGCGGTGATCCGGGCCGGCGTGGGCCAGACCGCCGGGGCGCGAGCAGCGGCCCGGACGGCGCTGAGCCAGGGCCGCCGTGCGGGCGATCCGCTGGCCATCGGGTACGCCCTGCACGCGATGACGCTCGTTTCCGACGCCTCGTCCGCGCTCAGCCACATCGACGAGGCGCTGGCCGGGCTGGGTGACGATCCCGAGTCGATGGACCTGCGGCTGCTCCTGCTGAACAACCGGCTGACCTACCTGGCGGTCCTCGGCCAATGGGAGGAGGCGGAGAATACCCTGGCTCCCGCCCTCGTGCTGGCGGAACGGGCGGGCACATTCCGCGCGGCAGGGTTGCTGGCTACCGCGGCCGAGGTCTGCTATCTGCGCGGCGGATGGGACGATGCGCTGGTCCATCTGGCCGGCGTCGAGCCGGAGTTCCTTGGCAACAGGTCAAACCTGAACCCGCCCGCTCTCGGGGCGCTCATCGCGCTGCACCGTGAGGAGCGTGACACGGCCGACGCGTTCCTGCGAGCCGCCGGTGCGCCGCGGCCGTCGGCTGAGGCGTATGCCCAGGCGCCGGCGAACTGGCGGCTGACCGCCGCGTGGGCGCTGCGGGAGGAGGCCGTCGGCGATCTGCGGCGCGCGCTCGATCTGATGGCCACCTGGCTGGACCCGGTGCCACTGGGGGGCCAGGGAACCCGCCAGGAGCTGATGCCTCACGTGGTGCGCCTCGCGCTGGAAGTCGGCGACGCGGCCACCGCCTCGGCCGCGGTCGCCGCGGCCGAGGCCGACGCGGCCGCCGACCCGCTGGCCGGGCGGGTCACCGCCGCCCTGTGCTGCCGGGCGCAGCTGGACAACGACACCGGCGGGCTGCTGGCCGCCGCCGAGGACTACCGCAGGTACGGCTGGCCGCTGCAATTCGCCTTCGCGCTGGAGGAGGCCGCCGTCCGGCTGGCCGGGGCCGGAGACGCCACCCGGGCCCGGTCGGCATTCACCGATGCCCTGAACAGCTACTTCGGCCTCGGCGCGACCTGGGATCTGCGGCGTACCGAGGCGCGGCTGCGCCGGTACGGCATCCGGCGTGGCCCGCGCAGCCTGCGCCGGCGAGCCAGCAGCGGATGGGAGTCCCTGACCCGCTCCGAGGCGCGTATCGCCGGGCTGGTCGCACAGGGACGGTCCAACCCCGACATCGCGACGGAGCTGTTCGTGTCCCGCCGTACCGTCCAGACCCACGTATCCAACATCCTCGTCAAGCTGGAGATGCGCTCACGCGTCGATGTCGTACGCGAGTTCGCCACTCGCGCCGGCGGCGCTCCATGATCGCGGTGGATTCTCAGTCACAGTGACTGAGAATCCACCACGATCATGAACGGATGGCGGGCACGTCACGTCCAGCACTCGCCGTATTGGGCTTGGCCTTGGATGTCATCACAGGTGAAGTCGTGCGGTGTGCCGGACACCAAGCCCGAGTAAGTAGCCACGTGCCAGCTGGCAGGGCTCCCCCCGCATCCGACGTGCACCGCCCAGGTCCCGTTAGAAATCCTGTGGTTGAAGGATGCGAATTCAGGCGACCTGGCCGACGACGTCCAGGCGGCCCAGCCGGATCCGCCAGCGAGCCCGACCATCCACACGCCCACGACCGCGCTGCCGGACAGGCAGGTGACGTGACCGGTAGCGACAATGGTGGCGGGCGGCGGCGCCTGCCTGGCGGGTGCGCGGGCGTGCGCCGGCGCGCGCCTGGCGGGGGCGCTGTTACCGGGCGGCGCCTGGCTGAGCGGCGGGAGAGCCACCCCGGGCGGGGGTGCCTGCCCGGGGCCTGCACTGCCGCCGCCCGTTGCGTGCCGGGTGCGGGCCGGTTTCCTGGGCGGGGCCTTCCTGATCTTCGTCGGCCGGTGTGCGGCCGACGACGGAGAAGGCGGCGAAGCCGCTCCTTGCAAGGCCGGCGACAGCGGGATCACCGCCGGCCCGGCGGCGGCCTGCGGTGCCTGGGAGCGTGCCGATGCCCTGGTCGCGAAGATGCTGACATGCTGGGATACCAGGATGCAGGCCAGCAGCAGCATGACGACGGTCACGCCGAGACTCACCCTGGGCAGCGTGCGGCCGAGCTGAGGGTCCGGTACCGCCGTCAACAGCCGTCCGGCTATCCGCCGCGGGGACCACGACGGCCGGCGTCCCGGCGGTGCCGGCCGGCGTCCCCGCCGTGGCGCCGGGACCTCGCTGGCAGGGCCTGGGCTGACAGAGTCCGGGCTGACAGAGTCCGGGCTGACAGAGTCCGGGCTGACAGAGTCCGGGCTGGCCTGCCCGGACAGTGCCTGATTCCAGATGACGGGATCCAGCCAGCCGTCACCTGGCGCGGCCTGATTTCCGCTGCTGTTCTTCCGTTCCGGGACGTCCGGCTCAGCCTGGACCATCCTGTCGCGCCTCCTAGATAAGAGCCTCCCGGCCCCGAGTTGGACCGTCCGGGTCAGAGCAGCCCGACGCGCAGGGCAAAGGCCACCGCGTGGGTCCGGTTGCGCAGCTTGAGCCGGGTCACGATGCCGTGCAGGATGTTCTTCACGGTCCGCTCGGAGTAGTTGAGCTTCGAGGCCACCTCGCCGGTATCCATGCCATCGGCGAACAGCTTCAGCACCTGGATCTCCCGCGACGCCAGCCCGTCCATGCCAGGACCCTGCATCGCCTGGGCATCCCGTCGGGGGGCGCGCACCTGTTCGATCACGTGCCGCACCACCGCACCGGGCAACTGCGCGCGACCGGCGCGGGCCGCCCTGATCGCCTCGACGATACGGTCGAAATTCGTCTCCTGCCGGAACAGCAGGCTCACCAGGCCGAACGTGACCGCGCGCATCACCTGGTGCTCATCGATGACGTTAGCGATCAGCACGATGCTCAGCTCGTCGGCGTCGGCTTCGCGGTAGACCCTCCGCATGATCGACAGCGTGCTCTCCGTGACCTCAGAGACCAGCATCAGGAATACTTCGCAGCGCATCCACTCGTCGGCCCCGAGTACCTCAATACCCTGGTAGAACGAGAGCCGGGCGGCGGCACCCTGGGCGGTAACGGGATCGGTGGCGTAGATGCCCACGGTGACTGTGTTCATGAATCCCCCATCGGTGCTAGGCGATGAGGCAATCCTGTCCGGTCTCATCCGAGCCGACATCAGCGAGCTGACGGATGTTTTGCCGGAGGAACACCCGTGTCCAAGCGGCCTGCGGCGAATCCATTGACCGGCTGGCAACGCCCGGCCGGACGCTGGATGGCCCGGACGCTGGATGGCCCGGACGCTGGATGGCCCGGACGCTGGATGGCACTGTGCCTGCTGTGCTTCGCGTTCTTCGTCGACGTGATGGGCTCGGCGCGTCCGCGGCCGCAGCTACCGTGGAGCTATGGACGACGACACGTTCCTTGATGCTTTTGAGCGCGGTGCGCTACATGATCATGGCTTCGGTCACCGTGACCATCTGCGGATGGCCTGGCTTTACATCCGCAGATACGGTCAGGATGAGGCGGTCCGCCACGCCGAGACCGGCCTGCGCGGGCTGGCCGCCCAGCACGGCCACCCGGAACGCTACTCGGCGACCAGGACGGGCACCTGGGTGGCCCTGGTCGCCCACCACCTCACGGAAGCCCCTGGGCTGGGCTTCGAGGCGTTCCTGGCCCGGTTTCCCGGCCTGCTCGACGGCCGGCTGCTTGACGCGCACTACTCGCCGGGACTGCTCGCTGGCGCGGACAGCCGCACCCGCCGGGTCGAGCCCGACCGCCTGCCGCTGCCCGCCGGGATCCGCTAGGACCGGGCCGGACCGAAGGCCACGCCGCCCTTCCCGTTGTGCACACACGTAGTTTCTGATGAAGATCAGCAGCGTGGCGGTCCTCGTCACGGCCGGCAGCGAACTACAGCAGTGGTCCATTCACGCAGTCTGGTGTGTGTGAATGGACCACTGCTGTAGTTGCCTCAGCAGCGGGACGACAAGTCCCGCCGTGCCGCCGACCACGCCGGCCGCCCTGGCCCAGCCCCGAGCGCCAAGGCCGCCCGGACAGCACCGAGAACCAGCAGCGCCGCACATCCGGCGGGTGCTGCCACGCCGCTCCCTGAACCGCCTCAGGCTTTTGTCGGTCCCCTGGGGGGATAATCGGCGCATGGAGAAACCGGAGATCGTTTCGGCCGGGGAGTGGCAGCAGGTCCGCGATGAGCTGCTCAAGGCCGAGAAGGAAGTCACCCGCGCTCAGGACGTGCTCGCCGCGCGGCGCCGCCGCCTCCCGATGGTCAAGTTCGCCAGCGGGTACGCGTTCGGCACGCCGGCGGGCACGAAGACGCTGCCCGGCCTGTTCGAGGGCCGGGGACAGCTGGTCGTCTACCAGTTCATGGACAACGGGCCAGACGACTACTGCCCAGGCTGCACCTGGCTCACGAACAACGTCCCCGTGACCGGGCTGGCCGGGCTGGCCGAGGGCGGGGTCACCTGGGTGACCGTGTCGAACATGCCGCTCGCCCAGATCGAGGCGTACAAGGCGCGGATGGGCTGGACGGTACCGTTCGTGTCGTCCCACGGCACGTCGTTCGCGGACGACTGCGGCGCTGGCGGCGGCTTCATGCTGAGCGTGTTCCTGCGCGACGGCGAGGACGTCTACCGGACGTACAGCACCACCTCCCGCGGCGCGGACCGGCTCGTCTTCGTCAACAGCATCCTCGACCTCACCCCGTACGGCCGTCAGGAGGACTGGGAGGACTCCCCGCCCGGCTGGCCGCAGCACCCCACGTACGGATAGGCGGGCACTGGGCTGCCTTCCCCGGGCTGGGCAGAGTGGTAGCCGTGCTGGCCGGCCGGGGGAGCAGTAGCTTACGATCTCAGCATCGGGCCCGGGAAGCGGCGCTCGTGTGCGGTGGTGAGGCGGCATGCCGGAACGTGTCCTTGTGCGCTTTGAGGGGGACGGCCCGGGTGCCGGCGAGCTGACCTGGGGGCAGCTCGCGATCTGGGGCGTGATGCAGGACCAGCGCTCGTCGCTGCACCTGAGCGGGGTGCATCCCCTCCGCGCGGGCACGTCCGTTGATGACGTGGCGGCCGGGGTGCGGTACCTGATGAGCCGCCATCCGTCACTGCGGACCCGGCTGAGCTTCGGCGCTGATGGCATGCGGCAGGTCCTGGCTGCCTCGGGCGAGGTCGCGGTCGATATCGTGGACGCCGGCGACGCTGACCCGGCCGGGACGGCCGGGGCGGTGGCCCGGCGGTTTGAGAGCACGAACTTCGACTATGCCTGCGAGTGGCCCCTGCGGCTGGCCGTGGTGCGGCAGCGCGGGGTCCTCACGCACCGGGTACTGTCGCTGTGCCATCTTGCCGCCGACGGTTCCGGTGCCATGGCGCTGGTGGAGGACCTGGCCGTTCGCGATCGCGCGGCGCAGCCGCCGGTCCCAGGGATGCAGCCGCTGGAGCAAGCGCGGTGGCAGCGCAGCCCGGCGGGGCGCCGGCACAGTGACGCCGCGCTGCGGTACTGGGAACGGCTGCTGCGGTCCATCCCCGCACGCGGGCCCGGCGGTTCCGGCGGCATGTGCCAGCCGCGTTTCCAGGAGGGCGTGTACAGATCGCCCGCGATGTACCTGGCGGCCCGGGCGGTCGCCGTGCGCACCCGGTTCAGCATCTCCGCGGTGCTGCTCGCCGCCCTGGCGGCAGCCCTCGGCGAGGTGACCGGCAATAATCCGGTCGTGCTGCAGCTGGTCGTCAGTAACCGGTTCCGGCGGCGCCTGGCCGCGACCGTGAGCCCTGTCGCGCAGCCCGGGCTCTGCGTGATCGATGCCGCGGGCATCACCTTCGATGAGGCGGTCACCCGGGCATGGCGCAGCGCCACGGCCGCGGCCAAGCACGCCTACTACGACCCGGTCCGGCAGCAGGAGCTGCTCGGCCGGGTCGGCAGGGAGCGGGGCGGGGAGACTGACATCGCGTACACCTATAACGACCGCAGGGTGGTGACGCGCCAGGCGGCAGACGACACAGCCGGCCCGCCCCCCGCCGGGCAGGAACTGCGCGCCGCGCTGCCGCGCAGTACCCTGCGCTGGGACCCTAAGCCAGACCTGCGCAACCCGCATCTGAGCATCAACGCCCTCGACGTCCCCGGTGCCGTCGAGATCGCCATCCTCACCGACACCCGCCGCGTGCCGCTCGCCGACGTAGAGGCATGCCTGCGCATCATGGAGGCGGTACTGGTCAGGGCCGCCCTCGACCCCGCTGCCCGCACCGGCTGACCAGGGCCGGAGGGAGCCACCTATCCCTCACGAGCTGAGGTGCCCGCGGCAGCGAGTTCTCCCTCGGTGAGCTTGTGCTCGAGCCGTTGCCCCTCGATGTCGGGGTCGGGGATGTACCTGGCGAACCACTCGGGGTGGTACCAGAGCCTTGACCGGATGATCGCCATGACGGCCGGCACCAGCGTGAGCCGCACGACGAAGGCGTCAAGGAACACGCCGGCGGCGAAGCTGAAGCCGATCGCCTTGATGGTCGGATCGTTGGTGAACATGAAGGCCACGAAGATGGAGAACATGATCATCGCCGCCGCGGTGACCACGCGGGCCGACACCCCCAGGCCTCGTTGCACCGCGCGGCGAGCGTCGCCGTTCTTGGTGTACTCCTCCTTGATCCGCGATACGACGAACACCTCGTAGTCGCTGGACAGGCCGAAGATGATCGCCAGCATGATGATCGGCAGGAAGCTGATCGTCTCCGACCGGGTGATGCCGAAGATGTGCTGGCCCCAGCCCCACTGGAACATCGCGACCTGTGCGCCGAGCGCCGCGGTCATCGAGAGCAGGAAGCCCAGGATCGACTTGATCGGGACCAGGATGGTCCGGAATGCGAACGTCAGCAGGATGAACGCCAGGCCGACCACGACGATCAGGAAGATCGGCAGGGCGCTGGACAGCTTGGCCGAGACGTCGATGTTGGACGCCGTCGTGCCGCCGACCAGGATGTGCGCGCCTGTCTGGCCTTCGATCGCCGCCCGGTCGTCGCGCAGCGTGTGCACGAGGCTGGCAGTGGCCGGGTCGCTCGGCCCGGACTTCGGGATCAGCCTGATCAGCGAGATGCCGTTGCTCGCGGCCACCGGGGTCACCTGCGCGACGTCGGGCATCGTGGTGAGTGCCCCCGCGATCTGCTGGGTGGCCGAAACGCTGCCGGCGTCCTGGGCGACGATCAGCAGCGCGCCGTTGTAGCCGGCGCCGAAGCCTTCGGTGGTGAGGTCGTATGCCTTGCGCTGGGTGTTGCCGGTGGACTGCGAGGCCCCGCTGGGCAGCCCGAGCTGGATCTTCAGGGCCGGAAGCGCGAGGACGCCGAGCAGGGCGATCCCGCCGATGAGCACTCCCGCCCGGTAGCGCACGACGAACCGGGCCCAGCCGGCGCCGGCGGTGCTGTCCGGGTCGGCGGCGCTGCGGCGGGCGACCCGCTCCGCGCGAGCACCGAGCAGCGGCAGCCTGGTGAACGTGGCGACCTTGGTGCCAGCGAAGCCCAGCATCGCCGGCACCAGCGTCAGCGCGATCAGCAGCGCGATGGTGACGGATGCCGCGGCGGCCAGGCCCATGACGGTCAGGAACGGGATGCCGACGACGGTCAGGCCGCACAGTGCGATGATCACCGTGAGGGCGGCGAAGACGACGGAGCTGCCGGCCGTGCCCATGGCCAGCGGCACCGACTCCTCCGGCGTCATGCCGTTGAGCAGGTTGGTCCGGTGCCTTGACAGGATGAACAGGCCGTAGTCGATGCCGCACGAGAGCCCGAGCATCAGCGCGACCGTGGTCGACGCCGAGGCGATCGTCACCACCGACGCGAGGGCGGTGATGCCCATCAGGGTGGTGATCACGCCGATGATCGCGCCCAGGATGGGCATGCCCGCGGCCGCGAAGGCACCGAAGGTGATCATCAGGATTCCGAACGCGATGATCAGGCCGATCAGCTCGGGCAGCTCGGAAATCGGTATGCGCCAGCCCGGATAGACGCTGCCGTTGTACTCGACCTGAACGCCGTCGGCCTGCACCGGCTTCATCGCGTCCTTGACGGCGTTGAGGTTGGCGTCCTTCACGTCGGCCGCCTTTGCCGACCACTGCACCTGCCCGAGCGCGACCTTGCCGCTCGCCGACACCCGCCGGCCCTGGAAGGGATCCACTACGGAGGAGACCTGTGGTACCGACTTGAGCTTGCTCATGGCCGTCTCGATCGCGGCCTTGGCGGCCGGATCGGTGACCTTCGCGCTGCCGTTGGTGGTGGCGAAGACGATCGTGCTCTGGCCGCCGCTGAACGCCGGCAGCCTGGCGGTGAGCAGGTCCGCGGCGTTCTGCGCCTCGGTGCCCGGGATGGTGAAGTTGTCGTTGGTCTTGCCGCCGCTGGCCTGGGCGAGGGCGATGGCGGCGATGGCCGCGGCCAGCCAGACCGCCAGGACCAGTCGCCGTCGCCGGAACGCGAAGTGGGCGAGTCGGTACAGATAGGTTGACATGGGCAAATCTCCACGGCTCGAATGCGGGCTCGAACTCCGACGCTAGGGCATTCGCTAGCCATACGTCAAGTGAGTCGCTAGCTATCCGTCCGGTGAATAACTTGCCAATCAGCTAGTGACTCGCTAGCCGCCAGCTTGTACACTGCGATGCGGGTCAACAAATGAGGAGTCATCCATGGTGACGCCTGTCAAGGGCATGTCCGCCCGCGCAGCGCAGGCCGAGCGGACCAGGCAGCAGATCCTGGAGACCGCGCAGCGGCTGTTTGCCGAGCTCGGCTACGATGCCACCTCGCTGCAGATGATCGCCGACGAGCTGGGGCTGACCAAGGCCGCCGTCTACTACCACTTCCGCGCCAAGACCGACATCCTGCACGCGGCCATGCTGCCCGGAATCCAGCGGCTCGAGGCTCTACTCGACGAAGCGGTCGCGATACGCGGGCGGCGTGCCCGGATCGAGCACCTGGTGAACGGCTTCGTCCACTTCCTTGTCCAGAACCGCCACTATGCGGTGATGGCATCCACCGATCCGGCTGCGAAGCGGAACAAGCTGGACGACGAGTCAATGACGCTACGCCGGCGTGCCCTCACCCTGCTCTTCGGCGATAACCCCACCGGCGGCGAGCGGCTCTCGTTCAACGCCGTGTTCTTCATACCGGAGTGCTTGCCCGAACTGGTCGACCTGACCGACCAGGAACTGCGCGAAGCCCTGCAAACGACGATGCTGCGCATTTTGCGGGTCCCGTCCTTGTCTAGGGAGTAGCTGCCGAAGGTGAACCGGATCCGGAACTGACTCGCGGTCAGCTGGCGGGCTTCGCCCAGATCGAGACATGCTGGCGGCTCTCGCTCGTGAGCTGCTCGTGCTACGCTGCGAGCGGCTGTCATCGTTCGCCGTTACGAATGTCGTGGATTTTCGCCGGCATCCCGGTTTCGAGCGTCTCGCCGAAGGATCAGGCTGTAGCCCCGTCGCGGGCCTGACAGGGGTCCACGCTGCTTTCCGCCCTGGACCCCGGCGGTGCCATTCC